>Ga0272447_1002020_pt1 | contig 11617 bp, 10 predicted proteins | sample YNPCB0133_FD_194589 | JGI IMG/M metagenome (GOLD analysis project Ga0272447, IMG submission 194589) | Hot spring microbial mat communities from Yellowstone National Park, WY, United States - YNP-CB-013-3 | ecosystem: Environmental > Aquatic > Thermal springs > Hot (42-90C) > Sediment | place...
ATGCCCAGCTTCGCGCCCGGATAGAGTTCCAGCACCGCCTGCGCCAGCAGATGCGCCGCCGAATGCCTCAACCGATAGAGCGGGCTGTCTGGATAATCGTACTTCATGTCAGGAGATTATACCCACCGTTGCGCATTTTGTCAGGGGGGTTAAGGTCACGGTAGATGGCGCGGGTGGATATGCTTGGCGGCTGGCAATCTGGCGGCTGCCCGTCGCATGCGCAGCAGGGCAATCATCAAGCCGATGGACAGCCCCAACAGCCCCGCCACGATGAACCGTCCAACGCTATCATTCCACTGGGCAAGTGCAAGCAGAAACCCATACGCGCCCAATAACCCCCCTACCGCGCCCGCCCAACGCGCAGGGTTCAGCGGCAGGTTCGGCACGAAGTGGTGCAGCCCGTAGCCGAGCAACCCGCCCAACGCTATCAGTCCCGCATAGCGCGCTAACGACTCAGATAGCCCCGCCAACGCAACAAAGAGCAGCTGCCCAACCAGACCGCTGATGATGCCCAGCACCGTCCCCCCCAGCGCGGCACCCAGCACCGATCGCCACTCGAAGTAGCGCCCATCAACCCCAAACCAGCGTTGGGGTAGGCGCAGGGACAGGGCAAGCAGCAGCCCCAGCAGCCCACCCCAGCCCGCCATCGCCAGCAACCCCCAGCCGTTCCATGCGCTACCCCGCAAAGGCTCCCAATCGCTTAGCTGCGCAGGGTCAAAACGCACACGCGGGCTTTCCTGCCCAACGCGCAAACTGCCCCGAAACTCGCGCACGCGCCCGTTCGCCACGATGCGCAAGGTGTAGGAGGTCGGGTCGGGCGCGCCATGATTGGCGTAATGGTGCACATAGACTTCGTAGGTGCCCCTCGGCGCTCTGTGGGGCGGCCAGTAAATGTTCTCCACGGGGCGATTGGTGCGCGTGAGGGGGTCAGCATTCGCATCCACATCCAGCTCGCCACCCGTCTGCTCGCTGCGACGGTTCCGAAACCAGATATGGGTTCCCGTCGGCTCGATGCAGTGCAAATCCAAATCGTTGATGTTGTGCCACATCAGGGAAAATTGGGGATTGCCGAACTGCGCACCACGCTCCTGCAGGCGTCGCACTATTTCGGGGTCTGAGTGGAACAGCAGCACGCGCGTGCCCTGTAGCGTCTCGGTGAGGCGCAGGGCAGCAAAGAGCCGCTCCAGCCCATACGCCGTGAGCAAAGCGGTGACCAGCCCGATAGCCCCAAAGAGCAGTCGCGTGCCCATCGATCAATCGCCCCTGAACAGACGCATGAGCCGTCGCAGGAAGGTATCGGGCGGTTCGTTCCAAGCCCGCCGATTGAAGGGGATGGCACGCCCTGGGCGACCAAGCAGTACCCCATCGCGTTGCGCCCTGAGCCAGGCTTGGAGCGAATCCCAGTATTGCTTGTACTCGATCTGACAGCCGGTTGCCTGCGTGCGCGCTGAGATAATGCGTTGTTTATCCGCCTCGTCCTGCTCTTTGATTTCAGCTAACTGTTCCTGCAACCATTTATAGCGTTCTTGGATCCCGACCACTTCCTGCGCCAAGCGGAATGCAGCCTGCACCTCTGGCTCGCTACGGCGTTGCTCCACATGCTTCCAGTGCAGATAGGCGATTCGGGCGTCGCGCTGTTGGATCTCGCTTTGTCGCCAGCCCAGCATCGCTTTGTAAATCAGATAGGGCAAGCTGATGACGCAGCCCGCAATAACATAGACCCAGAAGGGAAGAATCTCAGCGGCTTCCGTACCGAGCAGCTTCGCCTGCTGAACGGCTTGCTCATGGAGCATACGCAAGCCCAGCGCGTCCACCGTGACCACCGCTGCTGCCAGCAGCAGTACGAGTAGGCTGAAGACGGTCAAAATCGGAGTGGCACGCAGGCGCGGGAAGGGGCTTGCCTCCGATGTCTCGACAGGGCGCTCGCTCGACTGCGCCAGCGAGCTGGTCAGATGATGACAGACCACTCCCACCAGCTTCTCGATAAAGAAGCCGATGATGGCAGCAAGCGCCACCAGCCACAGTTGCCGCCCTTGGCGGAAATCTTCCAGTCGTAGAAAGCCCGTGATGACGGCGATATTGACCCCCAAGATAAGCCCTGCGGCGAGGGGCGCCAGCAGCTCCATCAGCCACTGTCCCACTTGGCTGAAAATCGCCCACCAGCCCGCTTTCTCACGCGTGGGGATGACGCCGTGCTGCCCGCAGATTTCCTCGTGGGTAGCGAAGTCGTGGGTCAGGGCTTGCTCAACGAGTCGGGGCGTAGCGGGAATAGGCTCCTCGATGGAGGGATGGCGTCGCTTAACGGTTTGGGGCAGGGGCAGCCGGGCACGCGCCATCTGCTCGATGAACGCGTTGCATTTTTGCTCCCACTCCTGCTGCGCCTGTTTCATCTGGGCTTCCAGTGCTTCCCGTATCTGCTGACGCTGCTGGAAGCGTGGCCACAGCTCGCTGCGCAGGCGTTCGAACTCGTCGCCCGGTGCCTGCACCAGGGTGCGGAACTTGAACTCCAAATCGATCGCTTCTGCCTCGTAGCCCATGCTGCGCAGTAGCTGCTGCTTGTCCCGCACAGCTTGCTCGGTCATGGGCGCATGGTCGTTGGGGTAGAAAGGCGGTTCAATATAGGTACGGGGTGGCAGAGGCTCTAACCAGAAGCGCGACATCTGTTCAAAGGTAAAGGGGTGAATGGAAGCGGTGGGTGGCGAGGGCGCCGCCGCAACCCCGTCGGATGCCTCTGGCTGAGGCTCCCTCGGCATTCGGACTGCTGCCTGCTCCGCAAAGGTCTCCTGCGCGTTTTGAGTGGTCTCTTGTGCCGAATCCTCGTTCGGTTCGCGCTCATAGCGATTCTGCTCGTTCATCGGCGTCGTGCCTCCTCATCTAATTTGACCAACTTGGCTCTCAACTCGTTGACGGCGCGGTCGGCATCACCCATGCTAAATAGAATAAGCTTGCCACCCGCCTCCAACGGCTGCAGTTGCTTGCGGAAGTCGGCGCGAAACTGCTCCTCCAGCGGACCGACCAGCACGGCGCATACATTCGGCAGGCGGCTGATAGCTTCGGCAAGGCGTCGGGTCTCTTTCGGGGTGTGGTTCTCACCGTCGGTAAAGAGGCACAGCACGATGGTCTGGCTGGAGTGGCGCTGGGCATACTCCAGCATCGCCTGCATCGGCAGCCGCTGATAGGTGCCCCACTCACCCAGGCGCTCGGTGATGCTGCGCCGCGCAAAGTCGTTCAAGTCAGCGGAGCTTGTTGGGGTTTTCTTTATCGATTCGTGCAATTTTTCAGCATAGATCCAGAACTGGATCGGGGTCTGATGGGGCAGAATCTCGTCGACGAGGGTGTAAAGCACGCCGACCGCGCGCTGCTTTTCGTCGCGTTGCATGGAGCCGCTGATGTCGAATGCAGCCCCCACCTCAACCGGGAGCGTCAGTTGCTGGGAGCGGCTGTATTGCCAAACCCACCACCCACCCCCAACGATTGCAGCAAGCCCCGTGAACGCTATTAAGCCCGCTGCCCAAGGACTGGCGTCGCCCGCTCCGCCGCTTCGAGTGTTTTGTCGAGAATGCCTCATTTCAAAGACCTCCTCACAGGGGGGATACGAAATGTTGCTGATAACAGTTCCCTACCCGTTGCAAAAACCCCGTTTTTACTCAAACAGCTCCCTCACGGACATTTGGAAGCCGGGCAGGATCGGGTCGCCTGCGAGGGTCTCCTGCTCCTTCAGCGTTTGGGATATCCCCCCTTGCTGCCACACCTCCACCACGCGCCGCTGCGGGTCTATGACCCACACCATCCCCACACCCCCAGCCAGCCACTCCTCCACCTTTTGACGCATTTCGGCATACGAATCGTTGGGCGAAACCACCTCGACCACCAAATCGGGAATGATGGTGCAGAAGCCGGGTGGGAACCCACCTTGGGGCAGGCGTTCACGGCGAATGAAGGCGGCATCGGGCGCCAGCACGCTCTCACCTTGGGGTGTGCGCACTATGAAACCCGTTTTGGCAGCAAAAGCGGTCCCCAGTTGGTGCTGCTTTGCGAAGGCGTGTATCGCTGCCCCAATGCTAAGCGCAACCTCCCCGTGCTTAGCGCCTGCTGGCATATATTCGCGCACCTCTCCCCGCCACAGCTCGGCTCGCTTGCCAAGGTAGCGACGCTCGAACTCTTCGATGGTCATGCGCTGGGTCGCTGCGCTCGCCATGCGCCTTCACCCCGTCTGATTATACCTCGCTCTGCAGCGCAGGCATCGGGTAGCGCAGCAGCGCGCTCACACCCTGAATCGCGCTGCGCCCCTGCGGTGACTGCACCGGCTCCAGCTGAGCGCCCTGCTCCAACGCCCGCTCAATCACGGTGTCCACAATATCGGGCATGTGCCAGATATGGTCGGTGTCGGCGGGGGCTTCGTCGAGGGTCAGTCCCAGCGTTCCCGACGGATAAAACACATAGCCGGGTATGGAGTAGTCGGTGTCGTACAGCAGGACGCGAATGTTGCCCCACTGGGCTGCCTGCAGCACCGATTCGATGCCCCGCGCCACTCGATCGGGCGCGCTCGCCTGCAGCTCCTGCACCAGCGCGCCCTCCTGTTCCCGATCCAACGCCATCAGCCGATCCAACACCTGCTCGTAGAGGGTGTTAAGGGGGGTTTTGTCATTAACGGGGATGCGTCCCGCGTAGACGCGGCGGATGTAGTCGTGCAGATAGCCCGGCAGCGCACTCGCCAAATCATCGGGCGCGGCAATCAGCAGGCGATCAAACGGGTGCGACCGCCGCAGCTCCAAAATCGCGCTGGCGATATGCTTCAGATGCTGCTGCTGCTCGTGCAATTTCAGCATCTGCACATTGCGCTCCCCCATCCCGTGAATGGCACGCAAGCCGCTGGGCGTGCGCACTGCATAGACGCCTGGCGGTAGCACCTCCCGCTCACGCGTGAAGTGGAACGACTCCGCCTCCCGAATGCCCTGAATATCGACCAGATAGAAGTAGGCATCTCGGTGGTCAAACACCGTTAGCAGATTGGTGCCGAAATCGGTTTCGACCGCCAGCAAGCGTCGCACATAGGGCGTGCGGTCGACCACCAGCGTGTTGCGCTCCACATAGGGCAGATGCACCGCTTCGAAAAGCCCTTTTGCCGAGCAGACAAACACCGCCATGCCGCGCACGGGCAGCGAGTTCGTGCCCAGCGTGTTGGACGGCTCCGCAAAAAATGCCTCTAACTGCGCAAAATCCTTCTCCACCGACTCACGCACAGCTGGCTCCACCGCATGGTCATCGAGCCAGTGCTTGAGCTGATTGATCATGGTCTTGAGCCGAATACGATAGCCCGGTGGGCGGTCGGCGCGCTCCTGCGGCAGCATGGTCAGATACAGCGAGGTCACAAGATACGGCTCCGATTGAAAACCCAGTAGCTCCTGATAGATGCGTCGCATGGTTATCTCCTCCGGCTACACTTCACTATCCCCCATAAGGATACCCAAAAGGGGTAAAATCAGGGGTGCTATGGCGCCGCTGGTGGGTGTGATTATGGGGTCGCGCTCCGACTGGGAGACGATGCGCCATGCAGTGGAGACGCTGGAATCGCTGGGCGTGCCCTGCGAGGTGAAGATTGTTTCGGCACATCGCACGCCCGACCTCATGTTTGAATATGCCAGCACGGCGGAGGCACGCGGGCTGGAGGTGATTATTGCAGGGGCAGGGGGTGCTGCCCATCTGCCCGGCATGACCGCGTCCAAGACGATGTTGCCTGTGCTGGGTGTGCCCATCGAATCGCACGCCCTTAAGGGGCTCGATTCGCTGCTTTCCATCGTGCAGATGCCGGCGGGGGTGCCGGTCGGGACATTAGCGATTGGCAAAGCGGGCGCCATCAACGCTGCCCTGCTCGCTGTGGCTATCTTAGGCAACAAATACCCCCAGTATCGCGAGGCGCTGCGCACCTATCGGGAGCAGCAGACCCGCACCGTGTTGGAACAGCCCGATCCGCGAGGTTAGAGGCGATGGTCGTGGGTGTGTTAGGAGGCGGTCAACTCGCCCGGATGCTTGCGCTGGCGGCGTACCCCCTCGATATTCGCATCGAAGTGTTCGATCCCACTCCGGACGCCTGTGCAGCGCAGGTGGCAGTGCATCACTGTGCTGCCTATGAGGATGAGGCGGCACTTGCCCGCTTTGCCGAGGGCAAAGCCTGCATCACCTGCGAGTTCGAAAATATTCCCGTGGAGGCGATGCGCTTTCTGGCGAATCAGGTGGCGGTGCGCCCCGCCCCGCGCGTGTGGGAGATTTTTCAGGATCGGCTGCTTGAGAAGCAGTACCTGCGTTCAGTGGGTATCCCCACCGTGCTGTTCGCCCCAGTAGACCCCCAGCGACCCACTGAGGCGCTGGAACAGGTGGGCTGTCCCTGTGTGGTCAAAACGCGCCGATTCGGCTACGATGGCAAAGGGCAGCGAGTGGTGCGAACGCGCGAGGACTACCTGACCGCTATTGAGCAACTTGCTCCCCATGCACTGCTTGTCGAAGCGTATGCCCCCTTCGAACGAGAGCTGTCCATTCTCGGCGTGCGCTCGCTTTCAGGCGAGATAGTGGTCTATCCCCTCGTGGAGAATCATCATCGGGAGGGCATTCTGCGTCTCTCGCTGGCGCCTGCACGCGACGACACGGGTGCGCTGCAATCCATCGCCACCGACTACATCACACGGCTGCTCGAATCGCTGGACTATGTGGGCGTGATGGCGCTGGAGCTGTTTCAGGTGGGTGAGCAGCTACTGGCGAACGAGGTGGCACCGCGCGTGCATAACAGTGGACACTGGAGCATCGAAGGCGCAGAGACCAGCCAATTTGAGAATCACCTGCGCGCCATTCTGGGCTATCCGCTGGGTTGCACCGCCCCGCGCGGCGTGAGCGCCATGATCAACCTCATAGGCGAGCTGCCCCCTGTGGAGCGCGTGTTGAGTGTGCCGGGCGCCCATCTCCATCTGTACGGCAAGTCGCCCCGACCGGGCAGGAAGCTGGGGCACATCACCCTGCGTGCCGACAGCGCAGCCGAGCGCGAGAGGCGGCTCCAGCAACTGTGCCAGGAGATAGGTCTGATATGCCACAATTAAAGCGCGATGCGAGCCGACCTGGTGCGCGTGGGGGCGATTTTACTCATCGGCATCAGCCTCCTAATGGCGGGGTTGCGCTTCCTGCAGGCACGCTTTTCGGAACATGGGCACTATCGAATTTATGTGCAGTTCCGTGATGCGCGGAATGTGTCGCTGGGGGCGTCGGTCTTGATGGCAGGCGTGCCTGTTGGCTTCGTGCGAGAGATTGCCCTTACCGGCACTCCCCCCGTCGCCGAGCTGACCCTTGCGATTCGGGAGGAGGTGAAGATTCCTCGTGGCTCCACTTTCCGCCTCATGGGTGGCGCCCTACTGCCGACCGAAACGCGCGTGGAGATAATACCGCCTGCGCTGGTTGCCGACTATATAAAGCCCAACGAGCGCGTGCAGGGCGAGAACCCGCTCGACTTTAACGCAGTGGTTAGCCGCCTCACCCCGCAAGCGGAGCAGACGCTGACAGAACTTCGGCGCACGCTCGGCGCAGCGCGTGCCCTGCTGGAGGATAAGTCGTTGCGGCAGAGCCTGCTCCAAACGCTCGATGCCGTCGAAAAAGCCACCGACCAGACCACACGCCTGCTGAGTCAAGCCGAGCGTCTGGTGAGTGAGAACCGCGCCACGGTGCGCCAGTTGCTAACGCAAGCCACTGAAGCGACACGCGAACTTAAACTCGCCTTGCAGAACGCCAACCGCCTGCTGCAGGACCCGCAGACGCGCGAAGATTTACAGGCGACACTAACAAGCGCGCGTGCCGCCGCCGAACGCGCCGAAGCCGCCCTGCAGGAGGTGAATACCCTGATAAGCGACCCCCAACTGCAGGAAGACATCCGCCAAACCGCCCACAATGTGCGCTCGCTCAGCGAACGCGCCAATACGCTCGCCGATAAAACCGAAACCGTGCTGGACAACGCCGCCGAGCTGACGCGCAACCTGAACGAGACCGTCACCGAGTCGAAAGCGGTCATCCAGCAAGCGAAGACCACCTTTGAGCGTGTGGAGAACACTCTGCAAAACGCGGTCAGCCTGCGCACGCTCGGCTTCGAAATGGCGAGCTACCGCCTCGAGATGGGCTTCAACACGGGCATAGAGCGCTACCGCACCGATGTGCTGGTCACGCTGTTCACCCCTGACCAGCGCTCCGTCTCGCTGGGACTATACGACTTTACCGAGAGCAACGGGCTGATTGCCCAATACGGCACGCCCCTCTCACCCCGCTTGCACCTGCGCTACGGTCTCTATGGAGGCAAGCCGGGCGTTGGGGTAGACTATAGGGTAAGCCAACGAGGGCTGCTGACGCTGGAACTGTTCGACCCAAACGACTGGCGCGGTAGCTTGCGGCTCAACTGGCGGGTCTCGGAAAGCATCTTTCTGTGGGGCGGCATCGAAAGCCCCTTCCGATACAATCAACCCGCCTTCGGAATCCGAATCGAACGCTAACCACTTTCATGGAGGTCAAAAAGATGCGGGTGATTCTGATACGCGATGTACCCAATCTGGGACGAGAAGGCGAACTGAAAAATGTGGCAGGTGGCTACGCACGCAACTATCTAATCCCGCGCGGGCTGGCAGTGCCTGCCACGGAGGGCAATCTGAAAAGCTGGCAGGAGCATCAGAAGATGCTGCAGGCACGCGCCGAGCGGCTGCGCCAGCAGGCAAAAGAGGCTGCCGAACGCCTGAATGGGCAGACCATCACGCTACGGGGCAAGACGGCGCCGAACTCCACTCGGCTCTTTGGCGCCATCACCGCCACCGATGTCGCCCAAGCGATTCAGCAGCAGTTCGGCATCAAGGTGGATAAACGCCGAATCGAGCTGCTCGATCCCATCCGCACCACGGGCACCCATACCGTCGACATCCGCTGGGAGCCGGGCGTGGAGGCGACCATCACCGTCGAGGTGCTAAGCGAGGAATAACTACTATGTGCGGGATAACCGGTTATATTGGTCCGCGACCGCCGCTGGAGGTGGCGTTGGACACGCTGAAGCGGCTGGAGTATCGGGGCTATGACTCAGCTGGGGTCGCTTTCTGGGGCGGCAACTGCCTGCAGGTGATGAAACGCGCGGGCAAAATCCAGCAGCTCAGCGAGATGCTGAACGGCGTGCAGGCACACGGGTTGGCGGTCTCCCATACCCGCTGGGCAACGCACGGCATCCCCAACGACCCGAATGCCCACCCCCACACCGACGAGCAGGGGCGCGTGGCGGTCGTGCATAACGGCATCATCGAGAACTATCTGGAGCTGCGTCAGGAGCTGAGCGGGCGTGGACACCGCTTCAGCTCCGAAACCGATACGGAGGTGCTGGCGCACCTGATTGAAGAGCAGCTGCCCCTTGCCGAATCGCCCGAAGAGGCGGTGCGCCGCGCGCTACAACCCGTGCGCGGCTCCTATGCGATTGCCGTGCTGTTTACCGATTATCCTGATCGGGTGGTGGTGGCGCGCCACGACTCACCGCTGGTGATTGGGCTGGGGGAAGGTGAAAACTTCATCGCCTCCGATATCCCCGCGCTGCTGCCCTACACGCGGCGTGTCATCCTGCTGGAGAACGGCGACCTGGGCGTGGTCACGCGTAATTCGGTGCGCCTGTTCCGCCTCGACGGCTCGCCGGTGGAGCGACCGCCTGTGCAGATCGACTGGTCTGCCGAAGCTGCCGAAAAAGGCGGGCACGAACACTTCATGATCAAAGAGATTCTGGAGCAGCCGGAGGCGGTGCGCGACACCCTGCGTGGGCGGCTCAAGCCCAACGGCGGCATCCAGTTCCCCGAACTAAGGCTGGAGGTCGAAGATTGGCAGAAGTTCCGTCGCATGCTCATCGTGGCGTGCGGCACTGCCTATCATGCAGGGCTGATTGGCAAATATGTGCTGGAGCGATGGCTGCGCCGTCCCGTCGAAGTCTATTACTCCTCCGAATTTCGCTATGGCGACCCCATCTTGCAACCGAACACGCTGGCGATTTTTATCAGTCAATCGGGCGAGACCGCCGACACGCTGGCGGCGTTGCGCCTCTGCCGCGAAGCGGGCTATACCACTTTGGGCATCGTGAATGTGGTCGGCAGCAGCATCGCTCGCGAATGCGACCATGTGCTGTATACGCAGGCGGGTCCGGAAATCTCTGTTGCCTCCACCAAAGCCTACAGTACGCAGGTCGCGCTCCTCTACCTGCTGGGATTGTATCTGTCCGCCCTCAACGGCACGCTGCCGATGCAGACCTACACGGAGGGGGTCAAGGGGCTGATGCAGATGCCCTCCCTGATCGCCCGCAGCCTCGAAACGGAGCCGCAAATCCGCCAGATAGCGGAGCAACTCCACACGATGCCGCTGGCGTTCTATCTGGGGCGCGGGGTCGACGCCTATGTGGCGATGGAGGGCGCGCTCAAAATCAAAGAGATTGCCTATGTGCCCACCCAAGAGTGCCCTGCAGGGGAGATGAAGCACGGTCCACTGGCGCTGGTGGAGCCAGGCGTAGTGGCGGTCTTTATCGCCACACAGGAACGCACCCGCGAAAAAATCCTTGGCAACATGAAGGAGATAAAAGCGCGCTGTGGCACCGTGCTGCTCATCACCTGTGAAGGCGAAACCCTGTTGCCCCAGGAGGCAGACTACACGCTGTATGTGCCACGCCCGCAGCTGGAGGAGCTTTCGCCTCTGGTGACCATCCCGGCGCTGCAGCTTTTTGCCTATCATGTGGCGCGGCTACGCGGTTGCGAAATCGATCAGCCCCGCAACCTTGCCAAGAGCGTGACGGTGGAATAGAACGCCTTGCACCCCTGAAGGTGTTCGAAAATTCCTCGCCCAACCCCCACACCTAATACCAATCGCGCTGGCATAGTTGATGATCGCCCTCCTCCGTGAGGTTCCCCCCTGCAGGCAGGAGGAACCGTTCCCAAAGGGGTTCCCCCATAGGTGGGAGGAACCTGCAGAAGGGGGGCAAAACGCTCAACAGGCGGTTCCCCTCACGCCGTGGGGGAGAAACCTGCAGGAGGGGGGCAAAAGGGGAGAGGGTTGGGGTGAGAGGGATCCTAACACCCGCTGCCAAAGTTGAACAGCACCTCCAGCAAATCGGCGTCGTCCACCACACCGTCGCCGTTTAGGTCAGCCAAGCCAGAGTCACTGTGACCAAACGCCAACAGCACATCCAGCAGATCCGCGTCATCCACGCAGCCGTCGCCGTTCACATCGCCGTTCTGCCAGAACGGATTGCGCGCCACCACCACAGTTGCATCCCAACGCCCATACCCGAACAGTCGCCCGTTCGGGGAGAACCAGATAGAAAGCACTCCTCCGAATGTTTCTTGGTCGTAGGTCTGCAGCAGCGCACCGTCCGCCACACGCCACAACTTGATGGTGCGATCCCCACTCCCTGACGCCAGCAAGCTCCCATCCGGCGAAAACGCCACGCTCCTGATCCAATCTGTGTGCCCCGTGAGGATGGTGCGCACCAACGCACCATCCGACACCCGCCACAACCGAATGGTGGTATCCCCACTCCCCGATGCCAGCAAGCTCCCATCCGGCGAAAACACCACGCTCAAGACCG
>Ga0272447_1002023_pt1 | contig 11599 bp, 10 predicted proteins | sample YNPCB0133_FD_194589 | JGI IMG/M metagenome (GOLD analysis project Ga0272447, IMG submission 194589) | Hot spring microbial mat communities from Yellowstone National Park, WY, United States - YNP-CB-013-3 | ecosystem: Environmental > Aquatic > Thermal springs > Hot (42-90C) > Sediment | place...
TTGCTCTTCCCAGCGCTTGGCCTCCTCTTCCTGGCGCTCCGCCCAGCGGCGGTTCTGCTCCGCCCAGAGTTTGGCTTGCTCTTCCCAGCGCTTGGCCTCCTCTTCTTGGCGCTCCGCCCAGCGGCGGTTTTGCTCCGCCCAAAGTTTGACTTGCTCGTCCCAGCGGAGCTTTTGCTCTTCCCAGCGCTTGGCCTCCTCTTCCTGGCGCTCCGCCCAGCGGCGGTTTTGCTCCGCCCAGAGTTTGGCTTGCTCTTCCCAGCGGAGTTTTTGCTCTTCCCAGCGCTTGGCCTCCTCCGCCTGGTGCTCTGCCCAACGCCGACTATCTTCCTCGCGGGCAAGGCGCAATTCTTCTAACAGCTTGTCAAAGCGGCTCTCGGGCGTCTCTCGCAGGGCAGCTTGGATAGCGCGGCGCACCTCAGGATCCTCGATGAGGGCGCGGCGCACCTCATCGCGCACAAGCTGGCGGATGTCGTCGGGCGCAGACATCTGACTCAATCCTAACATGGCAGAGGCGTGGCGGGGTACATTCACCGAAAGCGATGCTGCCAGCGAAGAAAAGGGTGGGCGACGGCAGTGCCGTCGCCCACCCAGGTTCGCCCTGCGCTATGAACGCACCTTAGGCATGCGCTGCCTGTTCGACGAGGCACGCCTCGATGGCCTGAGCGACCCGCGCGCAGTCCGCTTCGCCCATCTCTGGGAAGAGCGGCAGGGAGAGAATCTCGGCGGCAGCGCGCTCGGTATGGGGCAGGTCTCCGGCCTGGTATCCGAGATGGCTAAATGCCTTTTGAAGGTGCAGCGGAATAGGGTAATGAATGCCCGTCTCGATGTCTTGGGCAAGCAGCTTAGCACGCAAGGCATCCCTCTGAGGGGCGCGGACTACGAATAAGTGATATACCGATGTTCGGTCTTCGGGGGTGTGAGGCAGATCAATGCTTGGCAGATGCGCCAGCAGTTGGCGATACACGTTGGCCAGGTGCTGTCGGCGCGCCGTCCATTCAGGCAAGTAGCGCAGCTTCACCCGCAGGATGGCCGCTTGAAGCGTATCCAGGCGCTCGCCGAAGCCGATGATCGTGTGCTCGTACTTGGCTGCTTTGCCGTTAGCCTGGCGCATGCGGCCGTGATCGCGCAGCGCAAACAGCCGCTGGGCGATCTCAGGGTCGTTGGTGGTCACTGCGCCGGCATCGCCATACGCACCTAGATTCTTGCCGGGGTAGAAGCTAAAGCACGCAGCGTGCCCCAAGCTACCGACAATGCGCCCGCGGTACTGCGCGCCGTGCGCCTGCGCAGCGTCCTCGATGACTACCAGGCCGCGCGCCTGCGCGATGGCATTGATCGCATCCATGTCCGCCGGCATACCATAAAGGTGCACGGGGATAATGGCTCTGGTCTTGGGCGTAATCGCCTTTTCGATTGCTTCCGGGTCTATCGTGTAGGTCTGCGGGTCAATATCCACGAAGACGGGGCGAGCGCCAACGTGCGCAATCGCTTCTGCTGTAGCGCAGAAGGTGTGTGCCACGGTGATCACCTCATCGCCTGGGCCGATCTCAAAAGCAGCGAGCGCGAGCTGGAGCGCTGCCGTGCCCGAAGCGACCCCAATCGCGTAGCTCACCCCACAAAACTGGGCGAACTCTACCTCGAAGGCACTTACGTCCGGACCATTAATGAACGCTGTGCTCTCCAAGATGCGCTGGATGGCCGCGTCAATCTCTGGCTTGATCGCACGGTACTGCGCCTTCAGGTCAACCAGAGGAAGCTTGGTCGTGCTCATGGGTGAGGAGATCCTGATAGTCTGGGATTTGCTTGGTGCTGCCGACGACGCGGGCGGGATTGCCCACTACAACAGCGAGCGGCGGCACATCGCGCGTGACGACTGCGCCGGCGCCAACCAGGGCGCCGCGGCCGATGCGCACCCCCGGCAGCAGGACTGCGCCTGCGCCAACTTTAGCCTGGCGCTCGATGTACACCCCTTCGAGCTTATCTTTGGTGTTCGGCGCGTTCGGGTAGCGCGCATTTGTGAAAGTAACGCATGGTCCTATCCAGCACTCTGGCTCGAGGACCGAGCGCTCAGGGATAAATGTGTTCGAGTGAATCCGCACGCGGTCGCCGATCTGCACGTGGTGCTCAATGACGCTGTGGCTGCCGATACTCACCATGTTGCCGATATGGTTGTCCTCGCGGATGAGAGCCCCGTGGCCAGTGTGAAAATCATCGCCAATGACGTTGCCGTCGTAGATCACAGTATGCGAACGGATGACCGCGCGCGCGCCGATCACAGTCGGGCGCTCTCCTTCGCGCCGTCCGCGCGCCGGTTCACCAATGATAACGAACGGCCCAATAGCCGACCCTGGGCCAATTGCCGTGCCGAGGTAAATAATGCACAAGGATGAAGGCTCTGATCGTTCGCTCATGTGCCAAGTCCCTCTATCTCGGCTAGGTGCACCTCGCGCCCGCTCTCCATAGAGGCGTACATGGCCAGCACCAGGGCGAGTGATTTGCGCCCTTCGTGGCCGTTTGTCTTTGTCGCGCGCCCGTTGTGAATCGCATCTATGACGTCCGCCAACACTGCACGATGGCTCTGGCCATACACGGATGGCGGATCCACCGCTTCTTGGTCCAGGATATATCTCTCGTTGGCCAGGTCTCCATTAACCTTCCAGAAGATTTTGCGATTCAGCGCTGTGCCGCCTACCTTCACTGAGCCGCGCTCGCCGAAGATCGCCACCGATCCTTCCAGGTTCTCCGGCCACGTCACCGTGGAGCCCTCGATAACGCCTAATGCGCCGGAACGGAACTTCCAGACGGCTACGCCGATGTCCTCACACTCCATGCGGTGCGCGAGCGTAGCGCCGTAGGCGAATACGCTGTCCACATCGCCCATCAGCCATTGTAGGGCATCAATGTGATGAATGGATTGATTCATCAATGCGCCGCCGTCCATGGCCCGTGTGCCGTGCCAGCCGTCCTCATAGTAACTTTGCGGGCGATACCAGCGCACCGTGGCATTGCCAAGCAAAAGCCGGCCCAGCCTGCCGCTCTCCACCAACGCCTTCAGGTCTTGCATCGGTGGGTTGTAGCGATTCTGTAGCACGACGGTGAGCGTGACGTTGGCCTGGGCACAGGCTGCGATGAGCGCATCGGCATCCTGAATGGTCAGGGCCATCGGCTTCTCGACGACGACGTGCTTGCCGGCTTGGGCTGCCTCGATGCCCATCCGCGCATGCAGGCCGCTGGGCGTGCAGATGTTGATCACGTCAATGTCTTTGCGATCGAGCAGCCGGCGATAGTCCGTCGCTGCTTCGGTGCCGTAGTCGCGTGCTAGGCGCTGGGCGCGGCTCTCGATCACGTCTGCGACCGCGACGAGCTGGGCGCGGTCTGATAGCTCGGCGAGTGATTGCGCGTGGCGCGGCGCGATGCGTCCGCAGCCGATGATGGCAAAACGTAGTTTCTCATGCATGCTTTGATCGATTTTGATGCACGACCTCTGAATATACGCGCAGCGTCTTCTCGGCCATGGCCTGGGTGGAGAATGGCTGGGCTGCCTGACGCGCTGCCTGGCGCTGGCGCTGAATCTCAGTTTCGTTGAGGCTGAGCAGGTGCTTGAGGGCCGTCGCCAGCGCGGCGCTGTCCGCCGGCGGCACCAAGATGCCCCCTTGTCCGGACTGGATCACCTCGCTCGCCCCGCCCACGTCGGTTGCCACGGTCGGCAGGCCTGCAGCCAGCGCTTCCACCAGCGCCAGCGAGAACCCCTCCGCCAGCGAGGGCAGCACGAAGAAGTCACTGGCTGCCAGCAGGTGATGTGTGTCGCTGCGAAAGCCCATCAGATGCACGTGTGATCCCAGCCCCAGCGCGTTGATCTGCGCGATCACCGGCTCAGCTTGGTCGTGTTCGCCTGCGAATACGAAGTGGATGTTCGGATGCATGTGCAGCACCTGCGGCATGGCCTCGACGAGGTAGCGATGCCCTTTATTGGGAGCCAGGCGGGCCAAGGTAAGGATCACGACGGCCTGCTTGGGCAAGCCAAGCTCGGCCCGCAGCACAGCGCGAGCCTGGGCGATGTCCGATTCTTTAAAGTCGGGCAGGTCAGTGCCGTTGTGGACGATGGTGATCTTGTCTGGGTGCAACCCGTAGTAGCTGGTCAACAGCTCGGCGTTTTGCCGTGAGACAGCGATTACGCGCGCTGCGCCCTGCCGCGACCAGCGAAACAAGTGCGGCAAGAACGGGCGCAACGCCCTAGGAACGATGATGTCATCCAGCGGGGAGACCCTGTGTTCGACACATGTCAATGGTGGGCCGGCGTGTGAAAGTGCGAAGCCGAACAGGATTCCCAGCCGGCTGCCGGGGTGGTTGGAGTTCAGGTGGACGACGTCGGCGCGCCTTGTCAGGGCGCGCACTGCGTTTACTACAGCAGGTAGTCGGCGCTGATCCTCGATGGCGAGGCGGAGGACTTGTGCATGCTTCGCAAGGCGCTGCGCCAGCGGCTCGAGGCGCGGGTGGGTGGGCAGGACGATGGTGAAGTCACACTGCGCTGCCAAGGCGCACGTCAGGCGCTCGACGTATAGCTCCGCGCCGCCCACCTCGCGCGCGGTCATCACAATCAGCACGCGCATATCAGTTAGTCAGCGCATGCTCTACTCTGAGAGCCTATAGAACGCAATCACTCTTATTAGCATATTCATAAATTAACCAATCGATACCTTCGATGATGTCAATAGCTTTGTAGCTACATTGTATGTACTGTATTCTTTTAGTAATTTTTTCTGTTTAGATAAGAAATTGGTAGATTAGCACTCCTTCATTTTTTTGTATCAATTATTAACTTGGGACGGCTTTTGATAATAGAATCTAGAAATTCTAAAATAATCTCTTCACTTGTATATCCATTAGTATAAAGTGGATACTGATAAACATAACGAGTTGGACTCGCACGACCCGAGAAATAATTGATAGCAGATTCTGCTCCCCATACCAAGACTGTATCTCCAGGCTTTGTCATTGACTGAATTCTAGCTACAATATGTGCTTGTTGATTTACTTTTCTGCTATTGAACACCGCTCTTCCGTAGCTTCCACCAAATGCGAATAGAATCACTGTAATTGTTCCTAGGACAAAGAGAATCCTTGTAGCGTTTGACAAACTGCGAATCAAAGATGATGTAAATATAATCCAAAATGCTATCCCGGCAAAAATAGACAGTGCAGGCAGAGCAGTCATGTAGTAATGGTAATAAGGTCTACCAGGGATAGCGATTAGTGCAAATTCGATCGGCAGATTGATTAGAGATATTGTTAATAAGGATAACCAAGATTTAATAGATTCATTTTTGAAGCGTACAAGCAGTAAACTATATAAATATCCAAACCCAGCAAACTGAAGTAATCCTGTTTCAGAAAGTGGCCTAATTGCTATGATAACAGATAGTAATCTTTGTGGCATACCTTCTACCACAAATGAGTAAAAAAGATTATATCTAAAAGCAACATCCCAAAACTCCTGAAGACCGCTTTGTAGACCAAAGAAGACTATCCAGAAGGTAATAACCACCAAGAAACCGCTAAGTAAAATGGACAACTTGCTAAATATCTCTTTAAAGTTTCTGAACCTAATATTATATATTATTAAAAATAACACTATCGAAATCCAAATCCCAATAGTTGTTTGCTTAAGAGAGAAGGCAATGCCGCCAGTGAATCCTATTAGAAACCAGTGCAAGGGAGTAAGGCGCGGCGTTCCGATTCCCCGAGCGAGCCACAGCGCAATAAACTGTAGCGGAAGAGCGTACTCGGTTGTCATATTACCGTCGCCAATTAGAAGGGCAAGTGTCGATAACCAGATGGTTGTACTAATTAATGCAGGGGCAATCCCAACGGTATTTCTTATGATGGCAAATGCGATAAACGCCGCGAGTGATAAGCTGAGAAATTCTATCAACCATATACCCCATTTGGACTTATTAGAAATCATAATGCCTAAAGCATCTATGTAAAATATTAAAGGAGGTTTATGGTCCCATACGTCTTTATATGGTAACTCGCCATTTAGGATTCGCCATCCAACATATAAAAATACACCCGAATCGCGAGAAGCATATTGTACATTAAATGGACTTGCGGGAAATAAAACAAAAATACTCCTAGTAATATAAATAACTTATCCCAAATCTGACGTATAAGGTTAAGTATTATGTTCATGTTTATGGTTATCGATTTTAGTTGTAGTATTGATATCTCTGCATGTTGCCGCTATGAAATTGACACTACATCCCTAGGTGACTGATTGATCTGCTAGACATGTCCCTACCTGTCCTGTCTAGTTTGTGCATAGCATCTCCATCATATACTGGGTCATGTGTACAATGCGCTGCGCCCAAGTGTGCTCACGCAACACACGCTGGCGAGCAGCTTCAGCGATCTGCCGGCGCTTATCCTCGTGAGCTAAGTAATAGCGGATCTTCTCTAGCATCTCCTCTTTGGTGTCAAAACATACGATCTCCTTGCCTTCTTCAAAGAACTCCCCTACGCCAGGCACGCGCTGCAACAGTTGGAAGACGCCGCATGCGGCCAGCTCAAACGCGCGCAGATTTAACCCGCGGTCAAGCTCTCCTGCGCGATGATCTACGTGAAAGTTTAACCCGATCTTGGCTGCGCATAGTGCTTTGACCTGTTCCTCGCCCCAGATCTGCCCTTGCCAGACGCGCAAGATCGGGCTGCCGACGAAGTGCTCGCGGTATCCTCCCCAAACCTTGATATTTACCCCGTTCTCGATAGCGTATTCCACCATCGCCCGCCTGGCAGCGTGAAAGCGTCTACTCAGACCGCCAATAAAGCACACGTCGGCCCCGTAGCGCCGTTGTTCTTCCGCTGTGAGTGCAATGGGACGATATATGTCAGGGTCAATGCCGATCGGGATATATTCGATGCGGCCGGCGGCGCCGGCGGCGCGTAACCCATCGGTCAGATTAGCAGGCTGGAAGATCAGGTCGAAGTAGGGCAAATTGATTCGGTCTCGCGCAAGCATGGTGTTAGCTGGCAAGCCACACCACTGGACGAGCTTAATGCCGTGTCGCTTCAGTTGCGCCAGCGTCGAGCGCCACACGCTGCTGCCCAGGGGAAAGAACGCGACATCCGGTTGCCAGTCCATAATGCGCCTGATGAGGCTCTTTTGGAGTAGCCACACGTCCAGCCGCGTGCCCCACAGCAGCGCGCGCAAAGCAGAGGCAAGTGGCATCGGCAGGTGAGCGCGCCGGCTCTGCGGCAGCAGGAAGCTGCTGCGCAGGTCAACGCTCACCTCGTGGCCAAATCGCCGAAACTCTTTCACCCAGCTATAGAAGGTGTGCTGGGCGCGCAACAGGTGCGATTCAAAATCCCCGCCCTGCCTGCGCCAGCTTGCGTGGGCGGACTCGTAATAGCCGCGGTCAACTTTGAAGTACAGGTATATCTTCATGGCGCTCGATCGATCATCTGCAGCCAAAGCTCGGCTGCCACGATGCGCCAGAGCGTCGCTGCTGCGGTTGTATTTTGGAATGTTTGCTCGTCCTCAAGCGCGCGCTGAAGTTCCGCCAGGCGCAACCATGCAGATAAGCGGGGCGAACTGCGAAACAATTCCTGGAGCGTCGGGCGCATTTGGCGCAGCCAGCGTCCCTCTGGGGTGACAAAGCCCTTTTTGTCGCGCCGCCACACGATCTCAGCTGGCAACACCTCCTCCATCGCCCGGCGGAGGACGTATTTGCTCCATCCCGCGCGCATGCGCGCGTTGGCCGGCAGTTGGCTAACGTATTCGGCCAGCCGCACGTCGAGAAAGGGCGTGCGCGCCTCAATCGAGAAGGCCATCGAGCTGCGATCCTCGGCGCGCAACAGGCGCGGCAGGTTGTAGGTCGCCAGTTGGGCCAGGTGGCGCGGTAGATTGCGCTGCGTCGCTGCATCGAAGTGGGCTTGATGTCTGGCGATCGCGCCATCTACGACGGACTGGTCAAGCCCGAGCATGCGCGCAGGACGGCGCTTTTGTAGCCAGGCCTGCCAGGCTTGAGGGAGCAGCCGCGCCGCTAGCCGGCCGAGCACCTGCGCCGTTGAGCGACTGCCCACGCGGGAGATGGCCTGAGCCTCCGACCAGCAGGTGTGCCATCGCCCGCTGACGAGCGCCTGCGCCAGGTAAACGTCGAAGGGCAAGTAGCCGGCAAGCAACTCGTCAGCGCCTTGGCCGTCGAGCAACACCTTGACCCCGTGCTGACGCGCCAGGCGCATCACATCCCACTGGGCATACATGGACGTGGTGATCGGCGGCTCATCGTGATGCCAGATAAATGCCTCCAGCTCGGCCTGGAGCTTCTCTGCCGAGGGGAAGGTCAGATGCCAGGCAGCGTTGGCCCGCTGCACGACCTGCGCGGCGAAGTAGCGCTCGTCGGCAGCGGGGTCTTCGTAGGCTGCGGTGAACGTTTTTTGTTGGCTGCCGATCAGGTGGGCGGGAATGCCGTGGTCATGCTGGAGCAACTGGCTGGTCAGGACGACGATCGCCGACGAATCCAACCCGCCTGATAAGCACGTGCCGATCGGGACATCGGCGCGCAAACGCAGCCGGACGGCATCGGTCAGCTTCTCGCGCACGGTGGCGGCCTGGGTCGCGTCGAACGTCCCAGGGCCAAACTCCGGGTTGACGGGCAACGACCAGTAGCGCCAGACGTGGAACTTGTCCGGCGTTACGGAGAGGCAATGGCCGGCTGGCAGTTGCGCGATGCCCGCGAACATCGTGGCGTTCAACTCGCTGGCTTCGTAGCCGGCCAGGAAGTCGGCCAGGATGGTCTCGTTTGGCGTTGGGGCGAGCAATCCGCTGGCCCAGAGCGCTTTCGGCTCTGAGGCGAAGGCGAATAGTGTTTTGGTCTTGATATAGTAGAACGGCTTTACGCCGAAACGGTCGCGGCTACAGAAGAGCTGTTGTCTGAGGCCATCCCAGATGGCGAAAGCCCACATGCCGTTGAAGCGCTCAACGCACCGTTCGCCCCACTGCTGGTAGGCAGTAAGCAGCACTTCGGTGTCGCCGGTGCTGCGAAAGGCGTGGCCGAGCGCGGCCAGTTCGGCGCGCAATTCGATGTAGTTGTAGATCTCGCCATTGAAACAGATGGTGAGCTGGCCGTCGGCGCTGCGCATGGGGGTGTGGCCGCTCGGCGAGAGGTCGAGGATGGCCAGCCGGCGCTCGGCCAAACCCAGGTTGGCCTCGCTTGTCTCGACGGCGCGGATGTCCGGCAGGTCCAGCGCTTGAGGGCTATCCGGACCTTTATAGTGGGCTGCCTGGCCGCTGCGCGTGTTGAACAGGGCGTAGCCTTCGTCGTCCGGCCCGCGATGGCGCATTAGGTCTGCCATGCGGCGGAGCTGCTGAACGCTGATCGGCTGCCCGTCAAGGTTGAAGATGCCGGCGATGCCGCACATAAGGCTAGTCTAGTCTTCGGCCAAGGACGAACTCCAGCTCTTCTTTTAGCAACTGCCGGCGATGTGCTAGCGTGAAGTGATCCAGCACCCGTTGTCTAGCAGCTAGGCCCTTCTCTGGGTGGGCAAGCGCCTCGCGAATAGCTTGGGCGAGCGCTGGTGGGTCGTTGAACGGCGTCAGGTAGCCGGTATCGCCGACCGTCTCGGGCATGGCGTAGCGATTGGCGACCACGGGCACGCAGCCACAGGCCATTGCTTCGGCTAGGGATACTCCGAAGCTCTCATACGCAGAAGCTTGTACGTACACCTTGGCTGTGCGGAACAACTTGGCACACTCTTCCGCTGAGTAACGCTTCATTGTGAAGCGCACGTTAGCAGTGGCGATGGATTTAAGGCGGTCTATTGAATCATCAACAAATGCACCCACAACAATAAACTCTGCCTCGGGCACAAACTGAGCCGCACGCACGAACGGTTCGATTCCTTTTACCAGCAGTGCTCCGTGCGAGATGGTATGACAGGCAGTGACTACGCGGTTGAGTCTTTCTGATTCATCAGGTCTAAATATCCTCGTATCTACGCCTGGGTAAGCTGTTCGCATTCGTCGCGGCCTGCCGTATAAGAGAACCTCCCTGGCTGAAGTCTCAGATAATGGAAGCACTGAGTCCGCTAGCCGCATTACCAGGGCAAATAGTTTACGCCTTACTGGGCTACCCATGTCGCCCCATTGAATATCCGGCACCCAAGCTGTGTCGATCCCGCCAGTGACCACGATGAGCTTGCGTCGGAGCGCTTTGGTGATCAGGGCAAGTAGGGGTATGTATTTGGCGAACACAAAGTAGACGAAGACCAGCTCAGCGTTTTGTTTTAGCAAGCCGTTTAGCAGGCGCGTGTAGTACGTATACCGTTGGAACCCTGGACAAGTCGAGAGGTCGAGAGGGATGATATCCGCCCATTCACTTAGTAGTTGAATATCTTGGGTCATGAAACCAAGGTTAATCTTTGGTGCTGTGAAAATAGTTTTAAACTTTTTCATAGTTTAATTTATGTCAAAGTAAAAGATAGCCTCAGTATAGAAAAGTTTAATTTATTAATTTAATACTAATAGCTCATGTTATATCTTTTGGTATGGCAACAGTATCATTAACTATTTTACCAATTATAGGATATATCTTGTAGTTCAAGCTTTCCAAAAAAGTTTCTTATATCTTTAATATTATATCCAAGTATTTAGTACTCTCTTCATTTTCTTCATACAGGATATAAGGTTTGTCACGTTCTATTAATCCCTGTGCACCGCGTAGTGCAAGAAGTTCAGCTCCTTCTATATCTAACTTTATTAAGCCGATCTTGACTTGGCCATAAATAGTTATCAAATCAATTATAAAATCATCTAGCGCGATACATTCAACTTCATACGAATCGTTGTGATAGGGAAATTGCCTTAGGGAATGAGTGCCGCTTACTGGGCCAGAGAAGAGCCTCATCTGAGTTGTTTGATCAGCGACTGCTTTCTGTATAAGTATAAGATTGCTCAGGTTATTGAGTTGCTGATTGCGCTGGAGATCGGCGAAATTGATAGGATGTGGTTCAAATGCAAACACGAGGCCAGCTCCCACTTGCCGCAGACGATGAGCAGCCATCAGGGAGTAGTAGCCGATGTGTGCGCCGACGTCAATTACGCTGTGTCCTGCAGGTAGTGTGCATAGTATCTGCCAGAATGTCTTGGTTAACTCTGGTTGGTGTTTACCGAGCCAAAAATAAGTAAGTAGCTCAAGACTCTGTTGTGTCATAAGGATTCGGCTCTGGTCAGGTAGGCGAATCGGTAGCGGTCCGCTGGACCTGAGAAGTCGCAATAGCCAGACAACTAAGCGTCCTTTACCGCGAAAATAAGAAGGAAGTCGCCCATATAGGTCAAGTGCACTAAAGAAGACTGGCTGCAGTGTCTTCATTGCTCAAACTCCCATGTTGTGGAAGACTCAACCGGAGCAATGCTTATAGTCATGCTCGATGACAGAATTAACGGTCTCGTTCTTCCAGAAGCTGACCAAATAGGGTCATCTAAACAAGCTAACTCTACCGCACTGCTTTCAGGCGACCACTTCGTTGAGCTGATGGATTATATTATTATATTACACTTGGGCCAATCTTGGGAGTGGTCCAGCAAAAGTGATCTAATATAGGG
>Ga0272447_1002025_pt1 | contig 11591 bp, 14 predicted proteins | sample YNPCB0133_FD_194589 | JGI IMG/M metagenome (GOLD analysis project Ga0272447, IMG submission 194589) | Hot spring microbial mat communities from Yellowstone National Park, WY, United States - YNP-CB-013-3 | ecosystem: Environmental > Aquatic > Thermal springs > Hot (42-90C) > Sediment | place...
GACAGCCCCTGTTCTAGGAGCGCTATAGCGCGAAGGCGTCGACGTTCCAGTTCCGCAGGACTTCCTGGTGGACGCATTCCACACCTCCTCCACCAGGATTCTAGGGTATTATTTATGCAGTTGTCAAAAGGATCACCGCTACCCGGTGCTGGGGGAGTAATCTCCCGAGCACCTCCAGGATCCGTGTGTCGTCGAACAGGTCGAGGAAGTCCAGGTGCAGCCGGTCGGAGTACGGGAACGGGTCCTCCTCCGCGATCTTGTCGAACAGGTCGAACTCCTCGTCCACCGCCCGGTGCTGGGCGTCGTTCATCTCGACCCGGGTCCGGTCGTAGAAGGCGCTGGTGAGGACCCGGGTGAGCCACCGGCGAGGGTGCTCGCGGTCTCTGAGGCTCCCGAATGCCCGGAAGGCCCGCAGCAGCGCGTCCTGTAGGAGATCCTCCGCGGCCGTCCGGTTCCCGCACAGCCGGATCGCCACACCGTAGAGGTAGTCCAGGTGCGGCCGGACGCACTCCTCATAGCCCAGGCCACGCCCCGCCGCCTCCGCCATCTCCCTCTCCGGCTCCCCGCCTCGCCTCGCCCGGATGGCCCGCGGATGCCGCCTTTCTGCACACCGACCGAAGTTCCGGCAAAAACAAGCCTCCGCCCATTTACGGTTCCAGGTTCACCGTCACCGGGACCGCATTCCGCAGGATGTCCAGCACCGGGGAAGTCTTCTGGACGTACTCGCAAAGGGCGACGATCTCCTCCCTGGGCGCGTCGGCCTTCACACGGTACGCCACCCGGATTCCCTGGTACCCAGGACGCACCCGGTCGGACAAGCCCAGGAAGCCGTGGAGGTCGACGTCCCCGTCCAGCGTGAACTCCAGGCTCTCCACCCGGATGCCGCGGGCGGCGGCGTTGTACACGAAGCCCACCGCCAAGCAGGACGCCAGAGCGTGCAGCACTGTTTCCACCGCGTTGGGGGCCGCGTTCGTGCCCAGCAGCACCGGCGGCTCGTCGCCCTCCAGGACGAAGGGCCTGGTACGTGAGGTGTCCTCCTGCCCGGCCCCGTAGAAGCCCTGGACCCTGGTCCGGCACCGGCCGCCGCCCACCCACTCGCTGGTGGCCCGGAAGGTGAACCGCGCAAGGCCCGGATTCGCCTTGATGGCCTCCACGATCTGCACCAGCTGCTCCACGTTCACTCCGTTCAAGCTGCTCTCTCCCCTCACGGCCGTTCCCCCTTCCCGTAGGATGCGACCTTCTACAGGCAAAGACGACCCCGCCCCTCCCGTTTATTGCGCGGCCTCCAGGGTCGGCCGGCATCCCCGTTCCCCGTGGACCCCAAAACAGTACACCGTCCTGTGGCATCCTGGAGAGCGTGTCCCGGAAAAATCCCTCCAGCGGAGGGGGCCGGGTCCCCAAAAATCGCTGCGCGATTTTTGGGGTAGTCTAGGAGCGCGTCCTGGAAAAACCCCTCCAGCGGAGGGGGACCGGGGTGGTCTAGGGGGCGGGTGGTTCAAGCGCTTGCTCGGGAGGTGGCGGCGTGGACGGTGACGCCCTCCGGAAGCCGGGCCGGCGGGCGGACCTGGTGTTCGCCCGGGTGCAGGAGGCCCTGGCGTCGGGGGGCTGCCCCGTATGCCGCCTGTCCGCCCACGCCGTGCAGCGGTTCCTGGACAACTTCCTGTACGAGCGCGTCAACGACCCGCAGACCCGGGAACTTATCCAGGCCGCCTGGGGCTTCTGCCCGCAGCACGCGTGGATGCTCCCGTCCCAACGCCATCCGGTGCTGGGGGTGGCGATCGTGTACCGGGACCTGGTCCACAACCTGCGCGCACGACTTGACGCCCTCGTGCACCGGGCCCCGGGGGATCTCCCCCGGGCTTTCCGCCAGACCCTCCCTCGTCCCGGATCGTGTCCCGCGTGCGCGCACCGCCAGCGGATGGAAGAAGTGTACCTGGCCAGCCTGCTGGAGTACGTCCAGGAGCCAGAGGTGCAGCAGGCGCTGTCCGGCCCTGCGCCCCTGTGCTTGTTGCACCTCCTCCGGGCGGCTTCCGTGGCCCCCTCGCGGCAGGTCCTGGCCCGGCTGGTGGAACTCCACCGGGAAGCCCTGGCCCGGCTGGAGCAGGATCTTTCGGAGCTTGTCCGCAAGCACGACTACCGCTTCCGCCACGAGGGCCTCTCGCCCACGGAAGCCACGAGCTGGCTGCGGGCCCTGGAGGCGTTGAGCGGCCGGGACCCGCATGAAGATCGGTCCGCCTCCCGGTTGGGGCCGCGGCCGGCCAGGCCCGGCAGACCACCCCGGTCCATCCCGTCGGAGGGCTCTTCCGGGACAGACTTCTCGGAGAGACCGTGAACGCCCCACCCGCCCTGCCTCCGAGGAGCCACGTGCGTGCCGCGGCCCGGCTCGTGGTCCTGCTAGGCCTGGTGAGCCTTTTGGCAGACGCCACCTACGAGGGAGCCCGCAGCATCCTGGGTCCGTACCTCCTGGCCCTGGGTGCGTCCGCTACCGCGGTGGGGTTCGTGAGCGGCTTCGGAGAGTTCGTGGGCTACGGCTTGCGACTGGTCTCGGGGCACGTGGCAGACCGCACGCGGGGCTACTGGGCTCTCACCGGGGTCGGTTACGTGGTCAACCTCGCTTCCGTCCCCCTGTTGGCCCTGGCAGGGCGGTGGGAGCTGGCCGCGGCCCTGGTGGCGGCCGAGCGGGCGGGAAAGGCCCTGCGTACCCCGCCCCGGGACGCCATGCTGTCCTACGCCGCGAGCCGGGTGGGCGCCGGCTGGGCCTTCGGGCTGCACGAGGCCCTGGACCAGGTGGGCGCGGTGGCAGGTCCCGTGGGGGTGGGGCTCCTTCTGGCCGCGGGCCGGGGGCACCGGGACGCCTTCCTGTGGCTGGCCGTCCCGGCCGCCCTGTGCCTCCTCGTCCTGGGACGGGCTTACCGGGAGTTCCCGCAGCCCACGCAGCTGCAGGTCCCCTCCCGCCCGGCGGACCTGCGGTTGGGAACTAGCCTGCGGCTGTACCTGGCGGGGGTGGCTTTGGTAGCCGCGGGGTTCGCGGACTTCCCTCTGCTGGCGTACCACTTCACCCGCACCTCCTCGGTGCTGCCCAGCGGGGTCCCCCTCCTCTACGCGGCCGCCATGGCCGCGGACGCCGCGGCTGCGTTGGTCCTCGGGCGGTGGTTTGACCGCCGCGGGATGGCGGTCCTGGCCCTGGGGACGGCAGCGTCCGCCGCGTTCGCGCCCCTGTGCATCTTCGGCGGCACCGGGGGTGCGGTGGCAGGCGCTCTCGTGTGGGGAGTAGGGGTCGGGCTGCAGGAGTCGGTGCTGCGCGCTGTGGTGGCCCGCATGGTCCCCCCGGACCGCCGCGCCTCCGCCTTCGGGCTGCTGCAGGCCGTCTACGGTGTCGCGTGGTTCGCGGGCAGCGCTCTCCTGGGAGCCCTCTACGACGCGCACCCCGCGGGGTTCGTTCTCTTCGCGGTGGGGACTCAGCTGGCGGGATCCCTTCTCTTCGCCGTGGTCTCCAGGCGGGGGTGAAGGGATGGGCGCCCCCGGCGAGAATTCTGTCACCGGAGGACTGCATGAAGCTGGCCGAGGAGGGGCTCCTGCTCCGGATCTACGTCGGGGAATCGGACCGCTGGCACGACCGGCTCCTGTACGAGGCCCTGGTGCTTCGGGCGCGGGAGATGGGCTTGGCGGGGGCCACGGTCCTGCGGGGTGTTGCGGGATTCGGAGCCAGCAGTCGCATCCACACCGCCAAGCTCCTGCGGCTCTCGGAGGACTTACCGGTGGTGATCGAGATCGCGGACGAGGCGGAGCGCATCGAGCGGTTCTTGCCGGTGCTGGACGAGATGATCACGGAAGGTCTGGTCACCCTGGAGAGGGTCCGGGTGATCCTGTACCGGCACCGGCCGCACCCAGGAAAGCGCTGAACCTCACAAGGCCCGCCCCACGAGGACGCCCAGGACGAGGGCCGCGAAACCCGTCACCGCGCTGCCGAACAGATTCACCAGTCCCGCGCCCCACCGCCCGGCCTCCAGCAGCCGGAAGGTCTCGTACTGCCAGGTAGAGAAGGTGGTGTACGCGCCCAGGAAGCCGATGCCCAGCAAGATCCGCCACTCGCCCGGCACCAGGAGCCGTTCCACGGTGACCACGGACAGCACGCCGAGAAGGAAGCTGCCCCACAGGTTCACCACCAGGGTCCCGAAGGGGAACCCCGTATCCAGGCAACTCAGGACTCACCCGTCCACCACGTAGCGGGCGAACGTCCGCAAGGCACCGCCCAGGAACACCAGCACGAAACGCATCCGCCAGCCGCCACGGCCTCCACAAGGAAAAGGCCCCTACCGGAAGCCGGTAGGAGCCATCAGCCGCTTCCCGCGGCGGTTACGGCCAGCTTCATCGCCGGAGTCGAGACGAGCATACCAGACAGCCGTCCCGCGTACAACCGAAGCCCGGCCTCCGGTCGCCCAGGAGCCTGTCCCGAAAAACCGTCGGCCGGGGGGGACTGGGTCCCCAAAATCGCTGCGCGATTTTGGGGATGCTCTAACCCGCGGGCAGCACCACCGCGAACCGGGCCCCGCCTTCTGGGCGATTGGAGGCTTCTACCCGGCCTCCGTGGGCGAGGGCGATGTGCTTCGCGATGGCGAGGCCCAACCCTGTGCCTCCCTCTTCCCGGCTCCGGGACGGGTCCGCGCGGTAGAAGCGCTCGAAAATCCGCGGGAGGTGCTCGGGCGGAACGCCCGGGCCGGTGTCCTCCACCACCAGCTGGATTTCCGCACCCCCGACTTCCACGCCCAGCTCCACCCGCCCCCCGGGGGGTGTGTACTTCACCGCGTTGTCCACCAGGTTGCCCAAGGCTTGCTCCAGCCGGTCCCGGTCTCCCTGCAGCCGAGCTTCTCCGGGCCGCACCGCCAGGCGCACGCCCCGCCGCGAAGCTGCCTGCTGGTAGCGGCGGGCCACGGCCTCCAAGAGGTCTCGGGCCTGCAGCTCCTCCCTCCGGAGCCGTACCACCCCCGCCTCCAGGGCGGACAGGTCCAGCAGGTCGTTGACCAGCCGCGTCATGCGGTCCACTTCTTCCAGCATCTGGCCCAGGAAGCGCACGCGCAGCTGCGAGTCTTCCAGCCCTCCGTCCCGGAGGGCCTCCGCCATGGCCCGCAGGGAAGCGAGGGGCGTACGTAACTCGTGGGACACGTTGGCCACGAAGTCCCTCCGCACGGCCTCCGCCCTGCGGTCCCGGGTGACGTCCTGCACCACCAGGAGGACCCCTTCTCCCGGGAGACGGCGGGCCCGGACCTGCAGCACCACACCCAGCTCCAGGTCCCGAGCCGCCTCGCCCGTCTGCCGAGCCGCCTGCAGTACCTCGTCCACCTCGTGCCGTCGGAAGACTGCCACCGCGGACATCTCCCGGACCTGCGAGGGGTCCACGCCTACCAGCTTTCCCGCCACGCGGTTGAGCCAGACCACCCGGCCGCGTCCGTCCACCACCAGGACTCCCCAGGGCAGGGCGTCCAGGAGCTGCCGGGAGTGCTCTTCGCGCCTCCGGGCCTCCTCAAGGGCTCCCTGGAGGTCCCGGAGGACCGGCTCCACCGCGGCCGCCAGCTCCGCGGCGGGTTGCTCCTCTAGGACGAGCCCTCTTCCTTGGCGCAACCCCTCCGCCACGGCCTGGAGCGCCCGGCGCCACCGCCGCTCCCGCCACCCCGCGGCGGCCAGGGCGACGGCCCCCAGAGACAACCCCGCGGCACCCCACCAGTCTCCCACCGCCATGGCCCAGCCGGCACCGACCCCTACCGCCGCCGCCAGGGTCCACCACAGCCACGGATTCACGTCCCCTCCCGGGCAGGTGGCGCCGCGTCAAATCTCCAGCCGGTAGCCCACGCCCCGGACCGCCTCGATGCGTACCCCAGACCCCACCTCCCGCAGCTTGCGTCGCAGCCACGAGACGTGTACGTCCACCGTCCGCTCGTCCCCTGTATAGTCGTAGCCCCACACCTGCTCCAGGAGCACGCTGCGGGGAAAGACCCGGCCCGGGTGGCGGAGGAAAAGCTGCAGGAGGCCGTACTCCTTGGGCGTCAAGGGAAGGCGGGATTCCCCGCACCGGACCTCGTGGCGGGCGGGGTCCAAGACCAGGTCTCCCACGGTCACCGGTGCCGTCTCCTGCAGACCCCTCCGGCGCAGGGCCGCCCGCACCCGGGCCAGCAGCTCTCGCATGGAGAAGGGCTTGGTGATGTAGTCGTCCGCGCCCAGGTCGAGCCCCACGACCCGGTCCGTCTCGTGGGAGCGTGCGGTGAGGAGCAAAATGGGTATGGCGCTTTCCTGCCGCACCACCCGGCAGACCTCGAAGCCGCTCATCCCCGGCAGCATCACGTCCAGGACGAGCAGATCGAACCGGCCCGTGCGGGCGAGCTCCAGGGCCTGGACCCCGTCGAAGGCCTCCTCCACCTCGTGGCCTTCCCGGCGTAGGGCGAAGCCGATGGACTCCACCAGGGGGCGCTCGTCGTCCACGACCAGGATGCGGGCAGCCATCTCAGGGCGAGACTGCCGGGGCCAGGGCCTGCAGGGGACCCGTGTACTGGACCAGCTCCACCCCCGCTTCCTGCAGCAGCCGCGCGGCCGCGGGGTCCGGGTAGTCGCCCGCGTAGACCACCTTGCGGATCCCCGCGTTCACAACCATCTTCGCACACACGAGACAGGGCTGGTGGGTGCAGTACAGGGTGGAACCCGCGATGGCCACACCGTGGTAGGCAGCCTGGATGATGGCGTTCTGCTCCGCGTGGATGCACAGACACATGTCGTGACCCGTCCCCGGCACCGCCACCCCGGCGCACCGCTCGCACCCGCCTTCCCCGCAGTTGCGCATCCCCCGGGGCGTGTCGTTGTACCCCGTGGACAGCACCATGCGCTCCTTGACCACCACCGCCCCCACCCGGCGGCGGGTGCAGGTGGACCGGGTGGCGGCCAGGGCCGCCATGCTCATGAAGTACTCGTCCCAGCTGGGTCGGCCCACGGTCACCGGGTGCCGAACAGGCGGTCCCCCGCGTCCCCCAGCCCGGGGAGGATGTAGCCGTGGTCGTTGAGCTGTTCGTCCACCGCAGCGGTGTAGATGACCACGTCTGGGTGGTCCCGGTGCACCCGAACGATGCCCTCGGGAGCCGCGATCAGGCACATGAGTTTGAAGCGGGTGGCGCCCCGTTCTTTGATGAGGCGCACGCACTCCGCGGCAGACCCGCCCGTGGCCAGCATGGGGTCCAGGACCATGACCTCCCGCTGCGCGATGTCCGGCGGCAGCTTCACGTAGTACGTGACGGGCTCCAGGGTCTCGGGGTCCCGCCAGATGCCCACGTGCCCCACCCGCGCGGTGGGCATGAGTTTCGTGATCCCCGGTTCCATGCCCAGGCCCGCCCGCAGGATGGGGACCACCGCCAGCTCGTAGCCGGAGATGGACTTGCCGCGGGTCCGGGTCAGGGGCGTTTCCACCTCCACATCCCGGGTCCGCAGGTCGCGGGTGGCCTCGAAAGCCAGCAACATGCTGAGCTCTTCCACCAGCTCCCGGAATTCCTTGTGCGGGGTGTTCCGGTCCCGGAGGATGGCCACCTTGTGCTGGATGAGGGGGTGGTCCACCACGTACACCTTGGACACGGAACACCTCCTACACCACCCCGGTCCGTCTTCCCGGCGGCGGCTTCTCCCCGACGGGCTCCTGGATGGCCCCGGTCTCCTCCGCTCCACCGCCGTTCACCGACACCCTCCTAGAGGCGCACCGCGGCCGGGTGGGGGATGTCTTCCTCCGCGTAGATGGGGAAGCTCTCACACAGCTCGTGGACCGCGCCCCGCACCCGGGCCTTCACCGCAGGGTCCTCGGGGGCCGCCAGAACCTCCGCCATCCACCGGCCGACCTGCCGCATCTCGTCCTCCCGCATCCCCCGGGTGGTGACCGCGGGGGTCCCGACCCGGATCCCGCTGGTCACGGTGGGCTTCTGCGGGTCGAAGGGCACCATGTTCTTGTTCACCACGATGTGGGCTTCGCCCAGGGCCTCCTCTGCCACCTTGCCCGTGAGCCCGTGGTTGCGCAGGTCCACCAGCATCAGGTGGTTGTCCGTCCCCCCCGAGGTGATGTGGAACCCGTGGCGCTGGAGCTCCTCCGCCAGGGCCCGGGCGTTGCGGACCACCTGGGCCGCGTACTCCCGGAAGGCAGGGGTGGAAGCCTCCTGGAAGCACACCGCCTTGGCCGCCACCACGTGCATGAGGGGCCCGCCCTGGGTGAAGGGAAACACCGCCCGGTCCACCGCTTTCGCGAGCTCCGCCTTGCACAGGATCATCCCCGAGCGCGGCCCCCGGAGGGTCTTGTGGGTGGTGGAGGTAACGAGGTGCGCGTACGGCACGGGGTCGGGGTGGACCTTGCCCGCCACCAGCCCCGCGAAGTGCGCCATGTCCACCAGAAGGTACGCGCCCACCTCGTCCGCGATCTCCCGCAGCCGCGGAAAGTCGAAGTGCCGCGGGTACGCGGTGGCGCCCGCCACGATCATCTTGGGCCGGTGCTCCCGGGCCAGGCGGGCCACCTGGTCGTAGTCCAGGGTCTCCGTCTTGGGGTCCACCCCGTACGGGATCACCTGGAGCAGCCGGCCGGAGAAGTTCACGGGGCTGCCGTGGGTGAGGTGACCTCCGTGAGCCAGGTTCATGGCCAGGATTTTGTCCCCCGGCTGCAGGACCGCGAAGTACGCCGCGAAGTTGGCCTGGGAGCCGGAGTGGGGCTGCACGTTGACGTGTTCCGCCCCGAAGAGGGCCTTGGCCCGACGGACGGCCAGTTCCTCCACCGTGTCCACGAACTCGCAACCTCCGTAGTAGCGCCGGCCCGGGTACCCTTCCGCGTACTTGTTGGTCAGCACGCTGCCCTGTGCCTCCAGGACCGCGCGGCTGGCGTAGTTCTCCGAGGCGATGAGGTTGATGCGGGTCTGCTGGCGCTCGATGTCCCGCAGGATGGCGTCCGCTACCTCGGGGTCCTGACGGAGCAGGAACTGCAGCATGGACTCACCCCCTCCCGTACTTCTCCTCCACCGCCCGCAGCTTCGCCAGCCGGCGGTCGTGTCTTCCTCCCTCGTAGCGGGAGTCCAGCCACACTCGGACGATCTCCCGCGCCAGCTCGGGCCCAAGGACCCGGGCGCCCAGGGACAGGACGTTGGCGTCGTTGTGCTGCCGCGCCATCCGGGCCGTGTAGGACTCCCAGCACACCGCGCACCGTACCCCGGGCACCTTGTTGGCCACCATGGCCTCCCCGTTCCCGCTGCCCCCCAGCACGATGCCCAGGTCACACTCCCCCCGGGCCACGGCCTCCGCCGCGGGCACCACGAAGTCCGGGTAGTCCACGGGGTCGGGGCTGTGGGTTCCGAAGTCCCGGACCTCGTGCCCCAGCTCGTGGACGAACCGTTTCAGCTCCTCCTTGAGGGCGTAGCCCGCGTGGTCGCTGGCGATGGCGATGCGCACCCTGTTTGCCTCACTTCGCGGCGGAGACCACCTCCACCTGCCCGCCCGCCCAGACCCGCTCGATGGCCTCCGCGGGGATGGGGCCGGGGCGGACTATCCGCGGCCGGTCGCCCGTGCAGTCCACCACCGTGGACGGCCGCCCCCGCAGACGTCCGCCGTCCAGCACCAGCTCCACACGCCCATCCAGGTCGGACAGGACCTGGGGCACGGAAACCGGTGCGGGCTTGCCGGTGGAGTTGGCGCTGGTACCTACCAAAGGGAAGCCGCAGGCCCGGACCAGGGCCCTGGGCACGGGGTGGTCGGGGACGCGTAGCCCCACCGTCCCCGTGCCCGCGGTCACCATGTCCGCCACCACACCCCGGGAAGGCAGCACCAAGGTCAGAGGCCCCGGCCAGAACTGCCGCATCAGGCGCCGGGCGCCCTCTCCCACCTCTGCCAGTTCAAAAGCCTGCCGACTGTCCGCCAGAAGCACGGGCACCGGCTGGTCGGGAGGTCTGCCCTTGACTTCGAACACCCGCCGCACCGCGGCGGGGTTGGTGGCGTCGCAGCCTAGCCCGTAGACGGTGTCCGTGGGGTACACCACCACCCCTCCCGCCCGCAACGCCTCCACCGCCCTCCGCGGGGCGGGGGCATCCGGATCCACCCGCAGCACCACGACCCGTTCCAGCAGCTCCAGCATCGCTTCCCTTCCGCCGCAGAATCAGGCCCGCCTCGCGGGCGTGCCGCTTGCCCTGGTCCTCGGCCCCACTGTACGGCCCTCCGTGCCCGCGCCGCAACGGGGATGTATCATTCCCACCGCGCCCACACCACGCGCTCCCACCCGCCGAGGTCCCGCAGGACCTCCGGAGCTCGGTAGCCAAGCCGCACCAGCGCGTCCACCACCTGGCGGGCCTGCTCCCACTTCGCCGCCACCTCCAAGGCCAACACCCCCTCGGACACGAGAACCCTCCGGGCCTGTTCCGCGATGCGCTCGTGGAGCTCCACCCCGCGCGGGCCGGAGCTGAACACCGCCACCTCCGGCTCGGCCAGGACCTCCCGCGGCAGCTCGGCCCGCGCTTGCGGCAGCACGTACGGGGGGTTGGAGGCCACCGCGTGGGCCCGGACGCCGAGCTTCACCACGGGCGCTAAGGCGTCGCCCTCCACCAGGCGCACGCGGCCCAGGACCCCGTGCCGCCGCGCGTTCTCCTCGGCCACCGCCAAGGCCGCGGGGCTCAGGTCGGTGGCGTACACCGTGGCGTCCGGCCGGTACACAGCCAAGGCCACGGCCACGGCGCCGCTGCCGGTTCCCACGTCCACGTACACCGCAGCGCGCACCTCCCGGGTGGCTTCCAGGACCACCTGCACCAGGAGCTCCGTCTCGGGCCGCGGCACCAGGACCCGCTCGTCCACCCAAAAGGACAGTCCGAAGAACTCCCGCTCGCCCACCACGTACGCCAAGGGACGCCCCGTGGCCCGCTCTTCCAAAAGCCTCCGGTACCGCTGCCACGCGTCCTCGTCCATGGGCGCCAGCCACCGCACGTACAGCCGCGCCCGGTCCACTCCCAGGGCGTGCCGCAGGAGGACCTCCGCCTCCAGGCTGGCCGCTTCCACTCCGGCGGCCGCGAGGTGCTCCCGCCCCCACAGGTACGCCTCGCGGACGCTTCCCGGCCGGTTCCACGCCACCCTGGCACGGCCGGACGGAGCGAGGTCCTTCAACGGACCGTCACCTGCTCCGTCCGCCCCCGCGCCGCCAGGGCGTCCAGGATGGGGTCCAGCTCACCGTCCAGCACCGTTTCCAGGCGGTGCAGGGTGAGCCCGACGCGGTGGTCGGTGACCCGGTTCTGGGGGAAGTTGTAGGTGCGGATCTTCTCGCTGCGTTCCCCGGTCCCCACCTGTTGCCGCCGCGTGGCCGCGATGCGTTCTTGCTGCTCCCGCCGCCGCAGTTCCAGCAGGTGCGCCCGCAGGACCCGCAGGGCCTTCTCCCGGTTCTGGTGCTGGGACCGCTCGTCCTGGCAGGTCACCACGATCCCCGTGGGCACGTGCCGGATCCGCACCGCGGTCTCCACCTTGTTCACGTTCTGGCCACCCGCCCCCCCAGCCCGGAAAGTCTCCACCTCCAGGTCCTCGGGTCGGATCTCCACCTCCACCTCCTCCGCCTCCGG
>Ga0272447_1002027_pt1 | contig 11583 bp, 10 predicted proteins | sample YNPCB0133_FD_194589 | JGI IMG/M metagenome (GOLD analysis project Ga0272447, IMG submission 194589) | Hot spring microbial mat communities from Yellowstone National Park, WY, United States - YNP-CB-013-3 | ecosystem: Environmental > Aquatic > Thermal springs > Hot (42-90C) > Sediment | place...
TCTTGGGGGTGGGTTAGCGTCGTTCCCACATCGGCAGCCGTATCACGGGCATATCGAAATTCTGGGAGGTGCCAGCGGGCCATTTCTTGCCGATAATCCTTGCACAATTCCGCAGTACGAGCCTGATCCAAACCCAAGCGGCACCATTCTTCGATGACCCGCAGCCCTTCCCGTGCCCGATCCAGATTGGCATCTAAAATGCGATAAATTTTTTCCAAATCCTCCATGAATCCGACGCCTCACCCAGAACGGACCTGCACCTCCACCACCTCCCCGATTCTAGCACCCAACCTCTGGGCGGCGTGACCCTGATGACAGGCAATTTCCACATAACCATGACTCCCCGGCAACGCAACGAGATGTCCCACCGGCACGGCCCCATAGTGGGTTCCCCACGGGATGATGGCCCCGGCACATAAAATCCCCTGGATGCGATCCCAGGGCACGTGGTCGGCAGGAATGGTGCTGATCAGATTGCCAAAGTGATCAATGTACTGAATGTGTCCCCGCCAACCGCTGGGTGTCGCCAAGGGGGAAGGCAACGGCTGGTTGACCAGAGTCGCCGGATCAAGAGGGGTGCCAAGTTCCGCCAGGGGGACACCTCGACAGATGTGCGCCGCTACGGGTGCAAAGATGTCTCGCCCGTGAAAGGTATGGCTCGGCGACGGGGTGCGCCAATAGGTGGGGTTGCACAACTGCACGACCTCCTGGAGTTGGGGAAATAGGGGCTGCAACACGCCATTATCGGGTCCAACAGCCACACCCGCTGGAGTCCGCAGGGCAATCGGTCGCCGGGCGCTACCCACACCGGGGTCCACAATCACCAAATAAACGGTTCCGGCAGGAAAATAGGGCAGGGCTTGGCCGAGAAGAAACTGCGCTGCCGCCACCTCGTAAGGGGGAACCGCATGACTGAGGTCCACAATCGGCACCTGCGGCTGAATGCTCAGGATGACCCCTTTGACCACACCCGCGTAGTGATCCTGCGTACCAAAGTCGGTGAGTAACACAATCGGGGGCATGGGTTCTGCCAAGGCATTGCACCGGAGTTAACTTCATTGTGGCAGAATCGGGACCGGGCGCATGCTAAGATGACAAACGTTCAGCTCTGGTTTTCTTCGTATGTTGGCCCTTAAATATAGCGTTTACGCCACTATTGCCTTTTTTGTACTGTTGTTTGTGTTCGGTTTGCTGTCCTCGGACCCGTCCCGCAATCCAAAGCGCCGGGATTTGGAGTAGCACGCTTGACCGTTCGGCATGGCACCTGCTTGGGGTGGTGTGAGGCCGGCTTTTCATGCCCTATTTCGCCCCCATTCCCCCTGGCATGACCTTCGAGGCGGCTGCCTTGCAGCATGTGCGCCCCGCATCCACGCAGGACATTGACTATACATCGCTGCCTACTTGGGAACGGATGGGGCAGGCACTGGACCCCCGAAGGCGGGTGGAGGTAGAGGCAGATCGGCAAACCTTTAATGAGCAGACCCAGGTGTTGACCGCTACGGGCAATGTGGTCATGCGCTACCGGGGGGCGGTGCTGGAGGCAGATGCCATTGAGGTCAATCTGCTCACCCGCAAGGCTACGGCGACCGGGGAAACGGTGGTTTTGACCCGAGGGGATGAGGTACTGCGTGGGAAACGCCTGGATTACGACCTGGATGCAGAAAGTGGTGTTTTTTACCAGGTGCAGGGGGGTGTACGGTTGCAAGGGGCGGATGTACGGGAGGTTGACCCAGGGGCACCCCCACAGCTGGTATTACCACCGCTGGCAGTTGTAGCACGCCCAGGGCGAGGGTTGCAGCGATTTACTGCCGATGAACTCACGTTTGATGTCCAAGGGGGAGGGACGGCCACCAATCTACGCCTTACCAATGACCCCTTTGACCCGCCGGAATTGGAATTACAGGCCCGCAAGGTGACCCTGACCCCCTTGCCGAACGGGGATCGTGAGATTCGGGCTGAAGGGGGACGGTTGGTCTTCGACCGGCGTGTTGCCATCCCTTTGTTGCGGGATCGGGTGGTAATTTCCCGGCGTGGGCGTGACCCCCTGCCTTTTGAACTGGGCTACGACGAGAGGGATTTGGGGGGGGTGTTTCTCAGCCGGACGTTTGATGTGGTGGATGAGCGAAACATGACATTGCAAATCACGCCCATTTTGCTGTTGCAACGCACCCTTGCACAGGGATTTGATCCGGTGGGAAATAATATTGGCCTGCGCTCCCGGTTGGTGGCTGATGTGGCGCGGGATACCACCCTAAAACTGGATACGCTGCTGAGCCGCATGGATGTTGGTGCCAATCAACGATTGCGTGCCCGGCTGCGCCTGGAACATCGCTGGTTACCAGAACACAGTGTGGTAGCCGATATAGCCTACCGGCAGAGGGTTTTTAACGGTTCTTTGGGATTTGAGGATGTGCCATTGGGGGCAGGGGTGGCGCTGGGATCGACCAAACCCATTCCCTTGCATCCAACCAAAACCACCCAGGTTCAATACATTGTTAGCGGTAGATATATTGAAAGTAGTGGTATGACTAAACAAAACCAGGTTGCGCGTTTACGTTTGGGACGGTTTCAATTTGCCGGGTTGTTAACCCACAGTATCACCCTATGGCAAGGGAAAGCCCTACCACCTACAGCCACGCAAGGGTTACGCTTTAGCCCTTTCCCTCTTGTTCCTACGTTCAGTTTGAATCTGGGTCTTTCTAGCACCAATAATCTCTACACCAATGGTGATAGCCAAATCGTCTTGGGTGGGTACCTGGGATTGAGCGGTCAATTTGGCAATTTTGCAAAAAATTTTTTTGATTACACCGCCGTTAGTGTGGTTTATGCACCGGGTTTTGTGTTAACGGGACTGTCACCCTTTTTCTTTGACCGCCGTGTGGATCAGCAGGTGATGTTTTTTTCCCTAGGGCAACAAATTGTCGGCCCCCTGCGGGCAACGGCCAATATCGCCCTCAGTTTAGATCATGGGGGGGCACAAATGATTGATGCGACCTATGGTTTGGAGTACAGCCGTCGCACCTATGGCGTGTCCGTATTTTTCAACCCAGAGCGGTCTGCCGGTGGTGTGACCTTTCGCTTGAGTGAGTTTAACTGGACGGGCAACCCTGAACCCTTCCTCGAACGGGAACGCATTACCCCCCGCTTGGATGTTCCATAAATGTTTCATGCCAAACCGCTGGCGCGGCGATTTATATTTATTTTGTATAGAAGTAACCTGTCCCTTGTCGAGGCAAAAAATCCCTTAAGGGTGGGAAAAGCACCTTGTCAGTAGCTGGCAAAACTGGACACTCCCACCGGCTGGAGCTGGGAGATTCTTACGCCGTCCACAAACGGGCATGGCTTGCGCCACTTACAGAACGTAGCCCTAGCGTCAAAGCACCTCGACCCTGTTTCTTGAGGCATAATTCTGCTTACGTTCCTACTGCTTCTTGCACCAAAGTTGGCGATACAATGCATCACAACATCGTCTGAGCGACCGGATTGCCTTTCAAGCTTTCCTTTCCGTCGTACCGGGCTGTCAAGCGCATCTATTGTGTGAGGTAGGAATTGCCCATGACACAAGCTGCCAGAAATTCCCGTCGTACACCCTACCGGCCCCAAAACCGGCGGCGTATTCTGTGTGTGTTTCCCCGTTACAGTCCGTCGTTTGGCACCTTTCACCATGCCTACGAGTTGATGCCTGGGGTGAGGGGGTTTATGCCCCCGCAGGGGTTGCTGGTGGTGGCAGCCTATATGCCGGAGTCGTGGGAAGTGCGTTTGATAGACGAGAATATTCGACCGGCCCGTTGGTGGGATTATCGCTGGGCCGATGCGGTGATTATTAGTGGGATGCACATCCAAAAACCGCAAATTTTGGAGATTAATCGCAAAGCCCATCAGCACGGAAAAATTACGGTTTTGGGGGGGCCTTCGGTGTCGGCGTGCCCGGAGTATTACCCGGAAGTAGATATCTTGCATTTGGGGGAATTAGGAGATGCAACGGATGCCATGATTGCCTATTTGGATAGCCACACGGAACGACCCCCACAGCAGATCATTTTGCAGACGAAAGAGCGGGTGCCCCTACATCAATTCCCCATTCCTGCCTACGAAAAACTCCCTTTGCGTCGGTACTTTCTTGGCAGTGTGCAATTTTCGAGTGGCTGTCCCTACCACTGTGAATTCTGTGATATTCCCGCTTTGTACGGCAATCATCCCCGTCTCAAAACACCACAGCAAATCCTAGAAGAATTAGACGCCATTCTGGCAGCAGGCAATCCGGGAGCCATCTACTTTGTTGATGATAACTTTATCGGCAATCGCAAGGCGGTAATGGAACTTTTGCCCCATTTAATCGAGTGGCAGAAAGAGCGGGGTTATCCGGTGCAATTTGCCTGTGAAGCCACCTTAAATTTGGCACAAAGCCCCAAAATTTTAGCCATGATGCGGGAAGCTTACTTTTGTACGGTATTTTGTGGGATTGAAACGCCGGAGCCGGAAGCCCTACGCTCGATTTCTAAGGAGCACAATCTGAGTTTACCCATTCTGCAAAGCATTAAAATTCTCAACAGTTATGGTTTAGAAGTTGTCTCGGGCATTATTCTCGGTTTGGATACGGATACCCCCATGACAGGCGAACGGATTTTAGAATTTATCCGCCTTTCGCAAATTCCCATCCTGACAATCAACCTACTTTATGCCCTGCCGAAAACCCCTTTGTGGGAACGGTTAGAACGGGAAGGGCGATTGGTTTTTGATGAGAGCCGTGAATCCAATGTAGATTTCCTAATGCCCTACGAACAAGTGGTCGCCATGTGGCGTCAATGTATCACCCAAGCCTACACACCGGAATTTATTTATGAGCGGTTTGCCTACAACTTGAAACATACCTATCCCAACCGGATTCGCTTGCCCAATAGTCCCGCCCGTACTTCCTGGGCCAACATCGTTAAGGGGCTGAGGCTGCTGTTCAATATCCTGGTCAAAGTGGGATTATGGAGTGATTACCGGGAGACGTTTTGGAAGTTTGCTAAACTTGCCTGGCAGCAAGGTCAAATTGAATACATTATCAGCACGGCTTTGGTCAGCCATCATCTCATTAAATTTGCTCGAGAATGTGGTCAAGGTAAGGAATCGGCTTCGTTCTATTCCCAAAAAGTGCGGCAACCCGTAGCCGTCACGACCAGCTATTAAATCCATCCCGCTTGCTCGGCCATCAGGGAGTAAACTTTAAGCTAAAATTAAAAGAAGTCGGCCCGGAGTGATTGCTGTGTTTCTGCGTCTAGCCAGTCAATATCGGGAATTCGTCCGGGATTTGGTGATGAATCTCCAAGCCCTGGCGACGGTTTTGGAACGGCAGGGGCGGTTAGCTTCGTGCTACACCTGTGGCCCAGCGATGAACAGCGCTTCGTTCATGGTCAGTTTGGGGGAAGGGCATCTGATTCGCTTTTTGGTGTCCGATTACGGCATTACCTGGACAGAAATGCGGGATGACCGGGAGTTGATGAAATTGGAAGGGGCAGAAGCGATTGCCCAGCTCCAAGAGTTGGCCAACCTGGTGCGCCAGCCGACTACTGCTGCGGAAGTTTAAGCCCCCGCTCGCCGCTCCCACAGCCACTCTGCCCACTGCCAGGCGCTGATAAAACTGGCAGGATTGGCTTTCCCCAGACCCGCAATGTCAAACGCGGTGCCGTGATCCGGGGACGTGCGCACCAAAGGCAACCCTAGGGTGACATTTACCGCTTGGTCGAAGGCCAAGGCTTTCACCGGAATCAAACCCTGGTCGTGGTACAGGGCAAGGCAGGCGTCCCAAGGAGCGGGAACATCCCGCTGCCACCACGCCCGCGCTGGCGCCACCCATAGGGTATCCGGGGGCACCGGCCCTTGCAGTTCCACCTGGGGAAAGCGTGCCCGCATGGCCTGCATCCAGGGTTCTAAAATATCCTGCTCTTCCCGGCCCAAATGCCCCTGCTCGCCACCGTGGGGGTTCAGGCCCGCCACCGCAATCCGCGGCTGGGTCAGGCCAAAATCCCGCTCCAAGCTGGCTACCAGGAGAGTCAATTTCTCGGTCAGCAACGCCGGAGTGATCTGGGCAGGTACCTGGGCCAGGGGAATGTGGGTGGTTGCCAGCACCGTTTTCAGCACCCAACCCGTGTGGGGAGAACGGGCAAAAAAAGCCATCGCCGTCTGGCTAGCCCCCGTCGCCTGGGCCAAAAACTCCGTCTGCCCCGGAAACGCATAACCAGCCTGCTGCCAATACGCCTTGGCAATCGGGGCCGTGACCAACGCCTGACAACCCAACGCCAGGGCCGTTTGCACATACTGCACACTCAGCGCCCCCGTGAGCGCACAGGGCTGCCCCGGCTGCACGGGCTCCGGTGCCGGTACATCCACCAGGTCGTAGGCCCCCGGATCGGCCACCACCTGCCCCAATGACCGCAACCGGTCGTAGGTCGCCACCAGCACCGAGGCCGAACCCACCACCCGCACCGGCCACCGGGGGCGATAGCGAGCCAACGCCCGCAGGATGATTTCCGGCCCGATCCCCGCCGGGTCACCCAACGTCAGGGTTATGGTCACAACGGGGCCAATGTGTGGACCCAAACACCCCCCAAAGGGGTTATTCCCTATTCCTTGGCCGCAGCAGTGGACCCATTGGTAGAACGTTCCACCTGGGTCAAGTGAATGTGCTTATAACCGGGTTTGATCTCAAACTCATCCCCCGGTTTCAAACCCATTTTTTGGGTGTAGGCCGCACCGATGACAATTTGACCGTTGCGGTGCACACTCACCCGATAGGTGGGTTCCCGCCCCCGCCCATCCCGGGCATTATCAATCGCCACACCTTTGGCCTGCAAAACCGCATCCATGAATTCCGATACGTTAATCCGTATCTTGTCCCCTTTTATGCGGTAATAACCGCAGTATTTCGCCTTCTCCCGGCGGGTGAGATGACGCAACTCATCCACCTTTTTGAGCAAGGCTTTCCCCGTCAGTGGCTCCTTCGGTAATTCGGCAATGGTTTCCGTCATATTTGTTTCGGGTAAATTGTTCAATTATTAGCATAGCAGAATCGGTTTTATTGTCCTAGGGTGTGCGGGGATGTTGGCAAAAATTTGAATCAAAGTTCCGGGAATTTTTGGGGCAACTCCCGGAGATTCTTGTTTGGGAATCCCAGCAGGGCCTTCAGGGACTACGGGTGACGAGGGTTTTGAGATATTCGGTGTTGACGCCCGATTCCCGTACCAGGGCAATTTTACCGGTGCGGGCGATCTCCCGGATGCCGAACTTCTGTAGCATTTGTACGATTGCGACCATTTTCCCTGGGTCGCCGGTGACTTCCAGGGTCAGGGATTCTTCAGCCAGGTCCACGACCCGTGCCCGAAATACCTGGGCAATTTCGAGGACCTCCCGCCGGGTCAAGGGGGTGGCATTGACCTTGATCAACATCAATTCCCGTTCCACACAAGGGACGTGTGTGATGTCTTGAACCTTGAGGACGTGGATCAGTTTATAGAGTTGTTTGGTCAGCTGTTCGATTGCCCGTTCGTCTCCGGGGACAACCATCGTGATCCGGGAGATACCAACCTGTTCAGCAGGGCCAACGGCTAGGCTCTCGATATTGAATCCCCGCCGGGCAAACAAACCGGCAATTCGGGTCAACACGCCAGCTTCGTCCTCAACCAGGACGGAAAGGGTATGTTTCATGGGCAATCACTCCAAAGGGTGGTTTTATTATCCCTGGAAATTGGCCTGCTGGGAGTGGGGTTGGGTCATCTGTTCGGGCTGCACCCATTGGTCGAATTCTGCTGCCGTAAAATAGCCCAATTCCACACCGGCTTGCTGTAGGGTTTTGTGTTCTTGATAGGCTTTGCGGGCCACTTCAGCAGCACGGTCATAACCTAGGTGCGGACTCAGAGCCGTGACCAGCATCAGGGATTGGTGTAAATGGGTCTGAATTTGGGGGAGATTGGGGGTCAACCCCTGCACACAATGGCGACTAAAACTGCGACACGCATCGCTGAGTAATTGCAGGGATTGCCACACATTATAAATAATGAGAGGTTTACACACATTCAATTCCAAATTGCCCTGGCTATGGGCGAAACTCACGGCCAGGTGATTGGCCATAACCTGAATGGCGACCATGATCAGGGCTTCGGCTTGGGTGGGGTTGACTTTGCCGGGCATGATGGAACTGCCGGGTTCGTTGGCCGGAAGCTGCAATTCGCCCAAACCGCAGCGGGGACCAGAACCAAGCCAGCGGATGTCGTTGGCAATTTTCAGCAGGGAACTGGCCAGGGCGTTTAAGGCGCCGCTGAAATGCACCAAGGCCTCGTGACCAGCTAGGGCGGCAAAGGGGTTTTGGGCAGGTACCCAGGGGATGCCGGTCCATTGGTGTAGGAGTTGGGTCACCCGGGGGGCAAATTCGGGGTGGGTGTTGAGGCCGGTGCCGACGGCGGTTCCCCCCAATGCCAGTTCATACAAAGCGGGCAGGCAGGCTTCCAGGTGGGCCTGGTGGTGGCGCAGGTGGGCGACGTAGCCGGAAAATTCCTGTCCCAACGTCAGGGGCACGGCGTCCATGAGGTGGGTGCGGCCAATTTTGGTGATCCCCTGCCACTGCTGGGCTTTGGCCTGCAAGGTCTCTTGCAATTCCTGGAGGGCGGGTTGCAACTGGGTGCGGTAGCCGGTGACCGTCGCCAGGTGCATGGCGCTGGGAAAGACATCGTTGGAAGATTGCCCCAAATTCACGTGGTCGTTGGGATGGACGGGGGCTTTGCGCCCCAGGGGTTGGCCGAGGAGTTGGTTGGCACGGTTGGCGATCACTTCGTTGACGTTCATGTGGGTTTGGGTGCCGGAGCCGGTTTGCCAGACCTTGAGGGGAAATTGGTCGTCCCATTGTCCCTGGGCGACTTCCCGGGCGGCCTGCTGGATGGGGACGGCTAGGGCCGGGTCGAGGCGTCCCAGCTCTTGGTTGACTTGGGCGGCGGCTTGTTTGATCAGGGCCAGGGCGTGGATGACCGCCAGGGGCATGGGTTCGCTCCCGATGGCAAAGTAATGCAGGGACCGACTGGTGTGACTGCCCCAGTAGGCGTTGGCGGGAACAGCGACGGTGCCCAAACTATCAGATTCCGTGCGGACATCTGGGGAAAAGGAAGAGGCCGACATAACACTTGACACAAGGGATTCGAGTGCTAAAATAGCGCATTACACTTTGGCAGGATCGTGCGGGCATGGTGGATCAGCCCTTGACTCCGACCTTGGCCGGGGTCCTCACCCTCAAGGAATTGGTGGCGCGTTCCCAGAGGGAGCAGCGCAAGATACAGGAGTTGCTGAGCTATTTGGGGTCCGCACTGCGGAACTTGCACAATTTGAACCAGTTTTTGCAACTGATTCCGGTGATTGCTACCCGGGTGTGCGATGGGGAGGGGGCGGCGCTGTTGCTGTGGCAGGAGCAGGACCGTCGTTTGACCCTGGCCCAGTTTCATTCCCATCGGGAGGACTGGTACGAGCGGGTGGGGGAACCGTTGGCGGCCTATGTGCGTCAGTTACCGGCTGGGTCGGCCCGAGCGTTGCTGGCCCAAGTGGAGGCGGAACTACCGACCCGGTTACCCGTAGAGGCGGTGGGAACGGCGGTGATCGTGGCGGGACAGGAACAGGGATGGTTGGTGGTCTTTAGCGACCGCCCCGGTTTACTGACCACGGATGCCCGCAGGCAGTTGTTGAATTTGGTGGCGGATCAGACGGCGGTGGCCATTGAGCAGGAACAGTTGCGGCTGGCGTTGCGGGAACGGGAACGGCTGGATCGGGAGTTGCAACTGGGGGCAGAAATTCAAAAGCACCTGTTGCCGGAAACCCATCCCCACATTCCGGGACTGCAACTGGCATCCCGCTATTTTACGGCGCAGTGGGTGGGCGGCGACTATTACGACTTCATTCCGGTAGCGGGGGGGCAACGCTGGGCCATCGTAATTGGGGATGTGATGGGCAAAGGGGTACCTGCGGGGTTGATCATGACCATGACCCGGGGGATGTTGCGCTCAGAAGTGTTGCGGGGCCATTCACCGGCGGACATTCTCAGCCACCTGAACCAGGTCATGTACGAGGATTTAACCAATTCCCACCGCTTTGTGAGCCTGTTTTATTCCGAATATGACCCGGCTACCCGCCGCTTGACCTTTTGTAATGCCGCCCACAACCCGCCTTTGCTGTGGCAATGCACTTCCCGGCAGATACTCCCGTTGGATACGCCAGGGATGCTCATCGGTCTGGAACCCCAAGGTCAGTACGAAAACGGAACGGTCACCCTTACGCCTGGGGATGTCTTGGTGTATTACACGGATGGTCTGACGGATGCGGCCAACGTCCACGGGGCACGGTGGGAAACGGCGGGGTTGATCCAAGCAGTGCAGGAGGCATGTGCGCTACACACCAACACCCAAGACATTCTGGAGTACTTGTTTATGCAGGTGAAAGCCTTTATCAGCGTTCGCGGTACGGCTGGGGATGACATGACGGTCATTGTGGCACGGGTGACGGATTAATCCCTGTTCACTTCTGCTACTTCCTGCTGTAACCGTTCCCACTCGTCAGGTGAGAGTTGTTCGATTTGGTGGGCCAGCCAAGCGCGGTCGTACTGGTCCCGTTGCCGGTGGTAGGTCATGTCCTTGCGTACGACTCGCCAGGCATAGGTGGCGATCCAGCCCAGCAAACCCACCATCAACAGCACCTGCGTCCAAAACCCCGCTTGCAAACCATCTAAACCGACAGCCTGGAGGAGCCAATAGAGTAATCCACCGACCCCCAACAGGGCCAACCCCAAACCAATCACATCAATCCGCCGCATGCGTTGAACCGCCCCTAAGGTGTGCACTGGTGTCATTTTAGCCAAACCAACGGTGGGCGATCATGACATCCGGCTGGATGGGTTGGGTACTGGTCTCATTTCTGGCGCTTCAAAACCACACACTTCTGCAACCGTAAATAGAGGACGGGCTTTGACCTCTTCATAAATCCGACCAATGTACTCTCCCAAAATGCCAATCGTAATGAGTTGAGCCGCACTGAGAAATAAAATGGTCAGAATGATTAATGAATATCCTGTGAGTGGGGAATTAGGGTCAAAAAATCGCCAGTAAATGACTAAAATAGACATAATTAAAGCCATCAACCCGGCCCCAAAACCCAGGTAGGTCGCCAACCGCAAAGGCACCCAGGAAAAAGAAACCAAGGCATTCATGGCGAGAGATAAACTTTTTGTCCAGGTGTATTTCGGTTGGCCAGCATAGCGGGGGGGACGGTGATAGAAAATGGGTGTTTGCCGAAACCCTACCCAGGCCCGCAATCCCCGCACATAACGGTTGCGCTCCGGCATGGCATTCAATACATCCACCACCCGCCGGTCTAACAGACAAAAATCCCCCGTATCGGGCGGAATTTCCACACTGGCTAGGTACCCCAGCACCCGATAGAAGCCATAGGCACACAACCGCTTCAACCAATTTTCTTGGCGTTTGATCCTTTGACCATAAACCACTTGATAATCCTGCTTCCACAGGGCAATCATATCGGGGATCAATTCGGGTGGGTCCTGCAAATCCG
>Ga0272447_1002028_pt1 | contig 11583 bp, 8 predicted proteins | sample YNPCB0133_FD_194589 | JGI IMG/M metagenome (GOLD analysis project Ga0272447, IMG submission 194589) | Hot spring microbial mat communities from Yellowstone National Park, WY, United States - YNP-CB-013-3 | ecosystem: Environmental > Aquatic > Thermal springs > Hot (42-90C) > Sediment | place...
CCCCCTTACGCGCCCAGTTCAGTACCTGCAGGGCACTTTTGCGATTAGCAGGCTGCACCGGACGCTTGTCCCGCAAAAAACGGTACTCTTCGGGGCGTCCAATCCGAAACTCTCGGCACTCGTTGCGCAGCAAACCCGCATAAAGCTCCGGGCGATGTCCAAAACGCGGTAGCAGCGCAGACAGTTCGGCACGAACCTGTTCAGGAGACAATCTGGCTCTCCCATGCGCAGCCGCCCAGTTGACCTCAAAATCACCAGCAAACTGCTCTCGCAACTGCTCAATCCGGCGACGCCCCCTATCCTTTGGCGTGCCCTCACCTTTGAGATAGTCATAAAGCGTTTCCTGCCTCGCGCCTATTTGATAGAGCGCTTCCAGCCGCCAATGTAAATAGGGCGCAGTGCCGGGGTAAACGCACAAGCCCACCAGAACGAGCAACAGCACCCAGAGCGCAATCCAGACTATGCGCATGCCGTCTCACTGCGAGTATAATACCCGTATAAGCGAGTGCGAAACGATGCACAAGAGCATCACAGAAGAGGCACGGATACCCGCCCGGTGGGGCACGCGCATGCGGTTCCTGTTCTATGCGCGTCCGCTGTTTCGCGGATGGGAGACCCTCTGCAACCATCTTGCCCGCTGGCTCACCAATCGGCGTGCGCTGCAGGATGTGCGCTACCAGCGTCAGTTGGCGCAGCTAAACCTGCGTCGGATGGAGATTCAGCGTGCGCTGGGCGCCATCAGTCGCAGCCATGCGCATGTGTGTGCCCAGTGTGGCTACTGCTGCAAGGGCACGCGCGAGCGCGACGCCTTTCTAGACAGGGTGCTACAAAACCCGCAAACGGAGCATTTAGGCGCACGACGCCGGGAAGGTGAAATGGTGGGCTTCCAGCTGGCACAGGCGCAGAATCGGCTCCTGCATCAGGGCGCGGAGCGACCTCCGGGCTACTGCAACGAGCTAACCTGTAAGGGCTGTCGCCTGCCGAATGAGTTGCGTCCGATGCAATGCTTGGCATATTTCTGTGGGGCAGCGGTGCGCGCCCTCTCCCAACAGGAATGCGAGCAGGGCATTCGGCTGATGCGCCAGCTGCTGCGCTTACAGTGGGATGCGGTACGGCTGGCGATACACTCACGCCATTTGAAGCCCTAATTAACTTTTCTCTTTCTCAAGCGCTTCTACCACTGAGATATTCTTGCCTAAGGCATCCTTATCAAATTTGGATTCGATTCTTCTGCAAAAATTCTGATGAGTTAGTGAAGGCGTCGAAGAATAACGGAGTTCCAGCGAACGAGAGTGGAGAAACAGGTCCAAGTACCATAAAAGAATAACTCTTAAATTGATCTCCAAATGCAGAATGAGGATCTTTAAAAGATTGATACAATTTTAAATATTCTCTTTCACCACCAACGAGTTCCCTCAGCGCCTGTAGTTCTGCCCCTGTTCCTAAACCAAAACCGAAGAACATTGACCTAAGCTGGCTTACGATGTCTCTGTCGAGGCTATACAATGTTTGGCTAATAAATAGCCAACCTAAACCATACTTGCGTGTAGTCCGAACTGCATCTGACAAGGTGGCTTTGATTGCAGCCCATCGCTCCTGTTCCACGCGCTCACGAGGGGCTAATCGGTGTGCCTCGTCCACGACTACAAGGGTGTTGAGACTCCTGTCACCTTGATAAGCACGCTCTGCTTGTTGGATAATTGCTTGTAGAAATCGCTGGATAAGGAGCGGTTTAACCTGTTCCTCCCACACCGCGGAAGATATCTCGTTGGGATGCCGAGAGAGATCGATAATGACAATGGGTCTCGCTTGATCTGAAGTAGGAGATAGCATGGTTTGCACAATATTGTCTATCCGTTCAGCATTCTGGCGCCCCCCAAAAAGGTTACTAATCTGTTGCCATTTATCCCGAACATCGTCTTCATTTTTAGCTTGCTTTGCTAGCTGCTTTACTCTCTCTTTACCTGATTCTTGTGCATAAAGTCGATCTGCCATCGGCTCTTCTATGAAATCCAACACTTGATGTAAAATTTCGACCCGATTTAGTTCAGTGAGTTTGATAGAGCGACGACGAAGCTCGTCTTCAACATAGTCAGCAGCCGTAGATTGATAGTTTGGCCATTTGATCCCTAAGCGTTCAAAAAAGCCAAGGCGGATAAGTAATTCTTTAAAAATTTCCCAACGATCTAAGATAAGCTTATCGATATCATATACTTTATAACTTCTTCCGATTACTTGTAATACAGGGGAGTTAAGAATTAACCCCATTGGGAACCCATCGAGCGGCATTTGGAAGGAACGCATACCCTTAGCAAACTCACCTTGTGGGTCCAGGATAAATATCCCCATTCCCTTGTGGCGAGCGTAACCAATAAGCATCATCTTCGCCAAAACCGACTTTCCTGAACCCGTTTTACCAAAGATACCGATATGATAGGCTTCACCTGCGCCTTTCGCTCCTGTGTCAAAGTGTTTAAACCACATCGGCAACAATGGCTTAGAACCATATAAGCGACCTAAATAGAAAATTTCATCTTGATGTGACTGGAGCAAGGCTAGTAGCAACTCATCGTCAACCAGGTGAACAGAGGTTCCTGTGGAAGGAACAGTTCCTAAAAGGGAAGGCTGAATGTCGTTCCCTTGCACTGCAAAAACGGCACTGAGATTCATGGTCGCAGTATGTGTATCTTGGCGTCCATGAACCGCGTCCCAGCGTTCTCGCTCGCGTACAATCCCACGCCCGACAGCCTGTTCCAGCATAACATTACGCAACATAACCTCTGTAATTTGTCCAAGAGCATAATGTTCCTTTCCACTCTGTGCATAGCGAAAGATCCCAAGCTCCCCTACAAGCTTTTTGTCGGCTGCTCTTCCAAAGATGTCAATAGTCAGTTGCGAGGTTGTGGAAGGTGAGCCAACGGCGCCAATCCGCTCACTTGCATCTACCAATTGCTGAATACTCTGTTGCTGCGAACCCTCACGGTTTGTAACCATTCCCTACTCCTCCGTCCTATAGCTGTGAAGCACAAAGAACACATCACTAATGTTGCCTGAGTAGTCACGAACCGAGGATCGGGACAGAATCTCACGCAAGGCAGGGATAGCTACACTTAAGCTTTTCGCCATTCTATCAGCATAATAAAGTGGTTGAGGTTCAAGGATTCCGGGAATCGCGCTTTGAGAACGCAACGCAGCCAGTGCCGTGGCTAACCGATGCTCATTCCCTGCTACTGCTTGGGGAATTTCTATTCTGAGAGCGGGGTTCGAAGGACTGGGCTTGAAATACAGGACACGAATACCTTCCATAAGCATACGCCCGACTTCCTTTTTAGCATCAACTGCGTCAGGACTTAAGAATTTTGGTGTTAAGAAGTACCCTTCCCATCCACTGCTGTCTTTAGTTGGACGTCCCAACGGAACAGGACCAATGAACTCGCCAGGGTTCAAAATTAGCGTGCAGAGCGCGCGATCATCAAGCTGTTGATCTATTTGCAAGCGTTCAGCTATTTCACGCTTCGTAGTATATTTCGGAACGCTAACCCATATTCGATCGGCGCGCTCTGCCGTCAAAAGACTATGGTAGTTCAAAACTGCCTGTGAAGCTTGCTCAGTGAGTCGATGGGGTAAATTACTTTCTTCTTTTTGATTTTCTAATTCTTTTTGCGAAAGCGCTTGATGTAGGGCTGTGATTGGGGTTGTGAAGGAGCCATCCAAGAATACGACATCATGGGGTGCCTTTGCAGCTTGCTCTAACTCAAAAGTAACCATCAACGCCCGTGCATAGGAGCGATTCTCTTGGCGATGCGGCTCTATGTTGATGAAGGAGCAGAAGTGTGGCTCCTCCCAGTGCCGCTGCTCACTTGGCGGTGTTAGCCCTTCGGTAGCTAATCCCACCGCAACAACAATATCATATCCGAGTAAGCTCTCCACCGCATAGGCACCATCAACACCACAAGTGGTGGGTTCCTCAACTCGCGGCAAGTCCTCAACACGCCGTAAAAGCCTCTCGTGTTCTAAGCGGGTGCGCACTTGGCTCCGTAGGTCGTTTATTTTCTTCAACGAGTCGATAACAACTTGTCCCAGTCTATCGCTCTCGGCGATTAGCTGTTCCACCAACGCCTCTGGCAAATCCCCAAAGTACTCTTTTTCCCTCGGATAGCTGTCGCTCGCCATTGCTAATGCACCTTGGTTTGATGATTATACCCTAAGAGGACTCCAAGAGGATATCCGTCTGTACAACCCTACTCAGTTGCAAATCTTCTCTCCTGAAAGCCAGATAGCGCGTATCGCGCAACGCGCGCGGCAGCAGCCAACGCTCCCGAAAGTAAGCGAATATCTCCGCTACTGTACCTGCGTAGTAGATCGGCTGCTCCGCCTCGCCCCGCAAAAACTCACGCGCATTCACAGCCAACGGCGCCACATAAACCTCTCGCCGAATCCCGTGCCGAAGCCAATCTCCCCTCAAACCTAAAGCCGACAAACCGCGCCGCACGACCCGAAAGCGCCAGTTTGGACCTTGACCATAGGCATATCGCTCCACCTCCCGATCCCCTTGCGCCCGCAAAAAGGCTTTGAGTTGATCAAACAGCCCATCGTCAAAATGAAAATGACCCCAACCTTGCGTGAACCCCACACTGAAAAACACCCGCCGCCCATTCCAGACTAAACGATTGTATAAGGAAGACCGCCCCAAGGCGGAGGTGGCGGTAATCAGTACCAGATGGGGCTCCCGAACCCGCTGACCCAGCACAGAAGCCTGCCCCGCATAACGCTCGCTAAACCGCTCTCGAACCTCCTCCGAAGTCGCTAACAAGGCGATTAATTTGCCCCCCAACAGAAAGTTGTAAGGCGGTACGGCTCCTAAGACATAAGCGTTCATCACATGCCAGAGCCGTTCATTTTTTTGCTTCACACCCCAGCCAATCCAGTCATCCCGAACCCGCAGATTGTACACAGGATCGCCTAACGCCAGCAGCCCTATCAGCTTGCCATTGCTTTCGTCAAACACAAGGAACCGCATCCGTCGCCCGTAACCATTGGAAACGGGTACGCTCCATGTCAGGGAGGCATACCGAAAGAGAGAGGCTTTCTGGGGTGTGTCCACCAGCTCCAGCCGTGGGTAGAGATGTTCAGGCTCCACCTCTGAGCCGTTGGCGAAGTAGGGCAGCAGTTGATTTTCGTGTGCCTCAATCCACGCTTTTAGTTGCTGTAGTTTCGCTTGGCGCTGAGCGGCATGGAACAGCCGAATGGTGTCTTTGTCATGTAGCGGTGGGGGTACCAGACGACCTTCTACCAGTTGAAACCCCTGCTGCTGCAACCACTCTAAAAGGCTATCCCGCAGCTGAACGAATTCGCCTTCCATTGATTGGAAGTCTCTATCAACTATCGCACCAGGTTAGGGTCGGTTTGGCGTTGTTCGCGGAGGCGGGTTTTGGGACGCGACTGCGCCTTCAGCTCGGCGATGAGGGTATCATACGCGGCGCGCTCCACCGGGATAGAGACGGGCACGCCCCGCTTGCCGGAGAGAATCAACGCATTAATCAGCTCCACCACCGCCAAGCCCTCTTCGCCGGGCGCAATCAGTGGCTCATCATACAGGATGCTGCGGGCAAAGTTCTGGATAATGGCGGGATGGTCGCGCAGGGCATCTTCGGGCAACGGCTCCAACGGCACCTCGATTCGCTCGGCGCGAATGCTGCCCCACATCTGGTCGGTCTCAAAGGTGAACTCACGGATGGAGCGTTCGAACTGCCAGAATTCGAGCTTGCCGTTGTAGAGGCAGAGCTTGCCCCGATCCCCACAGATTTCGATGGCGTTCTCATCGGGCACTTCGTTCGTGGTGGCATAGAGGTAGCCGTGCGCGCCATTGGGGTACTCCAGCAGGGCGAACGCCTCGTCCTCCACTTCGATATCGTGCAGGCGGGTGCGCACCTGCGCCTGCACACGGCAAGGCAATCCGCCCAGCCACTGGAACAGGTCGAGATAGTGAGGCGCCTGATTAATCAGCACACCACCACCTTCGCCCGCCCAGGTCGCCCGCCAGCCGCCTGAATCATAATAGGCTTGCGTGCGATACCAAGCGGTAATCAGCAGGGTTCGACGCACTTCGCCCAGCGCACCTTGCTCAACGAGCTGGCGCGCTGCGCGGTTTTCGGGTCGGGTGCGCATCTGATACATGATGCCGAACTTTTTGCCTGCCCGACGCGCCGCCTCTATCATGCGGTCGGCATCGCTGACCGTGACGCAAAGCGGCTTCTCGGTCAGCACATGGAGTCCATGCTGGAATGCGGCGATGGCTAAGGGGGTGTGGAAATAGTGGGGGGTGGCAATCAGCACGGCGTCGACCAGCCCGCTGGCGAACATCGCCTCTGGCTCGGTGAAGACGGGGACACCGTATTGCTCGCCGATTTCGCGGGCACGGGTCGCATCGACATCGCACACAGCAGTTAGCTCCGCTTCGGGCACCAGGTCGCGCACATAGTGGCAGTGCCCGGCGCCCATCGCGCCCAGCCCCACGATGCCGAAACGCACCCTCTCGCCCATATCCCTTTAGCCTACTTGAAGTAGACAATCTGGCGAAGTGCCATTTCGTTGGTCGGGTCGCGACGCAGCACTTCCTCCAGCTCGCGCTTGGCTTCCGGCTCATAGCCGAGCATCGCATAGGTGAGCGCAAGGTCGAGCCGTGCCTGCACACTCTCGGGATTCAACCGCACCGAGGTCTCCAGCTCCTGGATCGACTCGTCAAATAACCCGGTGAAGCAGTAGACCAGCCCCAGCTGGTGATGTGCTTCCGCATGGCGCGGATTGATGCCCAGCACCTGCTTCAGCAGCTGCTCCGCTTCGTCGTACCGCCCCTCGTTTTTCAGGGCGGTTGCCTGCTGTACCAACACATTCGGGTCGCCCATCGCTCGTGCTTCCTCCTAACGATGATGATCTATAAGAGCATCTCTACCAGGCACGAGCCTCCGACGGAGCCTCGACCGTCTGCCTATAATTATAGCACATCGCCCCATTTCCTGCAAAGCGAGAGGATTCATTCGCCCCCTCTTTTCTCCTTCCTGCAAGATGGCTTTGGGTGGGGTATTATCCTCTGCGATGCGCACCGAAGCAATCGAAAAGTATAGAGGCGAGGTGGAGAAACTGAAGGGCGAGTCCGCTCGTTCTCATCGGTTTGCCCAGCTCCTGCAGGAGCTGTTCGGACGAGAACCCGGTTTCATCGAGCAATATGTTCAAGGGATTGAGCAAGTGGTGCGCGCTCGTCAAAAAGACCGTCTGCTGCGTGGGCAGGTCGACAATCTGTTTGGCAACTTGGTTATTGAGTTCGAAGCGAGTCTCGATCGCAAACGCAAAGAAGCGGAGGAGCAGCTGAGGGGATATGTGCATCTGCTCTGGTCGCAGGAGCAAGGTACAACCAAAACGCCTTACCTCTGCTTGGCAACCGATGGCATTCGGTTCGCCACCTACACTCCTGTGCCGACAGACGGCAGCGAGGCGGTGCAGTTGCAACCCTTGGAAGAGATTGACTTTAGCACCGGCTCGGCAGAGGAGCTTTATTTGTGGCTGGATCGGATGCTGGTGCGCCAGGAGAAGCTCACCCCCACCAGCGAGCTGATTGTGCGCGAGTTTGGCTTGCGTAGCCATGCCTACTGTACGCTGAGTCACCGCCTGATGCAGACCTGGCAAGCGCTCCGAGAAGAACCTCCTTATGCGGTTCTGTATAACACTTGGGAGCGGTATCTGCATATCGTGTATGGTGCGCTGTCAGTGGAGCCGGAACTTTTCATCCGTCATACCTACCTTGCTACGCTTGCCAAGATGATGGCTTGGCAGCGGCTGCGAAATACTCCGCTGAACCCGCAAGAGATGCTTGACCTGATTAATGGCAAGCTGTTTCAACGAGAAGGCATTTTGGGCTATATCGAGGACGACTTTTTTGCGTGGCTGGCACGACCAGAGGCTCAGCACGCGGGGATCGAGATGATGCGATACCTCTTCAGTCTGATGGCGAGCTATGATTTCAAGCGTCTCACCGAAGATGTGTTGAAATCGCTCTATCAGGAGCTGGTGGATCCCGCCACTCGCCATGACCTGGGCGAGTATTATACACCCGACTGGCTCGCCCACAAAATGGTGCAGCAGCTCCTGGAGTCGGAGCCAAGACGCTCGCTGTTTGATCCTGCCTGCGGCTCGGGCACCTTTGTCTATTTCGCTCTGCTGGAGAAGCGTCGGCGGCTTGGAGATAATCCCGAAACCCTTCAGCATGTGCTGCAGAGTGTGTGCGGCGCCGATATTCATCCACTGGCGGTGATTATCGCGCGTACGAATTACCTGCTTGGGCTGGGAGAACTCCTGCGCTATCGCGCCAGTATCCTGTCTATTCCCATCTATCTCGCCGATACACTTCGCCTGCCTGAGTATGAGCATCTCGAAATTTTGGGGCAACCCACTTACCGCTACCTCATCGAACTGGATGGCAAGCACCTCTACCTGCCTGAATCCTTTCTGCGTGATCCGACGCGGTATGACCGAATCGTGGACTTAGCCTGTGAATTTGCCGAGACTATCAAAGGGAAGCCTTTCGAGTCGGCTCATTTGCGCGGCTTTTTGCAAGCGCGTCAAACGGAGTGGCGTGAACTGCAGGAGGAATTTGAGGCGTTCCAGACCCTTGTGCTGAGCCTGAAGCACTTTCTGGAGGAGGGGCGCGACACCATCTGGGCATTCATCCTGAAAAACCTCTATAAACCTCTCTTGCTTAAAGAGCGGTTCGATGTCTTAATGGGCAACCCCCCATGGATTGCGTTTCGCTCGTTGGAACCGCGCTATCAGGCGTTTATCCGACGGCTGATTGTGGGTGACTACGGGCTGGTCAAGGGGCGTGGGGAGCTTATTACCCACTTGGAGATAGCGGCGCTCTTTCTCTTACGCACCGCTGACCTCTATCTGAAACCAGGGGGCACCATCGCCTTCGTGATGCCGCGCAGCCTGTTCCACGCCGACCAGCATGATGGTTTGCGTCGGGGCGACTATCGCTTTGCGGAGCATCCAAAAGCGACCCTGCGATTCGTTGAACTTTGGGACTGCGAGCAGGTGAACCCCCTATTCACGGTGCCTTGTTGTGTGGTGTGGGCAAGGAAGCAGCGTCGCCTGCGGCGCGCTCGCACGGCGCTACCTGCTGAAATTCGAATGACCCCGCTACCCGCCCGTATCTTCGCAGGCAAGCTCCCCGCCAAAAACATCGCCCTGCAGGAAGCCCAACAATACCTGACCGAGACCGCCACCACGCTCTACCTGCATACCCACGAGCGGCGCTCCTACTGGAGTGAGAAAGTCCCCTCCCCCTCTGGACAGGTTAGCCCCTATCGCGAACGCTTCCGAGAAGGCGCGACCATCGTACCGCGCAACTTCTGGTTCGTGCAGATTCCACGCAGTTGGATGGGCATAGACCCCGTTCTTCCACCTATAAAAACCTATTCACCGCGCAGCAAATATAAGATTTCACGCGATACCGGACAGATAGAGGCACGGTTCCTCTATGCCACCTTGCTGGGAGATGATGTCTTTCCGTTCGGCTATCGCAATCCCCGCATGGTTGCACTTCCCATTCTGCCCAGTGGCTCTGAATATGAACTGCTGGACGCCGAGCAGCTTTATAAGCGTGGGTATTTCAAGATGTGGCGATGGATCGAATATCTGGAGAGCGAATGGACGCGCCTGCGCGGGAGCAAAGCAGAAAAACTTTCTATCTACGAGAGGCTTAACTATCCTAATGGAGGGTTAACCTCCCAGAACCCACAGGCTCGCTACCTGGTGCTGTACCCCGACATTCAACGAATAAGCTTCGCGCTGGTGGTGGAACCCCAGCAGGTAGTGAACGAGCTTATACAGCGCGAGCAGGGAGTCAATATCAGCGGCTTTGTGGTCGAATCGGTACTCTACTTCTGTGAGACCGACGAGGCGGACGAGGCATTCTACCTGGCAGCGGTTCTGAATGCGCCCGAGATTGACCGTCGTCTTGGTGGCTTGCGCCGTAAGGAGCAAAAAAGCCACCCCCATGTGGCAAAGAAAATCTTTGATGTTGCCCCCATACCGCTCTACGATGCGAGCGATGAGGCGCATCGTCGGCTGGCAGAATTAGGCAAGCTCTGCACCCACCAAGTGCAGGCAGCTCTCGCTGCGGGTCAGATAGACATCCAGCAGAATATTACGGCACTGCGCCGAAGCGTGCGCGACCTGCTTGCGGAACCGCTTGAGCAGATAGACCGCCTCGTGCAGAATCTGCTTGCAGGTGGGTAGTCACCCACTTTGGGGAATCTGGCGGATCGCCTCATCGAACCGATGCCAGTCGATAGGCAGCGGTTCGCCGTCGGGTGTGCAGTTATAGTGGGAGAAATCGGTGACGCCCGCCTCACGCAGCAGCTCTTCATCGAACCAGACCTTGCCTGTGCAGGTAGACGGCTCGCGCCGCACCAACTCATAGAGCGCGTCCGCCATGATGTCAGCCTTGCGCCAATACCGTGGCTCGCCCAACTGGAATCCAATAGTCGCCTGACTCTCGATGAGGGTGCGCGGCCAAAGCGAGTTCACCGCGATATTATGCTCGCGCACCTCCTCTGCCAGCCCGAGGGTGAGCAGCGTCATGCCGAACTTGGAAATCATGTAGGCGATACGCCCCGCTATCACGGAGAGGTCAAGAGGGGGCGACATGTTGACAATATGCCCCCAGCGCTGCTGGATCATGCTGGGTAGCACAGCTTGCGCACAGAGAAACGCCGCTCGCACATTCACGCTCATCACCAAATCGAAGCGTTTGGCAGGGGTCTCCAGCAGGGGCTTCCACCAGAGCGCGCCTGCATTATTCACCAAGATATCGATGCGTCCCCAACGCTGCAGGGTTTGCTCCACCATGTGCTGGATGGCGTTCTCGTCGCGCACATCGACGCGGATGGGAAGCGCCTCACCGCCCAGTGCCTGAACCTCGTCCGCGACGGTATAGATGGTGCCGGGCAGGCGCGGGTCAGGCTCGGCAGTTTTGGCAGCGACAACCACACGCACGCCTTCCTGCGCCAGTCGGAGCGCAATAGCCCGCCCAATGCCACGACTGGCACCTGTGATAATCGCCACACGCCCCGCTAACTCGCTCATCGATTAGCCTTTGAGTGCCTCGGCGCCCCCCACCACTTCGGCAATCTCTTTGGTGATGGCTGCTTGGCGCAGGCGATTCATCACCAGAGTCAGCTCCTGAATCATTTTGCCGGCGTTATCGCTTGCCATCGACATCGCCGTCATGCGGGCGCCATGCTCGCTTGCGCTGGCTTCCAACAACGCCTGCAACACTTGCGTAAGCAGGTAGCGCGGCAGCAGGCGTGTGAGTAGCTGCTCGGCGGGTGGCTCGAAGATAAACTCGCGCGTGCTTTGGTCTTCCCCGGCGGGCGGCTCGATGGGCAGCACAGGTTGCACGCGCGGACGCTGCGTCACCGGGTTGATAAACTGCGCATAGACCAGATAGACCCGATCCAGCTGCTCGGTCTGGAACAGCTCGCTGACGGCGCTGGTGACGGCGCGTGCATCTTCCAGCCCTGCGCC
>Ga0272447_1002029_pt1 | contig 11575 bp, 7 predicted proteins | sample YNPCB0133_FD_194589 | JGI IMG/M metagenome (GOLD analysis project Ga0272447, IMG submission 194589) | Hot spring microbial mat communities from Yellowstone National Park, WY, United States - YNP-CB-013-3 | ecosystem: Environmental > Aquatic > Thermal springs > Hot (42-90C) > Sediment | place...
AACGGCGCCCCGATGCTCCACAATCTCGCGCTGGGTGATATGCCCGTTCGGCAGCCGGATGGTATCGAGGCGCAGCGACACCACCCGCCCCCGATACAGCACCCGACTTTCGAGAAGCGTCTCCTGCATCCCCGCCGACCTATCCGACTTGTCCGACGCCATGATGGAGAGGGGGATTCGTTTTCTGGGCGGGTGTTCCTGCTCCCCCCTCTTGACATTTTCGAAATTTTGGGGTATAATAGGGTAGACTGCGTAAACGATTACGCAGTCCGATGGAGGAGGCGATGGCGACTCAGAAGCCGGCGGGCAAGCGGCTGACCATACGCGAGTTTGCGCAGGCGCTCGGCGTATCAACGGCGACGGTCTCTCGCGCCATCCATGGGCGAGGGCGCATCAGCCCAGCGACGCGGGCACGCATCCTGGCGCAGATGGAGCAGCTGGGCTACACCCCCAACCTTCATGCTCAAAGCCTTGTGCGCAAGCGCAGCATGGCGGTCGCCCTCGAATATCTGGGAATGGTGGAGGTGCTTGCCGATAGCTTCCTTGTGGAGCTGGCACGCGGAGTCCAGCAGAGCCTTGTTCCCCATCGGTATCGCCTGCTGCTTAATTTGACTGGCGATGTGGAGTATCGTCGGAGCGTGGTATGCGAGTGGGTGCGCGCGCAGGCGGTCGACGGGGTTATTCTGGTTGGCAATCCCAACATAGACCCCGATTGGCTCGACATCTTGCAAGCGGATCATATCCCCACCGTCTGGATTGCCTATGATGGGCATCAATCGCTTCCGCTCGGCACCTGCTTGGTGCAGCTCGACACCGTTCCGGGCTGGCACGAGGCGGTTGACCATTTGGTGGCATTGGGGCATCGGCAAATCGGCTATTTGGGCGCTTCCCAGAGCGACTCTGCCCTGGAGACGATTCGCTGTGCCCTCGCCCGGCATGGGCTGACCCTGCACGAGTCGCACCTCTGGTGGGCAGCCGAAGCGACCCCAGAGGGTGGCTATCAGACGGCACGGGCGATCCTGCGCACGCGCTCGATGCCCACTGCGCTGCTGGTGCGTACCGACCTGCTGGCATTAGGGGCTTTGCAAGCGTTCCAGCAGCATGGTGTGCGCATCCCCAAGAACCTCTCCTTGGTGGGGCACGATGACCTGCCCTTCGCCCGATGGCTGAATCCCCCTCTCAGCACCATCCGAGTGGACTACTCGCTTCTGGGGCAGTGCGCCGTTGAGGCGATGATGCGCTTGCTGCAGGCGCCGCAGGAACCCACCACACCCTATCGCGTTGCCACTCGCTTCCTCGCGCGCCAGAGTACCGCTGCTCCCCCATCCCGTAGTTGAAGGAGGTCGTTCCCATGAAAAGCAGATGGCTGATTCTGATAACGATGCTGATACTGAGCGTAAACGCTTTCGCTCAGGAGTATGTTGATGAGTTCGACGGCGGCTTCAATCCCAGCCTGCCGTGGTCCTGGCTTGTGATGATTCCCAACGACGAGACCGAATGCGACCTGGTGGACACCGAGAACGCCGAGATGTACGCCTTTGTGGATGGAGAGCTCCGGCTTGTCATGCACCCATGGAACTCTGTCTATGACCAGTGGAACTACGCGGTGAACTTCCCCAATTTGCCTGTGGCAGGTTTCAATAGTGGCTGGTCTATCGAGACCGAGGTCACTTTGGATCTGCAGGGGAATATCCCAGGTGTCTATACTCAGACGGGGCTGATTCTGATGCGGGATCTGGACAACTACTACACGGTGATGCTGATAATTGATCCGAACACCACTCCCTATCGCTACTGGTTGAGTACTGCCCATGAAGTGAATCGCAACTATCAGTATGGCGGTGCTTCGGCAGGCTTCTGGGGCGATGGCGCGCCGAGTTTCACGCTCAAGATGCGCATCGCCGATGCGGGTACAGATGAGAACAACAACCCGCTCATCCGCGTGCAGATTCAGCTACCCGACTGGAGCGACTTCGTGGATGTATGGCCCTCGCCGTTTATTGCCCCCCAGATTGTGCAAGAGGTTGCCCAGAACTGTGCGCGAGTCGGGTTCTTCCATGTTGCTGGTTTCACAGGGGATCAGCAGCCGATTGCAACCTTTAAATACCTTCGGATGACGAATGTGCGCCTTGCTTTTCAGGGCGATGTGGATTGCAACGGCTGCGTGGATGATGCCGACCTGCTCGCCGTGCTGTTCGCCTTCGGTTCGACGGGGGATGCCTGTCTCGGCGAGGATGTGAACAAGGATGGCGTCGTGGACGACGCCGACCTGCTCGCCGTGTTGTTCAACTTCGGCAACGGGTGCTAAATGCTTCCAAGGGGGTGGGAGCCGCTGGCTTTCACCCCCCTTCTAATGCTGATGGGAGGCAAGAGCCATGAGATGGACGAGATGGAGTAGCGGCTTCACCTTGATTGAGCTGCTGGTCGTCATCGCCATTATTGCGATATTGGCGGCGATTCTGTTCCCCGTTTTTGCGCGGGCACGCGAAAGCGCCCGCAAGACCACATGTCTCAACAACATGAGGCAGATAGGTCTCGCCATCACCATGTATATAGGCGACCACGATGAGCGGCTCTTCATCCAGCCGTGGCCAGGGGGTTGCCCCACAAGCGAGACAGGCTACTTTCAGCATAACCCGAACCATCCGCGTCAACACTGGGCAACGCTGGTACATCCCTATATCAAGAACGCGGGGATTTTCGATTGTCCCAGCTATGAAGGCGAATGGTACTACGCCTCCTATGCTCTCTGGGAGTGCGGTCGGGGACGCCCCAGCGATCCACGCCAATGGATGGTGCCGAAGGTGGAATATGGGCTGAACCAGATTCTCATCAATCGCACCCAGAGCCTGACCCCTGTGTCGCTGGCTCAGATACAGCGTACGGCGGATGTGGCTATCGTGATGGACAATAACTATATCTACAGCGAATACACTTGCCTGCGCGGTCTCGCCAACCCAAACGCTTTTATGAAATATGTGCCGTACGACCGCGAGTGGTCGTGGGTGCAGGGGATTGTGCGCCACCAGGAAGGGTTGGTGTTCACCTTTGTGGATGGTCATGCCAAATGGGCGCGTCGTTCCCCTCGAGGCGCTCCCTATTTCGAGTGGCGCGGGGCGAACTTCTCCCACTACTATCCCGTGCTGCTGGGTGATCGGGAGTTTGCGACGGGTGCCGAATGCGCCGGCACCTACGATTACGGGCAATAGGAGGTTCCTATGCGAGTGGAGCTACCGCCTTATGTCGCCTGGGGCATCGTGGCGGTCATAGCGATTGTTGCTGGGTTCCTGTTATATCGGGCATGGACAGGGGGCGTGCATACCTACGGTGAGAGCGTGCCGAAGCCTGCTCCGGGCATGCCCGGTGGGAATGTGCCCGGTGCACCTGGCGGCAGTCCAGCAGGGGTGCCGAGTGCCACGGGGCAGTAAGACATAATCGATTAGGCGATGACCACGACATCTACCCACCCAAAGCTTCGTTCCGCTGCCCCTTCGCAAGGGGCGGATCAGCCCGCTGGGGTGGTTCAGGTGCGGTTGCGCGCCCCGCTCCTTGCCACTCTGCTTGCCCTTCCCAACGCCTACTGGATTATTCAGATGGAGAAGGTACGCGACGGACCTTATCCGACAAGCATCTCGCTCCTGATGAATGCGTTGCTCTGGCTGGTGCTGCTGCTCATTCTCAATTATGGGCTGAGGCGATTGCGCCCTGTGTGGCAGTTCTCGCCCGCCGAGTTGCTGCTGATGTACACCATGCTTTGCGTCACGAGCGCGATGGCGGGACATGACTTTACCCCCGTCTTGATTCAGATGATAGCCCATCCCACCTACTATGTGCGCGAAGGCGTTCTGCCGCCAACGCTGCTGGCGCAGTTGCCAGCACCTCTCATCAACACCGATTATGAGGCGCTGCGCGCCTACTTTGTGGGTAGCTCCTCGCTGTATCGGTGGGAACATCTCGTGGCATGGCTGCCCCCAGTGCTGACTTGGCTTGTTTTTATTGCGCTGCTGTGGTGGACGATGCTCTGCCTCGTTTCGCTGGTGCGGCGTCAGTGGAGCGAGTCGGAGCGGCTCGCCTTTCCGCTGGTGGAGCTACCGCTTCGGATGGTGGAGCCGGAAGGCATGCTGTGGCGCTCTCGATTGCTTTGGCTGGGCTTTCTGATAGCGGGCGGCATTAATCTGCTGAACGGCTTGCGCCATTGGTTCCCCACTCTACCCGAAATACCCGTGAAACATCAAGACATAGCGGTTTACCTCCCCGATCGCCCGTGGAACGCTGTGCAGTGGTTGCCCATCTCGTTTTATCCCTTTGTGATTGGGATTGGGTATCTCATGCCGCTTGATCTGACCTTTTCCTGCTGGTTTTTCTATCTGTTTTGGAAGGCGCAGTTGGTGTTCACAGCGGCGATGGGGTGGGACATCACACCGGAGTTTCCCTATATCCGCGAGCAGGGCATCGGCGCCTATATGGGGATTGGGCTGTTTTTGCTGATAGGGGGGCGTGGGTTGGTGCAACAGGTGGTGCGCCATCTGCGTCATCCCGGTCAAAGCGACCTACGCGACGAGGGTGAGGCGATACCCTATCGTGTGGCGGTGTGGGGACTGGGATTGGGCTTGCTGGGGCTAACGAGCTTTCTTGTCCTGTTCGGGCTGCGGTGGTCTATCGCCTTGGCGGCGATGGGGCTGTATCTGCTGATGTCGTTGGTGATTGTGCGCATTCGTGCTGAGTTTGGGGCGCCCGTGCATGACCAGCACTTCTCAGGACCTGACCATGTGTTCACTCGGTTGACGGGCACGCAGGGCTATACGGCGCGTGAGTTGAGCCTACTTAACTTTTTCTACTGGTTTAACCGTGCGTATCGCTCTCACCCGATGCCGTTCGCATTAGAGGGGCTGAAAATGGCGCGCGTGTCAGGGGGTGACCTTCGGCAGTTCTGGCTGTGGATGCTCTGGGCAGGGCTATGGGGCGCGCTTCTGGCGTTCTGGGCGTACCTGCATAATGCCTATCGCTATGGGGCGGGCGCCGAGTTTTTTCAAGGTCAACTCTTCGGGATGGAGGCTTACAATCGTCTCAACAACTGGACAGCGTTCCCCCAGAAGGCGCATCATGGCGCTCAGATAGCGACCGCGCTCGGTTTCATCGTCACTTGGGGGCTGATGTGGTTGCGCCATCGGTTTCACGGGTTCCTGCTTCACCCAATTGGCTTTGCGATTTCGGGCAGCTGGGCGATGAACCTCGTCTGGTTGCCCCTTGCTCTCGCCTGGTTAATCAAACTGCTCATTATCCGCTACGGGGGACTACGGCTATATCGACAGCTGCTCCCCCTTTTTCTGGGGCTTATTCTGGGCGAGGCAGTCGTCGGAATGGGATGGAGTCTGGTTGGCGTTGTATTCAACATCCCCACCTATAGCTTTTGGGGACAATAATAAAGAAGGAGGTAGACTATGCAGGTGAGACGACAGATCCGAACCTTTGGGAGTGCACCTGGTCCGCTGGATAACCCGTTGAAGGGTTGGGCAGCGTATTGGTTCCCGTGGCTGTCCCAATACTATCAACCGGTGAGCATGAACTTCTGGTATATCTCTTGGCGCGAGCTGGAGCCGAATCCGGGCGACTACCGCTTCCAGCAGTGGGAGCAGAGCTGGAACCGTGCCACGCCACCGACCCATGACAACCATGTGGTCTTTCGGGTCTATCTGGACTATCCGGGTCAACCGACGGGGGTTCCGCAGTGGCTCATCGATATGGGGGTGGAGATGCGCCCCTACACCGAGCATGGCGGTGGGCTTTCACCCGACTACGATGACCGGCGTCTGGTGCAGGCGCTGGTTCGGCTCATCCGTGCGCTGGGGCAATATTTCAATCGCCATCCGCGCGTCGCTTTCGTGCAGTTGGGACTTTTGGGTTTCTGGGGCGAATGGCATACCTGGCCCCGCACGGAACTCTTTGCCAGCGAGGCGACCCAGCGCACTGTGGTCGACGAGATGCGGGCGGCGTTCCCCAACAAAATTTTGCAGGCGCGCACTGCCAACGGCTATCTGGGACAGCATCCGTGGCTGGGCTATCACGATGATATGTTTCCCGAGGATACCGATGGCGGTGAAGAGTGGCATTTTCTGCCGACCCTGCGCCGCGCGGGACGCGACCAGAACTGGAGGGTGGCGTGCATCGGCGGTGAGATGGTGCCCAATCAAGCGTTGCGCCTGCTCACCACCGATTGGAACCTGACCCGCACGATGCTGGAGCGCGGGCATTTCAGCTATCTGGGACCCTACTGCCCTGCGCTGGAGAACCACAACAGCAACAGCACCTATCTCAATAACAGTCGCTGGATGGTGCGCCGTATGGGCTACGAATATCGGCTGGATCGGCTACAGTGGACACCCAGGGTGCTGCGCGGGCGACGAATCGAGCTGAGCCTCTCTGGGCAGAATCAGGGCATCGCCCCCTTCTACTATCCCTGGCGGGTTAAAATGGCGCTGCTCAACGGCGCCAATCAGCCTGTATTCCAGTGGGAGGTGAAGGTCGATATCCGTCGCTGGCTGCCGGGCGACTTTGCCTTCTCTACCGCTTCGCCCGCCCTCACGCTACCCAGGGGGCAGTACCGCCTTGCGCTGGGCATTATCGACCCGTGGCAGAACCGCCCACGCATCCGATTCGCCAATAATCTGCCTGTCGTGAACGGCTGGACCGTGCTGGAGACCGTCACCATAGTATGAGAACGGGCGTGCGACGGGCTACTCACCGCCTGCCACCGGCTGCTTCACGGCGGCGCGCCGGGGAGCAACAAGTCGTCGCAAGCGGTGCGTGAGGTCGTCCATCACGGTGTACATGCAGGGGATGACCAGCAGGGTCAGCAGCGTGCTGACCAGCATCCCCCCGATAATCACGATGCCCAAGGGGGCGCGGAATTCGGAGCCGCGCCCCACCGCCAGTGCAATCGGCACCATCGCCAGCACCAGCGAGAGGGTGGTCATCAGGATTGGGCGCAAGCGGATGGGACCCGCCTGCTGCAACGCCTCGTCACGCGGCACGCCCCGCGAACGCAGCGTGTTGGTGAAGTCCACCAGCAGAATGGCGTTCTTGCCCACCAGCCCCACCAGCATGATGATGCCAATCATCGAAACGATGTTCAGCTCCGAGCGCGCCACAATCAGCGCCAGCAGCGCGCCCACCAACGCCTGCGGCTGGCTGAACATGATGATAAAGGGATAGAGCCAGTTTTCGAACAGGGCAACCATCAGCAGATAGACCAGAATGAAGGAGAGCAGCAACGCCTGCATCATGTAGGCGCCTTCCCGTGTTAGGACTTCACCCTCGCCGAACCAGCTGACGCGCACACCGGGTGGAATCACATTCTGCTGGCGCAGCAGGTTATCGATCTGCACGCGGAGGTTGCCCAGCGAGTAGCCGGGCATGATGTTTGCCAGCACCATCACGCGCCGCTGGCGGTCGGCACGCTCGATGCGCGTGGGACCTTCGTCGAGGCGGATGGTCGCCACATCGCGCAGGTAGACGGGTGCGCCCTGCACATAGCTCACCACCAGATTGCTCAGCTCGCTCACCCGCTGGCGGTCGGCTTCGTCGAGTCGGACCCGAATCGCATATTCCTGACCCCCTTCGCGGTATTTGACGCCTGTGTCGCCCTCGTAGGCGGTGCGTAGGGCAAGCGCAATCTCGGCGAGGTTGACGCCCAAGCGGGTCGCTCGCTCCCGATCGACCACTACTTGTAGCTCTGGCTTGCCTGCTGACCACGAGAGGTCAGGGTCTTTGATACCGGGGATTTGGCTGATGAGCCATTTCACGCGCTCGGCGGTCTCCAGCAGGGTCGTGGTGTCCTTGCCGACCATCGCCAGTTGGATGGGCACGCCGAAGCCGCCGCCTCGAAAGCCCGTGATAGCGTTCACCGCCACCTGGGCGCCTGGAATGGTGCCTATCTTCTCGCGCAGCTCGCCTGCAATCTCCACATCGGAACGGGTGCGCAGCGGCTCCTCGTGCTTGACCCAGAACATGAGGCTGTCCAGTAGCGCTTTTTTGGGGTGAAGGGTCACCTGAATGCTGGCGAAGCGCGGACCTCTATCGCCCGCGCCGATGAAGCCCGCAGCTGACGCGCCCACCAGCGAGGAGACAAACTTCACTTCGGGGATGCTCAACGCCACCTGCTCGATACGCTTCACCACCGCATCGGTCTCACTCAGCGCAGCATCGGGCGGCAGCTTGACCACGATGCCTATCAGCCCCTGATCCTGCGAGGGCGCGAAGCGGAAAGGCAGCAAGGGGCTACCCCGTGCCGCGGAGCCAATCACCAGCACAAGCGTCAGCAGCAGCAAGCCGTTGCCCGTTAGAATCACTGCCCAGCGATGGCGTAATGCCCAGCCCAGCAGCCGACGATAGCCCCGCTCCAGCGACCGATAGCGGGCATCAAACCAGCGGAAAAAGCCCTTCGGCTCCTCCAACGCCTCACCCCGACGATAGAAACGGCTCGCCAACATCGGCGTCAGCGTGAAGGAGACCAGCAACGAGAACAGCACCGTCACCGCCACCGTCAGACCGAAGGAGCGGAAAAATTGACCCGACACGCCCCCCATGAACGCAATCGGCAGAAACACCACCACATCCACAAAGGTAATCGTGATGGCAGCCAGCCCAATCTCGGTGCGCCCATTATAAGCCGCCTCCATCGGCTCCTCGCCCATCGAAAGATGGCGGTAAATATTCTCAATCACCACAATCGCGTCGTCCACCAGCACCCCCACCGCCAGCGAAAGCGCCAGCATCGTCATCACATTAATGGTGAACCCGAAAAAGTAGATAGCAATAAAGGAGGCGAAGATGCAGGTGGGAATCGCCAGCGACACGATAAAAGTGCCCCGCACATTATATAAAAACAGATAGACAATTAGCACCACCAGAATAATCGCCAGATAGAGAGCCATCCGCAGGTCGGTCAGGCTCTCTTTGATCGATTCGGCTTGATCAAAGCTGATTTCGAACTTCAGGTCAGGAAACTCCTTCTGGATTCGGGCGATGGCTTGATGGATACCTTCGGAAACCTCCAGCGCATTCGCGTCGCTCGCTTTCTGCACCACAAGGGTCACATTCTCTTTGCCGTTCAGGCGGGTGATAACGGTACGCTCCTCCACTGTGTCGCGAATATCGGCGATGTCCTGCAGGCGTAGGGTTGCACCTTCAGCCGATGGGTTGCGCGGGTTCTGCAGATAGAGGCGCAGGTTGCGCAGCTCGTCGACGGAGCGGAACTCGCCCAGCAGGCGCACATTGTAGTCGCGCTCGCCCTCGGTGATACGCCCAGCGGGCAGATTGAGATTGGCGGCTTGCAGCGCGCGCACCACCCCGTTGATGGAGAGTCCATAGGCGTTCAGCCGCTCTTTGTCGATGGCGACGAGAATCTCCCGCTTCTGCCCGCCCGACACCGTGACGGCTGCCACGCCCGACACGCTGCTCAAGCGGTCCTTGATGAGGTTATCGGCTAAGTCGCGTAATTCGTATGGGGGGCGATTGCCCGTCATGCCGATATACATCGTGGGCTGCGACTGGGTGTCCAACTTGCTGATGACCGGTCGTTCGGCGTCACGGGGCAGCAAGCCAACGGCAGCGTTCACCTTCGCCTGCACATCGATATAGGCTTCGCCCACATCGGTGCCGATATAGAACTCCAGTGTGACCTGCGAGATGCCATACTGGGAGACGGAGGTGATCTGACGCAATCCCTCCACACCCGCCACCGCATCCTCGATGGGTTTGGTCACAAGGGTCTCCACCTCGTCGGGCGACGCGCCCGGATAGACGGTGAGAATGGTGATGACGGGGAAGTCCACCTTGGGTTGCAGCTCCACCTGCGTCTTGCTCAACGCATAGAAGCCCAGCACGATCACCGCTACCATAAAGACGGTGATGGTTACGGGGCGGTTCAACGAAAGTCGCGTAAGCCACATACGGTTGCCTCCTTATCTTGGGGCATTCCCAGCCTGATGTTGGGGCGCTACTCCCTCCCCGCGTGCGGGCAAAGCTGGGGCGTTGGAATCCCCCCTCACCCCATCCCTCTCCCCCCTTAGTAAGGGAGGAGAGGGCGCAGGGAGTGGGGAGAGTCCAGCAATACGCACCGATTGCCCATCGCTCAGCAGGTCTTGCCCCCGAATGACTACCTGCTCGCCCGCTCGAATGCCCGCGGCGTAGACGGTGGTGGTGTTGCTGGCGCGCACCTGCAGGGTGCGACTGCGGGCGATATTGTTCTCCACGACGAACACGCGCGTGATATCGCCCTTCTCGATGAGGGCGCGCTTGGGCACGAGGGGGACATGGCGATAGGTGCGCAGGCGGATGGTGCCGCGTGCGAACAAGCCCGTTTTGAGGGGCAGGTCGGCGGGATTGGCGAGCGTGATGCGCAGGCGCAGGTTGCGCGCGTTATCGGTGGTCGTGGGGTAGATGGCTTCGATCTGCCCTTGGAAGCGTCGGTTGGGAAAGGCGTCCACACGCACCTGCACGGGCATCCCCACCTGCACCGCTTTGAGCAGGGTTTCGGGGAGCGTGGCTTCGAAATAGAGACGGCGCAGGTCCACCACACGCGCCACCGGTGTGCCCTGCCCCGTCATCGCGCCGACCTCGACGAACCGCTGGGCAATCCAGCCGTCGAAGGGGGCGCGGATGAGGGTCTCCTCCAGCTGCTGCTGGAGGTAGGCGCGGTTGGCGCGTGCTTGGGCGAGCGCGGCGCGTGCGGCAGCCACCTGCTGTTGACGCAGCTCAACCTGTGATTTGCCCAATAGGGCTTGCCGATAGGCTTCTTCGGCTTGCTTGACGGCTTGCTCGGCGGCTTCGATATCCTCGCGTCGGGGTCCCTCGCGCACCAGGCTGAGCGCCTCCTCGGCTTGGCGCAGTTGTGCCTGTGCCGCTTCGTAGGCGCTCTTTTGTGCCTCGTACTGCTGCTTGGGGAGCGCGCCCTGTTCATAGAGTTGCTGGGCGCGTTCGAAGTTTGCCTTCGCCAGCTCAAAGTTGGCGCGTGCGGCAGCCACCTGTTGCTCGGCTTGCTGGCGTTCTTGGGGGCGCGCACCCGTTTGGAGGGCGCGCAATCGCGCCTGAGCCGCGAGCAACGCGGCGCGCGCCGCTTGAATCTGGGCATCGGTTTGCCCCGGCTGAACCCGCGCGGCGACCTCCGCTTGCTTCAGGTTCGCCTCCGCTGCTTGCACCGCTGCCTCCGCTTGGCGCAACTGCACACGCAAATCGGACTGGTCCTGGGCGGCGATGACCTGCCCCTTCTGGACGCGGTCGCCCTCCCGCACGCGCACCTCCACGATTCGACCGCCTTGCTTCGTGGCAACCACGGTATCGGCGTAGCTGGCTAAGTCGCCTGTGACCTCGATCTCCTCGCTCAGGTCGCCCGTTTGAACCGTTGCCACCTCGACGGCAACCGTGCCTGTCTCGCTTGCGCCCGCTTTGGGGGCTGGTGCGCCACCCCGACAACCACTCATCAGCAGGCTGAGAGCGAGCAGTGGCAGTGCAAACAGTGCGACTTTTTCTGCTGGGCACGGGAACCGTGCCCTTACCTTGCCGATAGCTCTCATGG
>Ga0272447_1002030_pt1 | contig 11575 bp, 6 predicted proteins | sample YNPCB0133_FD_194589 | JGI IMG/M metagenome (GOLD analysis project Ga0272447, IMG submission 194589) | Hot spring microbial mat communities from Yellowstone National Park, WY, United States - YNP-CB-013-3 | ecosystem: Environmental > Aquatic > Thermal springs > Hot (42-90C) > Sediment | place...
CAGAAGGTCTCGGACGCGGCGGTGAAGAGGGCGATTTCGCGGGCACCCGCCGCAAGGGCGCGTTCCAGCCCTTTGAGATTGGGCACCAGCACGGGGTAGCGCACGCCGGGGCGACGGCGAATGCCTGTTAGCACCTGCTCGGCATCGGCAAGCTGCGGCACCCAACGCGGGCTGACAAAGGAGGTCGCCTCCACCACTGGCAAGCCCGACTCCGCCAGCATCTCGATAAAACGGATTTTAACTTCGGTGGGGACGAAGGTCGGCTCGTTTTGCAGCCCGTCTCTTGGACCGACCTCCACCACGCGCACCCGCTTCGGCATTCGCTCCAGCACTTTCGGTTCCTCTGCTCTCTCAACAGTGTACCCGCCTTTCCCGTGTTGCTACATTCCTTGTGCAGTTTGCACCATCTGGAGGAACTGTTCCTCGTTCAGCACGGGGATGCCCAGTTCGAGGGCGCGCTGGAGTTTGCTGCCCGCGCCCGGTCCCGCCACCACATAGTTGGTATTGCGGCTGACGCTGGAGGTGGCACGCCCACCCAGCGCGCGCACTAACTCCTCCGCTTCCTCGCGCGTGTAGTGTTGCAGCTCGCCCGTGAAGACGAAGGTCATGCCGGCAAAGGGCGCCGCTGTAGGGCGCGGACGCCCCGCCTCCATCTGAACACCTGCCGCTCGCAGCTTCTCGATCACCTGACGGTTCTCTGGTCGGGCGAAAAACTCCACCACCTCCCGCGCCGTCTCAGGACCGATGCCCGATATCTGCACCAGCTCCTCCTCTGTTGCGCGTATCAGCGCATCCATGCTGCCGAAATGTTCCGCCAAGAGGCGCGCCGCATGCTCACCCACCTGCCGAATGCCCAGCGCGAAGATAAGCCGTGCCAGCCCCGCGTGCTTGCTCTTCTCGATGGCGTTCAGAATGTTGGCGACGAGCTTCTCCCCGCTGCGCTCCAGCATAATCAGGTCGCCCCGATGCGCGTGCAAGTAGTAGAGGTCAGCAGGGTCGCGAATGTAGCCCAGTTCGAACAGGCGTTGCACCCATTTTTCGCCGACGCCTTCGATGTTCATCGCGTGGCGACTGGTGAAGTGGCGGATGCGCTCCATAATCTGGGCGGGACAGGCGAGGTTGATGCAGCGCAACGCCGCTTCATCCGCCACCCGCTCCACCCGCGCCCCGCACACTGGGCAGCTGAGGGGCGGCTCGATGGGCGTCTCCTGCCCTGTGCGTCGCTCGACCACCACCTGTATCACCTCTGGAATGACCTCGCCCGCGCGCTGAATCACCACCGTATCGCCCTGCCGAACATCCTTCTGACGGATGTAGTCGATGTTGTGCAGGGTGGCGCGGGAGACCGTGACACCCCCAACCTGTACTGGCTCCATGAGGGCAACGGGTGTTAGGACACCGGTGCGTCCCACTTGCCAGCGCACCTCCAGAATGCGGGTGGTCGCCTGCTCGGCGGGATATTTATAGGCGATAGCCCAGCGGGGGGCGCGCGTGGTGGCGCCCAGCTGACGCTGCAGCCCCACCTCATTCACTTTAATCACCACGCCGTCGGTCGCATAGTCCAGCTCTTGGCGCCGATGGCTCCACTCGCGGCAGAAGCGCAGCACGCCCTCGATGCCCTTCACCAGGCGTGAATGGGGGTTGACCGGGAAGCCCCACCCTCTGAGCTGCTGCAGCACCTCCCAGTGGGTGCGGAACTCGATTCCCTCGCAGAAGCCGACGCCATAGACCCAGATTTTGAGGTGGCGTCGAGCGGTGATGCGCGAATCGAGCTGGCGCAGGCTGCCCGCCGCAGCATTACGCGGGTTGGCAAAGAGTGGCTCACCCGCTGCCGCCCGCTCCCGATTAATCCGCTCAAACTCGTGATAACTCAGGTAGACCTCCCCGCGCACCTCCACGAGGGCAGGCGGTACGCTGAAGAGGCTGTCCCCCACACGGAGCCGAAGCGGCACCTGACGAATCGTGCGGATATTGGGGGTCACATCCTCCCCACGGAAGCCGTCGCCGCGTGTCGCCCCGACGGTCAGCACCCCGTTCTCATAGGTGAGCGCGACCGCCAGCCCGTCGATTTTGAGTTCGCAGGTGTAGTCCAGCTCCGTTTCAGGTGGCAGGTCTAAAAAGCGTTTCACGCGCCGATCAAATTCCAGCAGCTCCTCCTCGCTGAAGGCGTTATCGAGGCTCAGCATCGGCTCGCGATGGGCATGTTCGGGAAAGGCTTCCAGTGGGGGCGCGCCCACCCGCTGCGTGGGCGAATCGGGCGTGATGAACTCCGGGAACTGCTGCTCCAGCTCCACCAGCTCCCGAAAGAGGCGGTCATACTCCTCGTCGGAGATTTCAGGCTGATTCAGCACATAGTAAAGATAGTTATGATGTTCGACAAGCCGTCGCAGCTCCTCGATGCGTGCCTGTGCCTGCTCGCGTGTCATCAAAATTTGACGATTCACCCCCCGACCTATCTTCTCCTGCATAGCTCGCGACGATTTAAACCAGTTCCCACTGGTGGGCTGAGTTTCGGACCCGGGCAGGAATCCCGTGACTCTTTGCGAAATAGGACTGTGGTGAGGACGATGCAGGTTCGCCGAACAGAATGGTGGTTGTTTGTCGAGCCAGAGCTGGCTTCGCTGGTGATACCCGGGTTGGGTCAGCTGCTGCAGGGTAAATGGATTCGCGCCCTTCTTTGGTTTGTGCCTGCTGCCGCGCTCTGGACGCTGGTGATTCACCCCAACACCTGGGAGATAGGGATGATTCTTCTGGTGCCGGTGGCGTTGGGTTTTCACATCGGCAGCTCCCGTGCGGCTTCTGGACAACAGAGGGCATTGGGAGAATTGGAAACGCCACCACCCTATTTGCGCCAGAAGGTACTGGGCATCGTGCTGATGATGGTGGCGGGTATTACCTTGCTACTGGTGAGTGGCATGGTGGTGGAGGAACTCGCGAACATCTGGGCAGGTGCTCCCCCTCACTTTATGGCAGGTTCAAGGCTTGCTCGCGCGGTGAGTCAGGTCGTGATGATGGGCGGTATCGGTGTAGTGGGTTTCTGGCTGTTTCAATTGGGCAATCTGGCGCAACAGCGCGCTGAGGAGCAGACCCGCCAGCATATCCTGATGGAGCGAGCGAGGCAGAGTGGGGGCATTCTGACCATACCAGATGCCGCACTTGCTGCCCAGATCAGCATGGAGGAGGCGCAGCAACTGCTCGAACAGATGGTGCAGCGACGCATCGTGGGTCTCTCGCTGCGTGAGAACGGGCAGAAGGTTTATCACTTCTTTGAGGAGAACCATCCGAATCAGGCAACCTGACTTCTAAGCGGTACGGGCACGGTCTCTGCATTCAACCCGAAGCCATATCGGGCGTCTCCTCGCTTAGTGACGGGGTGTCTTGCCTAAGACCCCTGCCCGACTTGCATCGGGTATCCTCTTAACCAGCGATGGCAGTTATCGATTGGCAGACCTTTAAACCGCAAACGCCGATTCTGCAGCAATACTTCCGGATTAAGGCGCAATATCCCGAAGTGTTGCTGGCGATGCAGGTGGGCGACTTTTACGAGTTTTACGGACCCGATGCGGAGCTGGTCGCCCGCGAGTTGGAGATTGTGCTGACGGGGCGCGAGGATGGCACAAACGGGCGCATCCCGATGGCGGGTGTGCCCATCCACGCTTACGAACGCTACTTTGCCAAACTGGTGCAAAAAGGCTATCGCCTCGCCATCTGCGACCAGGTGGAAGATCCCAAGCTCGCCAAAGGGCTAGTGAAACGACGCGTGACGCGCATTCTGACCCCCGGCACCGTCGTGGAAGACTCCATGCTGGACGCCACCGCCAACAACTATCTGGTTGCCGCCGTGATTGGCGACCCGGTGCATGGGCTGGGGGTGGTCGATGTGTCCACGGGCGAATTTCTGACCACCGAAATCGGCGGTGAGGCGCGATCCGAGAAGCTGCTCGATGAGATTTTCCGACTGGAGCCTGCCGAGATTCTGGTGCCCGAGGAGCAGACCGAGCTGATTCAGACGCTGCGCGAGCAGACCAGCGCGACCATCACCCCGATTCGGCTTAGCGAGCTGGTGGGGCGCGACGCGCGCCAAATCTTGCTGAACCATTTCGGCGTGGAGACGCTGCGCGGCTTCGGCTGCGAAGAGTACACGCGCGGGCTGGACGCTGCCGCTGTGGTGCTGCGCTACCTGCAGCAGAACCAGTTCCAGACCCTGCAGCATATCCGCACGCTGGCGACCTACTCGGTGGAGCGATTTATGTATCTGGACGGCACGGCACGCCGCCACCTGGAGCTGACCCAGAACCTGCTGGATGGCTCGCGACGCTACACGCTGCTCTCGGTGCTAGATGTGACCTGCTCGCCGATGGGCGCCCGCCTGCTGAAACGCTGGCTGGACGAGCCGCTGCTGAATGTGGACGCCATTAATGCCCGCCTCGACGCGGTGGAGACCCTGACCCAGCATAATTTGCATCGTGAGGCGCTACGCGAGCGGCTGCGCCGAATGGCGGATCTGGAACGACTCATCGCTCGCGCCTGCACCGGCACGGCGAACGCACGCGATTTGGTGGCTCTGCGCAACTCGCTGCAGGAACTGCCCTCCTTGCATAGCGAGCTGCAAAACCTGCTCGAAACGGTCTCAACCGAGCAAGCAGATGAGGGCGATGGGCACATCTCCAGTCTCCTCATGAGCCTTGCGCCGCGCCTTGCCCCCTTGGAGGAACTGCGCTCGCTGTTGGAACGCGCCCTCGTGGACGAGCCGCCCGCCAATCTGCAGACAGGCGGTATCATTCGGGACGGCTTTGACCCCGAACTGGATCGGCTGCGCCAGGTACGCACCGAAGGCAGAAACTGGATTGCCCAGCTCGAAGCCGAAGAGAGACGGCGCACCGGCATCCCCAGCCTGAAGGTGGGCTATAATGCTGTGTTCGGCTACTACATCGAGGTGTCCAAGCCCCATCTGAACAAGGTGCCCGCCGACTACATCCGCAAGCAGACCACCACGCAAGCGGAGCGGTTCATCACCCCCGCGCTGAAGGAGCAGGAAGCCATCTTGCTGGGCGCGGAGGAGCGCATCAATGCACTGGAGTATGAGCTGTTCTGTCGTGTGCGCGACGAAGTGGCACGGAACGCGCCCGCTATCCAGTCGCTGGCACGCGCATTAGCCGAACTCGATGCACTCTGTGCCTTTGCCGAGAACGCTGTGCGCCATCACTACACCCGTCCCCAAGTGGACACCGAAGACCGCCTGCTAATTCTCGGCGGTCGCCACCCAGTGGTGGAACGGTACAGCGAGAATCCCTTCGTGCCCAACGATTGCCACCTCCACCCCGAACAGCGACTGATTATTCTGACCGGACCGAACATGAGTGGGAAGTGTCTGGTGGGCGAGACGCTGCTTTTCACGACTCAGGGTATCGTCCCACTCCGTGCGTTTATGCCCCCTGATGCGCGCATGGGTGAGTTCACCCCTATCGAAGCGGGGGTGCAAACATACGAGGGTGTGCAACGGGCAACCCGTTTCTATCATGGCGGTGCGCAGGCAACTATTCGCATCACGACGCGGCTGGGCTACACGCTGGAGGGCACACCCGAACACAGAGTGTGGGTGCGCCGCCCTGATGGCACAGAGGGCTGGGCGATGCTTGGCGAGCTGAAAGAGGGTGATTTCGTCGCCATTGCGCGTGGGTTCGACTTGTGGGGTCATCAAACGGCTCTGCCAGCGCCTGCAGAATGCTTCCACCACAATACGAAGTGGTATGACCTCCCGGGCGAGCTAAGCCCGCAACTGGCTTATTGGCTGGGGCTACTTGTCGGCGACGGCACGCTGACCTATCAATATGCCATCACCTTCTCCAATAAAGATCCCTACCTGATAGAGGAGTTCTGTCGCCTCTCCGAAGAGCTGTTCGGCTATCGCCCTTGTCGAAAGGCGAACGGGAAAGACTTTGTTATCACCAGTTTGCAAATTCGCCACTGGCTGGCTCAAATTGGTCTGGATTACACAGCCGCTGCCCAAAAGCATGTGCCTGAATGCATACTGCGGGCGCCTCGCGAGTGTGTGGTGGCTTTTCTGCAAGGGCTGTTCGACACCGACGGCTATGTGAGCGCAAAGTATGGTAATGTCTTTCTCTCCACAGCTTCCGAACAACTTGCCCGTGAGGTCCATACGATACTGCTAAACTTCGGTATCCTTGCTTCTCTGCGTGTAAAACTTGTCAAAGGCAAACCCTACCATGAGATTGCCATCTATGGTGAGGAAGCTATACGCTTCCATGAAACCATCGGATTCCGCCTTCCCAGAAAGCAGGCATACCGTGAGAAGGCATCCCCTTTACGCTATCCTAACATTGGAGGCATCCGCTATTATGACCCCGTTGTGTGTATCGAACAGGGTCATGCAGAGGTCTATGATTTGTGTGTAGAGCCTGATCATCACTACATCGCGCAGGGATTTGTGAGCCACAATTCGACCTACATTCGTCAAAATGCGCTGATTGTGTTGATGGCACATATCGGGAGCTTTGTGCCGGCGGACCGGGCAGAGATTGGGCTGGTGGATCGGATTTTCACGCGGGTGGGCGCACGCGACGAGCTAGCAACGGGGCAATCGACCTTTATGGTGGAGATGATCGAGACCGCCAACATTCTGAACAACGCCTCCCCGCGCAGCTTGGTAATTTTGGACGAGATTGGGCGCGGCACCAGCACCTACGACGGGCTGGCGATTGCGTGGGCGGTCGCCGAATATCTGCACGCGATGGGCTGCAAGGTGCTGTTCGCTACGCATTATCACTATCTGAACGAGCTGGCGAATCGGCTGGAGGGCGTGGCAAACTACCGTGTGGCGGTCAAGGAGCAGGGCGACCGCATCATTTGGCTGCACAAGGTGCTGCCCGGCGGCACCGATCGGAGCTACGGGATTCATGTGGCGCGGATGTCGGGCGTGCCACCCGAAGTGATTGAGCGTGCCGAGCAGATTCTGCGCGAGTTCGAGCGGCGTGGGGTGCAGGCGTCGCCTGGGCTGCCCCCCGAACAGGTGTCGGCGATTCAGACCCGCAAGCTGCAGCTTACCCTGTTCGAGGCGGAGGAGCATCCACTGCTGGAGGAGCTGCGCCAGTTAGACCCCACCGCGCTGACGCCTGTCGAAGCACTGATGAAGCTCGACGAATGGAAGCGCCGCTGGGGTAAGAACCCTCGATGATGGTGAGTGTGTTATACTCTAAACTGCAGGAAACTCACCCCGCAAGTCGAAATCAATGCCGTATGATCCACGAATCGGAGTCGCTACAGGAGAAGGTTGGCTACAAATCGGTGATTGACTTAGGTCGGGAGGCGACTGTACCGTTCCCGCATAATCTGTACGACTACCCGACGAAGATTCTACCGCAGGTGATGGGGGAGTTCGTGGAACGGTTGAGCGGGGTGGGCGAGGTTGTGCTGGATCCTTTCGCAGGTGGTGGCACAATCGCCGTGGAATGTGCCTTACGCCAACGACGCTCTATCAATGTCGATATAAACCCCACCGCGCTGCAAGTTGCCCAGAAAAAGTTGGAAGCCCTTCGGGCGGGGTCATTGTTCGAAACGCCGCTGGTAGAGGCACAGGTGTGCCTGCTTGCCGATGCGCGTGCGCTACCCCTCAAGTCAGAGAGTGTAGACGCCATCGTCACGGATATTCCCTACGCCGATATGATTCGCTACTCTGACCTACCTGCAGATCTCAGCACGATTGAAGACTACGATGCGTTCCTCGACGCGCTCGGCATAGCATTTGACGAAATGGTACGGGTGCTGAAGCCCAATCGGTATTGTGCCATCTTTGCGGCAGATTATCGAATTGCCCGCAGTCGCGTAATCTTGCCCCTGCACGCTGATGTAATCGCCCTGATGCAACAGCGCGGTTTTGACCTGTTTGACCTCTATGTTTGGCGGTACTACCGTTCGGGCGGCTTCCGTCCCTTCGGTGCAAAGCCTTATCAGGCGATGAATGTGCATTCCTATATTTTGGTCTTCCACAAGCCTGTTGCGCCGAAGATTCTGGTCAAAAACCGTCCTGTGCGCTACCGTCCGCGCTTGATCGAGAAGCTTCGGAAGACTTAATGGATTCGCAGATGAGCCTTGAGCGTATGGAGCCTAAGCAGCTGGATTATCCACCCAAGGCGGTTGTGCTGGTGGTAGACAAGTATTCGCAGGATGTCCATCTTGCGAAGGTGTCCGCCCCTTTTCAGAGTTTCAACTTCTGATTCCGTATACCCCACCGCTTGAAGTGGTGGTAGAGTCACCAAAGGTATTCACATACTCTGTGCAAGTGGTCGACAACACAATCGAGCTAAATCAATCGGATGGATAAGTAATTGCGCAGTGGTTGACACACGGTACAGGTGTTCTCACCGTGCCAGTAGATGTGGCTCATAGATGTGCGTGTACGGGACTTTGGCGCCCGGTAAGCCAATCTCGTCGCCGAACAAATGTGGCTCATAGATGTGCGTGTACGGGACCGAGGGAGTCGGTTCACAGCAGGTTCGCCCCGTACACGCGGGTGAAGCAACCCCTAATTGCCCTTGTTTTCGGGGGTGGCAGGTGGTGAGGCAGCGGGTTTGCGGGTGGCGTTGAGGGTGAGCGTTAGCTGGGTGCTTTCGCGCTCGTACTCTTTGATCTCGGAGCCGTCCTTTTTGATAGGCTCGCTGGTCTGATTGAGCGACGCACTGAGCGTCAATTTATGCAGCACGCCATCCTCTGGGTGCAAATAGATGGTGCCGTTGCCCTTCATCTCGCCGCGCGTGACGCGTGCCGCCAGCTCCTTATCGCTCACGGGCTGATAGAAGGCATCTTGATAGAGTTCGATAGGCAGATTGAAGCTCTGGGTGATTTTGATGAGTTTGACGCCCTCTATCTCCTCGATGCCCTCGTAGCGAGCCGTGATGGGCATACGAAGTGCGCCGCTCCCTTCGCCAAAGGTGCGCGTAAATTGCCAAGAGGTGCCTTTGGTTAATGCATCCTCTGGCAGTTCGACGGGGAACAGCAGGGTTGCCAAGTTGCGCGGGTCGAAACCGGGCAGCGGAGTACCACCTATCAAGCTGCTGCCACTCTGTAAGCCGCTCAACTTGCCACGCGCGGAGACGGTCGCCGTGCTGTCGGGGACAACGGATTTCGCCATTTCGAGGCTCACGGGGAAGGGTGAGCCGTTGAACTCGGCGCTGAACTCCTCCAGCGCGGTCTGCACGGTCGCCTGTTGCTCCTCCGCTTTGGTGACCTTCATCGAGATGCCGAGCGTCATCTTGATGACGCCGGCGGTGCCCACCGCACCCGGTATGGGCAGGTTGCCGTTCATCTCAACGGTCACCTGATAACGCTCCTGTTGATCGGCACGGAACTTATACTGGAAGGTGGGCGCAGCCGAGCTGGTTTCCTGCGCCAATCCCGTTAGGGTCAACAAACCGCTGCACAAAGCGATGCTAATTGTCCATCTTCTCATCGGTTAGCCCTCCTGCGATACAGAGAGTATACCTCAGCGGAACAGCAGGCTTCCCTCGACAAACAGGAACTGGCGTTGCGTGTTGTCGAAGCCCCAGCCTATTTTGAGTCGTTGCAGGAAGCGGTAGCGGAAGGGCAGTCGGTAGAAGAGGCGAACCTCGTAGGGTGGGTTGGTGATGGCGAGGCTGCGCCGGTAGCTGATGCCGAAGCTGTTGAACAGCTCCTTGACCAGATAGATTTGGGCGGGCATGTTGCCTGTATAGTCCAGCTCCAGAACGAACTGCTCCAGTCCGAGCACTTCGGCGATGCCCGCTTCGAAGGGGGAAAGAAGCGCGGGCATCACCTGTCCCGCGACCACCTCGCTCAGCTGCTGACGGAATATCTGGACGGGATCATCGCCCCGCGCGAGGGCCTCCAGTGCGCTCCCGCGCCCCAGCAAGCTCAAGATGCGCTGTTCGGACAGCCCCGGCGGGTCTGAACGCGCCACCATCTGGAACCGCTGTGGGTCATCCAGCGGACCACGAATATCCAGCTCCACGCGATAACGCTGCGGGTCTCCTGTGTAATCGAGCGCGACCACGCTGGTGGTGGCACGCACATCCAGTTCGAGGCGGGCGATGGTCTCGCCGATGGGGGTTGTATGGGGGTAGGTGAGCATGATGAGGCTTTCGGGCTGGAGGCGCAGGCGGGCGGTGGGCAGGTTCAAAGCACCGCTTTGGAGACTGAAGGCGCCACTTGCGCGCGGTTCGCCCAGCGTGCCGCTAATCTGGAGCGCGCCCTCCATCCGAGCATCCAGGTTCGGATTGCGCAGCGTGAAGCCTGGCGCAATCTGGATTTGCACATTCAGTTCAGGGTTGGAGGGGAGTGCGAAGCCCTGTTCCGCCATTTGCATTTCAGCAGGCAAGCTCAAAAAACCCTCCAGCACTTTCAGGTGGGCGGTCAATTGAGGCTTTTTCAGCGTGCCTTGTAGACTAAACTCGCCGTCGAGATGCCCGCGTGCGCTGCCCCCCATCGGCAGGCGTGGCTCGTTGAGGGTGAATCGCTTGAACCTGCCACTGAGCGCCAGCACTGGTTCCTCTCTCGCCACATCGATGGCACCTGTCAGGTTCAGCTGTCCACCGGCTGACGAGCGCGCCTCTGCTTGCACGATGCGCGCCTGTTGACCGTCAAACTCCACTTGCAAGCCCAGTTCCTGCAGGTAGGTGCTGAGCGATTCGAGGGCGAGGCTCCCTTGGGTAATCTGCAGCGTGCCGCGCGGCTTGAGTTCATTCAGCGTGCCCTCGATGTCGAGTTGGGCGTCGATTGTGCCCATCGTGCGCTCGGCATCGATGGGCAGGAACAGCTCCAGCAGGCGCATGGGCTGCTCCTTCAGGGTGAGCTGAACGGAGAGCGGCTCGTCGCGCGGAATGGTGCGGGATGACCATCGGAACGGCAGCTGTCCCGAAAGACGCGCCCGATAATCACGCACCTGGATGAGAGCGTCCTCGGTGGTGATTGCCCCCTCTTGCACATCGATGCGGCTGAACAGCAGCTGATCGATAGGGAACAGAGAGGGCTGGGCAGCGCTCTGCATGTCGGACTGGTCAGACAGGTCTGACGGGGACAAGGGGGGCAGCTCCAGGCGTTGCACCGTGGCGCTGAGGGTCAGATTGGGCTGCTCCGTGCTGCCCGACGCTAACATCGTGAGGTCGAGCGTGCCCTTGATAGGGGGTAGGCTCGGCTCCCAAAGCCGAATCCATTCCAGCGGGAATCGGCTTAGCTCCATCTCGGCGTTCAGAGTATCCCCCTGCAGCGTGCCCTGCGCCACCATCCGTGTCGATTCCGCCTGCCAGCGCATCTGGAAATCGAGCTGCTCTTCACTCCAGTTGCCCTGTGCTTGCAGCTCACCCAGCGATTGCCCATTCCATGCGAGCTGGGTTGCTTGTCCGTCGAAGGCGAGTTGTGGCTTTTGGGTAGTGCCCGACAGTTGCCAGCGCCCGTTGAGGGTGCCGTTCAGCGTGTCGGTACGCTCTGGCAGGTCGGGTGGCAGCTCCACGGGCAACGCCAGCGCGAGCTGGCGCACCCAGCTGACCGGGATTGCCTCCAGTATGCCCTGCGCCTCTATCGTCGC
>Ga0272447_1002031_pt1 | contig 11567 bp, 7 predicted proteins | sample YNPCB0133_FD_194589 | JGI IMG/M metagenome (GOLD analysis project Ga0272447, IMG submission 194589) | Hot spring microbial mat communities from Yellowstone National Park, WY, United States - YNP-CB-013-3 | ecosystem: Environmental > Aquatic > Thermal springs > Hot (42-90C) > Sediment | place...
CTTCTTGCCTTACAGAGACAAAGCGCTTCCGAGCTCCTTGAGCGTCAGCCCCTTAGCCTTTCGGTCAATCGAGGCGGGCCTGGACGCGGGCGGCAATCAGCGCGCCGATGCGCAGCGATGCGGTGGCGGCCGGTGAGGGTGCGCCCGCCACATGCACCATCCGTGGAGATTCCAGCACCAGGAAGTCGTCCACCAGCTGGCCGTCCGGATCGACGGCCTGCGCCCGTACCCCTGAAGGTGCCGGCAGAAAGTCCTCCGGCATCACTTCAGGAATGAGTCGCCGGGCCTGGCGCAGGTAATAGCGCTTGCTGAGCGATTGCAGCAATTCCTGAATGCCTTTGCGCCCATACCGCCGAGCCAGGTGCCAGAATCCCCGATATGTCAGCATTTCAACCAGATCTGACAGATGGATATCGGTCAGCCGATAGCCCTCACGGGCAAAGGCCAGCACAGCGCTGGGGCCGCATTCAACGCGCCCGTCAATCATGCGCGTGAAATGCACGCCCAGAAACGGATAGGCAGGATCGGGCACGGGATAGATCAGGTTGCGGCACAAATACCGCCGCTCAGGACGTAACTCGTAGTATTCACCCCGAAAAGGCAAAATACGCACGCCGGGCTCCACCCCATCCATGCGGGCAATTCGGTCGGCGTAGAGTCCGGCACAATTGACGGCCACATCGGCCCGGAAGGCACCAGCCGGCGTTTCAAGCACCACCCCTCGGCCATCCGGTACCATGCGCGTGACAGGCGCCTCGAGCACCACACGGTGGCCTGTCGCTTCCAGCTTTGCTTTAAGCCGCTCGGCCACAGCCCGATAGCTGACAATCCCTGCCTCCGGGACGTGAATGGCCGCCACGCCACGCACATGCGGCTCTAGCTCCTGGAGCTGTTCGGACCTGATCAGCGTGCACGCCACCCCGTTCTGTTGGCCGCGCTCATAGAGCGCCTCTAGACGCGACCGCTCGGCCTCTTCGACGGCCACGATCACCTTACCACAGCGCTCCTGCGGAATGCTTTCCGCCTCGCAAAATCGGATCAGCTCCCCCTTTCCTTCCCGGCAACAGGTCGCCTTGAGCGATCCGGGGCAATAATACAGGCCGGAATGAATCACGCCGGAGTTGCGTCCCGTCTGGTGCAGCGCTACCTGCGCCTCTTTTTCCAGCACCGTAATGCGCGCATCGGGTAGGTTTTCCATAAGCCGATACGCAGCGGCCAATCCTACAATACTTCCGCCAATAACGACCACGTGCGGAGCACTCATGAACCTGATGCTGCTGTATTTTCTGCCTGTACCCGGACCAGCGACAAATGGGCCACATGATGGCGGCCGTGCCAGGCGTAAAGCGCCAACGCCTGATCCAAAGTGATGCGGCCACGTTCAGGATGAAGAAATGCTCGCTGGAAATCCTCAGGAGCCAAGCTGCGGAGTAAGGCTACCCAACGTGCATGTAGTCCCTCGAGCAGCATTATCGAGGGGGCAACCGGCGCCGAACGCGCATCAGGTAATTCCGCCCAGCGCTGCTGATCATAGACTTTGATCAGCGGCAATGCTTCGGTCAGCGCCAGCCGAAAACGCACATAGGCGTTCAGGTGACTATCGGCCAGGTGATGCACCACCTGGCGGGCCGTCCAGCCACCCGGCCGATAGGAGCAATTTAGTTGGTCTTCAGTGAGCTGTGCAACAGCCTGGCGCACCTGCACAGGCAGTTCAGCCAGTTGCGCAATCAATCCTTCCCGCTGCTCTGTGGTCAACGGCTTTTCAGGCCAGCGAAACGGCCCGATCGGATAACGCAAAGCGTCGGTCATAAACGCAGGCTCGTGGTTGGCGGATGTTGCGGGCACTTCTACGGTGAATGCAGACTGGTGGTTTACGAGAAACCACTGGGAAAGCCCACCTCGGACGATCGGACACGCGACGCGCCCAGACGCGTCCGGTTTAAGGGTGGGAGGAGGTCACGCTCCAGCATAGGCTGCAGCAGCAATATCTGGCGGCGTGATCCGCCAGATAACCGATTCACGTGATCAGCCCCCCAAGCTATTCAGAACTGAGAAGACACCCCTTTTCTGTTGACCTTAGCCTTTAGCCCCTCGCCAAAGGCAACCTGGCCTCATCTCTGCCTGCCAACCATAACAGGCTTTGTTTTTTAACCCGCATCAGAAACCGCTTTCTAAAAATTAAATTCTAAAATCGATTATTTTAATATATTGACTTTAAAAGCCTTTTTTATTAGATAAAATACAAGCAAAATAGCTAAATAACCTAAAAAATCAAGGAGCCTATGCGATCTCTCAAACTCCTAAGCTGGTTGCTTCTATTCTTGGCATTGCCAGCCCAAGCCCAGGATGCAGGTGAGGCTACTATCTCAAGCGGCGACACGGCTTGGATGTTAATCTCTACCGCCCTGGTTCTGCTTATGACACCTGCACTGGCTTTCTTTTACGGAGGTCTGGTGCGCGCCAAAAACGCGCTCAACACGATGATGATGAGTTTCATTGCGTTGGGCATCTCGGGTGTGCTCTGGGCCGTGCTGGGCTATTCGCTGGCCTTTGGCGAAGGCTCAGCTTGGATTGGGGACCTTTCAAAGGTGTTCCTCAAGGGTGTCGGCTTAGAGCCTAGCGGAAGCATTCCACATTTGCTCTTCATGGCCTTTCAGGGTACCTTCGCCATCATTACTGCTGCGCTAATCTCTGGGGCCATCGTCGAACGCACGCAGTTTAAGGCCTACCTCTGGTTCATTGCCCTATGGGGTCTGCTTGTTTATGCACCGATTGCCCACTGGGTTTGGGGTGGCGGTTGGTTGGCCGATTTGGGTGCATTGGACTTTGCAGGCGGAGCTGTCGTGCACGTCAATGCCGCAGCTGCCGCAGTAGGCGCTGTGTTGTTTTTAGGGCCACGTCGAGACTATGGGCGCCAGGCCATGCTCCCCCATAATGTACCCTTTGTGCTGCTGGGCGCTGGCCTACTCTGGTTCGGTTGGTTTGGTTTTAACGGCGGCAGCGCCTTGGCTTCAAACACAAGTGCTGCCCTGGCTTTTGTCAATACGATGCTGGCACCTGCCGCAACGCTTATTGTTTGGGCGCTTTTAGATCTTACTCGCACCGCAAAGGTAACCGCTGTGGGTGCGGCTACAGCTATTGTAGTGGGCTTGGTAGCCATCACCCCCGCAGCCGGTTTTGTCCCACCCTGGGCCGCCTTACTCATCGGAGCACTTTCGGCACTGCCCAGCTATTTTGCGATTCTATGGCGCCCCCGCACCCGATTTGATGACTCGCTGGACGTATTTGCTGCCCATGGACTGGGAGGCGCCAGTGGGGCTATACTGACAGGCATTTTTGCCCAGTCTACCTGGAACGGGACCGCCGATGGCTTGCTCTTTGGGAATCCTGAACAGGTTCTTGTACAGCTTTTGTCGGTCTTAGCAGTGCTCATTTACAGCAGTGTGGTCTCCTATCTCATTCTGAAGGTGCTCAGCCTCTTTATCGCAGTCCGCGCTGAGGCCCGAGCGGAAGCCCGTGGTCTTGACGTAATGCTCCATGGTGAGGAAGCTTACGCCTACGGCGAGGGAGCCGTTCTGCTTCTGGAGCATGAGCGCGCCAACGGCGCTACTGTAGCCCCAGCCCCCCACCAGCAACCCGCGCCAACCTCCTAACCTTTAACCCCACCTCCAGCCATGAAACTCATTCGCGCAATCATTCGGCCCGAAAAACTCAACGACGTACTCAAAGCCCTCTTTCAAACTGAGGTGTACGGGCTAACGGTAAGCCGCGTACAAGGTCACGGCGGAGAAACCGAAATGGTGGAAACCTACCGCGGCACTACGGTCAAAATGGAACTGCACGATAAGATCATGCTCGATATCGGTGTATCTGACCATTTTGTCGAACGCACCGTACAGGCCATCCTGCGCTCAGCCCATACGGGCGAAGTGGGCGACGGCAAAATCTTCGTGCTCCCTGTAGAAAAAGTCTACCGTATCCGCACAGGGGAAACCGACGAAGCGGCCGTCACGCCCATCAACGTATCCACCGCTTAATAACTCCGCAATATCCCCTAAGCCCCCTTTCCAAAGAGTAAGGGGGCTTTTTTGTTGCAGAAACGGTACGTTTGTCCCGAAACTCTACGGCAGCTTGCTCCTTTTTGAAAGTAGCCCACAACCTACCTGCGGTTTGCCGTGGCAGCCCATGCCCTTCAGCCTTCTCTTTGGAAGGCCGTTTTAGCAGGCGATCGGAATGCTTTTCGCCAGTTGGTTACGCCGTACCTCGACGAGCTGCTGCAAGCGGCTCAACGCGAGCTCATACATTACCAACGGCAAAAGGTACTACGGCCAGAAGATCTATCTTCTCCAGAAGATCTATCTTCTGAAGAGTTAGTAGGCGAAACGCTTCTTACTGCCTGGCGCCAGCGACACCGTAAACCCCGACGGCTTAGTGTGCGTGCCTGGCTGCTGGGCTTGCTGCACCGGGTACTCGTCCGCTATGTTGCCCGCGAACGTACCTTCCGCCGTCTGTGGGAGCTGTCTCTCGATGAGCCCCTGCCTCCAACCCCGATCTATGACGATGACGAATCCTTCTGGGAATGGTATCAGCCCGACGATCTGGAGCGGTGGGAGGATGTACTTCCGGATCCTGCTACCCTGACTGAAGAGTGGGTGGCGGTGGAAGAAACCCCTCCAGAAACCCTGGAAGTACTAGAGCCCCTTGAGCGACAGGTATTGTTGCTGCACGACCTGCATAAACTCTCCATTCAAGAGGTGGCCATCATGATGCAACGTTCGATTCGTGAAACAGCCGAATTGTTACAACGTGCCCGCAGGCACCTACAGCGTGTAAGCAGCTAACGGCGTTCTTCACGAGGTCTAAACCAAAAAAACCTATGGAGAAATCCATGATGCAGCTGACCGGGACGCTCCCTCCAACCTTGAGAGACCAGATCTTAGCCCGTATAGTGCAAGAGCGCACCGAACCCCCCTATCGCCTACTTACTCCAACAGCTTTGCGTCAGCTCGGTGAACTCAAGTCAAACGGCGACCCTATCGTTAGCCTTTACTTGGAATTGACGCCTGAACGTCGGCAAAAGGAAGCCTGGCATGTAGCGTTTAAGGATTTGGTCCGGATCAAACTGGAAACGATCGGCGACCGTCGGCTACGCGAGCACGTAGCCGAAGAGCTCGAACGCATCGAGCTGGCCCTTAAGGAAGGCTTACCCACCTTAGGCCGTGGCGTGGCTTTCTTCGTATGCGAAAGCCTGGGCTTGTGGCGACAGATCGCCTTACCCATTCCCCTTCCCGATCGGCTGGAGCTGGCTTCAACGCCCTACACGCGGCCGCTGGTGCGCACGCGCGACGAGCACGATCGCTTCGTTGTAGCCCTGCTCTCGCGCGAGCACAGCCGCTTCTTCATCAGCCAGATCGGCTACCTCGAAGAGGTGCTGACACTGACCGGCCCCAAGCTCCGGGGCCTGGTCACCGACTGGATCGACTGGAATCAGCGGGACGACCTCGAGCGCCAACTCAACGAACAGACCAGCAAAGCGCTGGCCTACATTGCAGCCCTGATTTTTCAGCAACTCGAAGCACGCTACCTGCTTTTCTCAGTTCCAGAAAAGCTGAAGTCAAATTTTTTAGATAACTTGCCTAAAAGCGTTCGCGAACAAATCGGAGGAGAGTTTACTATAGACGTACACGCGTCCCACATACAGGTTGCCGAGGTTATCGATCCCCTCCAACGGGCCGTCGAAGCGCGTGAAGAGGTGCGCACGCTTGAGCGCATTCAGGAAAGCCTGCCCGATCAAGGCATCTGGGGCGTTGAACCTGTCCTTGAGGCCCTCAACCAGCGGCGCGTCATGACCGTGGCCGTGGACGACGCCTTCCAACTACCGGGGGGCTACTGTGCGCACTGTGATCTGCTTGTGCTGGACCCCGCAAAGCCTTGTCCGGTTTGTGGCAATCCAGTGGAAGCGGAAAGCGACATCGTCGATCGCGCACTCGAAATGGCGCTGGCTCAGGATGCGACGATCGAGCTGGTACGCAGCGAGGCCGCCCGCACGCTCATGGCGCAACATGCTCCAATAGGTGCCCTGCTGCGCTTTTGAGCATTTGCATTGCCTGCAAAACGCGCATACAAAGAAGCCACGGCGCAGTGCCCGTGGCTTCTTTATAGCTGCCGGCAGTAGCGGCCATGTGCGCCTATTGCCTGCTTCCCTCTACAACGCCTACCGTTTCGATGAACGCTTCCGCTAACCGGCTGTCCATAGGGCAAGAACGTTTTAAACAATTTGCACTTAAACCCAGAAAAAGTGGAATCTCCAGGTGCGGCGTATGGCATATCTTACAAGATACTGGCATCCGTTAGCCGACGGGCGCGTGCAGTGCGACCTGTGTCCCCGACGCTGCCGGTTGCACGAAGGGCAGCGGGGTTTCTGCTTTGTGCGCATGAACCAGGGCGGCCAGATTGTGCTGACCACCTACGGACGCTCCAGTGGCTTCTGCATTGATCCCATCGAGAAGAAGCCGCTGAACCATTTTCTGCCGGGCACGGCTGTGCTCTCCTTCGGGACGGCAGGCTGCAACCTGGGCTGCCGGTTTTGTCAGAACTGGGACATCAGCAAGTCCCGCGAGATGGATACGCTGGCCGACGAGGCCTCGCCGGAAACCATCGCCCGCGTGGCCGAAGCGTTGGGCTGTCGGAGCGTTGCTTTCACCTACAACGATCCGGTGATCTTCCATGAATATGCCATCGACGTAGCCCAGGCCTGCCACGCGCGCGGCATCCGGACGGTAGCCGTCACGGCCGGCTACGTCTGTCCGGAACCGCGGGCCGAGTTCTATACCCACATGGACGCGGCCAACGTGGACCTGAAAGCTTTTTCTGAGACCTTTTACCGCAAAATTTGCGCAGGGGAGCTGTCGCCGGTGCTCGATACGCTCCGCTACCTCTATCACGAGACCACCACCTGGCTTGAAATCACCACGCTGCTCATCCCCGGCGAGAACGACAGCGACGCCGAACTGGAGGCCCTCACCGCTTGGATCGTCATGAACCTGGGGCCGGACGTCCCCCTGCACTTTACGGCCTTTCATCCCGACTGGAAAATGCGGGACCGTCCACCTACGCCCCCGGCGACGCTGCGCCGCGCCCGCGCCATCGCGCTAAAAAACGGCCTGCGCTACGTGTACACGGGCAACATTCTCGATTCAGAAGGGCAGAGCACCTACTGCCATGCCTGCGGTCGCCTGCTCATCGGCCGCATAGGCTACCAGATCACGGCCTGGCACCTGGACGAACAGGGATGCTGCCCGGACTGCCGGACGCCCTGCGCAGGCGTCTTTGAGGCCCGGCCCGGCAGTTGGGGCCCCAAGCGCCAGCCTCTCTGGCTCAAGACGGGTGCGCCGCTTTCATAAAAAAGCGCCCGGCTCTAAAAGCCTAGAGCCGGGCCCCCGTTAGGGACAAGCTTGCATCAGCCGCAGCCGCTTGAGTTACCGCAGTTTGGACAAACATAGCAAGCACCCGAACGCACCGTGATCGAGCCACAATTTGAGCAAGCAGGTGCGTCTTCCTGATTTTGAAAAGCTGTCGCATGGTTACGCGTCGTTGCCGGACTCCCAGCCGCTTTTTCCTGAAGTCTCAGGAATGCTTCAATGGTAGATCCGACAAGCGGCGTAATCGGGCCTGTAGGCTGCGTCTCGAAGCTCAGCTCCAGTTGCCGTTCATCTCGGGCAGGACCACTGCGCTTTACTTCAGCCGCTACCCCTTCGGCAGGGTTTTCGCTTTTTTCCTCTTGCGGACGCCCTAAAAATTTGAGCGACAGGTAGCGGAAGATATAGTCCATAATGGACTTGGCAATTGGGATTTGGGGGTTGTTTGTAAAGCCTGCCGGCTCAAAACGCATGTGGCTGAACTTGTTGCACAGGTCTTCCAGCGGTACGCCGTACTGAAGGGCAATCGAGATGGCCGTAGCAAAGGCGTCCATAAGCCCAGAAATTGTCGACCCCTGCTTGGCCATGGTGATGAAAATCTCACCCGGCATGCCGGTGTCCGGGTACAGACCAATGTGCAGATAGCCTTCATGGCCGGCTACAGAGAACTTGTGCGTCAGCGAAGGCCGCTCATCAGGTAGCCGTTTTCGCACGGGTTTGTAGACGACTTTTTCAATGATCTTTTCAATCACTTGGGGCTCGCCAGTAGCCACCCCGTCGCCGCTAGAATCGGCCTTTTTGTCTTCCTTGCGTGTTGAAAGCGGCTGGCTGCGCTTTGAGTTTTCGCGGTAGATGGCCAGCGCCTTCAGGCCGAGCTTCCAACCCTGGATGTAGGCGTCCATGATCTCCTCCACCGTCACGTGCTCCGGCATGTTGACCGTCTTGGAGATGGCTCCGCTGATGAAAGGCTGGCAGGCCGCCATCATCTTGATGTGCCCCATGTAGTGGATAAAGCGCTGGCCTTTGTAGGGTTTGAAGGCACAGTCGAAAACGGGCAGGTGAACTTCCTTTATATGGGGTGCGCCTTCGATTGTGTCGTTTTCCTCAATGTAGGCCAGGATGTCCTTGATCTGCTCCTCGTTGTAGCCCAGGCGACGCAGGGCGATGGGCACCGTGTTGTTGACGATTTTCAGCATGCCGTCGCCTTTGCCAGCCAGCAGCTTGTATTTGACCAGTGCGATATCTGGTTCGATACCTGTCGTATCGCAGTCCATCATGAACGAGATGGTGTTATGGCTGATAAAGCCATTGGCCGTGTAGGTGACGTTTTCGGGCACCGAGAGGTCGTAGGTCAGCTGCTCGCCGCCATCCTCGTTGGCCTCGACTACATCGTAGAAGTAGCTCATGTACTGGACGAGCCGCTCGTCGGCGGTCTCTTCGTAGAGCTGCTCAACACGCTGCCGCGGAATGGCGCCATAACGACGCAGCGAAAGTATCACCGCATCCCGATGCGGACTGCCGGCTGGCACCAGTTCTTCCACCAGGACTGGCTCCAGATAAATGCGATCCCGCTTAGCGCTACTGCGAGTGGTGGCCTCGGCAACCGCCTGGCGCTTGCGCACGCCGATAAATCTGATCTCCTGGAGAAAGCGGGTATTGTAGCCGCGGTTTTTCAGGCGAAGCACCTGCAGGGATTTCCGGCCGCGGGCCGACCGCCGATCTTCTTCCACCTTGGTCTGGGTCGGGTAGCCGAGTGCCAGCAGGAGCGTGCGGACTTCCTGCGCCAGCGATTCCGACGCGGTGGAAAACGCCGGCACGCCTTGGATCACCGTACCATCCGCCTCGAACAGTCCGCGCAGGAAGGCTCGATAAACGGCCGGATCGTTGGTGTAAAGAATGGCATCCGGGATACAAGGCTGACAGTCTTTCCCCTGGTGCGCATCCGAGGGTAGGCGTTTGGCAAAGCCGCAGGCTTCCCACCAGAGAACCAGCGGCACGGAATGCACGCCGACCTCTACGTAACCCTGCCGCTGCTCGATGTAAGCCTGCAGTCCGAACAGTCGGTAGATCAACTGTTGCAGATGCGCCACCACGTCCTGATCTCGCTCATCCACACAAAACCGCAATCCTTTGGCATGCAAGCTGCCATCCCCCATGAAGTACCCCACCAGCTCGGCCAGCTCCGGCGTTACGGTCCTCGGGACATGAGCGCGCCTGTCGGCATTCCAGTGGAGTTCACCCAGCGGCGGTAAGGTTACCGTGCGCGGCTGGCCGATGATCGTATTCATGGCCAGCGGCACAATGTCTCCCGGCCGAATATCGCTGAATCGCTTCCACACCCACTGGCCGGTGTCGGGGTCCACCACCTTGATACGATGTTGCAGCGTCCCCTGAATGGTATAGCCAGCGCGCGTGCGAATTTTGCGGGTCGCTTCGATGCCGTTCACATAGAACTTGGTAGCCAGTTTCTGGCCTTCGTCTGTGAAGACCCGGAAAGACACGTCCTGCCATTGCGCTCCTTCCGGATTCCCCAGGGTCTCGAGGCGCACCAGTCCGCGGTCTGTGGCGATCAACGAATCTCCCACAAGGCATCCCGTGGGGGCGAGCACCGTTGCCTGCGCGTTGCGATAGCCGTAGCGTTCACCCAAAGCCACCATGCGGGCCATGCTTTCGCGAGCAGCCTCCTTGAGATAGGCCGGGCAGCTCGGATGAATGTCTTCGACGGCCGCCTGATGCATCCGCATCACTTCGAGCATCGATTCCCGGTTCTTTTCGAAGCCCGGGAAGGGTCCGATCCGTTCGATGGCTGCAATTTCGGCGCTTCGGGCGTACGCCTCTGCATGCATGATGGCCGTGACGGCACCGGCCACCGCCCGCCCTTCGTCGCTGTCATACGGCAAGCCCATGGCCATCAGCATGGCACCCAGGTTCGAAAACCCCAAGCCCAGTGGCCGATAGTCGTGGCTGTTCTGCGCGATCTTTTCGGACGGATAGCCGGCGTTGTCGACCAGGATCTCCATGGCCGTGATGAAAATGCGCACGGCCGCCCGGAAGCGCTCGACGTCAAAAGACCCGTCCTCCCGCTGGAACTTGCGCAGGTTCAGCGAGGCCAGGTTGCAGGCCGAGTTGTCCAGAAACATGTATTCAGAACAGGGGTTGCTCGAATTGATCGGGCCGCTACGCTTGCAGGTGTGCCACTTCTGAATGGTATCCTCGTACTGCAGGCCCGGATCGCCACAAATCCACGTCCCTTCGGCTACTTTGTAGAGCAGCTCGTAGGCATCGATCTCTTCCACCACCTGTCCGTTCGTAACCGCACGCAACGGATAGGTCTTACGGGCCAACACGGCCTCCATGAATTCATTTGTAACGCGCACCGACTGATTCACATTCTGGAAGGCGACCGAATTGTAAGCCTCGCCGTTGAAGGAGCCGTCGTAGCCCTGTTCGATGAGCGCCCAAGCCTTTTTTTCCTCCTTGGCCTTGGCGGTCACAAATTCCAGGATATCCGGATGCCAGACCTTGAGCGTTTGCATAATGGCTGCCCGGCGCGTTTTGCCTCCAGACTTGATCGTAGCGCCTGTGGCATCCTGCACCCGCATAAAGGAAACGGGCCCTGAAGGCTGCCCCCCTCCCGAGAGCTTCTCTTTAGTCGAGCGCAGCTTGGACCAGTCAGCACCCACGCCCGAACCAAACTTGAACAGGCGCGCGCTTTCGGCCATAAGCTGCCAGATGTCGTCGATAGAGTCTTCGACCGAAATGATAAAACACGCAGAAGCCTGCGGCCGCTCGTAGGGATCGACAGGCACTACGCGCTGCTTTTCAAAATCCCAACCGAAGATCGTCTTGCCCCCCGTATCGCGCACGCCGTACTGATGGTAGAGCCCTACATTGAACCAGACCGGCGAATTGAAGGCCCCGTATTGATGCAGGCAGAGCCAGGTCAGCTCGTCGTAAAAGCGTTCGGCGTCTTCCGACGTCGCAAAATAACCCTGCTCTTTACCCCAGTCGGTGATCGTACGGGTCACGCGATGAATGAGCTGCTTTAAGCTATACTCGCGCTTCCCCTCACGCGGATCCCCATTGCCCGCAGCCAGGTCCCCATAAAAATACTTAGAGGCCACCACATTGGTGGCTAACTGGCTCCAC
>Ga0272447_1002032_pt1 | contig 11561 bp, 9 predicted proteins | sample YNPCB0133_FD_194589 | JGI IMG/M metagenome (GOLD analysis project Ga0272447, IMG submission 194589) | Hot spring microbial mat communities from Yellowstone National Park, WY, United States - YNP-CB-013-3 | ecosystem: Environmental > Aquatic > Thermal springs > Hot (42-90C) > Sediment | place...
AATTAGAACCTAAAGTAAATCCATAAGTTAGATACCCTTGGCCACTAGGGGACCATGGAATCACTTTAGATTCAGAATCTGGTTGTAATGTAGGGCATGGAACGGTAGCGTCTATATCTAAAGTCCAAGTACAGTCAGAACCTAAAGTAAATCCGTAAGTTAGATACCCTCGGCCAGTGTTGGACCACAGAATTACCTTCGATTCAGATTCGGGTTGTAATACGGGGCATGGTGCAGCAGCATCTATATCTAAAGTCCAAGTACAATTAGAACCTAAAGTAAATCCATAAGTTAGATACCCTTGGCCACTAGGGGACCATGGAATCACTTTAGATTCAGAATCTGGTTGTAATGTAGGGCATGGAGACCGTAAGTCTATACCCAGTGTCCAGGTGCAATCATCTGGGGAAAGAACAAAACCGTAATCTAATTGACCTACATTTGTACCTGCAAAATAAACAGGTTGACTTTGTGATGAGGGGAGTAAAGTAGGACACTCGCTTCCCCCTCCCCCTCCATCTCCCCCTCCCGGAGGGGGCGGAGGAATAACCGGTAAAGGTACAAACTGACAACCTCGAATCGGGTTGGGAGGATTAGGTATACTTATATCAGAAATAAAAGGAACACTGTCATCAATCGGAGTTACATTTTCTAATCCTGGACATTTGTTAGGATCAAATACGGAAGACATATGAAAATAACCTACTATCTATTGAATTAATTATGAACTACCATAACATTTTTCACCTTCATGCATATTAACATTAATAACCACTTTGTGCTCGGAAGGTTTAGGTGTAATAATTACACCGCCGCCATTATAAAAATTGAATAATCGAGCACTAATACCGTTTATCGAAAGCAAAACAGAGTTACAAAGTTCTGCTCCGGATAAAGATGATAAAGTAGATAAAATATCCACTTCTTCTGGGAAGAGAGGTATTTCAGAACAAGGTTCTCCTAAACCACTTCCTTTGATAGCGGAACATTGAATGGTGTTTTTATAACATTTAATATCACAATTATAACCGGGAACAAAACAAACTTTTTTCCCTAAACATTTTCTCTTTACATAAGTTTGACCAATTGGAAAGGGCCAAGTGATTGGCGGGCAACCTGGGGGAGCCGTAGCTCTAGTGCGGTCTTTATTTGCAATATTAATTGAAGTAACGTAAGATTGACTATTATTTTGAATTAAGGTAGGCTCGACGATTGTACTATCGGGAGTATTAGTGAAGGTATCTCCTACGTTAGGGAGTAAAGTAAGTAAAGATTCTAATTTTCCGGTGACTAAAAATCCATACCATATAGGTTCGTTGCAGTTAGAAGTGCTAAGATCAAATATGTAATCGTCAGATTGTTGATACTCGATGATGTAATTGGTACCGCCTGAAGTTGCGGAAGAATAAACAGAATAGTCTCTAGTAAATACTAACGGGTAACCGGAAAAGTTAGGAATATCGTTAGAAAACGTGAAAGTAAATACATCATTTGATACTCTTTTTATTTCTTTCAAAAAAACTCTATGATTTTCGTAACTAAAACCACTCCTGCAAGTGAAAACAAACCCGCAATCTACAATAACTTCATTAGGTAAATTAAGTAAAGTCAAAGGTCCGCTTGGAGGTTGATTGACACTCCCCTCCAAAAAAGGATAACTACGGTAAGTATTCGTATTGTACCAGTTATTATGGGCCATGGTATGGTGAAACTACTCCTACAATAATACCGTTTTCTGTACCGATAAGACGCAGAGGAGAATCGGAACTCAAACGATTACTAGTATAAAAATTTATGTTCCCTTGTAGGTCTGGGGTCAAAATAATTTGACCATTTGGTCCTATAACTTTTATTTTCTTAATAAAACGCGGGGTTTGGAAAACATTATCACAAAACTTTCTTTTGAAAAGGGGGTCACCTACAACATTTATTACAATACCGTCCAGTGTTTCAGTTTGATTGTCTGCTGTGAAATCTCTTCTTTCGACTGTAACATAATCTAAAATAACCCCATTTTCGCCAACAAACCAAACATCACCGCTCACATAAGTACCATCTTCTAATATAAAACCCCTAATACCACCGTTTACGGGGAGAGGAATACACACATTTGCACAAAATTCACTATCTTCAATATCAAATTCATGACTGCCTTGGCCCCAACTGGCTAAATTGAGTAAATTGTTAGTGTCTGAACCTAATAATAAACCAGCCGGCCTGCCGAATTGATCCTGCAATTCTACTTTATCAGATAAATTTCCGGAAAATGGAATTATACCAAAACAACGTTCTCTTGCCCCTACATCTCCAATAAATAAAATAGCTCGATCATATTGAATAATTACTTTACTCAAATACATTCTTTCTCTTCCACCAATCGGATGGATAATGGCATCTACAAACAAATTGTTAGGTATCACCACCCCGTGACGGTTGCGCATTTTCGCGCTGTCACTAAAAGGATATTTGGTATCACGATTTTGATCTCGCCACTCTGGATATAAAATTCGCTCAGACATATCAATTTATATTTTATTATTCTACTAAAATGGTAATTGATTATCTGCAAACCAATAACTGAAATTTGTTTTAGCTTGCAAAGAAAATAACCCAGACTTACCTACATGGGGGTTGAAATAATTACTTAGGGTAATAGGTCCCACCGTTACATTTATACTGTTATCACTCAAACTTTTCAACTGAAAATGAGTTTCAAAAGTAGTAGAGGAAGAGGAAGTTATTTTCTTAATTTGTACGCCTAATTGGTACCATTTATTAGTTTGTAAATTGAAAAGTTGAGTCGAATGAATGGTAGAAAAATTGTTACCGTTATAGTATAAAAGGAGTAATTTTTGTTGTTCGTAATCTGCAAGTACCGTATGAAATACCCATTTGTCTGGATTATTATATTTTTGACGACAATTAAATATTATTCCTCCGTTTGTTTTGGCCCCTCCAGAACCTAAAAACATTTTGAAATGTGTTTCATAATAACGGTCAGCAGTATCCACATCAGCCGTCCAAACATAAATGTTGGGAAGAGAAAGAGAAAGTGACTGATAAATACATTGAGACGAAGGAGGAGAAGATTCGCAACGAGTCCTCCATTGGTCTATTTCACTACTACTTGTCAAATTAACACTAGTCCACTGTCCACTTCTTATTTCAAAATTATTAATAGAACAACCGGTAAAACATTGCAGGTGTGGGAATGAGGGTGGAGGATCGGCATTAGGTGGTGCTGTGGGTTCGTTATCTTGTGGGGGAGTAACATCGAAAAATATGAAAGACGGAGGAGTATAAGTACTTTCTGCAGGCAAAATACCGTCTTGATCCGGTAAATAAGGCGGGGGGCATAATTCACTGCTGCTCGCATCACATTCCAAGACAACACTGGTAGGCGGATCAGTAGGAGAAGTAATGTTATTGATTTTACCTATTTGTGAACACCCCGCAAATTCGATGGTTATTTCCCCGTTACAATCCGGACCTACACCATTTATAAATTCAATTGCCGTTTTACCACTACGGCAGGTACCAGATTCCGGTCGATCTCCACAAGGTCCGGAAAATAAATGATATACGCTGCTAATTCCTTGTTGTATTTCACCTTCTTTAGCACCAATAGCTGCCTGAGCTACCGAACTACCTTTACTGATAATTTCATCTAAACCGATCACAATAACGTCTCTTTGTTGACTATCAATAACTACTTGATCCTTGCGTCCATACAGAGGCGGATTGAATTTCAAATAAACAACATCTCCAGTGATAACTTCCTCAGAGTGAGGAGTACTAATTTCCTCGGTTTGTAAACGTCTGATCGGTCTGGCTGCTTTAGGACACAAAAATGATTGCTTAGGGGCAGAAAATGACCCTGTAAAATTTTGATCCCTTACCCCAGAACCAAATACCAACCAACCTCCAACGTTGTTACGAAAAGGACGTACAGGGTAGTGGCGGTTTTCGATAACAGGTTGGCGCAAATTGACAACACAAATAGGATAGAAAGGTACAGAAGGAGAAGGTATTGAATCTATGGAAGGAGCTGTTTGAAAAACTAAACTTACTAAATTTTGATTGACAGTGATGTTGCTTAAAAAAACAACGTCACCTAACTCACTTGGCCAACGTATGTTAGCATCAACAAGGATATTGCTAGGTAAACGATTTCCTTGATCTGTTATACAATCGGCCAGATCATCAATAGGGTAATTAATACTTTCGTTGATCGAGTACCAATGAACATTAATAGTATTACCTGTGCTCAAATCAGTACCCCCAATTAGTAATTACGGATTTAGCGGAATAGTTTTTTCAGTAATAGCTCTTACCGTTTTCACTGGTACACCGAGGCTAGACCAAATTGTGGTCAATTCAGAAGGTAACGGCGGGTTTTGTAGACCACACATAGATGGATCAGGAACATCACAGTGTACAGTAAGATAAACTTTCAAAACATCATTACTTTGACAATTCACTTTTAGCCTCAAAATAGCTCCTATTGATAATCCTATACCTACTTGTTCGTAATAGTAAATCGCAACCGGCCATTTTTGACTAGAGTTATAAAAAGTAGGAGAGTAGTTATCATAAGAGCCGGTACCTGGCTTGTAAATGAGTGAATTAATTACTTGAATCGGAGCGGGAGGGGTAGATAGAGGAGAACCATTTCTGTACAAAATGTGAGTGAAACGTAACTCTAAATTATTTAAACAACATGAAGAAGTATTGCACCAGGTTGCCAACTCTAAGAAAGTACATGACGGTTCTCTTTCTAACTTGAAATACAAAGAATTACTATTTAAGCAATTTTGAATTTGTAACCAAGATTGAATAGTTTGGACCGTTTCATCTCGAAGTTGCTCTGCTAGTTGTCCTAAATCTTTCCATCTATCCCATACTCTTTTCAATGCTTTATAAACTCTTACATAATATTCACATTTACAGCAAACTCCGCAATCATTGTAAATGTTTAATTTACCGGGGGTTATATCGAAATCCGGGACAGGATTGGTTTCCGTACCGGGGACAATTGTTGTCTCTGGTTGAGCTTTGATGCAACCATCTACTTCAATAAAAAAGTTCCCATTTTTATCCGGTGATATTTTATTAATTGTTTTTATTACTAAAGCAGTTGGGTCGTTACAGTTAGTGGAATAAAAACCAGCCCCGGCTCCAGGAAGTCCTAAAATAGAAATTTTATTGTTATTTCTGATTTTAGGTAAATTATCACTTAGAAAATTAGTCGCCACGTTTCCTAGCAGTGGATCATCGGTTTTCAACAAAACATTATTTCCAGCTTCTAAAATAATATGACCAGAAAAAGTTTGACTTCCTACTTTGATAGAACGAACTCTCGGAGGTAATTTATTCAAAACTCTAGTTGAGAGGGTACCGACTCCACTTGTCAGTTGAGAGGGAACAACTACCAAGCGAAAAACCATATCTTTGGCGGGGACTTTCCATTCGTAAATTTGTCTCTGTGTTCCCCAGTTTACAACAATCGGTGGATTTGTAGTTTGAGATGGGTCTGTGATAAAAGTCTCAACTATGTTACTCAGAGAATCGTAAATGATAACTTTGAAATAAGGGTCATTAACATCTGTGACTTCTAAAGTAAAGGGGAAATTGCTAGGGTAAAGATTATAAAAAGACAAATAACAATCTAAAATAAAATTTGCTAAAGGTGTTTCATCAATAAAAGGGTACAAATAACCTGAAAAATTACCCTGATCGACAGAAGTTTGACCTATGGACATAATCAACTACATCCTGTTGTCCCGCCAGAGACGTTAGAACCGGAAATAATACGATTCAAAGTTTCTATAGTAGAAGCTAAATTAGTAATAAACTCCTCTACCGTTCCCGCTCGTTGGAGTAATTTTTCTAAGTCTTTTGTTATTGCTTCTAACTCTTCGCAACCACAACAAGGTTTGGAACAATTATTTATTAACTTGATACCGTTAGGGATAGGTTGAACGGTGATGCAGTCTGAGCCGGCAATAACGAAGTTACCAGAAGCATCTGGACCAATACCGGAAATAGTCGTAATAGGTGGTAAGTTAGCTGTACCGTCTTCGCACGGACAATTACTGTTAGGTCCCGACGCACCTGCCCCCCAAATAAAATTAATACTAATTTTTGGTGGATCACCTGGTTGAATAATAGGCACAAGTTGACAATTAGTACCAGCAACTAATTCAATATCTCCATAAAAAGGTTGAGATTTTTGCAAGCCATTACTGCAAGAAATTGAAGAAACTCCGCGAATAATAGGCCGAATCACATCCGGGTCTAATTGACCGCCGTCAAACGAAAACTCCCAATAACCTGAAGGTTGTAAGTCGATATTCTGTAAACTATGAATTACGATTTTACCGATGGTATCATTGAAATCACCAATACCACCCAAGGTGTACACTTTGTTCGTAGTATGGGTAAGTTTGGGAATAAAAGCAGTTGCCACATCAATAGGTGGACTAGATGCCGAAACAGGTTTATAACCTACGACGATGGAATAACCAGCAGAATAAACTCCGACATTTTTGATAAAAAATCTGGCTGGGTCGATGTTCATACCGGCATGGACCGGTAAGTCCATTTCAACAATAAAATCATCAGGAAGAGTAAAAGAACCAGTTACATCAACACAAGAAGCTGTATCCGCTAAGGGATAATTTCTTTGACTATTATGGTTGAGCCACTCTAAGTTCCAAGTCGATAAGGGCATAACTTACACCACAATTAATTTACCAATAATTCTAAAAATACCCACTTCATCATTATAACTATCAGGAGAGCGCTTGATACTGAAAAATATCGTGTCCCCGTTATTTACATTGAAAGAATCACTATCAGCACTGAAATATTGATTAGGGGCTGTGGTAGTAACCGAAGTAACAATAGGCACGTTGAATTCGGAGGACGGTCCGGGCAAGGCAAGGGGTGAAAGGTTTGTAGAAGGATAAGGAATCCGTCTAGCTGTAATAGATAAATTAGGTAGTGTACCGGCTGAACGAGCTAAAAGTAACAAACGGAAATACAATTTTAATTGGGTACCACTTCCCAAAGAGGAAACGTCTAAATCAATAGGTACAAACAACTTACAACGTATTTCACTATGCTTATTTTTCGGGAAAGATAAATATGTCACATTTTGGTAATACTGCTCTTCTACCGAATCTAAACGTACCAATTGAACTTCCGTTTCACTTTTCAAGTCGATGTTAAATGATAAACCAATCAAACCGTAATGAACTTGTCGGTTGACGGAATTAATAGTGCGGGTTTCTGAGGTTGTACTAGTAATTTGGAGAGCGTTGGATAGAGAATATAACCCCTCTACGACCGGGCCGCGGGTAAATTCATTGTTTGTTTGATTGAAATCTTTGAAAACCAAATACCCATGTTGATTATTATTTACAACGAAATTCAAATCTAAATCCAATTCTAAATTACCTGTACTGCACGGGTTGTTTGTACCTCGACAACGAACAATAAGACGCGGATCGGCAGAAGTAAGGCTTTTTACTAAATATGGATCAGAAGAATAATTAATTTTTGAAAACCACAAATTCATCCTCATAATTGAGGTATAACAGGGGCCAGAAGGAGGAGGTGGGGGAGAGGAAGTGTCATAGTCTTTAGGCCAAGGTACTTGGTTGTAACAGTCTGTCATCCACCAAATACCATGTTGGTCAATTTTACACAAACCATATTGATCCAAAGGCACTCCAGTAAAGCCAATACTACTATCAGGATGGTTCCATTCTAAGTAAACACTAGAAAGAGGTGGAGGCCATTGTTGTTGGAGTGCTGGATGTTGACTTAAGTTGTAACCAAATTTAGCCCCTGTAGGTGCGTTCCCGCCGAAAATCGGATGATTCGCTGGCAACCAACCAGGTAAATTAGGATCGGGAGAAGTAATAACGTGAGGGTTGCCTGGAGCAGGCGGGGTGTGATTACCGGCGGGCAAACAAGTAAGGGAAAATCGGTAATGTTGGTGGTGGTTTAATGTGTCTAACAATTGTGGGAAAACAAATACTTTTTTATCGCCGTCACTAAGAAGAACTGGGATGTTTAGCGGAAAATTTTGGGTTGTTAATTTACCCGGTTGGACGTGGGACAAATAGTAAATACCGGGACGTAAGAGGTTGACCACTCCTGTTAAATCTAAAGTAGCATAACCGCACAAAAGTAAATCAGCTAAAGTAGCGTTATGTTTTTTGTAAACTAGGCCCCAGACACGAGCTTGATCCGCTAAAACCAATCTCCCATCATCCGAATCAACAGTTGTCAAAGCCAAAGCCGGAACAAACTTTTGATTGACTGGGTCATAAGAGACCGGAGTACCTACAACAGTAGATGCATCGACACTGACAGCCCTGGCAAATAAAGCAGACCCTATCGAATGAGCTTGTAAAATATCCCACAAATAACGGACATTTTGATCTAATTGAATGATCGGACGGTTCGTGACACCTGGACTGACCGGCTCACCTTGGGTGATGAGTTGAATAAGTGTTTCCCAAAATTGCGGTGTAAACATGTAAAAAGCTCCAATTTATATTTTATCAATTAAATTGTAATCTCCATTCTACCCCAATTTGTGTGTTAGGCGCTTTCAATTGTTGCTGTGCAGTAGGTAAATAAAATCGAGAAATAATAATGTCTTTCGTGGGGTCTAACTCATCCACTGCCGCTACTAAAGCCATGCCGAAAACTTTAGAATTATTGGTATCACTGAAAGGCTTACCGTGAACTCCGCTAGTACCAGCCGTTTGAGCGAAAAAATTCACCACATTTTTCTTCGGGTACAAAGTTTGGTCAGAGGAAGAAAGTTGATGCCCCAAAATCGGTACACGCAAATAATCTCGCACCGGGTTACCTGACAAACTGTTGTAATAAGTGTTACTGTCAGATCGTGTCATAGTCGGGGCTGTAACTGGATCACTCGGGTTAGATACATTTTCAAATTCAATATACATCATAGAAATACGATACCGTTGTTCCCCCGTAGCAAATAAACGAATAGCGGCGGCCCCCCAGTCGTATAAAACTAAATTAGGTAAATAACCATCTTCGACAGGGAGCCAAATATTATTTAATTCATCAACTTTATATATTTTTACAAAACCCAGCGGTGGTAAAATAATGTTCGAGGCCATAATTACTTCCCATCATACTGTAATGAATATAAACCTAATCAAATTTTTATACAACCCAACTAACCAATAATATTGTAAACTACAATACTTTCAGTTATATCACTTGTTGGATCAATAATTTCGGTTGCGTTGGTAGGTTGGAACAAACCAACATTTTCATTTACATGAGAATTAGGATCAAAAACATCTTGAGTTACAAACTCAAAACGGAACAAACATAATACATGCGGAGGCAAATAATTGCGAATATATTTGATGTAATGTAAACCTAACGCATTTTTTCCTACTAAATTACTTTTTATTTTTATCAATAAAGCATTATTACGTAAAACATTATCACAAATAAATCTCATCGGGTTTATTACATTAGTGATTCCGTAATAATTATAAAAAAGTTGTAAAGTGGATTGACTGCCGGCTCTGGAATAAAAATACTGCCAAAACTTATTAACATCATCCGGATGGCCTTGAATAGGGAAACGAATATGGAAAATACCATTATAATTCACAACTTCTAAATTATAATTTTTATTTTCAAAATATAAATCGTACTTAAAGTCACTCGGTAACAAATCGTTATCAACAGATATTCCAGGTAACTCGCTACCGTAAAAATCGTAACGATAAAGTGGATAAATTTTCACAGTATCTGATAAGAAGAGACCAGAAGAGGGAATAGTATCTCCAGGATTGTAAGATACAGTACTTAGAGGATGGAGAAAATAAACATTTTTATCCGTTATAAGTTGCATTTCATCTTGAACGACAACGACATCTTGGACGGTCTCGCCATCAAATTGAGAAAGCGGTAAATCTAGGGCAGATGAAATAAATTTTTGTAATGAATCGACTTGACTGCCTAATAAATATAAGTCATAAACGGAATTTATCAAGTTTTTATAATTTTCATTAGATTTTGGATAATACAGGGAAACAGCATATCCATACAAGTTATACAAAAATTGTTTATCTATTTTAACATTATTCAACCACAAAGTAATTTCTTCGTCTATCACCTCCCCAGAAGAGTGGTCTTTTATTTCCTTTACAGGAAATAAATTATCATCAGAAGAAAAAATATCTATAGAAAAAACTAATTCATGTTTGTCGGTCGAAATATAAAAATCAATACCTTTTATAAGTACGGTAGAAGAATTGTGGATAGAATTGCATATTACATTAAAATCGCGTATAAAATCTGGTAATTTATAAGAAAGTTCCAAGTTTTCTACATTTATACCATAAAAAATATCTGGATTAGAATCGGAATAAGTATAAGTCGTGTTGGAGAGGAGATATTGCGGTAACTTGTAGGTGAGTTGACTTTTCTTAATTTTCAAAGGATACCAACTTATTTCATACAAAGGTTCAATTTTATGGCGGCAGGTAGAACGAAATAGAAAGGATAATAATTTATAATTTTGTAAAAAAGGGGCGGTTACGGCTTCAATAATACTTTTCAGTAAATCTTGATCATCTTCTAAAAAATCCTTCCAAAAACTTCCCAATAGGGAAGTAAGTAAATCAGGATTGCGCCAAAAATAATCAGCAGAATTATTGAACATAGGAGAAAAGACCTTTATAAAATAACGATTAAATTTATAATTATAAAGGAGGATTTATGAACAACAATACAAAAATAACCACTGATCCTAATTATAAAAATAATGTAGAAGCTGTCCAGAAAGGAGAGCAAGATTTAGCTGATTATTTGTTTCAAGGCGTACCTATTCCATGGTTCAGGCCCCCTGAACTAACATCTTTAGAACACAAAGAAATACTAAAAGCACTAAATCCACAATTATTAAATAAACAATTAATAGCTTCCTTTTTTATGGGCAGCAAAGTTGGAGATGTTATTAGTGCAACATTGCAAAATGATTTATTAACAACTTTACATAACACGTTTCGATCACGACATGCTAGTCATTTGCAATGTTTACTGCAAAGCAGTAATAAAAGTGAAAAATTAGCTCAAACAATCGGTAAACAGTATGAAAATTTAATTGTCAGTTTAGAAGTTATGCGCGGTAGTGAAAATGGAACTTAATTTATCAAAAAAAATTGATATCAAAATAATTGAAAAAAGTGGAGGAGATCAGTCTCCAGTATCCATATCATTAAGTCATAATAAATTAACAAATAAATTAGAGAAATTTTCACAAAAATTATTATATATCTTATTGACTAAAAAAGGAAGTATGACTCTATTGCCGGAATTCGGCACGACATTTCTCATTGAAAAAGAAAAAAATTGGTGGAAAACTCAGGCAGACGTTTTGTCTTCTTTTGCTGTGGCCAAAGTTGACTTAATAGATCAACTTAACCGCTGCGAACCAGAAATTATGAGTCGAGTAAAATCAATCGAAATTACTAAAATAAAAATTTTTT
>Ga0272447_1002033_pt1 | contig 11559 bp, 14 predicted proteins | sample YNPCB0133_FD_194589 | JGI IMG/M metagenome (GOLD analysis project Ga0272447, IMG submission 194589) | Hot spring microbial mat communities from Yellowstone National Park, WY, United States - YNP-CB-013-3 | ecosystem: Environmental > Aquatic > Thermal springs > Hot (42-90C) > Sediment | place...
GTGAACAAGTTTCCCGTTGAAAGGTTGAGGAAGGAGAAGGGAGAGAGCAGATGAGAACCTTCCCAACTTTCAGGTGCACCTGCCCCTTCGTCTATGGTGACATCTATTGCAGTGGGTTTTTGAGCAGGAGAGGGACGGATGAAGGTGGAGGCAGCGATGGTGCTGCCGATGAGTTTCAGCCATTTCCTTCTCGGCATCGTGTCTTTATAAGCGCCGAGGAGCCAATGGTCACGATAGAGACCGCGCCACATCACTATCGCCTCCCTTTTTCCTGACCTCGCCCCGCATTATAACCCCCCCTGCGTTTGTAATTGACCATCGTCAATTTTGCGGAGACAAAACAAGGCTTAAGAAAAATCCCTTTGAAAGCGAGGCAGCCTTCCGCTAAAGCCCAATCACCCCAAACCTCGTTCTTCCCTTGCCTTGTCATAGAGAGGATGCCAAGGCGGTGCTCCGCTTTCGGTGTAATGGATATTGAACACCCAAATCTTGTGCAAAAAACCCTCCTGACCGACCTCCAAAATCACGCCCTCGCCCATTTGCACCCACTGTCTCTCTCCCGACAAGGGAGACAAAACAAACACGACGCACTCTTTCCTCTCATCCGAAAAGGCACAAAAGTCATTGTCCTTGCCCCATTCCACGACCCTGACGATGCCTGGCACACCCCCTTTAGGAGGCTTTAACCCTTCAATCACCTTCCATTCGTTATCTGGGCACACAATTTCAAAACCCACCAAAATCCCTTCCGCATTGAGGTCACCACGAATGTCTCCCGACCATCCACTAGCGATGTAGCCACATTCACGGAATGGGATTTGAAACCACCTTGGGTCAATGACTTCAGCATTCAGGATGTGCACCTCTCGGTCATACCAAGTGATCCCTTTAGGGACGACCTCAACAGGTTCAAAAGCAACTTTGGGCAATTTGCCCAACCTCATTCACCCTCCTTTGCTCCGCTCAATAACACTGCGTGATCACTTTCCCCTCAAAGCAATCGTAGCAGTAAAAGACATAAACGACCCCATTTTCCCCAAAAGAAATCTCGGGGCTGAGGGAATCAAACTGCGCCAGAAAAGTCATCACTTGCCCACAGCGGGAGCAAATCGGTGTCTCCTCTTCCTTGACAATCCAGTAAGGCTTCCCACCAATTTGATGCCGCTCGTAAAACCGCCGCTTCAAAGGGTCTTTCTCGTCAACCTCAATCTTTCCTCGTCTCTCCAAAAGTCTCCGCCCCTCTTCATCTATTGGCTCTAAGAGAACCCGAAAACAGGGCAAACGATAGACCATCCTTTGAGAGAAAGCCTTCGCCTCATGGCAGAGGAAGCAGTAAAAGACATACAGCATGCCCATGTCCTTGAACATCACTGAGTCATTCAGGGAATCAATTTGAGCGACAAAAGTCATTGCCCGCCCGCATTTAGGGCAGGAAGGTGTTTCGTCTTTTTGAAGCCAGTAAGGTTTCCCGCCGATTTGATGTCGCTTGCCATATTCCCGCCGATAAGGGTCAGACTCGTCAACACCTCCTTTGAACTCCTTGAACCCGATGATGGCTCCCTCTTCTGCAGGCACGAGGATAACCTCAAAGCGAGGGATGCGCTTTCTCATTCCTTGTCTCACCCCTTCGTCAGAAAACGACTATTTTAGTAAGACTGGGCAAACACTTTCCCTTCCAAGCAGTCAAAGCAGTAAAAGACATAGACGATCCCCACATCCCCAAAGGAAACTTCAGGACTGATAGAGTCAATTTGCGCCAGAAAAGTCATTTCCTTCCCGCAGCGGGGACAAGTTGGTGTCTCTTCTTCCTCAATCCAACAAGGTTCTCCACCGATTTGATGGCGTTCATAGCACCGTCGCTTTAATGGGTCTTTCTCATCAATTCCTGCCTCCCATCGGTCTCTTCCTTCTAAAAGTTTCCACCCCTCTTCATCTATCGGCTCTAAGAGAATCCGAAAGCAAGGCAACCTCAAAGACATCCCTTTTACCTCCTACCTGCCATCCCTTGGCAGGGTTATGCTATCGGTTCATCTCTTTCGTCCCCTCCTTTGTCACCTTGCTTTACCGAAGATGCCTTATCGCCTCTTTCTTCCTTTGCCCAACTTGATGGGTCGGTCGTAATGGAAGGTCTTGGGTATCTCGCCCTCTATCACGCCTTCTTCTCCCTCAAAACCAATAAAGCAGCGAAACCGAACGGGGAAAACTTCCCTTACTCCCTTCCCCAAAACCTCGCAAAGTTGACGGGACGAATCTATTGCCTCCAATTGGTCGCCAACCAGCAATAAAATACCATTCAAAATCCTTTCCCAAGGGTTGACATCTATCTCCACTGCCCCTTTTAAAGTTGTCCTGTCAGCAAGGACGAAATCGGCTTCCAACAAAACAACACCAGCATCCTTAGGGATAGAAGGTAAATCTACAGGAGCAAAAAAGGTATCCTGCCAGACCCAAATAGAAGAGGCACCAACCCAGAAAGGAAAGCGATTAAAGTCTTGCCGAGTTAACTGAGGAGCATACTTACCCTGTTCATAAAGGATATGCCTTCGCCATCGCACTAATTTGAACGGTATGTCTGCCCGAAAGTCCATTGGATATTCGCCCTCTATTACCCCTTCCTCTCCTTCAAAGCCCACAGGGCAGCGAAAGCGGATGGGAAAAACTTCCTCTGGTTTCTTATTCAGCCACTTGCAAAGGAGATCATGCCCATGTCCTTCTATATCCACAAGACCCTGTGGGGGGACAGAGATAAGCCTCAACTGTTCACCAACTAACACCTCAATATTTACCAAACTCTTATCCGCTGGGTGAATCACAATAGCCCCGTGAAGGACAGTCCCATCAGCGAGAATGAATTCGGCGCACACAAGGGCTGTGGACATCAAGTCTAAGTTACGGGGGCTATAAGGGACGGCAACGGGAGGGATGATGGGAGCCAAAAAATCCTCACTGACCTTACCTTCTATCTCCAAGCAATCTACCCAGATAGGAAATCGCTTAAAGTCCTCCCAAGTCATCTCATGGGGATATTTCCCCTCATCATACAACTTCTGAAAAGTTATCCTTTTCTTGTTCATAGCCACTCACCTCGTCCCGCAGATGCAAGGTTGGCAGTTAGGAATGAACAGATTGGCGGGTGGTTCTGGGAAGGAGTCACTCCATATCTGGTAGTATTTCCCTCTATCATATTGTCGGTAGAAATTATCTAATTTTTGCCAGATTTCTTGACTCGTCAGCGAGCCAGTGCGATAGAGTTCACAATAGTGCCGTCTCCCCTTATGCCTTGGATAAACCTCATCCATCTGTGAATGAAGGCTATTTCTCCCACCGCGATGTTTCCTTCTTGGCATATTTACAGTCCTCCATCCGGGATCCCCTCCAAGATAAATTGGCCAGATGTGATGAGCTTCTTTGCCACCAGATCTTGTTTGCCACCCTGCAAATCTCCTATGCAGCCTTCTTGCGTCGTCCAAGTATCTTGAACCTTGTGCTAAGTGCCTTGAACGCAAGAACCATTTTGCCGCTTCCCTCCACGCAAGGCTATGCCTTCCCTCTGCCCTTCCCCCACTCAAATCTCCCATGTCTTGTCAAACCAATCATAGGGCGAATTGATCCCAATCCGAACCATTTCCTCCCGATCCTCAAAGGTAAACACTCCCTCCTCTACCAACTTCGCCACGACCTCCGCCAAATGCCTCTCCACCCACGCAAACGCCACCCCCTCCTGCTCCACATCTTCATGGTCTAATTGACACAATGGTGCTCCTGACGAAACTTTTGGACGGCATGACGGACAGCCTCTTCCACCCGTTCCTTGTATCGCTCCCAATCGCTGCCTTTATGAACTTTTCCCATCTCTTCCCCTTCCTCCGTCCCATCCCCTTTTCCCTTCCTTTGTTGTCCTGCTTTACCGAAGATGCCTTATCGCCTCTTTCTTCCTTTGCCCAACTTGATGGGTCGGTCGTAATGGAAGGTCTTGGGTATCTCGCCCTCTATCACGCCTTCTTCCCCTTCAAAACCAATAAAGCAGCGAAACCGAACGGGGAAAACTTCCCTTACTCCCTTCCCCAAAACCTCGCAAAGTTGACGGGACTCATGGATCCATTTCAATTGGTCTCCAATTATCACCATGATGTGTTCTAAAGTTTTTCTCCATGTGTTCACTTTCACAGCGCCCTTCAAAAATGTCCCATCGGCAAGAAAGAATTCTGCTTTGATCCAAACTTCATCAGCATCTGTAGGAATGTAAGGAAGGTCTATAGGGACGAGGAAACCGCAGGTTTCCCAGAAGAAGGGAAAGTGGTCAAAATCTTGCCAAGTCATTTCAGAAGCCTTCTTGCTCGCCTCATAAAGGATGTGCTCGCGCCAACGCACCAGTCTGATAGGTCTATCTATCCGAAAGTCCATGGGATATTCGCCTTCTATTACCCCCTCTTCTCCCTCAAAGCCGACAGGGCATCGGAAACGGATGGGAAAAACTTGTCCTTCCGATCTACCAAGTCTGCAGCATAAGGCTTCATGCCCATACATCTCTAATTCGCGTTGATACCATTCGGGGATGTCCTTTCCCACAGGAGGGGGCTCCACCGAGAAAAATTCCTGATAATCTAACAATAAGGCAATGCCTTTCAAAGATTTCGCGTAAGCCTCAACTTCAACAATGCCTTGGAAAGTCGTCCCGTCAGCCAACCGAAATTCTGCCTTGACAAAGGCTAGACCTGCATCCACTGGGACGAAAAGGGGAGGGTCAACGGGAGCAAACATTGTCTCTCCTCCGATGTCCTCCAATTCCAAACAATTCACCCATACGGGAAATTGTTCAAAATCTCTCCAGGTCAGTTCGCTCTGGTCTTTCGCCAGATCATATCGAATAATCACTTTCTTGACAAACATAACTATTCACCTCCTACCGCCACAAGGTAAACCAACATTACAGTAGTTACCACATTGAAAAATTGGAACGAAAATCGGTTCTCCCTTTTGAATGTAATGCCTTTCCCAATTAGGGTAATAAGTTCCATTTTTGAACTCTTTGTAATGTTGATTAAGAGCATTCCAAATGTCAATGTAAGTCAATTTATCTTGATGGTAAAGGTCACAAAAACCCCTCCTTACAGGTCGGCGGAACCTGTTGCGACTTAAGTTAGGGAATTTACGATCAAACTCACCATGAAAAAGCCGATGGTCTCTTCGTGGCATCCTAATTGTAGGTCCATCGGCATCCCCTCCAAGGTAAATTGGCCAAAGGTGGTGATTGTCTTCAGGCTCACAGTTTGATATCCACCCTGCAAATCTCCTATGCAGCCTTCTTGCGTCGTCCAAGTATCTTGAACCTTGTGCTAAGTGCCTTAAGTGCCTTGAACGCAAGAACCATTTTGCCGCTTCCCTCCACGCAAGGCTATGCCTTCCCTCTGCCCTTCCCCCACTCAAATCTCCCATGTCTTGTCAAACCAATCATAGGGAGAATTGATCCCAATCCGAACCACTTCCTCCCGATTCTCAAAGGTAAACACTCCCTCCTCTACCAACTTCGCCACAACCTCCTCCAAATGCTTCTCCACCCAAGCAAATGCTGCTCTGTCCTGCTCCTCATCCGCAAAGTTTAACCCTCTCAATGATGCCAACTCAGGATGGTAAACCTCATAAAACCGATAATACTTGAAACCTGCAGGGTTTGGACAAAACCCCAACTCTTCTACCCTTTTCGCTGTTTCCTCGTTCCCTTTCTCTCTCCAATATTGTGCTTCCTCTTGGATATATTGCAGGGCGTGTTCTTTGGTGTCAAAGGAGATGCAAGTCCATTGGGCTTGAGGGTCAGTGAGGATAGAGATAGTGAAGACAGGTTCATCAGGGTGCTCCTGACGAAACTTTTGGACGGCTCTTTTGACAGCCTGAGCCACCCGCTTCTTGTATCGCTCCCAATCAACCGCCTCCAATAATTTCAACCATTCCCTTTTCCTCCGTCTCATTCCTCTCACCTCCCTTTCGGATGATTTACGGACAGCAACTTTGTGGACAAGGTGCTAACGGCAAATTGGCGCCATTCTGAAGGACATTCCGTCATCCACGAACGCACCGACGCCCACCAACCGCCTAAGTCCATAAAACCTTCACCCCTTCGTCCCTGCGAAAGGTGCCCTAACTGGCGGGCACGCAAAAACCATTTTGCCGCTCCCGCCATGCATGGCTATACCTTCCCTCTGCTCTCTACTCAAATCTCCATGTATCTGTCAAGCCAATCGTAAGGTGAATTGATCCCAATCCGAACCACTTCCTCCCGATTCTCAGAAAGGCAAGCAAATACTTCCACTCCACTAAAATTCATCGCAACCTCTGTGTAAAACTTGCAATACTTGAGATCCACAGTGGTGTCCAGCTCTAGCCGAGGGATCAGAAGGGCAAAGACAGAAAGACTACTGTAGAAGAGGATCAAAGAGGCAGAGAGACTACATCCTTCTCTAATTCCCACAATCCTATGATAACATGGTCAATACTTCGTTCTATGTATGTGTCATAGTCTCTGCTTAAATTCTCATAAAATTTCAAAAACTCAAAAGCATCCTTGACCCGATTAAAAAGCCCATTTGGGTTCAGTCGCGTCTTCCATGGCTGAAAGGCTTGTAAGGCCTCAGGGTATTTATCTTCTTCCCAATAGAGCCATAAATCCCAAATTACAGAGTGCCATCCTCCACCGGGGCAGGCGATGTCATAACCCAAAAACCTCCATTTAACCCTTGGTATGGCAACTTGAGGATAAGGTTGAACGGTCTTCACAAGCAATAACCTAGCAGGGATTCCCTGCTGAATACATTGCTTCCAATATTCAAGAGTCCTTTCCCAGTTAGTGGCAACTTCTGGGTGGCAGTGATGCCGTTCCACTCTTAACTTACGCTCGTCAAAATCATCAACGGGCCATGGCCATCCTAACCCTCGATATCCTGCAGGCAATTTCATAAGTTCGCCTGCTACAAATTCTTCATCAGAAACCACTAAAAAACCGTTGACGAAAAAGCGCACCATTAACGCCAACCTCCTGGTGGTTGATAACCTGGCGGCCAGATAGGTATGTGATAGCGATGGATGTGAATGTGTGGTGCTCCTTTGCCTCCTCTCCAGTGGCTAGGGTACTTCACATCCTCGGGTCCGACTCGAACTTTAATTTTAATGGGAGCATTGAGATTCACCTCGTCTGCCCATTGAATAAGCGTCGTTGCGTCCTCGTGCGAAAGCCATTTGTCAGGTCCATATCTAATTCGGCGCGACGCCTCTTTTGCGAGGTCAAGTAGAGCTTTCTGTTCTTGCGTGAAGCACTGATTATGCACCCAAATTTTTTCTTTGCTGACGAAGTAGGTTTGGGTGCCGAAAACGGTCAGGTTGTAAACTGCTACCTGCCTCTCAAAATAAGGTGGTCCGCGAACCTTGAACGGCTCTACCCCTTCCACTGCCACCAAATTCCCTTCTGCTCCAACCAATTTCTCCCCTGACTTCAACTCACTTGCCCTCTCCCATCCTTGCCCCACAACATAAAAAGGATGCTCCTTCGTCACTTTTAACTTCTCCCGCCCCGCCCTGACGACCACTAACTCCCTCTCTGCCACCCACCGTTTGTGCACCTTCAAAACAGGCGCCCAACCGACTTTCCCTGTCCCCTCCTCCCTCGTCAGCACCCATTCCCCTTCTCGCACTGCCTCTATCGGCTTAGCGATGGCTTTAGAAGGTGGTGTCTCCTTCGGGTTCGCCCCTGATGGCAAGACCCAAACTAAAGTCCCTGCCACAAAGCAAGCATTGCAAGTTAGCCAACACCACGCCCGTCGCCCCAACTTACGGGCATCGTCCAAATATCTTGAACCTTGTGCTAAGTGCCTTAAGTGCCTTGAACGCAAGAACCATTTTGCCGCGCCTGCGACTCCTCGTAAAGCCAGTCCACCTATCTTGCCTAAGACAGGGATGCAACTTAAAACCGCACTTGACCATTCAACCCACCCTACCTCTTGCTCCATCCAATATCGCTTTATCAGAACCAAAACATCTCCACAAAGCAAAAAGCCCATCGCTGTCTCTGCTGCAAAATCTAACCACTTCGTCACTTTCAACCCATCAGCAACATATGGCGTCGCTTCACACTTTTGACCGATCTCATCCCACCACTCTAACCAGTCATGCTCCATCGCTTTCGGCGGGGGAGGGTCTTGCTCAAAAGGAGGCGCTTCCAAAAGAAGGTCCATCTCCCAAGAAGAACCGTCAGGCAAAGACCAACTTATGACCCAATGCCCTCTCCCCCTTTGGCAAGTGGAGGGGGCTTCCTTGTAAATCACCTGCGGTCTTGCCCCTTCAGGCACAGGGATGACTTTGTATCGGACACCGACGACAACCCCTCCCTTCAAAGCCATCCCCATTGCCTGCAAGTAATCCCTTTGTGGGTCGCCATCCCCCTCCATGTAAAGGCTGAAATACCATTCATCCGCCAAGTAACTTCCGTCGTCTTGCTCTTCGCCGAAGGGGAAGTCGTTTTGACAGTCACAAAGTTCGGCGGGGGTCGGGATGAGGGTGTCCCAAGTTATCAAAACTTGCGGCTCTATCCACTCAGAGATGTCCATCAAGCGGTAAGCCGTCTCAACAGGGTTGCCTTATGGGTCAATGACGAGCCAAGTAGCGGAGTAAAGGGAAGGCGGTGAGGGGTCGCTGGAACTTTCCTCTCCGCCGCCAGGGGTTAGTCCGCTATCGTCGCCAGAAGGAGGTGGCAAAGAGCCATCATGGTTTGGGCGAAGGATTTGGACGAGGTAGCCGTTGCCAGCGGGGAGAAGGAGGGAAGTTTGTCGGTGGGACGCCATCCCGATGAGGATGATTTGCTCTAAGGTTGCCCACGCCGCTTCGTCAAGGGTCTGAGAGACTTGATTAAAGTGCTCTGCTTCAGGGGGCAGAAAAGAGCAGTCCACTTCTTCACCGTTTCCTTCACTGAAAACCAGACCTGCTTGGGCGAGAGTGCGCAAGGAGAGGAGTTTTCCAAGGGTTTGAAGGCGGTTGAGCCAAGGGTGCTGGGTAGGGTCATAGGCGTGATAGATAAGGAAGTCCGTCCATTTACCCATGACGCCCAAGAGAGCATCCCAAGCGGCGTCATCAACGGTCATGGAAGAAGGATCTTCTTCGCCCAAAATGGCAATGAGTTCATCGTAGGTTGGTTCGGATGGTTCGTCTTGGAGGGAGGCGGAAGGGAAGGAGAGGGAAAGGAGGGCGAAGAGAAGGAGAAGGGAAAGGCAACGACGAAGGAAAGGGCGAAGGTGGGAGGGTTTAAACCACCTTCTTCTCGGCATTGTGTCTTTTTGAGCACCTAAGAGATGATGGTCGTGATAGAGACGGCGCCACATCGTTATCGCCTCCCTTTTCCCTGAACTCGCCCCGCATTATAACCCCCCTGCGTCTGTAATTGGCGATTATCAATTTTTGCGACTTAAAAGACCCACCAGTTTTGCGATTTTGGGCAGGATTTTTGTCACTTTTCCCAAGGACAAGGGTGCTGTCGGTCAATCCTCAAACCGAACGCCGTTTTGTTCCAGCCAGTTGAGCAAGTCCTCAAAAGTTATCAGGTCGCACATGGACGCTTTCTCTGTCAAGTTGGGCAGTCCGATGATTCTGCGGATTTCGCCTGGCTCCTCGTCTTCGTCCATCTCGGCGAGGATGTCCTCAACTTCCTCATCGGTCAACTCCGATAAAGCCACAAGCGCCAAGTTTTTGAGAACAGGGTAACGCTCAATCAATTCGGGCGGCGCAAGTTCCTCAAGGGGCAAAATGGCGTCAGCCAAATCCTCGTCCCCTCGCTCCTCAAGGTATCTGCGCAACTCCTCAAAGTCCTTCGGTCTCGGCATGACTTCTCACCTCTCATCAGACGAACTGGCTCAAATACTCCTTGCCCTTGATGAAGCCCAACTCCCGCGGGAAGGCTGCATCTTCGTGTTCAATTGAGAGAACGCCGTCGTAACCAACCCGACGCAATGTCCCGATATATCGCCCCCAGTCAATTACGCCGTAGCCGGGAATCACATACCGCCACCAACCACTTTCATAGTTTCCGATCCAGCGTCGTTTGTGCTCGTAAATTTGCGTGTCCTTAGCGTGGGTGTGGAAAATCCGCGAGGCGAACCGCTCAACGGCAGCGATGTAGTCAATGTCCTGATGGACAAGGTGCGATGGGTCAAAGTTGAGCCCGAAATTTTCATTGGGCACAACCTCAAACATCCGTTCAAAGTGATGCAAGCCCTGCAAGTTCGTCGCAAACCAGTTCTCAAGGGCAATCTTGATTCCCCGCTTCTCAGCGTATTCGCAAAGCGGAGCGAAAACTGGAGGTGCATCTTGCTCAATGGTTTGCATCTTCGTTTTTCCAGGAAGCAGGAAGCCTGCAAGGGTGCAAACGACGGGGACTTCAAGGACCTCGGCAGCGTCAATGACCATTTTCAGTTCGTTCACAAAAGCCTCCCGCTTTTGCGGGTCTGGGTCTAATGGATTGCCGTAACGAGCCAAACTGGTGATTTGAACTCCCGTGCCTTTCAGCAGCCTCTTGACGGAGCGCCCTTTGTCCTTGAGCACCTGCTCTGCATCAATGTGACCGTGCCCAACTCCAGCCACAACTTCCATGCCACCAAATCCGTTTTCCGCTGCGAACTTAACCACATCCTTGAACGCCACATCTCGGAACGGTGCTGTCAAAAAGCCAATCAACACAACTGCCACCCCCTTGCATCGTTTTGCGATTTTTGAACCGCAGGCAAAAGTTTAGAGCAAGGATGGCGGGAGGTCAACGAACCAAAAAAAAAGCGCCGACTAAAGTCGGCGCTCAGTTTCTCCGTCATCAACTACGGACTGAAGTCCATCATGCGTGCAGGTGTGCATGCGTGCAAGTGTGCAAGCGTGTTATGGAGTGAAGTCAAAACCACGAATTATTTTGTTGCGCCATCAAGACAAATTCCATGCCACTGGCTTTAGTCAATTGCGTGCAAGGGTGTAAGTGTGAAAGCGTGCATAAAAAGGGGTGTGGAGTGCGATGTGCGATAGTTAAGCGCTGAAAAATTTTTCGGCAGAGTAGGAGGACTGTTATCCAGAAACACTGTCCGTCATTCGCCATTCGTCATCGGCTATTCGCTACTCGTTCCCTTAGAACTCACTCATAGCGAATCCACATTGGGCTTGACCAAGCCAACTGCCCATCTTCCTGCTCAACACGAACATAATACCAACTCGTCTTGCCCTTTTCAATGTCGTTGTCCTGCCAGCGCAACTTTCATTCACCCAATCCTTCGCTCGCGCTCGTAATAAAAGGTGACGATGACGCCGGCGATCGGACCGAGCACCTTAGCGACCTCAGAAAGCAACCTGACAGCGTCGTCCATTGTTCGGATAAAGAACAGGCTGACGACAATAACGACGGCATAAAGGGTAAAAATGCCACCAAGCAATATGAGAGCCAACCGTTCTCGGAAACCGAGTTTGATAGGTGGTCTGCGAATGCGACGGCGCACATATTCCCTCGGCTGTGACTCTAAACTTGGACGCCTTACTTTCCACCTTTGC
>Ga0272447_1002034_pt1 | contig 11558 bp, 12 predicted proteins | sample YNPCB0133_FD_194589 | JGI IMG/M metagenome (GOLD analysis project Ga0272447, IMG submission 194589) | Hot spring microbial mat communities from Yellowstone National Park, WY, United States - YNP-CB-013-3 | ecosystem: Environmental > Aquatic > Thermal springs > Hot (42-90C) > Sediment | place...
GCAAACCCCGTTCCCTTTCCCCCTCTCAGGCAGGGGACATCACCCCTCGTCCTCCGGCTCTTCCGTGCCCGCCTGGAGCCGTTCCGCCTGCGCCTGGGTGATCAACTCGTCAATGAACGGGTCCAGGTCCCCATCCAGCACATCGGGGAGTCGGTAGAGGGTCAGGCCGAGGCGGTGGTCGGTGACCCGGTTCTGGGGGAAGTTATAGGTGCGGATTTTCTCGCTCCGTTCCCCGGTGCCGACCTGGGCCCGGCGGGCCTCGGCGATTTCCGTCTCCTGCTTCTGGCGTTCCATCTCGTAGAGACGGGCGCGCAGGACGGCCAGCGCCCGGGCCCGGTTCTGGGTCTGTGAACGCTCCGACTCACAGGTGACCACCATCCCCGTCGGCTTGTGGATGAGGCGGACAGCGGTGGCGTTCTTCTGCATGTGCTGACCGCCCGGGCCGGAGGAGCGGTACACCTCCATCTCTATGTCGTTCGGGTCAATGTACACTTCCACCTCGTCCGCCTCCGGGAGGACAGCGACGGTAGCGGTGGAGGTGTGGATGCGCCCGGAGGATTCGGTGATGGGCACGCGCTGGACGCGGTGGACGCCGCTCTCAAACTTGAGACGGGAGAAGGCCCCCCGTCCCCGGACTTCAAAGATGACCTCTTTGAAGCCACCCAGGTCGGTGGGATGGGCGCTGAGCAACTCCGTCTGCCAGCCCCGCCGTTCGGCGTACCGGGTGTACATCCGGTAGAGGTCACCAGCGAACAGCCCTGCCTCTTCCCCGCCCGTCCCGGCGCGGATCTCCACAATCACGTCCCGCTGGTCGCGGGGGTCCCGGGGGAGGAGCAACTGCCGCAGTTGCGCTTCCAGGTCGTCCAGATGCTCCCGCAGTCGGGCGACCTCCGCCTCCGCCAGTTCCCGCAGTTCGGGGTCGCTATCGTCCAGCAGGGATTTCGCCTGCTCCAACTCCGTCCGGGCCTGCCGGTACTGGCGGTACAGGGTGACCAGTTCTTCCAGTTCGGCATGTTCACGCGCGAGTTCAGCCAACCGTTCGGGGTCGCTGACCACCTCCGGGTCGGCCATCCGCTGAGCAATCTCTTCGTATCGGTTCTCAATCCCTTCTAATTTTTCCCACATAGTGAGCCGTTAGCCGTGAGCCGTGAGCCGTTAGCACTTGTCCGTCGTCTGTGGTCTGTCGTCCGTATTATAACCGACCTGGGGGATACCGTCAACCATCCAGCGACACAGGGTGTGTCCCAAAGTTGTAGGACAACTGCTCGCAGTTGTCCTACAACGCGGCCAGGCCCGACAAAAGTGGGACACACCCGCGTCACATCCCCGTCGGCACGTCCAGGAAGACGGTCTCCAGGCCGAATTTCTCTTCCAGATGACGGGCCAGGGCCCGGGGTCCCACGGCCTCGGTGGCGTAGTGGCCGGCGAAGAGGACGTTCATCTTCAGTTCGGCAACGGGGTGAAAGGCCTGGTGGCGGGTCTCGCCGGTGATGAAGGTATCCAGTCCGGCCTCCGCTACCTGCTCCAGCAGGGAGACGGCGTCCCCGGAGATGACGGCCACGCGGCGGGCCTCGGCGGGGCCGTGGGCCAGGACCCGGACAGGGGGGACGTGCAGAATCTGGATCAACCGCCCGATGAGGGTGGGGATGGGCAACGGTGGTTCCAGCGTGCCCGCCACGCCAATCTCCACCCCGTGGTACTGGCCGAAGGGGCGGATGTCCTGAAGCCCCAGTTGGCGCGCCAGTTCGGCGTTGTTGCCGACCTCCGGGTGGGCGTCCAGGGGCAGATGGGCCGCGTAGAGGCCGCAGCCGCCCAGGATGAGCGTCCGCACCCGCCGGAAGAGCGGCCCCACCAGCCGCTGCGGTTTCTCCCAGAAGAGGCCGTGGTGGACGATGAGCAACTGGGCCTTTTCGGCCACGGCGCGGTCAAAGGCCTCCTGGCAGGCGTCCACGGCGAAGGCCACTCTCCGGACCTCCGTCGGCCCCTCCACCTGCAGGCCGTTCTGGGACGTGTCCTCTATCTCCCGCACACGCAGGTATTCGTCCAGATAGGCGATCAGTTCGTGGGAGTTCATTGGGACTCCTTTCACACCGATTGAAATCGCCCTTCCCTGGGCACTTGTGCCAGTTGTCGGCCTCCGCCGACAACCCTGATGTGCGCATCTGGGAGTGTTGGTCGGCAAAGGCCAACCAGAGGCCTACGGTCCAGGAAGGGTGACTCAGTCAGCGCTGAATAGTAAGTGGACGTGCCAGGCACCTCCGGAAGTGCCTGGCACGTGTTGATTATACTCCATCGGTCTCTGGGGGCAAGGGGAGGAGTAGATGACAGTCACCTTGGGCATCTACGGTTATAGGAATTATTCGCCAGAGAGTGCGCCAATGATCAGAGAGGCCACCCCCCATTTTTGGCGTATCGTTGACCCACCATTGCACGAGGTCACCCGGACAGAACTCCAGGGCAAGCCGAAGAGCGTGTAGGCGCGAACGTCAGCCTCATAACATCGCTGGCCATCGGCGTCCGTTTTCTCCCGAACGTCGTGCACTTGAATCGCTGTCCAGAAGAGAGGTTCAGCAGAACCGCTGAAGAAATAGCGCGCCTCTTTCCAGGCAGATGCTGCAAAGGCGCGCTGTTCTCCCTGGAACGTTTTGACGTTAGGGCCGATCAACAGTCTGGGAGCAACCTCCCCAAGAAGAACGAACGAGAGCACCAGGCCAACAAGGGTAAACACTTTCCTCTTCATTGCTACCTCATCAACGGGGATTATCCACTGTCTTATCCTCCTGGTCGGTGATGAGGGGGTAGGGGTAATTACCTGCCGGAGGGCGTCCGGGCAAGTGTTTCAAAGACGCGGCGAAGGCATTTCTCTGTAGCGCAGACTGCCAGGCCTGCATTGGCAGGCTAAAGCCGGCGCTTATCGCAGGCTAAAGCCCGCGCTACATTATCTGCAAACCGGTCAGGTGGTGACGGTTCTATTTGGATAGACGCTGGATAGAACGAAGGGGTTCCCCATCGGACCCCTGCGGTCGTTGCCCTGCGGAGCCGGTGGGGCGCGATCGGCGCTCTTTTCAATGATACCACACTGGGAGGCTGGTGTCTACTGTCAGGATGGACAGTTGTTTTATCTGAGAATCTTCGGGTTTATGGGCTGGGGGGCTCTATCAGAACACGGCGGCCCCGGCGGAATGCCGGGGCCGCTAGTACTACCATCCCGTCCTTGCCTGCTTCTCAGTGATGAACCCAAAGGAGAATCGTGTCCGCTATGTACCATTTCCCGCCCTTCTTCACAAGGAAAGCCTGTCTGAGAGTTTCCCTGTCATCATAAAGGCATGTGGCCACGTCATTACGGATGTCAAACTTATAAAAGACGAACCACGTCTCCCACTCCAGGGGCACTGGCTCAGGTCTTCTGTGGACGGGCTCATAGCCCAACTCTTCCTTGTCGGAGCGGTAGTGGTTCCGGTGGCGCCAGACCTTCTCAAACACCGTTATGGGAGAGCAGGCAACCCTTGCGGAAAGGTCTTTTTGAGATCAGGCGCCAGGATCTCTATATGGGCTTTCCGCAGGAGATCCTCCACCACCGATTGATAATGTTCCTTTGCCCGCTGCTCCCTTAACTGACTGCGACCGTATTCCATCGCTGTGGCTTCGTCAACCAGCACTTTACTTAACACCAGAACAATCACCGGGGAGCCCGAGCGGTTTTTCACCAACCCCAACTCCCCCTCGGAGAGATCCAGTACCGCTCGGGCATGTTCCGGGAGTTCGGAGGGAGAGAGAAATTGAAAACTCTCAATGGTTGACTCAGTGGGCCCAAAGGGCCTGTATTGACGGGCCAGGCGGTCCACTTCCGTCGCCAGCCCATCCAGCCCAAGGGATTTTTGCTTCTTGACCAGATCGGCAAAGATCACGCTTGCCTCTCCCCAATCCTTCAGGTAAACAGGAATAAAAACCAGGGCGCTCTGGATCGGGTTTTCTGCCAGGTAAAGTTTCACTTCCTCGTCGGACGGAAAAGGCACCTCTTCGTAAATCTGCTGGCGCAATTTCGCTAGGTTGAGAAGACGAGCGTAGTGGTCAACCATTCTATCCCAATATTCATCCTCACTTTTCAGGCCCGCCGTCTGCATGGTTTGACTCACTACTGCTCGGACCGCAGGATCGCTGGGCGGGGATTGTTGCCAGAGTTGGCGCTGTTGCTCTGTAAATGCTCGCGCTTCGCCCTCCGAGGTATGGATTCCCCGCCGTTCCGCTTCCTGCTGGAGGATCACCTGCTCTACCAGCGTACCAAAGGCTTCCCTGGTGACCTGATCGGCCGGTGTTGTCCCCTGGATACGAAGAAGCAGTTCAAAGTTTTCCAATTGTGAGCGATAGACAGGTTCACCATTCACTCGGGCGATGATCTCATGACCATTGGCGCTTTTGTCTGACCCAAATATCAGCCGATCCAGGTATATTTGCAAGGATTGGCCGCTCACCGTCAGGCCGAACAGAAGGCCGAGCAGTAACATTACGGATACAACGATGATGATCCTCCTACGCGCTGACGCTGACATGGAAGACCTCCCACATTGCAGGGGTGAAGGGTACAAGGACTGCTAATTGGAGACGGTGTGAGAACACCAAAGAGGAGTGCAATCTGGCTCAACCTGAGCATGCTTGTAGAATAACCGTGCATAGCACCAAGATACAAGACAAGGTTCTGGGGGCTGTAATGGCATACAGCTACAGTGCAGGGTTGGGTAACGCAGCCTGTATTGATGAGTTGAGAAACCGAATAACTACCGCGACCATCGCTGTACCAGACGCTACCCTGAACAACTCCGACATCAAAGGGATAGCGACCACACCACGGCGCGGCTGGCGAAGAAGCACCGACACTGGTGGCGTAAACCTGGATATACCCGTAATAAACTTGGAAGTACGCTGTCACAATGGAGCCGTCATGAGGTACTCCAAAAGGAACCAGAACATTATCTTCCCCATATAAAGTCCAACACACCCAGTGCCCTTCTCCAGATCTTTGGTCGGCATAGACCCAGGTATGCTGGACCACCAAGCAGAGCAGAGAAGCAAATACCAGTACAAGGAGTCCTTTGCGCATTTTCGGTCTCCGGAAAGTAATACTCAGTCTTTGCCGATCAGCACCCATTGCCCGGGCGTAAACGTTCAGGTCATCATACAAATCTCTTCAGGCTTTTTGCCTGAAAGGTGATCACCTACCCGCTGCCATTGCGCCACGCGCCGTGGGCGCTCGCGGTGAGGGGAGGCGGCGATTGCCGCTGAAGCAATCCCCCCGAGGGTGTTACGAATGTCTTAATACTACAACCGCACTTCCCCGTTTTGAAGGGTCAGAGGTGACTGTCACCTGCCTTGAGGCCTGACATTTGCAAGCATCGTCTGGTACCTACCTGGCTCGTCAAATTGTGGAGGATACTCCATTGCCCTGGCAGAAGTTCCAGGCACGCCTGACCCCGCAGCGGGTACGCCAAAGTCTCAGTCCCATTTTCGTGCTGATTGGCTCGCCAGCGCAGACACCCAAACCGCGCGGAAAACCGCCCGGTTGGACCAAAGGGAGGCCCAGAACGCCCCAACCCCGTTATCCGGTGGTCAAGAAGGGTCTCTCAGCGGCAAAATCCGCCGCACAAACCATTTAAATAAGATTGAATAACAGAGAAATCCCCCACCTGACCACGGGTCAGGTTAGGGAGCCTTTGTCTAAACTCGAGATCTGCAGGCTACGGCCCGAATTGAAAACTTCCCAAAATGTGCTCCATTACGTCTGTGCATTGCGCAACAAAGGCTTCCCGGACTTCGTTTTCACCCTCACCGGGAGCACAGCCGAACCAGAGGTGATACCAATACTGGGGGCCTGAAATGTAAGCGGAGAATTCGACAAAGGATGCACTTTCTCTCCCTTTTCCCAATAGAACCCAGGCTGGCCTGCCGGCAATCGTGACCGGATCCATCCCGGTGAGGTCCGGCTGATACTGCAGCGGATGGACCCCGAAATCCAGTTTCATCCAGCCATAGGGGGAAGGGCAATAATACGGGAAGGGTCCGGATAACATTGGCACACTGCTAAAATGCCGCCGGTCCGGAGATGCGGTCTCACCCTCATACCACCCAGACGGTACCTCAAAGGAATACTGATACCAATCGCTGTGAATTCGCTTCCAGGTGATAGGCCCTGGGAGCGGCGTGGGGACCGGAGCACATGGGGGCGTTCCCTGAATTTCTATCCCTTCCAGGATGTGCTCCCAGATTTGCTGGCAAAAAGCCTGAAACCCTGTCTGGCCTGCATCATCCGCACCGGTTGGTGGGGTGCAGCCAAAGGACAGGGTGTAACTGTACGCCGAAGTTCCCTGGATAAAGAGCGTAGCCTGCCAGGTGAACGGCATCGCAGCAGCGCCCTTCGTTTCTTGAATCCATCCTGTTTGCCCTGACACTGTGATCGGTTGCGCGTCGTGCAGCGCCGGCGGGGGGACCTCAGGTCTCACCGCATACACCGTTAAAACTATCAGTCCGTTGGGGAAGATGGGCTGGGGAGAAGATAGGAGAAGCGGAGCGTTTTTCTCAGAGGCCACGGCACGCAAGAGTATTGCGCCAGGTATAGATATCGGCCAGTTTTCTTGTATCCCGTACCAATTGTTAGGTTCTTTCCAGGAAATTCCATAAGTGGGGTCACCGATGTAAAGCCACTCAACAGGCACGTCCGCAGGCTGGGGGGTGGGGGTAGGGGGTACCTGAACAGGGTGTATAGGGGATGCCCGGTACGACTCAGAAGGCCAGACTCCGAATACAGATGTTCCAGTGGGCGTAGCAGAAGAGGCTGTTGGGGAGAGCGAAGAGGCCTCACAGCCGGCCATCCCCAGACCCAATAGGCCGAGTATGAGCAAGAGGAGGCATAAGAGGTAATTCTTTTTGGCAATGTGGTCATTCATTGCTTATTTTTTCCTCCGAGGGGATGGCAAAACTTTCCAGGATATTAGCTTCAATCTGCCGGGCGGCGGTGAAAAAGGGGGCGTAGGCGGTCTTGTCGGTGCCATCGGGCGGAGCGTAACCGAACCAAAAATGATAAACCATGCGCTCAGCCAAGATATAAACTGAAGTACCTTCCACAAAAGGACCATTGCCTTCAGTGACCTTTTCCCGCACAATCAGGGCTGGCATGCCATGGATTTCTGTCCAAGTACCATGAGGCAGCAAGGGAATAAGAGCCGCAGTGGTAGCCATCCCGCGCTCATCTAAATTGGGATTGCGTATCTCTGGATCTGGCAGCCAGTGACCTACTGGATCAGCAGAGAAATCCACTTTGATCAAGCCCTTGGACATGGTTGAAGGTATTCCTCTCCCCTCTATACTGGTGATCTCGCCATAGAAGGTCTAGCGGTCAGGCGTGACTCCCATCTCTTTGTGCCAAGCGGCAGGAATTTGGAAACTGTACCCATAGTAACGATCAGCGATGGTCGACCATTCAATCTGGTCTGTGATAGGAAGCGTCCTGGCCTCGGTCGGAAATCGCTGTTGGTACAGAAAACCAAAAACCGAGCTGCCCAGAACTATAAGTCCTACCTGCAACAGTGTCTTTAACCGAAACATATTACACCTCCCTGTTAGAAATCTCTGACAAACATAATTGCGTCATAGGCTATTCTTTGCCCATCGCTTGTCTGATTAGTCAATCGGACGTAGGTGCCACTAGTACCGAGATACCACGTTCCTAACCTTACCCAGTCATTGTTATATCCGTTCTGGTTGATGGAAACAGTTGCGATCAGGGTGTTATTACTGTAGATTTGATAGCGAGCTCCTTGCGAAAGAGTTATGCCATTGTGATTAGGGGCAAAAACGTAAATATGATAGTAGGCCGGAGCCGGTAATGAAGGAGTCCAGGTGCCAGTGATGGTCGGGCTACTAGTAACGCCATTGCAATACCGGTAGTAGATCACTGTCTTGTCCAAGCCATCCCGATGGAAACCATTTGTGGTGTTGTTTTGGCAAGAAGCACTCCCAATCAGCGTAAAACCGCTATCTGTGTTGTCTACTAACCGTAGTTCGGTGTTAAAGCTGTAGTTGTTGTACGGTCCGCACGTCTTACCAGCATCACAGAACTCGGTGTAACCGTCAATGGGAGTTGGGTTCACACCACCGCCGGAAGTCGTATTGGAATATACCTGGAAATGTAAATGGGGACCTGTGGAGTTGCCAGTGCTGCCCATATAGCCAATGGGGGCACCCTGTAGTATTTTGTGATTGACAGCGGGGAAATAGTATGCCAGGTGGGCATAGCGGCTGTAATGGTTGTCGGGATGACGAATGATTACCCTAAATCCCCAGCCGCCGTCCTCCCATCCAGAGGCAGTAACCGTACCACGTCCAGATGCGTAGGCGACATCACCATAAGTAGATTCGTTCCTATTAACGAAGTCAAGTCCATAGCCGGGCGTAGGGGTTGCAGAGCAGACAGAGTGGTAACCACACGAAACATTGTAGGAACCAATAAATGGCAGCTCAGTGACATTGCCAACGGCCGTAACAATGTTGTGCGTTTTTATGAGGATTCCAGCAAAGAGAACCAAGAGCCCTACAGCGAAAACCGCTCGTTGGGCTTGTTTTATGCCATGTTCCTTGTCATAAGGGCATCCAGATTGTCGCATTTTGAACCTCCTCGTAAAATAGTTCCAATAGACAAAGCCAGGCGCCATCCATCCGGCGACCAAACTGGGCGTGGCCAGCCACAACCGAATGGCCCGGCAACAAATGCCTCTACTTTCGGGATCTCATCAAGCGGTATGAGGGCCTTTGTTCGTAAAGGAACCTGGCGCTATCCGGTGCCAGGATTCAAACCGCTGGTAACGTCCCTTCCTGCTAAAAATTTCCTCTTCGGGCCTGTAACCAGTATAACCCACCCAACCGCCGCTGTCAATAGGGGAAATCCCTGATTTTTTATTCCACGAGTCCACTGCAAAAACTAATCGCAGAGAACGCAGAGAGCGCAGAGGTTTTCTTTAATATTGCTCTGCGTACTCTGCGATCTCTGCGATAAAGAACCCTTTTTGCAGTGGAGTCTTCCACTTTATTCTGCAGACATTCTCCACTCTGGTAGAGATTCTCCTGAACGGTCCATATCGCCGCCTCTATGCGGGTACTGACGCCCAACCGGGTCTCTCCTGTATGCCTATCGGATCACCTCCAGCGTCGCCAGAAAGGCCATCTGCTGAGGCCAGAGTTTCTCCGCCTGGTCTGGGTAAAGTTGTACCCCTCCCAGACCGATCCAGAGTACCCGCTCCTTGCCCACAACAATCAGGCTCTGGATATTCGGTGGGTCTCCCGGCCAGAGAGGCTCCATCATCACAAAGGCTGGGTGTTCACCGATCTGCATCTTTCCTGTTACCTGAACGGGCCCCCCGCCCGGAATTGGATTCTCATCCGCTGGCAACCGCCGAACCCACCTCTCTACTTCTTCCGGAGAGGTGAGTCCGATCTCTTTTTGGTCTACCTTAAAGACAAACATCCCGATGAAAGGCTCTCGCATTTCTCCCCAGGTGGGGTCCTGGACAGGACGGTCTATTTGAATACCGATTTTGTGGGGGGTGAATGAATCTACACGAACCTCGTACTCCGAAGGGTAGAGGAAGCGGATACCCAACTCGGGGTCTTCAAACGGTTTCCAGCCCGCTGTCAATTGCTGGACCTCTTTTTCCGATGGCAAGACGATCGGTCGGGGGGTCGGAATCGGAGCCGGGGCCGGCGGGGGTGGCTCTGTTACTGTGGGAACCGAAGGGGACACCGCCACCGCCGGAACATCCGGCCCGACGGCCACCGCCGGCGTTCCGGGAACCGCCATCCCCACTGGCTCCCCCGCTGGCGCCCCCCTGCACCCAATCAGCAGGGCTGCCCCCACAGCGCCAGCCAGGAGCATCCCGAGCAGGTTCCGGATGCCTTTCCGCCGCCAGAGCATCCGTTTCCCGAAGGCCGTCCCGGCTCCGGCTCCCACGAACCCGGAAAACCCGATTCCGGCACGCGTCGGGCATGATGGGTCTCCGGGCCAGAAATTCCGGGACTCATACCATTGGTTCCGCTGCAACGGTTGGCCCGGATACTCTTCAAAATAGACCGGCTGAGAGTTCGTAATCCAGGCCCCCACATTCTGGCGTTGAAAATGCAGGTGAGGGACGCAATTGGTCCAGCCCGTCCTGCCAGCCGTGCCGATGGTCTGCCCTCGGGCAACCCACTGTCCGACTGAAACATGGACGTCCCGGAGATGCAGGTACAGCGTCGCCGTCCCATCGCTATGCTCAATGGTAACATAGTTGGCCTGATTGGCCAGCTCCTGCCCTCCGCAGGCTGTTCTCCCACTCTGCACGAATCTCACTGTACCCGCGCGGGCGGCTCGTACTGGGCTACTCTCACTGTGGTTGAAATCATAAGCGTACCACATCTGAGTGTTGTTGTGGCTGGGAGATTCTCCCCAACCCTGCAGAACCCTTCGCCATTGACAGGATGGCCACGGCAAGCGGTAACCCGTTTGAGCCCACGCCGGCCTGGCCATTATACTGGCTACCAGGGCGATCAGGAGAAGGAATCCCAATATGTTGATAATGGAGTATCGCCGTTTCATTGTACACCTCCGCTATAGAATCTCGCCATTCCGTTGGCGGCATTTCCATTATAGCCCATTCAACAAGGCGCTGTCAATTAGGGAAATCCCTGATTTTTCCATCCCGGAGTTCTTCCACCACCCGTTCTGCACTGCCCAGAGGGCCGCCTCTGTGCGGCTGGTCAATCCCAATTTCTGCAGAACCCGACCGATGTGTGCCTCTACTGTCTTCTCCGAAATCCAGAGGTCGGCCGCAATTTCTCTGTTGCTCCTCCCCTCCGCCATCCGCACCAGCACCTCCCGTTCCCGCTCCGTCAGGGACTCCCATTTCCGTCCCGTCTCCTCCCACCACCTCAGTGCCCGCTCCACCTGCTCCGGCCAGAAGCGGGGCTCCCCCCGCCCCGCTGCCCGCACCGCCGCCAGAATCCTCTCCAGCGGCTCATCCTTCAGCACGTACCCCGACGCCCCCGCTGCCCACATCTCCCAGAGCAGGCGGTCATCGTCAGCACCACATCGGGCCTCAGGGCCTCTATCTGCCGCAGGGCCCCTTCCCCCTCCGAGGCCTCGCCCACAACGACGATGTCCGGCTGAGCGTTCAGGAGTGCCCGCAGGCCGTTGCGGACCACGGGATGGTCGTCCATGATGAGCACCCGGATCATCCCGCCCTCAAATGGAGGTGACTGTCACCTGATCCTATAAACGCTGGATGGAGCGGAGCGGTTCCCTGGGGGACAGCTGCGAGCCGTTGTCCTACGAAGGGGGCTGGGCGCGGTCGGCGCTCTCTTCAATGATAGCACATCGGGTGACCGGTGTCTACTGTCAGAATTGACAGTTGTTACGTTGACAATGGCACATTTTTAATTATAAAAGGAAACCGCCCCGCTGGTAGGGTCTCTGGAGCGAGGGAGAAGTTGAGATTTTTTCAGCCGGCTCCGTCGGGAACGAGTTCGGTTGAGCAAAT
>Ga0272447_1002037_pt1 | contig 11553 bp, 10 predicted proteins | sample YNPCB0133_FD_194589 | JGI IMG/M metagenome (GOLD analysis project Ga0272447, IMG submission 194589) | Hot spring microbial mat communities from Yellowstone National Park, WY, United States - YNP-CB-013-3 | ecosystem: Environmental > Aquatic > Thermal springs > Hot (42-90C) > Sediment | place...
TCGCGATCCAGCACCGACTGCTCGTATTCCCCACTCATGGTGATCGCATCGACCGGGCACACCTGGGCACAGAGCCCGCAGAACATGCATCGACCAGCGCGCAGAATGAACTCGCCGAGTTCCCGATCACCCTCCTCCGAGGGGACCACGTGCATCTCCAGGCAGCTCGTCGGACAAATGCGAGCGCACAACCCACAGGCGACACAGAGCGCTTCACCGGTCTCGGGATCGGAGCGGAGCGCCGGCAAACCACGGAAGCGCGGTGCCGGCTCCCGTTTCTCTTCGGGATACTGAATCGTCACTGGTCGCTGGAAAAAGTGCCGCAGCGTGACCAGAAAGCCGCGAATGTCCTGTAAGACCATCGTGCGCCTCCTCGAGCGATCGCTGTCAGGGCGTTCGGAAGGCGACCCGGCCGCGCAGCGGCGTGCTGTCCAACCGCAGCCAGGCATCGCTGAGCGCGATCCCGTTGCCCAACCAGACCGTCCACCCGCCGCCGGGAACGTTCTGACCGATGCGCAGCGTCTGGCGCGCTCGATCGCCTGGCGCTGCCGGCCAGGCGATGGGCCCACGCTCGAGCCGCGGGAACGTGATGCCGCGATAGCCGGGCACAGCGCGGGCGATTTCTTGGAAGAGCTGCACCGCGTGGCGCGTGTTCCAGCGATAGCCGAGCCGGCGCGCCAACTCTTGGACATGCTGCCAACTCGGACGCGCCTCCCCCGGCGGATCGACCGCGCGCCGCAGCCGCTGCACTGCTCGATCGGCGGTCGTCATCGTCCCGTCCTGCTCCAGGAACATGGTGACCGGGAGCACGACGTGCGCTCGCTCAGTCAGCGGACCGGGGAAACTGTCTTCCACGATCAGTACGTCGAGCCGATCCAGCGCGGCCACGAACCGCTCATCAAGCGCTGTGGCATACGCGTGCGAGTTCGCCGCCACGTACAGCGCACGCACCTCACCCCGCTCGATCGCTGCCACCAGTTCCTCGTAGCCCCATCCTGGCCCGCTCGGCAACTCGGTCGAGCCGCTTCCATTGCCACCCGTCTCGGCCCAGAGGACTGCCAATTCCTGTCGCATCGCCGCATCCTCCGGCGAGCGATACCCCGGTAGCCAGTCTGGGTGGCAGCCCATGTCCAGCGCACCTTGCGCATTCGCCGGACCGCGGAACGCGACCACGCCCGCGCCAGCCTGTCCGATATTACCGGTGAGCAACGCCAGATCGTTGGCCAGCAACGCCGCCGCAGCGATATCGCCGTGCTGCGCGTGGGCGAGCGTGTGCTGGATCTGGCTCGGTGGATAGGGAGAAGCATCCGCGCCGCGCCCACCAGTCGCATACAGCACGGCTGCGCGCTCCAGCGCCGCCAAGCTCACCCCGGCTGCCTCGGCCGCCGCGACCGGATCGATCGAGTCGAGAGAGGCCATGAATTCGCTCAGCCCTGTCGCCCCTTCGACCGGGCGAGCCAATCCGCGGTCGCGGATCACGCGGGCCATCGCCGCGAGCACCACCGCCTCCGTTCCCGGGCGGATACGCAACCACACATCGGCCCGGTGGAAGAGTGGGAACTCGTCGGCGCTCACCACCACCAGCGCGGTTTCGCGATAGAGTCGCGCCCACGAATGCCAGTAGCTCGCGACGGGGGCATGCTGACCGATGTTCGGCCCCACGATCAAGAGGCATCCGGTATCGGTGAAGACTTCCTGGATCGAGTTGGTGCTCACCGGCAATCCGAACGACGCCGTGAGCGCGGCATCGACCGCTCGCTGCGCCGGAGAGACCAGCGTGTCCACATGCGGCGAACGCATTACCTGGCGAGCGAACCGCTGCAACAGATACAGATCTTCGTTCGTCCGATCGGGCGACGCCAGGAGCGCGAACGCTGTTCCGCGATACGGTCGCAGCAACTCGGCAGCACGGTCGAGCGCCTCGGCGAGCTCGATCGGAACGAGTTCGTCACCCTCGCGCACCCAGGCGCTGTCCAGCCGCACTGGGTGTTGCACCTGCTCGTATCCCCACTTGCCACGTACGCAGGTGTAGCCGTAGTTGACGCCGCGCTCCCAGAGATGAGTGATCCGACGTACGAGGCCACGGTTGTGCTCGACATTCAGTGTGCAGCCCACATCGCAAAAGCCACAGATCGTCTCCGTGGCGTCCAACTCCCAGGGATGGTGCGCGAAGCGCCGGTCAGTCAGCGCACCTACCGGACAGACCGCGATGCACATCCCGCAGGACGTGCACGTGGTGCGGGTCAGATCGATATTCCAGGCGCTGCCGATCTCGCCCTCGAGTCCGCGGCGCAGCACTTCGATCGCCGTGACTCCGATCATCTCGTCACAGACGCGGGTGCAACGCGCGCAAAGAATGCAGCGTTCCCACTTGTAGTCGATGTACTCGCTCAAATGCTTGTAGGGACGAGCGAGCTTGGGGCGCCGGAAGGGATTGGTGTGGACATTGTGATAATAGGTATTGTCCTGGAGATAACATTCACCGGACTTATCGCAGGTCGGGCAATCGAGCGCGTGGTCGATGAGATAGAGCTGCAGGACGAACCGCCGCGCCTCCTCGCAGGCCGGCGACTTGGTAGCGATCTCCATCCCGTCGCGCACCTGCGCCGCGCAGGACTCGACCAGCCCGCCGCGACGACCCAGGATTTCCACCGTGCAGATCCGGCAGGAGCCCCAGGGTCGCAAGAGCGGTTGATAACAAAGGTTGGGCACTTCGATGCCGACCATCCGGCAGGCCTCCAGGATGGTCAGACCTTCCGGCACAGTGTATTGCTGTCCATCGATCGTGACGGTGACGAGGCGGCTTTCGGTGGTCGCGGTCATGCGACTGGCCCCTCTCGGATACAGGAGAACAGGCCGAACTCGGCCTCTTTCCGCTTCACCTGCCCTGATCTTACCACCGCAGGAGGCTGCTCCCCGGATCGCAGCAGCTCACCGGCCGTCAGTCGCTTTTCTCGGCGACGAGCACTGCTCCGACCGATCGAAGCGGTGCGGGGAGGGACGGATCGAGTCCACACACGCAGAGACCCGAGTCGCTCCTCGCGACGGGGCTGCTCGACCGGGAGGACAACAGCGGCGGGCCGCCAGGATGCTATACTCGCGGCCGAGAGCGGGATGGAGGGACCGGTGGAATTCGAGACGGTCATCGGGCTGGAAGTCCACGCCCAGCTCTTGACCCGGTCGAAAATGTTCTGCGGGTGCTCAGCCGACTACGCTGGCGCACCACCGAACACGCATGTCTGCCCGGTGTGCCTTGGACTTCCCGGCTCCTTGCCGGTGATCAATCGACGCGCCGTCGAAATGACCGTGATGACCGGCCTCGCACTCGGTTGCCGTATCCCGCCCTACAGCAAGTTCGACCGCAAGAACTACATGTATCCCGATCTTCCCAAGGGCTACCAGATTTCGCAGTACGACCTACCGCTCTGTGTCGATGGCGCGTTGGAATTCCTGGTCGATGGCCAGCGCCGCCGCGTCCGCATTCGCCGCGTGCACCTGGAAGAAGACACGGCACGCTTGGTCCATCGCACGGTCGCGGGCGAAAGCTACAGCCTCGTCGACATGAATCGCTCGGGTGTTCCGCTCATCGAGATCGTCACCGAACCGGATTTGCGCTCTCCCGAAGAAGCTCGTCTGTTTTTGCAAGCGCTGCGCCAGGTTCTCCGCTACCTCGGTGTCTCGACCGGCAACATGGAAGAAGGGGCTTTTCGCTGCGACGCCAATATCTCGCAACGGACCGTGGATGGCCAGCAGCAATGGCCCAAGGCAGAGATCAAGAACTTGAACAGCTTCCGCTCGGTCGAGCGCGCGCTGGCCTACGAAGAACAGCGCCAGCGAGCAGCCATCCGCCGTGGCGAGCGCCTCGTCCAGGAGACACGGGGCTGGCTGGAGGACCAGGGAATCACGGTTACCCAGCGCGCGAAGGAGTATCCGGACGACTACCGCTACTTTCCCGAACCGGACCTCCCGCCGATCTTTCTCACCGAGGACGATCTGACGCGTATCCGTGCGGCCATGCCGGAACTTCCGCTCGCTCGTTGGGAGCGGTTCCAGGTCAAATACGGGCTCGGCCCGCAGGAAGCGGCACTGCTGACCGAGGAACGCGCGGTCGCAGACTTCTTCGAAGCGTGCGTCGCCGAAGACCGCACGCTGGCACGAGAGGCCGCGAACTGGATCACTGGCGAGCTGTTCGCGTTGATGCGCGAGCGTGGCTGCGGTATCTCCGAGGTCGGGGTCCAACCACGCCAGTTGCGACAGCTCATCGAACTGGTTCAGCGCGGAACCATCAGTACGCTCACCGCCAAGGAACTGTTGGGGGCGGTCAGCGAGACCGGTACCGACCCGGAGGTGCTCGTCGCCGAGCGCGGGCTCGCCCAGGTGAGCGACGAAGCCCAGCTCCGCGCGATCGTCCAGCGCGTCCTCGCCGAAAATCCGAAAGCGGTCGCCGATTATCGCAAGGGGAAAACCGCAGCGATCGGCTTCTTGCTCGGCCAGGTCAATCGCGCGCTTGCCGGTCGCGCCAATCCGGCCGTGGCTCGTCGACTGCTGGAAGAGGCGCTCCAGCAACCGGTCGAGTGACCCCGCCTTGCCCCCTCAGCGCGGCGGTGAGCCGAGAACCGGCTCGCCTGCGCGCATGCGCAGGCATCATGATCGACTGTCGCGTCAGCGATGGGGGCAGAGGATGGTGATCACTACACCGGAGCATAGCTTGTACGCGATCGCTGTCGAGCAGTTCAACCAGGCAGCCGATCTCATCGGCTTGGAAGACGAACTCCGCCAGATTCTCAGCACGTGCAAGCGTGAACTGACCGTCAACTTCCCGGTCGAGATGGATGACGGATCGATCAAAGTCTTCACCGGCTATCGCGTCCATCACAATCTCGCCGCGGGACCGGCCAAGGGTGGCATCCGCTATCACCCGAACGTGACCCTCGACGAGGTCAAAGCGCTCGCCATGTGGATGACCTGGAAATGCGCGATCATGGGTCTCCCGTTCGGTGGCGGGAAAGGCGGGGTCCGCGTCGATCCCAAGCTCCTGTCCCCCGGCGAACTCCAGAATCTCACGCGCCGGTACACGACAGAGATCTCCATCCTGCTCGGACCACATCAGGATATTCCCGCGCCGGACGTCAACACCAACCCGCAAATCATGGCCTGGATCATGGACACCTACAGCATGCACCGTCACGGGGGCGTCAGCGTGCCCGCAGTCGTGACCGGCAAGCCGCCGATCCTCGGTGGCTCGGCCGGTCGTCTGGAGGCGACCGGCCGGGGCGTCGTCTTCGCGATCGAAGAAGCAGCGAAGACCTACGGAATCGACTTGACCCAAGCACGCGTCGTGATCCAGGGTTTCGGCAATGCCGGTTCGACCGCTGCCCGTTTGCTCGACGAGCTGGGGAGTCGGATCGTCGCAGTCTCCGATTCGCGCGGCGGCATTTACAACCCGAACGGACTCGATATCCCAGCGGTCTTCGCATTCAAGCAGCAGACCGGCTCAGTCATCGGCTACCCGGAAGCGGAGAGGGTCACGAATGAGGAGTTGCTCGAGCTCCCCTGCGACATCCTGATACCAGCTGCCTTGGAGGAGCAGATCACTGAACGGAACGCTGCGCGGATCCGCGCCCGGCTCATCGCTGAGGCCGCGAACGGACCGACCACGCCAGAAGCGGATCGGATCCTCTTCGATCGCGGCATCATCGTGCTGCCGGACATTTATGCCAATGCAGGGGGCGTGACCGTTTCGTATTTCGAGTGGGTCCAAGGGCTTCAGCACTTCTACTGGACCGAAGAGGAAGTGAACAGCCGCCTCCGCGCGATCATGACGCGCGCCTTCCAGGCGATCCATGCCACCGCTGAGCGCTACCATGTCCAGCTTCGCACGGCCGCGCTCGCACTCGCCGTCCAGCGCGTCGCTGAGATCACCCGGTTACGCGGTATCTATCCGTGAGGCTTTCGATCAGACAGCTGGCGCCTCGGCGTGCACCCCTCCGCTCGACAGGATGTGGAGCGGAGGGGTGTCGAGCCTCGCTCGCCGCGCTCGCTGCGTCCTGACTGGCCCCCAGTCACCAGCACACGCGTCAGCTAGCGGGGGAGATCAACGTTGATCTGCTCACGCAGGCTTCGCGGAGGGAGTCGACCGACCCGGTGACAGAGCACCGTCCGCATGTCGGGACGATGGCGGGGAGACCAACTGCCGGGATGACTGCGCGCGACGCTATTCCGTGCCACTATCCACGCACATGATCCGGCTGCACCACCGGATAGCGCGGCGAACACGAGCCACACCAGAACCAGATCAGCCGAGCGCGTCGTCCATTGTTTCGTCGCTCGGCAGCCAGCGAGCCAGAGCAGCCTCCCAACCGGTCACCTTACCGTCCGTGATCACGATAACGTCAGCTTCGCTCGCCAGTTCCCATCCACCCTCAGTCAGCCGGACACCTGCCACGCCGGGCAAGACGAGGGGGTGGAGCTGGCGCAGCGCAGCCGCACGACGAACCGCCCGCTCCACATCGAAGCGATCGACCGTCGCGGACACTTCGATGACGACCCATACCTCAGGCTGCTCGGCTGTGGACAACCGACCTGAGACGACGAGGTCGGCTTCGAACAGATCGTCCCCCTCCGGGCCGGGAAGCCGCTCGATGATGAGTTCCGCCAACTGCCCGATCGCCATCGCGCGGACGCGTCGCAGTCGGCGACCGAAAATCGCTGGCGCGCGCTCGCGATAGTACTGCTCCAGAGCCTTGCCAGTCAGCTCATCGAGACGGTTGCGTACCCTGACCAGTTCGTCCTCGACCGATCCGACACGCTCTTCGAGCGATCCGACGCGCTCTTCGACCGAGCCGAGACGATCTTCCACCCGTTCCATCCGCTTTGTCAGCGCCTCGATCTGCGCCTCGACCCGCTCCATCCGCTGCGTCAACGCCTCGATCTGGGCTTCGACGCGCTCCATCCGCTGCGTCAAGGCTTCGATCTGGGCTTCCACCCGTTCCATGCGGGCAGTCAACGCCTCGATCTGCGCCTCGACCCGCTCCATCCGCTGCGTCAACGCCTCGATCTGGGCTTCCACCCGTTCCATGCGGGCAGTCAGCGCCTCGATCTGCGCCTCGACCCGCTCCATCCGTTGCGTCAAGGCTTCGATCTGGGCTTCGACGCGCTCCATCCGCTGCGTCAAGGCCTCGATCTGGGCCTCGACGCGATCGGCCAATCGATCGATGGAACGCGCCACGTCATCGATGCGCTGGCCGAGTCGCTCGATCTGCGCGTCGATCCGGGCCTCGCGCTCGCGCGCCGCTTGCCGATCTCGTTCCATCGCCTCGATCAATCGATCGACCGCTTGCTCGATGCGCCGGACGCCCGCTGGAAGTTGCAAAAACTCTTCGCCGAGCAAGACCTCCAGGAGGAGGCGCCGGAACTCGGCATCTTCCCGGATCCGCCGGATCAGCTCCTCCGGCAGGCGATCGGCTGCCACGCTCGCATGCTCCTTCCGTCGCTCTTGTCTGCGAGGACGAATAGCCCGGCGCGAGCGACTCGCATTCCGAATCGAGCATAGTCCGGCGAGGGAGCGAAAACAAGGCATGCCGCGGTGGACGAGGCACACTCGTCGAGAACCTGTCAGCGATCGAGAGGGACATGCTCAGGCCGTTGCCGGAGCACACAGGAGCTCGCGAAGTTCGGCCTCGCGCTGCTGCTTGGTCACGATGATCAACTCGTCTCCCGGCTCTATGACCGTCTGGCCGGTCGGAATGATCAGCTCCCCCCGGCGGATGATCGCCGTGATGATCGCCTCGGGCGGCAAGGGGAGCTGCCAGATCGGCTGGTTGACGACCGGCGATTCGGCGGCGACTTTGGCTTCCACGATAGCCAGATCGGCGTGCCGGAGAGCCAAGAGGTGGACGAAGGGTCGTTCGGGGATCTGTTGCTCGATCAGACTCAAGATGACATTCGTTTGACTCACGGTGACGTCGATCCCGAGCCGGCGGAAGAGCTCCTCGTTCTTCGGGTTGTTCACGCGAGCGATCGTTCGCCGAACACCGAACCGCTCGCGCGCCACTTGGCAAATCACCAGATTGTCCTCGTCGTCACCAGTGACCGCGATCACCACATCGGCACGCCCCGCACCAGCTGCCGCCAGTGTCGCGACCTCGGCTCCGTCTCCCTGCATGACGATCGCACCGAAACGGTCGCGATAGATCTGCACTTTGACCGGGTTCTTCTCGACGAGGAAGACCTCGTATCCCTCGTTGACGAGCGTTTTCGTGAGATAGTACCCGACCTTCCCACCACCAACGACGATGATGTACATCGCGGACGCTCCCCACCCAGCTTTCGAAGGATGCTCAGCTGGTCTTGGTCACGAGTTCATCGCGCACAGCTTGCTCGATCATCTCCGAGACGGTCCGGGTCGGGCAAATGACGGTCAAGCCGAGTTCGCTATAGATTTCGGCACGATCGGGATCGTAGATGCGCAAAATCACTTTCGGAACGCGGTAGATGACTTGCGCGATCTGAGCAGCCATGATGTTCGTGTTGTCGTTCTCGGTCACAGCGATGAACACGTCAGCCTGCTGGATTCCCGCATTCCGGAGCACATCCTCGTCGATGCCGGTCCCGAGAACGAGCTGGCCGCGGAAGCCAGGTGGCAGTCGCCGAAAGGCCGTCTGTCGCTGGTCGACGACCGAGACCTGATACCCTTCCTCAGCGAAATCGCTCGCCAGTTTCGCCCCGACGCGGCCACAACCGACGATGACGATCTTCACGATGCTGCCTCACCCCGCTCAGCGACCCGTACGACGACGACGTCGCACGGAGCATTGTCAAGGATATACGGAAGCGTCTCTCCCTGCGTCAGGACACCCAAGGTCCAACGGCTCCTCGTCGCCATGATGATGGCATCGGCCGCGCGTTCGATCGCCTCGTCGACGATCGCCGCACCAGCCACGCGTGCCTGCAGAAGCTCGGTCAGTACCCGTTTCCACTTCCCGCGCGCGACACGCTGTGCGTACTGCGCTGCTCGCTCCAGGATCGCTGACCCCCGCTCGATCTGCTCGGGCAACTCGACATCCAAGGCATACCGTTGTGGGACCTCGACCACATACACGAGGATGAGCGTCGTCTCGCTGCCAGTACAGACTGCTGCCGCCAGGTCGATCGCCCGCTCGTCGTCTGGTGAACCACTCACCGGGACGACCACCCGGCGGTAGACTCGTGCCACTTTTCCCCTCCAGTCTCATCGCGACGCGCGGTCAAAGGCCCAGCGCGAGACGTTCGATCAAGAGCTGGGGGAGTCTCGCCGCCGCCATCTCGGCCTGCACCGCTTCGATATTGTACGGCACGCGCCGAAAAGTGAGACGCTGCGCCTCTGGCTCCCAAAGCAGAAAGGCAGCCCGAGGATCCCCATCCCGCGGCTGCCCCACTGATCCCGGGTTCACCAGCAGACGCCCCTCACGCGTGTCGATGACCATCCCATCCGACGGCTGCAGTGGTCGCTCACCCCGCTGCGCTGCTTCCTCGCTCAACAGAAACGGCACGTGCGTGTGTCCGAAGAAGCACAAGCGCGTTTCGAGCAGCCGGAAATTCGTCCGTGCTTGCTCCGTCGTGAACACGTACTCCCATATCGGTGCCCGCAGGCTCCCGTGCACCAGCGTCACTTCGTCGAGAACCAGCTTCTCAGGCAAGTTCTCCAAAAAGGCACGGTGCTCGGTTCCCAGCTGCAGCATCGTCCAGCGCAAGGCGTAGCGAGCGGCCGGGTTGAAGCCCTCCAGCGGTAAGCGTCCTGAGCAGGCGGCATCGTGGTTCCCCAGCACGGTCGCCGGGCCGGCGACTTCCCGGATGCGTTCGACGCACTCGCGCGGCCGCGGGCCATACCCAACGACATCCCCCAAACACCAGACACGATCCACCGGGCCAGCCGCTGCGAGGACCGCTTCCAACGCTTCCAGGTTGCCGTGGATGTCCGAGACGACGAGAACGCGCATCGCTCCTCTCCTTTCGAGGGTACTCCAAGCACGCCAGTACGGCGAGACGAGCGCGCTCGCACCGGTCGGTCACACGCTTTTTCGGCGCCGAGCCACCGCTCGACGAGTGTAGCGAGGGCGCTACTTTTCCATCACACGCTCGCCGGGACTTCCAGCGAAGGCGGGACACCTGCCGAGGGCAACCCCGGTTTCTGACAATGCCCGCGAGGCGATGATGCTCGTCCTCGAGTGGTACCATGGAAACTGCCGGTACCGCCGGGGAAGGAGGGAAACGATGGTCCAAGCAGGAAACGACTGGAAGCTCTGGAGCGTGCTCGCCGGCGGGACTGCAGTGACGATCGTCGCAGCGCTCGTCGCACGCCGGCGACGCCGCCGCACCTTGCGCGAGCGACTCGCTCAGGAAATCGACCTGGAATCGACGCTGACTTCGCTCCGCGAGGCCGTGCAGGAGGTGCGCGAGCGCCTGCCAGTCCACGACGGCAAGGTCGCACGCTCCATCTGGCGCAAGCGCGTCAAGCCGCTCGTTCAGCAGACTGCCCGCACCCTGCCGGAACACGCCCGCAGCGCGACTGCGGTCCTGGAAGCCGAACGGGCAGCGGTGGAAAAACTGCAGCGCCAAATCTTGCCCGCCACCGAGCAAGCTGCGCGTCAGGCAGCACTGACGGCCGAGCGAGCGCTCCAGCGTGCTGCTGAAAGCGCCCGCACGGTCCCCAAGCGTCTCCCGCTGCCCTCCGCTCGCTCTCGCCGGCCAGGACTGCTCGTCCGACTCGCTGCTGGTGCGCGTGACACTGCTGCCCTCGGCTTTTGGATGGGCGCGGCAGCAGCTCTGGTCTACTTTGGTCTGCTTCGACCGGAGCAGCGCGAGCGACTCCAGCAGGGCGCGAGCTCGTTCGTTACCCAGCTCCGTGAGCTGTGGGCCGATTTCTCCTTCAGCGAGGAGCCACTCCCCGAGTTCACGGAGTGAGCAGCCGGGAGTTCGCCCTTCTGGAAACGTGGAGCGAGCCGGCGATCGCGGTGAGCGCCGGCCCGCTCCACGGGGTACTCGTTCGATGTTCCCACTCAGATAGTCGGCAGCTGCCACGTGGGTCGTCGTGCGACGGCACGTTCCCGGTACACTTCTCTCGGGAGGCGAGGCATGAACGATGAGAGCGACACGCGCCATGAACTCGAGCGGTTCCACCGTCGCGTGACCCGCGGAGCGAAGCTCGAACGGGCCTCGAGCACCGAACTCGCCCCGGAAGTGCTGGCCCGCTTTCTCAACGCGTTGGCCGATCCGACCCGCCTGCGCATCGTCGAACTCCTCGCTCGCGAAGGAGAACTCCACGTCAGCGCGCTCGTCGAGCGACTCCAGCAGCCCCAAGGACGCGTTTCGACGCATCTCGCTTGCCTGCGGACCTGTGGACTCGTGCAGGTCCGCCAGGATGGGAAATATCGCTTTTACACCATCGCGGATCACCGCATCCCTGCCTTGCTCGCGCTGGCCCGCGACTTGGCTCTTCCCTACGCTGCAGCGATCGCGACGTGCCGAGTCGCCGCACGCCGCTGTTCCTCGGAGGATTGACGGATGCGTCAACTC
>Ga0272447_1002039_pt1 | contig 11550 bp, 10 predicted proteins | sample YNPCB0133_FD_194589 | JGI IMG/M metagenome (GOLD analysis project Ga0272447, IMG submission 194589) | Hot spring microbial mat communities from Yellowstone National Park, WY, United States - YNP-CB-013-3 | ecosystem: Environmental > Aquatic > Thermal springs > Hot (42-90C) > Sediment | place...
ATCCGTGTGCTGTTGAATCGGATACAGATGGACACGGATGGCACGGGTTTTCACGAGTTCTATCCATGTCCCATTTTGAACAGGACACGGATGGCACGGGTTTGCACAGGTGCTCATCCCTGTCCTGTTTCAGCGTCCTCAAGGGGGAACCATGCCGATGCTCCAGATGACCGTCAACGGGGAGAGGGTAGACCTGGATGTGCCCGAAGACCGCATCCTTGCCGACGTCCTCCGCTATGACCTGGGCCTCACCGGCACCAAGATTGGCTGTGGGGAGGGGGCATGCGGCGCGTGCACCGTCTTGGTGGACGGCAAACCGGTCCGCTCGTGCCGCTTCCCGGCCCTGAAGGCCCAGGGCGCGCAGGTGCTCACCATTGAGGGCGTCGCACAGGGCGGCGTCCTCCACCCCCTGCAGGAAGCCTTCATCCGCCACGGCGCGCTCCAATGTGGCTTCTGCACGCCGGGGATGATTATGGCTGCGCTGGGGCTCCTCCTGCGCAACCCCACCCCCACCGACGAGGAGATTTTCGCCGCACTGCGCCACAACCTCTGCCGGTGCACCGGCTACCGGAGCATCGTGGACGCCGTGCGCGCGGCCGCCGGGCGGGGCGGTGAACCGTTCATCCCTGCCACCCGCCCGCCGGGGCGCGCGGTGGGCCGTCCCCTTCCCCGCCCCGACGCCGTCGCCAAAGTGACCGGCACCGCCCGCTACGCCGACGACCTGACCTTCCCCGGCATGCTCCACGGCGCCGTCCTGCGGGCCGGGGTCCCCCACGCCCGCATCCGCCGGATAGACGTCTCCGAAGCCCGCGCGCTCCCCGGCGTCCACGCTGTCCTCACCGGGGAGGACGTCCCCGGCGAGAATCGCCACGGGCTGGTCCACCGGGACTGGCCCGTCCTCTGCACCGACAAAGTCCGCTACGTGGGGGACGCAGTGGCGCTGGTGGCGGCGGAAAGTCCGGAGGTAGCCCGGCAGGCCCTGGAGCGCATCCGGGTGGAGTACGAGCCCCTGCCCGTGGTGGCCGACGTCTTCCAGGCCCGCCGCCCGGAGGCCCCGCGCGTCCACGAAGACCACCCCACCGGCAACCTGCTGGCGGAACTGCACATCCGCCGGGGGGATACGGAGCGCGCCTTCGCCGAAGCGGATGTGGTCATAGAGCGTACGTACCAGACCCCAATGATAGACCACGCCTTTATGGAACCGGAGTGCGCCGTCGCCCGGCGCGGGGAGGACGGGCGGCTGGAGGTGTACGTCGGCTCCCAGATTCCCCACGCCGACCGGGCCCAGATCGCCGCCGCGCTGGGGGAGGACGTGCGGGTGATCGCCACGACGATGGGCGGGGGGTTCGGCGGCAAGGAGGACATCGCCGGGCAGATTCACGCTGCGCTGCTGGCCCGTGCCACCGGCCGGCCGGTCAAAGTCCGCTACAGCCGCGCCGAATCTCTGCTGGCCCACCCCAAGCGACACGCCACGGTTGTGCGGGTGCGGCTGGGCGCCCGGCAGGACGGCCGCCTGGTCGCCCTGGAGAACGAAATCTGGGCCGACACGGGCGCATACGCCAGTTTGGGGACGAAGGTGCTGGCCCGCGCCGTCAGCCACGCCGGGGGGGCGTATCAAATCCCCCACGTCCGCATTGACGGCTATCTCTACTACACCAACAACCCGCCTGCCGGGGCGTTGCGCGGCTTCGGCGTCCCCCAAATCGCTTTCGCCGTGGAGAGCGCGCTGGACGAACTGGCCCACGAACTGGGGATGGACCCCATCACGATCCGGCGGCAGAACCTCCTGCGGGTGGGCACCGTCACCTGCACCGGACAGCGACTGCGGGAGAGCGTGGGCCTGGAGGAGTGTCTGGACCGGGTGGAGGCGGAGATTCGCCGGGAGCAGGGGCTGGGGCCGGGGGAACCCATCCGCTGGGGGTGGCGGGAGGGGGAGAAGGCGCTGGGCTGGGGAGTCGCGCTGGCCTACAAGAACACCGGCCTGGGCGTTGGCGCCGCCGACTTCGCCATCGCCGAGGTGGAACTGACCGACGACGGCGGGGCCGAGGTGCGCGTCGGGGCGGCGGAGATGGGGCAGGGGCTGCCGACGGTCCTGACCGCCATCGTCGCCGAGGAACTGGGCGTGCCCACCGAACGGGTGCAAATCGTCCCGCCGGATACGGACCGGACACCCGACGGCGGCCCCACCACCGCCTCCCGCCAGACCTTCGTCTCCGGCAACGCGGTGCGGCTGGCAGCGGTCCGACTGCGGGAAGAGTTGGTCGCGGTGGTGAGCGGACGGCTGGACGTCCCGCCGGACGCGCTGGAGTTTCGGGACGGGGCCATCGCCACCCCGCGGGGGCAAATCCCGCTGGCGGAAGCGGTCCGGTGGGCGCGGGCGGAAGGGCGCCCCGTCGTCATCCGGCACCGGTACGACATGCCGCCCACCCGTCCGGTGGACCAGGAGGGGGATACCTACGTGGCCTACAGTTTCGCCGCGCACGCCGCGCTGGTGGAGGTGGACGGGGGGAAGGGTACCGTGCGGGTGCGGAAGATGGTGGTGGCCCACGACGTGGGACGGGCGATCAACCCGCTGGCGCTGGAGGGGCAGATAGAAGGGGGCATCGTGATGGGATTGGGGATGGCGCTGAAGGAGGAATTCGTCCTGGAGGACGGCGTCCCCCGGACGCGCAAACTGGCCGACTGCCGCCTGCCCACGCTGGCGGATGTGCCGGAAATTGTCTCGTTCATCGTGGAGCATCCCACTTCGGAGGGGCCCTACGGGGCCAAGGGCATCGGCGAACTGCCGACGATTCCAGTGGCGCCGGCGGTGGCCAACGGGGTCTATCATGCTATCGGGGTTCGTATCCGGCAGTTGCCGCTCTCCCGGTTCATTTGACAAATCGGTTAGAGAGAGTATAATCAAAATGTTATCGTTTCCCCCCACGCTCAAAGATAAAGGAGAACGCCATGGCCGAGACAAGATACGGAGAGGTCACGCAGGACGATAAACTCTGGGCTCTTCTCTCCTGGCTGATATGGATTGTTGCCCTGATCGTCCTTCTGATGGAAGACAAAAAATCCCGCCCCTTCATCCGCCACAACGCCGTCCAATCCCTGGCACTCGCCCTGGTCAGCTGGGTGCTGAGCGCCGTTCTCAGTTTCGTTTTCATTGGCTGCGTGATTGGCGTCGCCTGGCTGGTCTATGTCATCATCCTGGCGATCCAGTCCTACCAGGGCAAGTGGGTCAACATCCCCTTCCTGACCGACTTCTGCAGGAAGCAGGGCTGGATCTAAACGATTCATGGGACTTCCCGGGCTTGTGTAGCGCCGGCTGTCAAGGCGGTCAACAAAGGTGCCAGGCACTTTCAAAGTGCCTGGCACCTGAATAGTATGATGCGCGCCCTCTGGTTGACCCGTTTCCTGTTTCCCATCGGCGTGCTGGCGGTGACGACGCTGTTTGTCGCCCGCCTGCCGCCCATTCCTCTGGAACAGATATTCCCGACGCCCCCCCCTTCGCCGACGGCCACATGGCCGCCCACCCCCACGCCGTCGCCCACTCCCATCCCTACGCCGACGCCGACACCCACGCCGACGCCGACACCCATGCCCACCCCGACACCCACGCCCACCCCGACCCCTGGACCTCTGCCGGATTTTGCCGAAGTTCCTATTCTGATGTACCATTATGTAGAGGACCCGCCGCCCAACGCAGACCGCATCCGGCGGGACCTGACCGTCCGTCCCGAAATGTTTGAGGCCCAGTTGCAGTACCTGGCCGAGGCTGGATACCGCACCGTCACTCTGACCGACCTGTACCTCTACCTGACGGAAGGGCGACCCCTGCCGGAGAAACCCGTCATCCTGACCTTTGATGACGGCTACCGGGACGCCTATACCGTCGTCTTCCCCCTCCTGCAAAAGTACGGATTCGCGGGGACATTCTTCGTCCTGGCAACGCCCGCCCATTACGAAAGTCCACAATATCTGACCTGGGCAATGATGAAAGAGATGGCGGACGCCGGAATGGAGATTCAGGGGCACGGACGGGATCACGTGGACCTGCGCGGCAAGTCCTACGAGTTCCTGGTCTATCAGATTCTGGGGATCAAGGAGGCCGTGGAGTACCACACCGGCCGTCCGGTGCGGTTCTTCTGCTATCCGTCCGGTCAGTACGATGCCAGTGTGATTGCCGTGCTCCGCTCCGCCGGATACTGGGGGGCTGTAACGACCCAGCACGGCCGCATCCATACCCGTGAGGACCTGTACACTCTCCCCCGCATCCGCATTCGCGGCTCCGACACCCTGGAGACCTTCGTCGCCAAACTGGAGGGACGATGATTCATGGGTTAGGGGGCAGCATTAGCCTCTGCCTTCCATCAGAGCCGGAGTTTGGAGTATGGAAACGGATGGCCGAGGTCCTGACTCCGCCATAGAGTTCCGGTATCCAGGCGATGTTCTGGAACCCGGTTGAGACGAAGCGGAAGAGACCTTCTTGCTGGCCAAGTCAGTCGTTCAGCGAATGCCCGAAGAGATGAGGCCGTGAGAGCCGAATCGTTCTTGAATACACGATACCAGGGATGGGGTCTATACCCGAAGATTATTCAACGTATTATCTGCATCCTGTTCCTGTTGCTGACCCCCGCGTGCCGGCCGGGGAGCCCGCCCGCTCCGTCGCCGACCGCTGCGCCGGTGGATGACGCCCGCTATGCCGCTATGAGGGAGCGAATGGTGATTGAGACGATTCAAGCCCGGGGAATTCGGGACGAACGGGTGCTGGAGGCGATGCGCACCGTCCCCCGCCACCTTTTCGTGCCGGAGGAGGAACGCCCTCAGGCCTACGGAGATTATCCGCTGCCCATCGGCTTCGGCCAGACCATCTCCCAGCCCTACATTGTGGCCCTGATGACGGAACTGCTGGACCTGAAGCCGGGCGACCGGGTGCTGGAAGTGGGTACCGGCTCCGGCTACCAGGCCGCCGTCCTGGCCTCCATCCCCGGAGTGGAGGTCTACTCGGTAGAGATCATCCCCGAACTGGCCCGCAGCGCGGAGGAGCGGCTGAGGGAGTTGGGCTACAAAGTAACCTGCAAGCAAGGGGACGGCTACTACGGCTGGCCGGAGTACGCTCCCTTTGACGCCATCATCGTAACGGCCGCGCCGGACCACATCCCCCCGCCACTGGTGGAGCAACTGGCCGTGGGCGGGCGGATGGTCATCCCCGTCGGGCCGCCAGGCGGGTATCAGGTGCTCTGGAAACTGGTCAAGCAGCCGGACGGGGAACTGAAGGCTTATAACTACGGCGGCGTGGCCTTCGTCCCCCTCACCGGGTCGGGGGTTCAGCAGCGTCGGATGCAGGAGACTGCCACGCCCAGGCCGAAGTGAGCCGCGCGCCCAGATAGGCCGCCGCTCCGGCGACCAGCACGGCCCGGAAGCCCCAGGAGAGGGCCATCAGGGCCGCCAGGATGGACGCGACGACCGACAGCGCCCCGTTGACCCCCCACGCCCAAGGCACCAGGGCCGGTTCTCGCTCCTGCAGGGCCCCCAGCAGGCGCGGGAAGGGCATCCCCATCACCAACCCCAGCGGGGCCAGCCCCAGGACCGTCACCGCCGCGCGCGCCCAGAAGGGCATCCCCAGCAACGGCTCCGAAAGCAACGGCATCCCCAGACCGTAGAGGACAACCACCCCCATTACCCTCTCCAGCGCTCGCTGCGGGGAGACGCGCGCCGAAAGGAAACTCCCCAGTCCAGAGAAAAGCAACAGCGCCCCCAGCACCCCGGCCATCGCGTAGGCCGGGTGTCCCAGGAACAGAATAAACCGCTGCAGCAAGGGGATTTCCACCAGCATAAAGCCCAGCCCCAGAAAGGCGAAGGGGGCCAACCGTAGGGGCAACCCTTGCGGTTGCCCCGCAGGGGCAGGCGCAAGGCCTGCCCCTACCGGTTGCCCTCGTTGCGGTTGTCCCCGTTGCGGTTGCCGCCCCGCCAGCGGCAGGAGGATCAACGCGCCCGCTGCGACGACGGCAATCCCCAACAGCGCCAGCGGCACCAGATACCCCGCCCCGCCGAACGGCTGCCAGACGTGCCCTGCCATCGCCAGTACCTCCGGCACCTGCCGCCAGCGGAAGAAGTGGCCGAAGAACGGGCGATCGTCGGGGGGCGGCGCGACGTCAAAGGGATAGTCGGCCAGCCAGCGGGCGCGGTCTTCGGCCTCCATCAACCCAACGAAGGCCAGATAGTGCTCCGGGGTAGGCATCACGTTGTAGCGGTTGGCCTCCTCGGGGCGGATGTCGGGCGCGTAGGCCAGGTCCAGGGAGCGGGCAGCCGCGAAGGCCCGGATGGCGGCCAGTTCCCCAGGGGTGAAGGGGCCCCGGCGGGCCAGGATGAGCACCTGGTTGTAACTGCGCAGGGCGACCAGACTCCGCGCCGGGTCTCCGCCGGTCCGCTCCACCGCCTCCACCGCCAGAGCGAAGGCTCGCACTTCCTCGGAGGGCGGCGACTGGGCCCAGCGGACCACCACGAACAGGCCCCCGTCGGTCAGACGGCGCATCGCGGCGACGAAACTCTCCACCGTATAGCGGTAATCCTCCGCCAGACTGTAGGCGCCGGAGGTGACGGGGTGGTACGGGGCCGACAGGGCCATCAGGATGACGTCGTACTCCAGGCCTGCGCGGGCCAGGAAGGCCCGCCCGTCCTCCACAAAGAGGGTCACATCGGGGCGGTCGTAGAGGTTCCCCGCCCAGTCCCCCTGCGCGCGGACGGCGGCGACGACCAGCGGCTTCATCTCCACGGCCGTCACCGACCGCGCCCCCTGTGCCAGCGCGACCCAGAGATCCCAGCCGCCGCGCGGGTCCAGGACCAGCGTCCGGGCCCCGGGCCGCAGGCGGTACGGCAGCGCGGTCAGCAGACAATCGGTCAGCGGGGCCAGTTCCGCCGGGTCCGTGACGTGGGTGATGGGGCTGAGGTCGTCCCCGTCCACGAAGAGCGCCCGCTGAGGCGGTGGCTGTCCCCGGCAGGCGATGCCCTGCCCGGGGAGACTCCGGATGAGGGAAGATTCCACCACATCCACCCGGGAGATGCCGTTCCAGGCCCGGAAGAGGAGGCGGCTATCCGGGTACTGGAGGGCGTAGGAGAGGCCCTTGTAGGGGGAGAGGCGGATTTCCAGGACGGGCGGGAGATGGAGGGCCATCAGCCCCAATCCTCCGGCGACGGCCAGTTGGAGAAGCGCGCCAGGCCAGCGGGGGCGGGAGAAGAGGAGGGCCGAGAGCCCGCCCAGCCCGGCGGTCAGGAGCACCATGCCTTCGGCACCTGTGCGGGATGGAAGAACCACCGCCAGCAGGCATCCCAGACCTGATCCGGCCAGGTTGGCCGCGTAGGTCTGGCCCACTCTGCCCCGTTGGAGGGAAAGGAGCAGGCCTGTCGCCGCCCCGGCGCAGAAGAAGGGAAGGGAGAGGGCCACGTAGTGGAGGGCCAGGATACCCCACTGCCAGGCGTCCAGCGCGACGCGGAAGGAGTCAAAGGGGAGCGCCAGCGTCAGCCCGTAGGACCCGACGGCAGTGAGAGCAAACCCCCATCCCAGGAGGGAGAGGGCCCGCGCGGGGCGGCGGATAATGCCCCCGGCCAGGGTCAGGAAAGTCCCGCTGGCGCCGAAGCCCAGCAGGGCCAGACTGACTGTCATGAAGGCGAAGTGGTAGAACTGAGCGACGGAAAAGAGGCGGGTCAGGTTGACCTCAAAGGCCAGGGCGGCGGCGGAGAGAAGAAAGAGGGCCAGCAGGTCGCAGGACACAGGTCGCAGGGAGCACGGAGCAGGTCGCATATCGCAGGGAGCATGTCACAGGTCGCAGGGAGCATGTCACAGGTCGCAGGGAGCATGTCGCAGATCGCAGGAAGCACGTCACAGGTCACGGGTGGTCAACCGTCTGTCGTCCATCGTCTGTGGTCAGTGGTCTGTCGTCCGTCGTCTATCAGGCGATGTCTTCGTGTTCCCGCAGGAGAATGCTCTGGTGGACGTAGTAGAGGGCCAGGGATTCGGCGATGCCGCCTGCGATGCGGCGGCTCACCTGCGCGGCCACATCCACGGGGTGGAGTGTCCCCCGTTCGGTGGGGCAGATGACGGCCAGTTGTCCGCCGTCACTCCGGTGGATGGCCCATTCCCCGTTGTGGCGTCGGCGAAAGACCTCGCCGAGGAAGGCCACCCAGAGAATCTGGAGCGGACGGGGAGGGGACGGGGTGCGCTCAATCCATTCGTCCAGCAATTGAAGCGCGGTAGCATCGTACCGGACCGGCTGACCGGCGAACCGTTCCAGTTGCCGCCGGGCCTGCTCGGCCAGTTCCACCATTTGACGGGCGCGATCCGGGCTCAGAAGTTGCAGTGGAGAGTCCATCAAAATATACAGGAAATCTTTGCGCTCTCTGCGTTCTCTGCGGTTCGTTTTTGCAGTGGACTCAAGGATTCAAAGCCCAAGAAAAGTCCGAACGCGCAACAAAAAGAGAACCGGGCGGTACCAGACCATCAAACGGATTCCAGAAAGCGAAGCAATTCATTTAACTCATAGCGGATAGCCCGCCATTCCAGGAGGTCGGTGTAGAGCGTGTGGTCATCCGGAGAGACGCCCTCGTCATGGATGCGCTGCTCCAGCGCTTCCATAGAGCCATATTTGGCCTGTAGCCGGGCCGCTGCCCGCTTCAGAGCGAAAATGCGCTCTACTGCTTCAGCGGTGATTCCCCTGAGAAGCAGGTCCTCGCCGGAGACGGGCAGAACCGTAGCGGCTCTCTGAATTAATTCCTGGATGACAGTCTCCCTCGCCATCGGATTTGCTCCTGGTGTCATTATACTTGAAAATTCAAAAGGGGGCAAACATGCGCGGTTTCTGGAAACTGCTTCAGGTTCAGGCCAAACTCTATCTGCGGGAGCCCATCGCGACTTTTTTCACCATCTTCTACGCGCCGCTGGTGCTCCTGCTCTTCGGCGCCATCTACGGCAACAAACCAAACCCTTTTTATGGAGGACGGGGGGCAATGGACGTCGGGGTGCCTTCTTTCATCGGGCTCATCGTTGTCACGGTGGGGCTCATCGGCCTGCCCATCAGCGCGGCGGCGGCGCGGGAGAGCGGCGTCCTGCGGCGCTTCCGGGCCACCCCTCTCCATCCCCTGGCCTATATCCTCAGCGACATCGCGTCTTATCTCCTGATGACGCTTATCGGCGTCCTGTTGCTGGTCCTGACCGGCAGGGCCATCTTCCATATCCGGTTTGAGGGGAACGTCCTGAGCGTGCTGGCGGGCTTCCTGCTGGGGACGACGGCCTTTTTCGCGCTGGGGTATCTGATCGCCGGTCTGGCTCCCACCGCCCGCATCGCGCAGACGGTGGGGATGGTGCTGGCCTTCCCGATGATGTTCATCTCTGGGGCCACTATACCGCTGGAGGTGCTGCCGGCGAAGGTGCGGGCCGTCGGCCAGTACATCCCGCTGACCCACGTGGTGACGCTGATGCGGGGATTGTGGTTCGGCGATTCGTGGAGCCAGCACTGGAAAGAGGTCGCGGTGCTGGTGGGTGTCTGCTGGTGGGAGGCGCTATCGCGGCGCGGACGTTTCGGTGGGAGTAGGAACGAACGTGCCAGGCACTGAAAGTGCCTGGCACGTTTGATTTACAGATACTGCCGCAGTTGTCGGCTGCGGCGGGGGTGACGCAACCGGCGGAGGGCTTTGCCCTCAATCTGACGGATTCGCTCCCGGGTCAGGCCGAACTTCTGCCCCACTTCCTCCAAGGTGTGAATGCGATTGCCACCCAGTCCAAAACGGAGGCGCAGGATACGGGCCTCCCGGGGGTTGAGAGTAGAAAGCACCTCTTCTATCTTCTCCGCCAGCATCTTCTGGTACGCGCTCTGGGGAGGGGTGGGAGTGGAATCGTCTTCAATGAACGCCCCCAGTTCGTTGTCTTCCTCCTCCCCCACCGGGTGCTCCAGGCTGAGCGGCCGCCAGGAGACCCGCATCATCCACTGCACTTTGCGCGGCTCCAGGTCCAGTTCAGCAGCAATCTCCTCAGGGGTCGGTGGGCGACCGTACTCCTGCTCCAGTTGCTGGGCCGTCTTGTAGAGCCGACGGATGCGGTCGGACATGTGGACGGGGACGCGGATGGTGCGGCTCTGATCGGCCACGGCCCGGCTGATGGTCTGACGAATCCACCAGGTCGCGTAGGTGCTGAACCGGTAGCCCCGTCGGTAATCAAACTTCTCCACCGCTTTCATCAGACCGAGATTCCCCTCCTGGATCAGGTCCAGGAAGGGAACACCGCGGCCGATGTATTTTTTCGCGATGCTGACGACCAGGCGGGTGTTGGCTTTGATCAGGTGCTCGCGCGCCGCCCGGCCCTGTTCCACCAGCGCCTCCAACCGGGCCCGCTCCACCGGGTCCGTACCGTCGTTGGCCAGTACCCGTTCTGCCTCGCGCCCCATTTCTATGATGTGGGCCAGATGGGTCTCTTCCTCCAGGGAGAGCAACGGCACCCGCGCCATTTCCCGCAGGTAGAGGCCTACCGCATCGTCGGCGGCAATCCCGCTCAGGTCATCCAGGTCTACCCCGGCCAGTTCGGCCAGGTCTTCCGTCTCCGGAGCGGGCAACTCCTCGTATACCTCAATGCCCGCCTCGCTCAACAGTGCAATGACTTCTTCCAGTTGCTCTGGGGAACCTTCGGCCTCCGGCAACAGGTCCAGAATATCGTTGATGGTCAGGTACCCCTGGGCTTCCGCTTTCTCCAACAGTTCTTCCAATATATCCATACTCCCTACTCCTTAATCCCTACTTCAGAAACTGAGCCAGGGGAGCCAGTCGGGGGTCTACTCTCTCCTCCGCACAGCGGCAGGGTTCCAGATTGAGATTGGCACCGCATTCCGGGCAGATGCCCTTGCAATCCAGGCGGCATAACGGCTTCATCGGCAGATTGACCCAGATTTGCTCCCGCAACAGGGGCAGGGGGTCAAACCACCCCTCCTCGGTGAGGGTGTACGTGATCCCGGGGCGCGGTCGCCCCAATCCGATGGTCTCCTCTACTTCCAGGACGGTTTCGTACGGGAATAGTTCCAGGCAGCGGACGCATTCTATCTCCACCCGGGTTTCCACGTGGGCTTCTACCAGGATGCCGCCCTGGACGCGGGTGAACTGAATGGGGCCCCGAAGGAAGGCCACCGAGATGTCGTCCAGTTGTTGAGGGCCTTCATCCAGAGTGAAGGAGAGGCGCTCGCCCGGACGCGCCCCGATGAGCGGGGAAAGGTCTATCTGAACCATAGAAACACAAAAGTACCAGGCACTTCCTCAGGCCCTGTCGGTCTCAGGAGAAAAGGTTCGCTGAATCCATCGGGAAAGTGCCTGGTACTGAATCGTTCAACCGCCTTTTGTGCTGGGTTTGCACATATTATAACAGAAAAGAAGACTTTCGTCAAGGGTTTTTGGTGCCAGTGATTGTTCACCTGTTGGTAAAATTGGGGTATAATGTTGGAGGCAATCCGTTCTTGCGGGAGGAGGAGAGATGCGGCTACTCTTTCGTCTGCCCCCAGTGAAGCCGGATGCGTTCCAGGCCCCCCA
>Ga0272447_1002040_pt1 | contig 11542 bp, 10 predicted proteins | sample YNPCB0133_FD_194589 | JGI IMG/M metagenome (GOLD analysis project Ga0272447, IMG submission 194589) | Hot spring microbial mat communities from Yellowstone National Park, WY, United States - YNP-CB-013-3 | ecosystem: Environmental > Aquatic > Thermal springs > Hot (42-90C) > Sediment | place...
AGGTCGCAAGTCGCAGGTCGCAAGTCGCAGGTCGCAAGTCGCAGGTCGCAAGTCGCAGGTCGCAAGTCGCAGGTCGCAAGTCGCAGGTCGCAAGTCGCAGGTCGCAAGTCGCAGGGTCGCGGTAGAGGCGAGGCGTGCCTCGTCCGTCTAAAGGTGACAATCACCTTAAAGGTGACTGTCACCTTCACTCAGAGCGCAGCGGGGTGCCGTTTGAGGCGATTCAGACGCCACTCCGCTTCGCTTCGTGGCTCACTACCAGCATTTTTTAGACACGCTCTCAGGCTGCAGGGATGACCGTCACGGTGCCGGGCTTCCCCTCTTCGCCGTCCACGGCGATCTGGACGGGAAGAAAGGCCTGAACAATCGCGATGTTGGTCAGCAGATGACGGGTGACAGCAGAAGTGAACAGGCGGGAAGTCCCGGCCGCCAGTGCCATCGGGAGCAGGAGTTGGTCCGCCAGATGGGGGTCCACCGGAGCACCGGTTTCGTGATGGGTCAGCAGGTCCTGGCAGGCCATCTGGGCGACCTGGTCGGCGGGCAGGCCCTTGCGCCCGTAGGCGGTGAAGCCCGCCAGCGCGTGCTCATACTGGACGTGCAGGAAAATCCCCGCTCCCGGTCCGGCTCCCCGCACGACCAGCGGCTGCAAGTCGGCCTTGAGGCCGGCGCGGGTCAGCAGATTACGCGCCCGGTCCACCATCCGCTGGGGGATGTGGGCCGGCAGGTTGGAGACGATGCCCCGTCCCCAGACCCGCCGGACGTCCCCCCGGTCGGTCAGCGCAATGGGAGCCAGTGGGCCCGAGCGCCCCCGAATCCGCACCCGAACCTCCCCGCCGCCCGCCGGGTAGAAGCCCCAGGCCACCAGTTCCATCTCCGCCTCCAGCCCCATCCGGGCCACCGTGGGCAGGAACACCTCCCGCAGGTAGTCCACCGACGGCGCCCAGGGGACGTGGGTGCCCCCGCGCAGGGTCAGGAGACTCTCGCCGGAGATCAGCGCCAGCGGCAGGAAGACGGTCTGGAAGACCAGGCCTACGGCGCCAGCGCTCCCGCGCCCGGCAATCTCCGCCACGTCAAAGGCGTACGTCCCCGGGACCGGCGGACTCTGGGGCCGAAAACGGAGCGTCTGGCTGCCCAGTTCGGCCCCCTCCACGCGGGCCTGGCAGATGGCAGCGGCAGCCTGCACCGCGGTCAGGTGCTGAGGCTGCAGGCCGGGGTTGGGCCGCCCGGCGCGGATGTGGACGATTTCCACTGGCTGGCCCGTGAGCGCGGAGAGCGTCAGGGCCGTCCGCAGGACCTGCCCCCCACCCTCGCCGATGGAGCCATCTACTTGCATCACCGACTCCCCGAAATCTGCCGCAGGAGGGTATCCAGCCGCAGCAGGTCGCCGCCCAGCAGGCGGGCCAGTTCCCGACCCGCCTCCAGCAGGAACGACTCCCGCTCCTGGGGCGGACGGGCCGCCGCCGCAAACCGCAAACTGGCAACCAGCAACTCGTCCGCAGGGACATCCCGGGCTCCCAGGACCAGCCGGAAATAATCCAGCCGCTGAGTGAAATCCCGCACCTCTTCGGGCGCACACTGGTAGAGAAAGTCCATCGTCACCGGCGGTTGGGGCGGGATGCAGTGGAGAATGCGACCGCCCATCCGGCAGCCCACCGCCAAAACGCTCACCTCTATGGGCACCTGCCGGTTCTCCTGCTGGTCCCGGACCACCTCCTCTGTCGGCTCGGCGACGACGACGTAGCGGACGAACTGGTCGTCCCGCAGCGCGACGTTGTAGATCAGGCCGTAGACGGCGGCATCGGAAGAGCGCAGGTCCGCCCGCACGAAGGAGCCGAAGACGGGAATCTCCCGTTGCATCGCCCGGCACCCCACCACAAACCCCCGATTGGATGCTTGCAGAATCCGCCCAACGGGGAGTGGAGGGGGGTAACTGGTAGATTGGGAATTGGTAAATTGGTCACTGGTCATTTGGTCATTGGTCATTGGTCATTTGGTCATTGGTCATTCCCCCGGAGGCTGATAGCCGGGGCCGTAGTGGTAGGCCGCCCGACGCGGCGCGTACCGGCTGACAAACCGGTCGTGGTAGAGCAGGTTCCCCGCCCGGTCGTACACCCACCGCTCCACCGTCGCCGTCAGCCCCTTCTGGGCCGTCTGCCACTCCTGCACCGTCCCCGGCGGCAGTTTCTCGTCCAGTTGGTAGATGGGCGGGCCCGGCTCCGTCTCATCGGTGATGACGGGGCCTTTGATCTCCACCCGCCGCCCGTCGTCGGTGGAGTAGAAACGAAAGATGAGCCGGTGACTGGCCTCCTCCACCTCCGTCTCTATCAGCAGCGCCGTCGGGCGGTCGTTGACGAACTTGAAGTCCACCAGGGGCGCGTAGACGGTGGCATCCAGGCCCGGACCGTAGCCGCGCAGTTCGTAGTAACCGACCCGGTGGTAATGCGCCCAGCGCTCCACGATGGGATACCCCCCGCGCAGCGCGGCCCGAAAGGCCGTGGTGGAGACCTGACAGATACCGCCGCCGACCTCTATGGCCAACTGCTCCCCCAGAGTGACATAGGCCTCGTCGTACCCCGCCTCCGCGCTCACTTCCCCCAGGTAGCGGTTGAAGGAGAAGGTCTCGCCGGGGGCGACCACCAGTCCGTCAAACTTTTTCGCCGCCAGACGGATGTTGTGGTCCCGACCGGCAGGGGAGCCGATGAAGTACGAGTCCCCCTCGGCGACCAACTCCCGAATGCCCAGGTCCTCCGCCGTCGCGGTGTCGGGGTAGCGGGGCAGGACGACGCTCAGGCTCAGCGGCGCCGTGTGCTGGCCCGCCGCCACCGCCGCCAGGATGTTCTCCACGCTGGCCTCCATGTCCAGCGCCCGCCCGGGCGACGATGGAGAAATGGGCACCAGTCGCCCGGTCCGCTCGTCAAAGTGGAAGCGGGCATCCACCGGCTCAATCGCCAGGGAGGGCGCGATGCCCTCCAGAAACGCCCGCAGCGCCTCCCGGTCCAGAGTGACGGCCAGGCCGCCGCCCTGGACGGTGGTGGTGAGCATCCCGGCCAACTGGTCGGGCGTCAGGGCCCAGGGGCCCGGGTCGCCCTGGCGGGGATTGGGCAGGAGCAGGGTGAACGGGCCGGAGAGCAGGGCCTCCGCCCGGGCACGGGCCCCCTCGGCATCGGTCACTTGCGGCGGAACCTCCCGCACGACCAGCGTCACCCGGGGGTCGCCAGGGTTTCCCAGGGACTGCCGGAGGGCCGCCAGCGCCGCCTCCACGTCCAGCGCGCGGCCGGGGCGGGCCGGAGTGGAGACCGGCGTCAGGCCCTGGAGGGTCAGAGTGGCGTCCACGGGCGGGACGTCTATCCCTTTCGCCAGCGCCTGAAGGTACAGGCGGGCGGCGGACTCGTCGTAGGAAAGAACAGGGGCCACGGAATACCCGCCGAAAAGGAGCAGGAGGTGGGTCAGCGGGCCGTCCTCCGGGCCTCGCCCCACCTGGAAGGCGGCGCGGGCGGTGGCATCCGCCAGCAGGCGCAGGCCGATGTCGGCAGGAGGGGCATCCCAGGCCCGCTCCGGGCCGACCAGATGGACGGTGGGGAGCACCAGGCGCTCCTGGAGGCGCCGGGCCGCCTCCTCCGGCTGCAGGCCGCCGACCGGGACCTCCCCCACCCAGATGCCAGGGTAAATGCGGTCGGCACACCAGGCCTCGTAGGCCAGAAGCAGGCCGAAGGCGCCCAGGAAAGCCAGTACAGCAATCAGCAGAGGAGGAAGCCATTCCAGAGCCTCCGTCGCCTCCCGGCCTTCATCCGGCCTACGGAGCGGTGACCCGGAGGTTGTCAAACTGGACCTCCACTCCCCCTTCGTAGAAACTCCCCGCGTAGAGACCGACATCACCGTGGGAGAAACGGTCATCCTCCACCTGGACCAGTTGCTGACCGTTGACGACAAAGGTCAACCGGTTCCCCTGAACGACCACTTCCAGGATGTTCGTGCCGGTCCCCGGATGGACGGCGTCGGAGGGCGTCCAGTCGGCGCCCAGGGGCTGACGGACGCCGTCCACGAACCGGCTCACCAGAAAGTACCCGTCGCCGCTGACGGAGAAGGCGTAGAAATGGCGGGGGTCCTGCATCCGGACCAGGACCCCGTATTCGTTGTCGTCGGGGCCGGCGACCTGGGACGCCTCCACGGTGAGGTGGAAATCCCGCAGGTCTTTCCCCGCCGAGGCCCAGGCCAGTTGGTTGGGGGCCAGAACGGAAATCCGCAACGCGCCGTCCTCCACCGTCACCCGGGCCGCGGCGTCCGACTCCAGTTTCCAGGCGCCGGGGGCCGAGAAGTCCTCCTCCCAGGGCAGGCCGTCTCCCTTTCCGCACGCGGTCAGCAGAAAGAGAATGATGAAGACACGAAAAGCACGAAAAGCACGAAAAGCACGAAAAGCACGAAAGGCGCGAAAGACACGAAAGGCGCGAAAGGTGATCATTCTTTCTCCTCGGGTTCGGGCGCGGTCACTTTGAAGTTGTCAAAGTGGACGCGGAGGGAACCCTCCGGTCCGGAGCCGGCGCCCAGGCCCACGTCGCCCTGGCGGAAGGTTTTATCGGTGACGGAAGCGATCAACCGGTCATTCACGAAAAGTTGAAGGCGCTCCCCCCGGCAGATGGCGCGGAGTCGGTAGACGGCCGCGCCGGTGGGGATGTCGGACAACGGCAGGAAGCCCTCGCCGCTGAGCACTTTGGGATGGCTATCTCGGACCCGTATAATGGCGTAGTAGCCGTCGTCGGTGACGGCGAAGTAGTAGAAGTTAGCCGGCGCCCGGTAGCGACAGATGAGGCCGAAGTGGCCAGCGCCGGAGACCCGGCGGGCATCCACCGTCACCACCACGTCGCCGAACCGCTTCCCCGGCCCGGCCCAGACGAACCAGTCGGGCTCGTAGACCTCTATGAAGTACTCCCCCTCCTGGTAGCCCCGGTCGTAGGCTTCCCGGCTTTCGCTCCCCCAGCCGCTGTTGGGGTTGCCGAAGCGGTCGTAGAAAAGGACGCCCGAGGATTTCTGACAGGCTGTCAGCACGAGCAGGGCCAGCACCAGCAGAAGCGGGCGCAAGACTCCCCCTCTCATAAGTTCCTCCCTGCAAGCGGGGCCCGATGGATACAACTGGTGCAGATTATACCATGAACACAAATAACTTGCATCCCCTCCTCCGTGGTGTATAATGCCCATGCCATGTCGTCCGAGGGCACGGTCATCCGGACGAAACTGCTTCCGCCCCGTCCCCACCGACGGGTGCTGGCCCGCCCGCGCCTCACCGGCCGCCTGTTGGAGGCGCTGGATTACCGCCTCACCGTCCTCCACGCGGGCGCCGGATACGGGAAGAGCACCGCCCTGGCCGCGCTCGCCGGGGAGGGATACCCCCTCATCTGGTACCACCTGGATGCCGAAGACGCCGACCCGACACCTTCCTCCTCCACCTGCTTCACGCCTTTCGCCCCCGCTGCCCCGACGCGGTGCAACTCCCGCTGGCCCTCCTGGAGGAACAGGGAGGACAGCCCTCCTGGACTGCGCCGGTGGACGCGCTGGTGGACGGATTGACCGAATATCTCGGCAGCTCCCACCTCCTCGTGGTAGACGATGCCCATCTGCTGAACAGTTCGCTGGAGACCCTCCGCATCCTGGACCGCCTGATCGGGCGGGCACCGACGTTCCTCCACACCATCCTCTCCACCCGCTACCCCCTGCGTCTGCCGTCCCTGATCGCCTGGCGGGCGCGCGGGGAAGTTCTGGAGATTCGCCAGGACGAACTGGCCTTCACGCCGGACGAAATCGCGTCCCTCTTCAGCCAGCAGTACGGCCTCTCCCTCTCCCCCTCGGAGGTCTCTCTGCTGGCCGAACGGACGGAGGGGTGGCCCATCGCCCTCCAGTTGGTCTGGCAGATGCTCCACAGCCGGGGCGCCTCCACAGTCCACGAGGCCCTGAGGCGCATCGCCGGGCCGACGGAGAGCCTCTTCCCCTACCTGGCCCAGGAGGTTCTGCGGCGACAGTTGCCCGACGTCCGGGAGTTCCTCCTCTCCACCGCCGTGCTGCGGGAGATGACGCCCTCCCTCTGCGACCGCCTGCGGGGGACGGAGGACAGCGCCCGGATGCTGGGGTACCTCCTGGAGAACGGGCTCTTCGTGGTGGACCTGGGGGAGGGACACGTCCGCTACCACCACCTGTTCCGAGAGTTCCTCTACCAGCAGTTATCCCCCCAGGAAGCCCGTCAGGCCCACCTGCGCGCGGCGCGGTGTTTCGCCGAACTGGGGGAGGAGACGGAGGCGGTCCCCCATCTGCTGGCCGCCGGGGCCTTTGAGGAGGCCGCGGCCATCCTGGACGGCCTCGGACGGGAAATGGTCCAGGCGGGACGGCTGGACACGCTGGCCGCATGGATCGGTACCCTGCCCCCGGAGGTTCTGGAGGCCCACCCGGCGCTTCTGGTGTATCTGGGGGACATCGCCCGGCTGCGCAGCCAGTTCAACGCGGCCCTGGGCTGGTACCGTCAGGCGGAGGAGCGATACCGCCTGCAGAATGACCTGCGGGGAGTCGGGCAGGCGCTGCGGGGACAGGCGCGCGTCTACCTGGACACCGTCAACCCCGCCCAGGCCGAACACATCCTCCAGGAAGCGCTTCGGCTCGCCGACGGGCAGGAGGACCGGGAGAGCCGCGCGCGCCTGCTGGAACTGCTGGCCGAAAACCGACTCAACCTGGGACGGCCGGAAGAGGCGGAGCAATTGCGCGCCCAGGCCCGCGCGCTGCGGGAGGAAGGGCCCGGCGAGGCCGAACTGGCCATCCGGGTGCTTCTGCGCACGGGACGGCTCAACGAGGCCCGGCGTCTCCTGGAGGAACAGGCGGAGCGGGAGCGCCGGGAGCCCGTCCTGCGCCCCCGCGCCCACCGGGAGACGTTGCTCCTGCTCTCCCTCATCCTCTCCTTCCAGGGGGAAGCGGAACCGGCCTGCCGCTGCGCAGTGGAAGGGACCCAGCGCGGCCAGGCGTTGCACTCCCCCTTCGTGACGGCCGTCGGCTACATGCGGCAAGGGCATGCCTGGCTGATCCGGAACGACCCCCAGGGGTACGCCCAGGCCTGTCGCTGCTACCAGGAGGCCATCCCCATCGGCGAGACCCTGGCGGTCCCCCGCCTCAAGGTGGAGGCCTTCTGGGGACTCTGCCGCGCCCACGGCTTCCAGGGCGAACTGGACGCCGCCGCCGACGCGGCCCAGCAGGGCATCGCCATCGCCCAGCAGGCCGGGGACGAGTGGATCACCGCCCTCATCCGCGTCTCCATGGGGGCCGGATACGTGCTGGCCGGGGATTTTCCCCGTGCGCTGGAGTGGCTGACCCAGGCCCTCGCCGCCTTCCGGGAGTGCAGCGACCCCTACGGCGAGGCCGTCGCCCGGCTGTGGCTCTGCCACGTCTGGTGGCGGACGGGCGACGAGGCCCGGCTCCGGCGGGACCTGGAGGAACTCCTCCGGCTGGTCCACACCTGGGGCTACGATTACCTCTTCACCCGTTCCCCCCTTCTGGGCCCCCCCGACCCCCGGCTGAGCGTCCCGCTTCTGGTCTACGCCCGCCGGTCCGGCATCCACCGCGCCTGCGCGGAGCGGTTGCTGCGCGCCCTGGGCCTGGAAGCGGTGGAGTTTCACCCCGGCTATCAGTTGCGCGTCCAGACCCTGGGGGAGTTCCGCGTCTGGCGGGGGAACCGGGAAATCCCCCCGGCGGAGTGGCGCCGGGAGAAGGCCCGCCGTCTCTTCCAGGTGCTCCTCACCCACCGGCGCGGGATGCTGGACCGGGACCAGATTCTGGAGATGCTCTGGCCCGACCTGGACCCCGAAACCGCCCGGCGGGACTTCAAAGTTGCCCTCAGCACCCTGTGCAAGGTTTTGGAGCCAGAGCGCCCGGACGGCATCCCCTCGGCCTACATCGTCCGCGACGGTTCCCGCTACGGCCTGCGGCCCGGCGCCGACCTCTGGCTGGATGCGGAGGCCCTGGAAACGATCATCGCCGAGGGGGACCGTCTCCTGGAGACGGATCCGCAGGCAGCACTGGAGCGGTACCGGCAGGCCCTCTCCCTCTACACGAGCGACTATCTGGAGGACTGCCTCTACGAGGACTGGTGCAGCGAGGAGCGGGAGCGGCTGGTTGCCCTCTACCTGCGCACCGGCGACCGCGTGGCGGAACTCCTGGCCCGGAAGGAGGCCTGGGAGGAGGTCCTGACCGTCTGCCAGGGGATTCTGGCCCGCGACCCGTGCTGGGAACAGGCCTACCGGTGGATGATGCTGGCGTATGCCCGGACGGGCCGCCGGGCCCAGGCCCTGCGAGTCTTTCGGCGCTGTGTCCAGCATCTTCGGGAAGAACTGGACGTGGAGCCCTCTCCGGCCACCGTCCAACTCTACGAGTCCATCCGCCAGACAAAGTAGGACAACTGCTTGCAGTTGTCCTACACACCCCCTGTAACCCCCGTGTAACTCCCCGGTAACCGCTGCAGTGTATACTTCAGACAGGCTGAGATTGCCCGGGGGATACTTCGCGCCCTTGTCGGCCCGCAGGGTCAGCAAGGGCTACCCACCGGCCCCAGACCCAGGAGGATGACCTTCCATCACCGCAGAGAGAACCGCCATGCCGGGCACCACCATTGCCTCATTCATCCTGCGCTTCATCCGCGAATCCGCTCCGGACGCCCTGCCCGGAGCATGGCGGGGAATTGTCCGCCACATCCAGACCGGAGACCAGTACGGCTTTACCCGCCTGGAGGACGCGATGGCGTTCATCGCCCGGCGCGTGGAAGAGGGCGAATCGGCAACCCTGACTGCAGGGCCTGCAGAAAGTGCGGAGGAAAAATAGCGTTGAGCCCGCGCAAAAAGGTCATTTCACCGCCGAGACGCAGAGTACGCAGAAGTAAATTATAGAGTTCACCGGAATTAGAGCGCAATGCCAGGTTATGCTATTGAGTTAAGGAAAATCTGTGCTCATCCGCGTCCATCCGCGTTCATCCGCGTCCTATTTCCGATGAAGTCTATGTAGAACTCTGCGCTCTCGGCGTCTCTGCGGTAAGTTGTCCATATCTCCAGGAGGAACTCCGATGCGGCTGAAGGACCGGGTTGCTCTCATCACCGGCGGCGCGGCCGGGATCGGTCAGGCGACCGCCCTGCGCTTCGCCGAAGAAGGGGCCAGAGTTGTCATCTGCGACGTCACCGAAGAAGGGGGCCGCCAGACCGCCGCGATGCTGGGGCCCGACGCCGCCTTCTACAAAGTGGACGTCACCGATCGACGGGCGGTCCAGGAATGGGTGGACGACGTCGCGGCCCGCTACGGGCGGATAGATATTCTGGTCAACAACGCGGGCATCCTGCGGGACGCCCAGTTGGTCAAGTACAAGGACGGCCAGGTCGTCGGCCAGATGTCCGAGGAGGACTTTGACCGGGTGGTCGCGGTCAACCTCAAGGGCGTCTTCAACTGCACCCAGGCCGTGGTGCCCTACATGATCCGCCAGGGCGGCGGGGTCATCCTCAACGCCTCATCGGTAGTGGGGCTGGACGGCAACTTCGGCCAGACCAACTACGTCGCCACCAAGGCCGGCGTCATCGGGATGACCAAAGTCTGGGCGCGGGAACTGGGACGGTACGGCATCCGGGTCAACGCCGTCGCCCCCGGCTTCATCCTCACCGACATGGTCCGCCAGATGCCGGAGAAGATTCTGGAAGGGATGCGCGGCCGCATCCCCCTGGGCCGCCTGGGCGACCCCCGCGACGTCGCCAATGCCTACCTCTTCCTGGCGTCCGATGAGGCCGCCTACATCACCGGGGCCGTCCTGCGGGTGGACGGCGGAATCGTGATCGGGACGTGAGGGCAGGATGATTGTCGGGGACTGGATCGGACGGCGGGCGCAACTGACGCCCAACAAAGTCGCACTGGTGGACACCCTGAACGGCCACCGGCCCATCACCTACCGGGAGTAGAGCCGCGCCGTCAACCGCACCGCCCGTTTCCTGCAGGAGCACCTGGGCGTCCGCAAAGGGGACCGGGTGGCCGTCCTGGCCCACAACTGTGTGGAGTACCTGGACATCTGGTTCGCCCTGGGGCGCATCGGGGGCATCCTGCAGAACCTGAACTGGCGCCTGACCCCCTACGAACTGGAGGGGCTGCTGGCCGACGCTGCCCCCGTCGCCCTCATCTACGGGAGCGAGTTCGTCGCCCAGGTGAACGCGCTGCGGGGCCGGGTCCCCAGCGTGCGCCACTACGTCGCCCTGGGGGAACCGGCCGCCCTGGATGACATCCACTTCACCGAACGGGAGGCCTTCTCCGACGCCCCCCTGCCGGAGGTGGACCTGGATTGGGACGACCCCTGGGTCATCTGCTACACCGGCGGGACGACGGGGCTCCCCAAGGGGGCCGTCCTGACCCACCGCGCCATCACCGCCAACGCGGTCAACACCGTCGTCTCCTGGGGGCTCACGCCGGACGACGTGGCGATTCTCAACGCCCCCCTCTTCCACACCGGCGGGCTGAACGTCTTCACCGCCCCGCTGGTCTACATCGGCGGCACCAGCATCGTCTGCAAGGGATTTGACCCCGACCAGGTGTTTGACCTCATCCGGGACGCGGGGGTGACGGTCTTCTTCGGCGTGCCGACGATGTTCATCGTGCTCCAACAGCACCCCCGATGGGAGGAGGCGGACTTCTCCCGCCTGAAGATCGTCATCAGCGGCGGCGCGCCCTGCCCGATGCCCGTCTTTGAAAAGTTCTGGGAGCGTGGGGTGGACTTCAAAACCGGTTACGGCCTGACGGAGGCCGGCCCCAACACCTTCTGGCTCCCGCCGGAGGACGTCCGGCGCAAGCCCGGCTCGGTAGGCTTCCCCCTGTTCCACATAGACGTCAAGATTGTGCGGGAGGACGGCACGGAGTGCGGCCCGGACGAAGTGGGGGAACTGGTCATCCGGGGGCCACACGTCTGCGCGGGGTACTGGAACAACCCCGAAGCCACCGCCCAGACCATCCGGGACGGCTGGCTGCACACCGGCGACCTGGCCCGGCGGGACGCCGAGGGGTACTACTACATCGTGGGCCGGCTGAAGGACATGATCATCTCCGGCGGGGAGAACGTCTATCCGGCGGAGGTGGAGAGCGTGTTGCACGCCCACCCGGCCGTCGCCGAGGCGGCCCTCATCGGCGTCCCCGACCCCAAGTGGGGGGAGGTGGGCCGGGCGATCGTCGTCCCCCGCCCCGGCGCGCAGGTCACCGCCGAGGCACTGTTGGCCTTCTGCCGGGAGCGGCTGGCGGGGTACAAAGTCCCCAAGTCCGTCGTCTTCGTGGACGCCCTGCCCAAGACCGGCGCGGGCAAGGTGGATAAACAAAGGCTGAAAGAGGAGTACGGGTAGGTATCCGTTGGAAATGACCAAATGACCAATGACCAATGACCCCAACGGCGCTCCGCTGGCGCTCCGTGCCTGACTACGAACGGGAGTAACTATTCAGGCTTCCTCACCCCACCCCCGCCGCCTGCGGCGGCACCCCCTCCCCTCTCCTGAACTTCGTTCAGGAGAGG
>Ga0272447_1002041_pt1 | contig 11535 bp, 8 predicted proteins | sample YNPCB0133_FD_194589 | JGI IMG/M metagenome (GOLD analysis project Ga0272447, IMG submission 194589) | Hot spring microbial mat communities from Yellowstone National Park, WY, United States - YNP-CB-013-3 | ecosystem: Environmental > Aquatic > Thermal springs > Hot (42-90C) > Sediment | place...
GTGCGCCTGCTGCGTCAGAAGGGACAGTTCAGCCAGGATTTTGTCGACCGCGTCTGCCGCGACCTGGCGCAGCGTCACCTGCCGCTCATCGTCGATGTCGGCGGAAAACCGACGTCTGACCAGGAACGGATCCTTGACCAGTGCACCCACGCGGTGCTCATTTCCGCGAACGAGGCGGGGTTGAAAGAGTGGCGCGACCGCTTCGAGCGTCACGGCTTGCCGATCATCGCCGAACTGCGTTCCGTGCTCATTGGCGAAGATCGCATCGACGCCGAGACACCGGTGCTGCGTGGGCAGATCACCAACCTGGAACGCTCCAACCGCGTTGGCGGTCCGATGGTCGAGGCGCTGGCGCAACGGTTGCAGCGCCTCATGACCTATACCGACGCTGACCTGAAAACGTATCATTGTTCCCACGCCCCCACCGAACTGGTCGTCGATGTGGATCACCTTGCCCGGTGGGTTGGGCTGTCGCTGGAGCAGCACCGATTGCTGCCGGAGCACATCCCTCAAGCTCTTGAGTATACACCGCGGGAGACTCCCCTCTCCATCTACGGTCGCGGTCCCAACTGGCTCTACGCAGCGCTGGCGCTGCACGCCGCACCGCACCAGGTCTATCTCTTCGACCCGCGCATGGGATGGATTCCGCCGGCTTCGCTCCACTGCGCACCATCGGCGGCATCGGCTGCGGTTGCATGGAACATCGAACCATTTTCGACGCACACCTGGATCGAACTGACGCCGACTCAGCCCTATCTCGACTATGACGATGTCAACGGCACGGCGCTGCCCGCGCTCGATCCATCGCATGGCGTTGTACTCAGTGGAAAACTTCCGTTCTGGTTGCTGCTCGGCGCAGTGCTTGCCTATCGCCATCACCCGTGGCTTGGCGTCGTTCAGGCGCAGCAGTATGACGAGTGCATTGTGGTGATGAGCAGGGATGCAGCGTATCAGCCGGGCGCCTGCTTCCACTTCAGAACCGATCCTCATCACGGAACGACCGTCGGGAGCATCACGCAGGAATGCTAGCGCCAATTATATATGAGGTCTCGAAACGGAACAACCTGCCAGGTGCGTTCTTGCGAACATATCTCTCGGTGGAGCAGGTGACGCATTTGTGAAGGATATTCATGGTACACTTGAAGCGTTGCTGTCCCGGTTTTCCGGCGCGCAGTGAAATTGCGACAGCAGGGATGTCTTATCTGAGAAAGAGAGGGAAATGGGTTCGCGGCGCTGTGCGTGGGGGAGGGAATGCCCCTGTCAACCCAGGAATCAGCAGAGGAGTCGGGCATGATCACCTATACCGGACATCCATTCGTCGATACGGGGTTTGCCGTAATCACCGCTTTTGTACGAAAACAACGTTTTGCTGATCTCACCAACGACGATTTTCAGCAGATCGCCGACTATATCGAAGCGAACTATGTGCGACAGCCCTTGCGCAGCTTTTTGACCGTGGCGTTTACCAGTAATGCATGGTTCGCTCAACCGGCGTTCAATCCCGACCGGTCCAACCTGTCGCCGGAAAAACAGGCTGAAGCGCGTGAGAAGCGCCAGTACTGGGCGGATCGGCATTTGCGCCAGTGGCGGCAGAGCGCCGCTGGACTCGAAACCTGTCTCTTCACCGGCTTACCGGCAGCAGGTCTTGAGTTATCGCAGAAGTTGCAACCGGGACGGGTAGGACGGGCGCAAATGCCATTGCTTCAGGGTGATGATGCGATCAACTTCTTTATCAATGGCGACCCCGGTTTGCCGATGGCAGCGGAAGCGATTCTGGCGCTCCAGGCGATGCCGTTGGGGTGCGCCAAAGTCGGTGGGGGTCTGCTCGCCGTGCACTGCGACGATGAAGCGTTGACGATTGCCTTCGCAACACGCTTCTTGCAGCGCAATCTCAACGATGTGGCGAAAGCGCAGGCATCCGGCGAAGAGAAACTGCCCGGTTCACCGCGCAGTCTGAAGACACTACTGGTCGAGACGCTGACCGAGATTCTGATTCGGCAGACTCAGGAAGAGGAGCGACGTGCACGGCGTCCGATGATCACGGCTTACTATTTCAACAACGGTCAGTCGCCATTTCTCGAAATCTACCATCTGCCGCTCCAGATTACCGGTTTTCTCCTGGCAGTGCATACCCCTGCCTACCGCGCGATCTGGAATGAACTGGTGCAACGTGGCTGGCAGCGTGCAGGAACGCCGGGCAAACGGGGGAAGGGGGTTGCAACGATTGAACCACATTTCAACTATCTGTACGAAGACCTTTTTACCCTGCCGGCGCAGGCGGCGCGGTTCGTGCGCACCTATTTTCTGCGTATTCCCGATCTGCGTCGGTCGGCGGACGATCCGCGGCGTGAGTATTCGCCGCAACGCGAAGCCGATCTGGTTTCATGGCCGCTTGTTGAGCTCTTTGTACAGGAGGTATTGCTCATGACCGATGACCGGGTAGCGAAATTGAAGGAGTTGGGCGATAAACTGGCCGATTACACTCGTTCTCAAGGGGGTAAGCGTTTTTTCCGCCAGTTCTTTGTCGAACAGCGGAGCGATTACTTTCTCAGCCTGCTGAACAAAGCCAATATCGACTACACGCGCTACAAGCGCGGTCAGGAGACATTGTTCGATCTCGATAGTTTTCTGACCATTTTTATGGAGGGCGATGAGGTTCTGCGCAAGGACTGGCGCCTGATGCGTGATCTGGTGCTCATTCGCATGGTCGAACAGTTGCGCGACTGGATCGCCGGCAACCCTGATGCCATTCCAGCCGAAGAAGAAGTTGCAGCGAACGAATAGAAAGGAGCGACATCAACTATGGCTTTCGTGACCGGTTTACTGCTGATCGATGCGCCAGCGTCGGCGCTCAATAACCTCGGCTCGATCCCTGGCGAACGGGAAGAGAACACGGTCGGGGTCAAGATGATTACCACTAAAGCTGGTAATTTTCCCTATGTTTCGGCGCAGGCGTTTCGCTACTGGTTGCGCACAACGCTTGAACGTCGGGTGCCGGAATGGCAGGCGTCGCCGGTCTTCCGCGAGGAGAAAATTGCCTATACTGACGCTAATCCGATCCGGTACTGGGACGACGATCTCTTCGGTTATATGCGCGCTCCTGGTAAGGCAGACACTGCCAGAAAGAGTCGTGAGCAGATCAGTTCGCTCGAAGATGCAACACCGGTGAAAGAGACGGTAACACGTGCTGCGCCGTTCCGCGTCAGCACCCTGGTCTCGATTGCGCCGGTGAATCCGACCAGTGATTTCGGCGTGATGTCGCGCCACGAGGGGAATCCAGTGCCGCATGAGCATCAGTTCTACCGCACGACCCTGAAGGGTCTCTTCTCACTCGATCTGTGGGCGTGTGGCACCTTCTCGTACCGTCATCGCACCGGGTTCCGCAATCTCGACGACGAGCGGGTGCGTCTGGTCGCTGATGTTCCGGGGGTTGAGCATCTCAAGAACGAGCAATCCTATCGGTTGCCGAAAGATCAGCGTATTGCCCGAGTGAAGGCGCTGTTCAGCGGAATGGCGCAGTTGGAGGGTGGTGCCAAACAGACGCTCCACTATACCGATGTCAGCCCGGCGCTGGTGATCTTTGCCGTCACCGACGGTGGCAATCACATCTTCCATCACACCGTGGGAGCGAATCGGAGCGGGTTGCCGGAGGTCAAAATTGACGCGCTGCGTGAAGCGTTGCGCGTGTTTGCCGATGGCATCCGCTCGCCGGTGTATGTCGGCTGGGTTAGGGGTTATCTGGATGAGGCGCGGGCCGGGTTTGAGCAGTTCGTTGCCGAACATAATGCAACCGCCGCTAAGGAAGGCTTGCCGGTCATCACAATGAGCCATCCGCGTGAAGCCTTCATGGCGTTTGTGGCAGCCTGCGACGAGCATCCTGAGTGGCTGGATTAGCAATACCTCGGTGGTTGATGGTCAGTGCGAGTCGCGCTTAGCGACACACGTCGTCCTGGGTGAGGGCGTGTTGTGAGGGCAGGACTGCGTTCCTGTGCTCAGGCGGCGCTCTGCCCTCCCGCGCTGACCTCGGTCACACAGAAGCGTTTTTCGTTACGAAGGAGTTGTCCATGCAGGCGCTGAAGATTGTGCTTGAAGGCGTAACCACTTCGTTTCGCTACCCGCACTTTATGCTCGGGGTGCAGCCGAGTTTTCCATTGCCGCCGCCAGCGACGATTTACGGGCATGTGTGCAGTGCATTGGGTGAGTGGTTTGAGCCGGAGGGTGTGGCATTCGCGTACCATTTCACCGTTGCCGGTGAAGGGTATGACCTTGAACATATTCACGTGCTCTCGGCATCGTCGGGTACATTGCCCGGCGGCGAACGCAAGGCGCTCGAAGGAAATATCAATCCCTTCAGGCGCCGCATTTTGCTGTTCCCGCGGCTGACGCTCTACCTCAACCGGCCCGAATGGATCGATGCCTTCCGTCACCCGCGCTACCCGGTCGTGCTCGGTCGCTCGCAAGACCTGGCTACCTACACCCGGATCGAGATTGTTGAGTTGCAGCAGGCAGAACAGGTCTATTTTGAGCATACCCTGCTGCCGTACTCAATGGCAGCGCAGGCGCCGGCGGGTGTTGTGACCCTCATGCCGCGCTGGATCGACTACCGCCGTCGACGGCAGCCCGGTTTTGCGCGGTACCTGATGCTGACCGAACGCATCACAACGAAACACATGCTGCGTTTCGGTCAGCAGACGCCGGTCTACTGGAGCGATCCCACGGCGCCGATGGTTGACGGATTGCCGTTGGGGTTGTGGTTTCATACCTTTGTAGGGGCAGACAATGAAACCTTCGCCATGGCCTGATTGGATGGATCATCTGCTGGCAAAGAGTAAGCAGTATGGCGGTGAGACGTTAGCCGGGCACACGTGGGATGTGCTCTGTCGGCTCGCCGACCTCTACCGCCTGCGTCCGCATCTCGCAGACAGTACACGGCTCTGGCACTGTCTATATTGGGCCGCATTTCTGCACGATTTCGGCAAGGCAGCGCAGGGCTTTCAACGTCGATTGCGTGGCGGCCCCGTGTGGATGCACCGCCACGAAGTACTCTCACTGGCGTTTGTTGATGCAATTGCTCACGATCTGAATGAAGAAGAACAGCGCTGGGTGGTGGCGGCCATTGTCTCACACCACCGCGATGCAACCGAGATCGCCGAACTGTACCCATCCGGCCTGCGCAGGGATCCGCTGATCGATCTCTGCAATGAACTTGACGCTGAAACAGTTGCCCATTTGCTACGCTGGATCGCCGAATGCGCGAATCGGTGGCGCGACCTGCTGGGTCTGACCGCAGACGTCGACGCTATTGAGCCGCAGCCATGTTCGGTGGGAGCGCAACGGGTGCGGTACTGGTTACGGATGTACCACGACTGGGTTGACAGCCTGGATAGCGCTGACGCCCGTCGTCCCGGCATTCTGCTGCGCGGACTGATCACTAGCGCCGATCATCTAGCTTCAGCGCATCTGCGTCGTCTGCCGCCACCCATCCGCCTGTCGTGGCAGGATGTGGCCGTGAGGTGCAATCTGTCGCCGGATCAGGTCTACCCGCATCAGCGTCAGAGCGCCGGGCAGAGCGCGCAATCGGCGCTTCTGATGGCGCCGACCGGCAGCGGCAAGACCGAGGCGGCGCTCTCCTGGGCGCTCGGCGATGGACGCAACCCGCCGGCGCGCATCTTCTATGCGCTGCCGTATCAGGCCAGCATGAATGCGATGTATGACCGGTTACGGCATACCTTTGGCGATGATGTGGTCGGCCTGCAGCACGGGCGAGCGACGCAGGCGCTCTACGCCAGATTTCGCGAGGGCGATGAGTGGTCGGCGACTGCAGTGCGGCGCGCGCAATGGGAAAAGAATCTCAATATGTTGCACGCTCGTCCGCTGAAGGTGCTCAGCCCCTACCAGTTGCTCAAAGCGCTCTTTCAACTGCGCGGCTTTGAAGCAATGCTGACCGACTACGCGCACGCAGCGTTTATTTTCGATGAGATTCATGCCTACGAACCGGAGCGCCTGGCGCTCATAACGGGCCTGATGCGGTATTTGCGGGAACACTTTGCCGCCCGCTTTTTCGTCATGTCGGCGACGTTCCCTGAACTGATTCGCATTCATCTGCGCGCCGCCCTGGGCGATACGCCCCTGATCTGCGCCACGCCGGATGTTTTTGACCGCTTCCGTCGTCATCGGTTGCACCTGCGTGACGGTGAACTGACCGATCCGGCAACCATCACGGAGATCGTCGAAGCAGTGCGCAACGGCAAGCAGGTACTGGTCTGTGCCAACACAGTGGCGCGGGCGCAAATGGTGCGCGATCTTCTAACGCACGCTGGTCTGACCGACGAGCACCTGATCCTGATCCACAGCCGCTTCACCTACGGCGACCGTAACCGGCTTGAGCAGGCAATACGCGCACGCTGCCGCAGCAATAGCGCGAACCGATCACCGCTGGCGCTGGTTGCCACTCAGGTGGTCGAAGTCAGCCTCGACATTGATCTCGATGTGCTCTACAGCGATCCGGCGCCGCTCGAAGCACTCCTGCAACGCTTCGGTCGGGTCAACCGCAAAGCGTCAAAAGGAATCTGTCCGGTCTACGTCTTCCGCCAGCCAGACGATGGACAGGGCGTGTACGGGCGCGACCGCGACCCGGCGCGCTGTGGCCATATTGTGAAGGTGACGCTCGCCGAACTCGAACAGCACGATGGTGCAATCATCGACGAAGCGACCATCAACGAATGGCTCGACCGGATCTACGCCGATCCCGTATTAAACCAGCAATGGCGCGACGCTTACCGGCGGATGGCTCAGCAGGTCGACCTGATCATACAGGGTATCCGCCCATTCCAGAGCGATGAACAGCGCGAAGACGAATTCGAGCGCATGTTCGATGGGGTCGATATTGTGCCGTATTGCTTCGAACGCGACTATGTTCATCTGCTTGTCGAAGAGCGCTTTATCGAAGCGAATGACTATCTGGTGGGCATCAGCAAACAACGTTTTGCGATTCTGCGCAACCAGGGCAAACTGCGACCGGCGGAAGAGACCGGTCAGCGACGTGTCTGGGTTGCGCAAACGCCCTATGATACGCGGAATGGACTCTCGTTTGGCGACGATGTGGTCGATATGGATTGGATTTGAGATCGAGTGTATCAGTGTACATAACCCAGAGCCTGCCCATGAGTCTGCTGACCCATCATTTACAGTTCACGATGGTTGCCACAACGCCGCTGGAACTCGGCGACAATGCCGGTTCTGCGGTGCGCGGCGCGCTGGTGAATGCGCTGCTGGATCGCTTCTGCGCAAACAAAGCGGCGCCCACCTGCGCCGATTGTCCGCTCTTCAACGTCTGCCCGGTGGCGGCGCTGGTAGCGCCTATGCGCGAAACCGGCGAAACCGGCGGGGATCAGCGCCCGCGTCCCTACGTCACCCGCCCGCCGCAACCGCGCCGCTACGCCCCTGGCGAGACGCTGACATTCGGGTTAGGGCTGTTCGGGCATGCCGCCGAACTCTTCCCCTACGTCGTCATAGCGGCCCAGGGGATCGAACGCCAGGGGCTGGGGCGACGGTTGCAGGAACAGAACGGACGGCGCGGCAGGGTGCGTCTCCTGGCGATCCATGCTATCAACCCACTGACCGGCGACAGACAACCGCTGTTCCAGGCTGGTCAGCGACAGGTTCAGGTTCCCGGCATCCCCATCGGACCAGCGGAGGTTGCCGCGTTCGCTGCCACCCTGCCCGAAGACCGTCTCACCCTGCGCTTCCTGACGCCGATGCGCCTGATCGATAAGGGGAGCCTGGTAAAACGCCCGGCGCTGCGTCCGCTCATCCAGCGGCTCGGCATTCGCCTCACCGACCTGGCGGCAGCCTACGGCGACGGTCCGCTTCCCGCCGCCGATGCGCGCGCGCTCCTGCCGCTCGCCGAAAGCGCAATCCTAGAGCACGACACCACTCACTGGATCGATATTACCAGCTACTCGCGACGATCCGGCGAACGCACCCCAATCGGCGGCATGGTTGGCGAAGCCGTGTTCACCGGCAACCTGGGACCCCTACGCGAAATCCTGGTCTGGGGCAGCCTGGTGCACGTCGGCAAAAATGCCGTCAAAGGCGATGGCTGGTATGTGGTTGAAGGTTGAAGGTTGAACGTTGGACGTGGGACGTGGGACGTGGGAAGGTGGTTGAACGTTGAGCGTTGAAGGTTGAAGGTTGAACGTTGGACGTTGAACGTTGCAAGTTTTCGATTCTTGGTTCTCAGTTCTCAGTTCCTGGTTCTTGGTTCTTGGTTCTTATCAAGGAGCAACGTTCATGCACCTTATCGTTGACCAGTACGGCGCGTTCGTTTCCAAACACCAGGGGCGCATTCGCGTCGTGAAGGACAAAGAACGTCTGGCAGAGGTTCCGATCCTCCATCTGGATCAGATCATCATCTGTGGCGACGGCATTGGTCTCAGCAGCGACGTAGTGCGCGTATGCGCAGAGGAGGGCATTCCTATCCATTTTCTCGACAGCATCGGCAACGACTACGGTGCCCTGATGCACAGCGGCGTTACCGGCATGGCGCTCACCCGACGCGCACAGTTGCGTGCCGGCGACGACGAGCGTGGTCTGATGCTGGCGCAGGCATTCGCAAGCGGCAAAATCCAAAGTCAGGCGAACCTGCTGCGCTACGCTGCCAAGAATCGCAAGGAGAGCGACCCCGACCTGCACCACGACCTGATGCGCACCGCAACTGAAATTCTCGACACACTGCCTTCGGTGCGCGCCGTGCGCGGCGTGCTCACCGAAGAAACCCGTGCAGCGCTAATGGGGTTCGAGGGGATGTCCAGCGCGCGCTATTGGGCAGCCGTGGCGCGCATCATTCCCGACGACCTCGCCTGGCCCGGACGCGAAACGCGCGGGGCGCGCGACCGGTTCAACCAGGCGCTCAATTATGGGTATGGCATCCTGCAAACGCAGGTGCGCACTGCCCTGATCCTGGCCGGGCTTGATCCGCATGCCGGATTTCTCCACGCCGACCGTCCCGGCAAGCCGAGTCTCACGCTCGACCTGATCGAAGAGTTTCGCCAGGCTGTCGTTGACCGCACCTTGATCGGGCTGGTCAACCGTCAGGTCGAGATTGGCCAGGGTGACAATGGTTTGCTCGATGAAGCGACACGCAAACGCATCGCAGAGAAGATTCTTGAGCGACTGGACAGCACCGAGCTATATGAAGGCAAACGGCAACCGCTGCGCCACATTCTTCAGTGCCAGGCACGTCACATTGCCACATTCGTGCGCGGAGAACGCCCAACTTACGAACCGTTTGTGATGGGATGGTGAAGCCATGCGTTGTCTCCTGATCTACGACATTCCTGACGACCGTGTGCGGCAAAAGGTCGCAGACGCCTGTCTCGACTACGGGCTGCAACGGATTCAATACAGCGCATTTGCAGGCAATCTGAGCCGCGCCCACCAGCGTGAACTGATGACTGAAGTCAGGCGGCGGCTGGGCAAACACGCTGGCAACATCCAGCTCTTCACCTTCCCGGACGACGTCTGGCAAGCGCGACGTAGTATCGAACAGGGAGAGGGCGATGAGTGACCCAACCTTCGAGGTGACCGATCTCCGCCAATGGGCGTACTGTCCGCGGGTCGTCTACTATCAGCACTGCATGCCCGACATCCGCCCGGTCACCAGACTAATGGAAGCCGGGCAGGAAGAACACCAGGCGGAAAGCGGGCGTGAGGAGCGTCGTTCGCTCCGCACCTACGGCTTGAAAACCGGCGAGCGCTTTTTCGATGTACCCTTGCGGTCGGAGACGCTTGGACTGCGCGGGCGTGTTGATCTGGTTATTGCCATTCCCGACCGCCGTCAGGCGACCGAGATCGTCGTAGTGGAATACAAAAGCACCGAAGGCAAAGCGGGTCCACACGTCAAACTGCAACTGACCGCCTATGCGCTCATGATCGAAGAAGCGTGGGGTATTCCAGTCAAACGCGGCTTCATCTACCATATGCCGGAGCGCAAAGCCGAAGCAGTGACCATCAGCGCAGCGTTGCGTGCGCGGGTCAGAGAGACCGTTGCCGCCATCCGCGCCGCCGTTGACTACGAGCGGATGCCACCGCCGCCAGCATCGCGGCGGCAATGCGCCGTCTGTGAATTTCGCCGGTTCTGCAACGACGTAGTGTGATGGTACATGCGTTCGACGCTCGATCTCCGATTCTGGGGGCATTATCGGCGTCGTTTTCGCAACCCGTCCATTGCAGGGTCAAAACAGCGGCTATTCTGATCGAGGTGTCAACCGTTTTTCTGACGTTTCGCTTATTGGAAAGGGAAGCAGCGTGTTTCGCAACTTGACACGGTTCTGGCGCAAACATCGAGTTGCGAAACGCGCCCATCCATGCTAGGATATGAGTGCTGAGATGAAGCACCAGGAAGGCTCAGGAACGGCGAAGTGTGGTTATTGGGATATGGAACAAGGATGCGGAGTGGAGCGGAGGTCGGGATTTCAGCAATTTCGGCTCGTTGAAGAGCACTGAAACTGGCGACTTTACGGATTCGCGCGGCGTCTCCCTCGAATTTCAGCAATTTCGGCTCGTTGAAGAGCACTGAAACGCGCCGTTCCTCTGATGAACGCGCCGCTGATTACGATTTCAGCAATTTCGGCTCGTTGAAGAGCACTGAAACTCGACGCGCTCGCAGCGGCTTACGAGTCGTATGTTCGATTTCAGCAATTTCGGCTCGTTGAAGAGCACTGAAACCTGCATCCGGTCACACGACGGATCGGATACGACTTGCATTTCAGCAATTTCGGCTCGTTGAAGAGCACTGAAACCTATGCGTGTACGTATTGAGTCGCCGTTCCCTATCCAATTTCAGCAATTTCGGCTCGTTGAAGAGCACTGAAACGCGCAGCGTTAGGTCAAGCGTGGGTCAACGATGTGAATTTCAGCAATTTCGGCTCGTTGAAGAGCACTGAAACATGGGCTGCCGGTCGCGCTGACCGCCCGCCAGGCATATTTCAGCAATTTCGGCTCGTTGAAGAGCACTGAAACCCACAGTTTGAGCTACAGGAAGCCGCACGCGATTTCGATTTCAGCAATTTCGGCTCGTTGAAGAGCACTGAAACCCGGAATGGCTTGGAGAGCGTGCGAAACGTTATGAATTTCAGCAATTTCGGCTCGTTGAAGAGCACTGAAACTGCAGAAACTCAAACGCGTGCTGCAGGTCCTGGAAGATTTCAGCAATTTCGGCTCGTTGAAGAGCACTGAAACCGCATTGCGGGCATACCGTCGCCACGCACCAGAGAGATTTCAGCAATTTCGGCTCGTTGAAGAGCACTGAAACCGTTCGTAAACCAGCCGTCCGTCGCGCGTTATCCAGCATTTCAGCAATTTCGGCTCGTTGAAGAGCACTGAAACCGCTCAATCCGCGTCACCAGCAGCAGCAGCACTGCCATTTCAGCAATTTCGGCTCGTTGAAGAGCACTGAAACATCCGTTCTGGCGGTCGCGGCTGATGGCGACGCGGCTATTTCAGCAATTTCGGCTCGTTGAAGAGCACTGAAAC
>Ga0272447_1002043_pt1 | contig 11506 bp, 7 predicted proteins | sample YNPCB0133_FD_194589 | JGI IMG/M metagenome (GOLD analysis project Ga0272447, IMG submission 194589) | Hot spring microbial mat communities from Yellowstone National Park, WY, United States - YNP-CB-013-3 | ecosystem: Environmental > Aquatic > Thermal springs > Hot (42-90C) > Sediment | place...
GGAGATCGAGATCCCCGCCGCCGAGGTCCGGGTGGGGGATCTCCTCCTCGTGCGCCCCGGCGAGCGCATCCCGGCCGACGGGATCGTCCTGGAGGGCCGCTCCGCGGTGGATGAATCCATGATGACCGGGGAGTCCATCCCCGTGGAGAAGAAGCCGGGGGACCGGGTGCTGGGGGGCACGGTCAACACATATGGCCTGCTGAAGATCGAGGCCACCCGGGTCGGGCGGGACACGGTGCTGGCCGGGATCATCCGGCTGGTCCGGGAGGCGCAGGGGAGCAAAGCGCCCATCCAGCGGCTGGCGGACCAGGTCTCGGCGGTTTTCGTCCCTACGGTCATCGCCATCGCCGCGCTGGCTTTCCTGGGCTGGCTGCTGATCGGCGGGGCCGGCTTCACCCGGGCGATGGTCAACCCCATCGCCGTGCTGGTGGTCGCCTGCCCGTGCGCGATGGGCCTGGCCACCCCCACGGCGATCATGGTGGGCACCGGCCGGGGGGCGACGATGGGGATCCTCTTCCGCAACGCCCAGGCCCTGGAGCAGCTGGGGAAGATCACCCTGATCGCCCTGGATAAGACCGGCACCCTCACCCGGGGACGCCCGATGGTCACCCGGGTGATCCCGGGCCCGGGATGGACCGTGGAGGAGGTCCTGCGGCTGGCCGCCAGCGTGGAGCAGGGGAGCGAGCACCCGCTGGCCCAGGCCGTGGTGGAGGCGGCCCGGTCCCAGGGGCTCCCGCTGGAGAAGCCGGTCGGCTTCTCCGCCCTGCCCGGTCGCGGCGTGCTGGCCCACCTGAACGGCACCCCCATCCGGGTGGGCGGGATCGCCTGGGTGCAGGCGGAGGGGGTGCGCCTCAACGGGCTGGAGGAGGCGGTCCGGGCGCTTCAGGAGCAGGGCCAGACCACGATGCTCGTGGCCCGGGATGGGGAGGCCATCGGGGTGATCGCTCTGGCCGACGCCTTAAAGCCCGAGGCGGCGGAGGCCGTCGCCGCCCTCCACCGGCTGGGGGTTCGGACGGCGATGATCACCGGCGACAACCGGCGCACCGCGGAGGCCATCGCCCGGCAGGCCGGCATCGACCGGGTCTTCGCCGAGGTCCTGCCCGGCGACAAGGCGGAGATCGTCCGCCGCCTGCAGGCGGAAGGACATCGGGTGGCCATGGTGGGGGACGGCATCAACGACGCTCCCGCTCTGGCCCAGGCCGATGTGGGGATCGCCATGGGGACCGGCACGGCGGTGGCGATGGAGACGGCCGACGTCACGTTGATGCGAGGGGACCTGCGCCTGCTGCCCCAGGCCGTCCGTCTCTCCCGGGCCACCATGCGCACCATCCGCCAGAACCTGTTCTGGGCTTTCTTCTACAACGTGATCCTGATCCCGGTGGCGGCCCTCGGTTTGCTCCATCCGATGATGGCCGCAGGGGCCATGGCGTTCTCCTCCATCTTCGTGGTGACCAACTCCCTGCGCTTGCGAGGGTTCCAGGGTTGAGAGGCCGCGGATGGCGAACATTCTCCGCAGGTGGCACGATGTCGATCCGTGGAATCAGAGGACGCGGCCTGGCGATGGGGATCCTCGGGATCCTGCGCCTCACGGGATGCGGCCCCTCCGCCCCAGCACGACCGGCGGACGGGCTGGGCGGGGAGGTGATCGCCGTCTATAAGACGCCCCACTGCAGCTGCTGCGATGGAATACATCCGGCATCTCTGGGACCAGGGCGTCGCAGTCCACGTGGTGGAACGGGATGATCTGGCACCTCGAAAGCAGCAGTGGGGGATCCCGGAGGCAATGTGGAGCCGCCACACGGCCCGGATCGGCCCTTATATCGCGGAGGGACACGTGCCGGTGGAGGACCTCGTCCGCCTGCGGGCGGAGCGCCCCTCGGCCCTCGGGATCGCCCTCCCCGGCATGCCGCTGGGCTCCCCCGGGATGGGAGGCATCCGGACGGAGCCGCTGACCATTTATCTCATCGCCCCGGACGGGGCCGCTCACCCCTGGATGCAGTGGTGAACGCCCGCTTTCCGGGCCTCGCCGCCTTGCAGGACAACTGCTCGCAGTTGTCCTACTTGGGTTTAAAATGAAAGGAGAGCGCGGGCGTCTCTCTCAGGCTTTCCCTCAGGCCTGGAAGCCTTTCCTCCCGAGGGAAGGGGCGCTCGGAGAAAGGGGTGGGCGATGGCGGAGGTTCGGACGCTGGCGGAGGTGCTGGATGCGTTGACCCGGCCCGGAGAGCTCTATGAGCGGCTCCCGGACAGCTCGGTGCGCTGTTACGCCTGTGGCCACCGTTGTTTGATCCGTCCCGGCCGGCGGGGGATCTGCCAGGTCCGCTTCAACCGGGACGGCACCCTCTACGTCCCCTGGGGATATGTGGCCGCCCTCCAGGTGGATCCCACGGAGAAGAAGCCGTTCTTTCATGTCCTCCCCGGCTCTTACACGCTGACTTTCGGGATGTTAGGCTGCGATCTGCATTGCAGCTACTGTTTCACCGGTGAAACCATTGTGGTGACTCAGCGAGGTCTTTTCTCTCTGGAGGAGCTTTTCCGTCAAGCCTTGCGGGTTCAGGCCAATCCGGATGGCGAGATCGGGTTCTTAGAAGAGGTGTACACGTTTTCCCATCTTGGGCGTCTGCGCAAGATCCGGGCCGTCTTTCGTCACCGGTACGAAGGGGACATCATCCGCATCGATCCGGCTTTTCTACCGGCCATCGAATGCACGCCTGACCATCGGTTCTTGGCGATCCCGCGCCCGCGCAGGGGGAAGATCCAGGAACCGGAGTGGATCCGAGCGGAACAGCTCTCTTCAGATTACTGCTTAGTGATCCCCCGTTCTTTCGAAGTCTGCTCAGGCGCATCGGCCCACGAGCTGGATGTGGCAATGTGGCTGGCGCAGGTCGTGGATCTCTCCCGAATGCGTCGGGGCAAAGGGGTAAGGACCCTCAGGGGCGCCTCTATGCGCGCTCACGCCGATGCAAACCGACGGGCCAAGCTCATCCGTGTGGAAGGGGATCGGGTCCGGGTGTTCAACGGACACGCTCCGGGGATCCCAGCCCGTTTGCCCTTGAACGAAGCGCTGGCGGAGCTGCTGGGATATTACTGCGCGGAAGGAAGCGTCTGGGAGGACGATCGGCGCGCCAATTCCATGATGATCACCTTCTCCTTCGGGCCCCATGAAGAAGAACTGGCCCGACGGGTTTTATCGTTGCTTCGGGATCTCTTTGGCGTCGAAGGCATGCTCCACCGGCGAGAGACAACGGTTGCAGTGGTTGTTTACAAGAGCTCGCTGGGCCTGCTGCTCAAAGCCCTCTGTGGCACTCGCGCGCGCAACAAACGTGTCCCCGCGCCGCTGCTCTGGGCTCCTGAACCGGTTGTGCGAGCTTTCCTGGAAGCCTACGTGGCCGGCGACGGCACGATCTCCCGGGATGGCTATGTGGACGTTGCGTCGGTTTCGCCGCACCTTGCCTATGGGATCGCCTGGTTGCTTTTGCGTTGTGGTCGTTTCCCCTCGTTGCGCACTTACCCCACCACGCAGACTCCTATTCAGGGGCGATCCGTCCAGCGGGCCCAGTGGTTGCATCGAGTTCGCTGGCGCCTCCATGGTCAGGTCAGGGGCTGCTGGATGGACGAACGCTATTACTACATCCCGATACGGCGCATTGAACGGCGGCCCTTCTCCGGCTATGTTTTCAATCTTGAGGTTGAAGAGGATCACACCTATCTTCCGGGTTTTGTTGCCGCGTCCAATTGTCAAAACTGGCAAGTTTCCCAGGCCTTGCGGGATGAGGAGGCGGGAGTTCGCCCTGTTCCTGCGACCCCCCAGCAGCTGGTGGGCCTGGCGAAGCGGTATGGCGCGCAGCTGGTGGGGAGCTCGTATAACGAGCCGCTGATCACCTCGGAGTGGGCGGTGGCCATCTTCAAGGAGGCGGTCGCCCAGGGCCTGCGGTGCGTCTATGTCTCCAACGGCAACCTCACCCGGGAGGTGCTGGAGTATCTCCGCCCTTACCTGGTCGGCTACAAGATCGACCTGAAGAGCATGCGCGACAAAAACTACCGGGCCCTGGGGATGCCCTTGAAGAACGTCCTGGAAGGCATCCGCATGGTCTATGAGAGCGGCCTGTGGCTGGAGGTGGTCACCCTGGTGGTGCCGGGCTTCAACGACTCCGACGAAGAGCTGCGGGACGCGGCGGAGTTCCTGGCCTCCATCTCGCCGGACATCCCGTGGCATGTCACCGCCTTCCACCCAGATTACAAGATGACGGATCGGGACTGGACGCCGGCCCGGACCCTGATTCGGGCGGCGGAGATTGGGAAGGCCGCCGGCCTGCGCTATGTTTACGCCGGCAACCTGCCGGGCCGGGTGGGGCCCTTCGAGAACACGTATTGCCCGAACTGCGACGCCCTGCTCATCGCCCGCCACGGCTTCCGGATCTTGGTGGATCGCCTGAGCGGGCGGGGGACCTGCCACCGCTGCGGGACGCTGATCCCGGGGATCTGGAAGTGAGCCGCCCGGATCCCCGGCTTTCCCCGGCGGCGGGTTCCACGGGGCGAGCATCCCCTCGATGCGAGTGGATGTCCGCAGGCCGATTCCGGATCTGAGCGGGAGGATGGCGTTTTGGCCCGTCTTCAGAAGCAGAACGCCTCGGAACGACGACGCGCGAAGGCTGGCGGGAAGGCCCGGGAGAGGGCCGGTGACGCCCGCAGGCCGGCGTCCGCCGGTCTGTTCCGGCTCCTTCCGCCGTTCTCCCTCACGCTGGATCAGCAGCTGGACCTGCTGGGCCTGGTCCTTTTCCTAGGGGGGATCCTCTTAGGCCTTGGCTTGCTGAGCTGGGGTCCGAAGCCGGTGGTGGACGCGCTGACTGCTCTCCTCGGCGGAGGAGCATTCGTCCTCCCCCTCGGGATGACTGTTGGCGGCGCATGGCTCCTGATCCGGCGCTTCGAGCAAGCCCCTCGTCCCCATCGTTCTCTCTTCCCCGGCCTTCTTCTCCTCTACGGCTGGCTTCTGCTGGCCCTTCACGTCGTCGGCGAGGCGGGTGGTGCGGCCGGGGCCGCCCTCGCCCGTCTCCTGCAGGAGAACCTAGGCCCCGCCGGGACGTGGCTGGTCGGGTTCGGCATGTTCTGGGCGGGCTGCATGCTGGCTTTCCGCCTTCCGCCGGAGCGCCCGCTGGAGTGGGCGATCCGGGGGGTTCGCTCCCTCCGAGCGATCCGGCCATCGGCGAGCTCCGTCTGGATCCGCCGCCCGGCCCCTGCCCCTCCGCCCCCTCCATTGCCACCGGCTCCGCCGAATCCCCCGCCACGGATCCTGGGGGAGGGCGCGCTGGAAGCTCTTCCGTCTGTGGAGCCCGAAGCGCCGGAGGGGTCGGGGGAAGGGAGCGTCGAGGAACCACTGCCCATCGCTCCCGTGGGGCCGAAATGGACACTCCCCCGGCTGGAGGAGATCCTGGATCCGGGGGAAGAGGCGGAGATCGACGAGGAGGAGCTCCGGGAGAAGGCGCGGATCATCGAGGAGACGTTGCGCAGCCTGGGGGTGGAGGCCCGGGTGGTGGAGGTCCAGCGCGGGCCGACGGTGACCCTGTTCGGACTGGAGCCGGGCCAGATCTCCCGGGGTGGACGGGCCACCCGCGTGAAAGTGGCTCAGATCGCCGCCCTGGCCGACGATCTCGCCCTGGCCCTGTCCGCGCGCGCGGTCCGGGTGCTGGCGCCCATCCCCGGACGAGGCCTGGTGGGGATCGAGATCCCGAATGAGCGCCCGAACCTCGTCCGCCTGCGGGATGTGATGGAGAGCGAGGCGTATCGCTCGCTGTCCTCTCCCCTGCGGATGCCCCTGGGGCAGACGGTATCCGGGGAGCCCCTGGTCGCCGACCTCACGGCGATGCCCCATCTGCTGATCGCCGGGGCGACCGGCTCTGGGAAGTCGGTGGCCCTGAATGCGATCCTGGTTTCGTTGCTGTGTGCCTGCACGCCGGAAGATCTGCGGTTGATTCTCATTGATCCCAAACGGGTGGAGCTCACACCGTATAACGGCATCCCTCACTTGTGGACGCCGGTGGTGGTGGAGCTCGAAAAGGTGCCTCGGGTGCTCCAGGAGGCCATGCGGGAAATGGAGCGACGCTACCGTCAGTTCGCCGCTGCCGGCGTCCGGCACATCGCCGACTACAACCAACGCATGGCGGAGCGGGGCGAGCCGCGCATCCCCTATCTGATCATCGTAATGGACGAGCTGGCCGATCTAATGATCACTGCGCCGGAGGAGACCGAGCGGCGGATCACCCGGCTAGCGCAGATGGCGCGGGCGACAGGGATTCATCTGGTGATCGCCACGCAGCGCCCGAGCGTGGACGTGGTGACGGGGCTGATCAAGGCGAACTTTCCAGCGCGGATGGCCTTTGCGGTGGCCTCGTCGGTGGACTCGCGGGTGATTTTGGACATGCCGGGGGCGGAGACGTTGCTGGGCCGGGGCGATATGCTCTTCCTGCCGCCCGACCAGGGCCATCCCATCCGCGCCCAGGGATGCTTCGTCTCCGATGAGGAGATCCGACGCGCCGTCACTTACTGGAAGGGCATCCGTGGGCTCGCCCGACCTGCCCGTGAACGCCGGGCGCCCCCAACGCGCGTCCTCCAGCCGGTCCTGGAGCCCGTCCGCGAACCGCCTGCGCGCGAGCTACAACCCCAAGAGGAAGAGGACCTCGAAAGCGACGAGGTCCTGCTGCAGCGGGCCATCGAGATCGTGCGGCTCCACCGACGGGCCTCGATCTCGTTGCTGCAACGAAAGTTGCGCATCGGCTACAACCGCGCGGCCCGCCTGATCGACTTGATGGAAGCCCGCGGATGGATCGGCCCGCCGGAGGAGGGCAGTCGCTGGCGGGGGCTGGAGGATCTACAACCGCCCGCGGACCTGAGCGAGGAGCCGTAAGGAACGCACCGCTCAGGATCCATCGGTTGGGAAGAGCATATGAGGGGGCGGGAAGGATCCCGCAGGGTCTGGATCCGGCGGGGGGTCTAAGGAGCGATCGGGCTCTTCGTCTTCCTGCTTGCTCTGGCAATGATGCGGGACGGAGCCTCTCAGCTGGCTTCCCCGCTCCTGGGCTCTGACGGGCCGCTTTCGCCCGGGCGCAGTCTAGGTCTGGGATGGCTGATGGCCTGTCTGGCCCTCAGTGAATCACCAGTGGCGGTAGCAGCCGTCCACATGCAGGATGCACACCTCCTCTCCCTGTCCGCTGCCCTTACCACGCTGCTTACTAGGTCCCGGCTGGGCGCTTCCTTTCCTCATCGGCTGGAGATATGCCCTGAGAGGAGGCCATCGGCGGAACAGCCTGACGGCCGGCTTCGTGACGTTTTGGGTGACCGCGACCACCTACTTCCCTGCCACCGCCCTGGGGCTTCTCCTGCTTGCTCACGCGCCCATCCGCTGGGCTCCTGTCTGGCCGCTGGCGGATCTCCCGCCGCCCCTGAGCCCCGTCCGCGCGCTGGCGGCGGCGGTGGAGCAGGCCCTGCAAAGTGGGCTGGAGCGTCTGGCCGGCTGTCCTGCCCCGGAGGGGGGTGATCGGGAGCGGCCCGTTCCTCTTAGGTTTCTTCCGGATCGGCTTGGCGTTACAGGCGCTGGACCGGGGGATGCCGCTGCCTGCTTTGCGATCCGCTGGCGGTGATCCCCCGCACAATTCGCCTTGGCCGATGTTCCGCGCTGACCTGGCCGTCACCACCCTTACTATGTCCGTGTCCGTTTCCGTAGGGCTGCTGGTTCCCTCTGTCGCCCGCGGGTGGATCCGTCGGGAGCGCCTGATCCCCTATGTGATGGGGGCCAACGTCAGCACCTTTGTGGACACCCCCTTCGCGTCTTGGATGCTGGGGAACCCGGCTGCGGTGGGCGTGGTGCTAACGGACATCCTGAGCGTCAGCTTGATCTCCACGGGGATCCTCATCTTGGGCTACCCATCTGATTGCCGTTTGCTCGCGGCCATCTTTGAGCGCGGATTGGGGCATCCGTTGCTCCTCGGGTTTTTCTTGGCCGCCTTCCTCAGCGTTCCCCTGTTCCTGCTGGCCCTCGGATGGATCTCGCCGGTCCGCGCTATAATGGGCAGACGGAGGAAGTGTAGGCTTTGTGGGAGGAGGAGCGCCGGATGCGCGTCACCGAGCCGGGTTATGTCTCGCCCTCGAGGGAATACTGGATGGCCCTGATGGCGCAGGGGGAGTTCGCGCGATGGCCGGCCCCAGCGGCCGAGCCGGAGGAGATCTGGGAGGGCCTGGGGATGGGGCAGGGCCGCCCGATCCCCATGCCGGGGCTCTGGGCTCTGGGAGCCGGGGAGCCAGACTGGCGGGCTGCCCGGGCCTGCTTGGAATCAGGCCAGTCGCTCACCGTCACTGTGGTGGGCTACAACCGCGGCGGGTTGATCGTCCAGGCCGAAGGGTTGCCCAGAGGGTTTGTCCCAGCCTCCCATCTCCTTCACTTCTCGAACGCCTTGGATGGGCCTTCCCGCGCCTCCGCCCTCGCCCGCTATATCGGCCAGACCCTGCAGGTCCGGGCCATCGAGGTTGATGAGGTGGGCGGCCGCTTCGTCCTCTCGGAACGGTTGGCCCATCAGGATACCCACCGCGTCGAAGCCCTCTTCGTCGAGCTGCAGCCCGGCCAGGTCCGCCGCGGGGTGGTGACCAAGGTGACCTCCTTTGGGGCCTTTGTGGATCTGGGCGGGTTCGAGGGGCTGCTGCATCTCTCAGAGATGTCTTGGGGTCGGATCAACGACCCCGGGGAGGTGGTCCGCGCAGGACAAGAGCTCAAGGTGCTGGTCCTGGAGGTCAACGCGGAGGAGCGCCGGGTGCAGCTCTCCCTCAAGCGCCTGCAGCCGGACCCTTGGGAGACCCTCCCGCAACGTTACCGGGTCGGCCAGGTGGTGGAGGGAGTGGTCACCACGGTCACGCATTTCGGGGCCTTCGTCCGTCTGGAGGAAGGTGTGGAGGGGCTCCTGCACGTTTCGGAGCTGGGGGTGGCGGTGGATCATCCCCGCAAGGTGGTGCGGGAGGGCCAGCGGGTGCGGGTTCGGATCTTGAGCATCGACCCGGCAGCCCGACGGATCGGGCTGAGCCGACGGGGCCTGCAGGCTGGCGTTTGACGGATTGGAAAGGATCCTGGCCAGGATGAAACGGCGTACCCGAACGGTCCACGCTCGCTCGGCTCGCGACAGCCTGCCGCAGGCAGGGCGGAGCAGGCAAATTGCCGCCCCTTCGCCTCCGGAGTGGGTCCGCCTTCTGGGCCCGCCTCGCTGGTATGGCACGCCGTCCTTCGGACGGCGGGAGCGACAGATCGTGGCCTGGCTGTTGATCGGCTTAGGGCTGTTCTCGGGGCTGACCCTGCCGGGCCTCAGCCCAGGGCGGTGGAGCGACGTGTGGGCGGGGCTGCTGCGCCAGCTCTTCGGCTGGGGCAGCTTTCTGATGGCCGCTGGCTGGGTCGGGATGGGGATTTGGATCCTCCTGCGGACGATGGGACGGGCCCCGCTCCCGAACGGCTGGCGGCTCTTGGCCCTGGAGGTCGCCTTCCTTGGGCTGTTGGGCTTGGCCCACGGCTTGGCCTTGCTGGGCGGCCGGGCGCCCTGGGAGATCATTGAGCGGGGCGAGGGCGGGGGGACCCTAGGTTGGCTGGTGTGGACGGCGGCGTCCGCGCCGCTGGGGCCGGGGGTGGGGACGATCCTTCTGGTCGGGCTGACCGGGGTGAGCAGCTGGCTCGCGCTGGCCCGCTCCGGCCCGCCTTCCCCGCCTCCGGTCGAAGCCCCTGCGCCGGCCGCTCCAGCGCACCGGCCGGCCCCAGCGCCTGCGAAACCGCCCGCGCCGAGGTCCTCCCGGCCAGCCCCGGCCGACCTGAAGATCGTCACGGCCTCGCCTTCCCGCCCGGCCCGAGTCAAGCGGGATCGGCGGCTGCCGCCGCTGGACCTCCTCGAAGAGGAAGAGCCAGCCGCGATCTCCGCGGAGGAGATCCGGCGGAAGGCCGCCATCATCGAGGAGACCCTCCGCCAGTTCGGGCTGGAGACCCGGGTGGTGGAGGCTGCCCAGGGCCCCGCGGTCACCCAGTTCGGGTTGCTGCCGGGCTATATCGAACGGCCGGGGCCGGAAGGCGAGGTGCGCCGCCAGAAGGTCCGGGTGGCTCAGATCGCCGCCCTTACCAACGACCTGGCCCTTGCCCTGGCTGCGTCCTCCCTGCGCATCGAAGCGCCGGTCCCCGGCCGCGGCCTGATCGGCATCGAGGTCCCGAACCAGCAAATCCAAGTGGTGCGCCTGCGGGGGCTCCTCGCCTCCTCGGAGTTCCGGAAGGTGGGCTCCCCGCTGGCTATCGCCATAGGGCGGGATGTGACCGGCCGGCCGGTGGTGGCCGATCTGGCGGCGATGCCGCACCTGCTGATCGCCGGGACCACTGGTTCGGGCAAGTCCGTGTGCATCAGCGCGCTGATCACATGCCTGGTTTATAACAACACCCCGGAGGAGCTGCGGCTGGTCCTCATCGATCCAAAGATGGTGGAGCTGGTTCGGTGGAACGGATTACCGCACCTTTACGGGAAGGTCGAGTTTGAGATCGAGCGCATTGTGGGGGTGCTGCGCTGGTTGACCCGACAGATGGAGGAGCGCTACCGGCAGTTTGCAGCAGTGGGCGCTCGCAACCTGAGCGACTTCAACGCCCGGGCGGAGGCAGCGGGGGAGCCCCGGCTGCCCTATATCGTGCTGTTCATCGACGAGCTGGCCGATCTCATGATGGCGGCGCCGGTGGATGTAGAGCGGACCATCACCCGGCTGGCGCAGATGGCGCGGGCGACGGGGATTCATCTGGTGATCGCCACGCAGCGCCCGAGCGTGGACGTGGTGACGGGGCTGATCAAGGCGAACTTTCCAGCGCGGATGGCCTTTGCGGTGGCCTCGTCGGTGGACTCGCGGGTGATTTTGGACATGCCGGGGGCGGAGACGTTGCTGGGCCGGGGCGATATGCTCTTCCTGCCGCCCGACCAGGGGAAGCCGGTGCGGGTGCAGGGAGCCTACGTCTCCGACGCCGAAGTGGAGCAGGTAGTGCGCTTCTGGCGAGAGCGTTACGCGGATGAGCTGCCAGAGCCCGCCCCCTGGGAGGGGATGGTTACCCCCTTGGAGGTGGGCAGCGGGCGCGCCGTCAGCCGTGCGGAAGGCGAAGACGTGGACGAGGAGGCCTTGCTGCGGGAAGCGCTGGAGGTCATCCAGCGCTATCGTGGGGCCTCGACCTCGTTGCTCCAACGGAAGCTGCGCATCGGCTACCCTAAAGCGGCCCGCCTCATCGACCGCTTGGAGGAGCTGGGGATCATCGGTCCCCCGGAGGCCAGCGGCCGGCTGCGACCCCTCCTCGTCCCAGAGAACTGGGAGCCACCGCCGGAATGGTTCCGTCGCGGATAGGCAGGGGTGTGTCCCAATTTTGTCGGGCGAGGTAAGATAGGGGCAGGAGGTGGATCATAGGACGGCCAGAGACTTCCCCCATCCTGCCGGACCCGGAGGTGGATCATGGGACAGTCAGAGGCAATTG
>Ga0272447_1002044_pt1 | contig 11504 bp, 9 predicted proteins | sample YNPCB0133_FD_194589 | JGI IMG/M metagenome (GOLD analysis project Ga0272447, IMG submission 194589) | Hot spring microbial mat communities from Yellowstone National Park, WY, United States - YNP-CB-013-3 | ecosystem: Environmental > Aquatic > Thermal springs > Hot (42-90C) > Sediment | place...
GCATCACTCAATTTGTAGCAAGCCCTTAGCTCGTATTGCCTGCCGTCCCAGCCAATTTCTACCCAGACAGGCGTATCCCAAACCCAAGGAATGACCAACGGCTTGTTGCCTTTTCCGTTGGACAACCGAAGCTTTCCGCTCTCAACTGTGATGGCTGAGGACTTCCACTGCACCTTAGTAGTAGTACCGTCGGCGTCGAGGTGGACGAGCATTGGGATCCGTTTTGCGGCGTTCTCGCCACGACTTTAGGGAGGCAAAGAAACTTTGGACAACAGCATCCGCACTGTGGGCATGAAGTCTGTTTTCAGGATCACTGGGGAACCAACGCATGAGGGTGGCAGGTTTCAACCACAGCCCTTTCTTGCGGACGACCCGCCAAAAACTGACGAGTGTCTTGGAGTACAGCTTGCCTGCGGCTCTGCTCAAAAGTTGCAGTTGGTCTGAAACTCCCAGCTTGAGCTTGCGGACAAAGTACATGCAAAGTTGTCCTTCTGCTATCTAGAGCATCATACAAAAAGCCGCTCTCAACGGCAGGGCTTGAAACCCAGTTTTCTTGGTCAAATGCGCGTACGAATGCACTGGCGAATGCGGAGATTGGACTGGTCCAGGTTGGCAAACCCACTTAGAAGCGTGCCCCGACCGTCTAAAAGCAGCAGGGCGGCCTGGCGGCGAAAATCGATCCCGGGTAGCACTTCGGCGGCGATCTCCTGCAGCTTCTGGATGGCTGCCCCCTCGAAATCAACCGAGACATGGACAAACGGAGAAGCCAAGCGGGGATCTGTCGGCACGCTCTCGCGGATGGCCTGCAGAACCAGGTCTCGCACCAGCTGCAGCCCTCTGCCATCGATCAACACAACCTGGCGCAGCCGAGGGTTGTGCCCAAACTCCAGAGCCAAACTTGTCGAGAGGGCCTCTGCTTGGGAGCGGGTTTGGCGGTTGGTTAAGATCAGCGCTTGCAGGCCCTGGTAGCTGCCTAGGTCAAGGGGATCCCCGGAAATGCTTTCCAGCCTGAGGTCAAGGGATACGTTGGGGCTGCCGTTGCTGGGGCAGTTGCCAGCCTGAGCTGGAGCCAACGGGCCCAAGAAGAGGAGAGCAAAGGTAGCAACCCCACAAGCGACAAGTCTTTTTGGAAAAGCAAGCAGGCAGCCGCAGCCAAGCAAAACTCGTTTCATAGCAGCAAGTTCTGGGGTGGGCTGGCCAAATCTTAACCAATCTTCATCTTTGGCCCTGGCGCTCCTGGTCGGGCTTCCCACCCCCGTTGGGTTGCCAGCCTGGGCCCATAATGGAAAGCAGTCTCTCGGGGGCGGCAATAAATATGGCTTCTAGTTCCTTGTTGGATGGCCTCAATCCCTCCCAACGCCAAGCGGCGCAGCACTTTTGTGGCCCTTTGCTGGTGGTGGCGGGGGCAGGTTCCGGCAAGACACGCACCCTCACCCACCGCATTGCCTACCTCATCCGCCACTATCGGGTAAATCCAGAGGAGATTTTGGCCGTTACCTTCACCAACAAGGCCGCTCGCGAAATGAAGGAGCGCATCGAGCAGCTTTTTGCCGAGCAGGAGGCGCAGGAACAATTTGGGATCCCTTTGGCGCAACTGGAGCCTGCTCAGGCCACCCGGCTGAAATCCAGTGTTTACCACCGTTGGATTAAACCCCTTTGGATCGGCACGTTTCACAGCCTATTTGCCCAGGTTCTGCGCCTGGAGATTGAAAAATATCGGGATCTCAAGGGACGCAGGTGGACTCGCCACTTCTCAATCTTTGACGAGTCGAACGCCCAATCTTTGATTAAAGAAATTGTCATCAAGCAGCTTAACTTGGATGAGCGCCAGTTTGATCCCAAGTTGGTGCGCTATGCCATCAGCAAGGCCAAAAATCAGGGCTGGACCCCTGCGGATCTGGAACGCCACCAGCCCAATTTCCGCGGCCGCGTCCTAGCTCAGGTTTACGAGCTCTACGAAGATCAACTGGCGGCCAATAATGCCCTCGACTTCGACAACTTAATTTGGATCCCGGTGCAGCTTTTCCGCCAAAACGAGCAGGTTTTGGCCTACTGGCACCAGCGCTTTCGGCACATCTTGGTGGACGAATACCAAGATACCAACCGCACCCAGTACGAACTCATCCGGCTGCTAGTTACCAATGGGGAGAGCTGCCGCTCCAAGTGGGACTGGACCAATCGCTCCATCTTTGTGGTGGGCGATGCGGATCAAAGTATCTATCGCTTTCGCGGGGCAGATTTTACCATTTTGCTCGAGTTTCAAGAGACCTTTGGCGATGGCCTTCCAGACGACGAAACCCACACCATGGTGAAGCTGGAGGAAAACTATCGCTCTACAGCTACTATTTTGCAGGCAGCCAACGTCTTGATCGAGAAAAACACGGAGCGCATCGATAAAATTCTCCGGCCAACTCGCCCTCCAGGCCATCCTATCGTTTGCTACCAGGCGGAGGACGAGATGGCAGAGGCTGAGTTTGTGGTCAACACCATTCGCAAGTTACACAGCCAAAATCCCAACTCTTCCTGGGGAGATTTTGCCATCCTCTACCGCACCAACGCCCAATCTCGCCCTTTTGAAGAGGTTTTGCTGCGGTGGGGGATCCCCTACACAGTGGTGGGCGGGCTGCGATTTTACGAGCGCAAGGAAATTAAAGATGTGCTGGCCTATTTGCGGGCCGTGCTCAACCCTGCCGACTCCTTTAGCCTGTTGCGCATTATCAATGTGCCGCGGCGGGGTATTGGCAAATCCACTTTGGACAAACTAACCGAAGCAGCAACTGCCCTCAATGTGCCTTTGTGGGCCATCCTCTGCGACGAGGCTGCTGTAACCAAGCTGGTGGGGCGCTCCGCCAAGCCGGTTATCCAGTTTGCCCAGTTCATCGAACATTGGCACAAACAAGTAGCGCAGGTTTCCGCTGCTACCCTTTTGCAAGAATTGCTGCGGGATTCTGGGTATCTAGCAGATCTCAAGGCCCAGGGCACGCCAGAGGCTGAGGAGAGAATTGCCAACGTGATGGAGCTCTACAACGCCGCTTGTCAATTTGAGGAAGAAGAGGAGGATCCCAGCCTCGAGGCTTTCTTGAGCGCTGTCTCTTTGGCTGCGGATTTGGACAATCTGGAGGAAGGGGCCGAGAAAGTTGCCTTGATGACGTTGCACGCTTCCAAAGGACTGGAGTTCCCCGTGGTCTTTTTGGTGGGGTTGGAACAGGGTCTGTTTCCCAATTTCCGCACCCTGGAGGATCCGGCTGCTTTGGAAGAAGAACGGCGCCTTTGCTACGTAGGCATTACCCGCGCCCGCGAGCAATTGTTTCTCTGCTACGCCAGCAAAAGACGCCTCTACGGCAACTGCGAGCCTGCCATCCCCTCGCTGTTTTTGAGTGAGCTGCCGCACAACCTGATCCAGTGGCAGAGAGGCGGCCTGCTGCAACCTCGCAGGGTAGCCGAACCCAGAGAGGCGGCTACTGGCTGGGAGGGATCCCAGCGCTGGGCGGTGGGAGACCGTTTGCAACACCCCAAATTTGGCCAGGGGCAAATTACTCACATCTTTGGCAGCGGCGACCAGGTTACCTTAGCTGTGAGGTTTCCCGCGGTGGGCCAAAAAATTTTGGATCCGCGCATCGCGCCCATCCAAAAGCTCAGCTAGCGCTCTGGTCCAAAACGACTTTGGCAGCTTGACCGGGCAGGGCGTCTTTGCATCTGACCTGAGGGCATTGGCCGATGCAGGACTTGGGATCTGGCAAATAACTTCATAGACTAGAGCAAAGGGCTCATCGCCATGGTTTTGCTGCAACCAAAGCCGCCCCCGTGATCCCGGTTCGCCTGACCTTACGCAACTTTCTCTGCTACTCTCAGGCGGTTTTGGATCTGCGCGGGATCCACACCGCTTGCATTTGTGGTCCCAACGGGGCGGGCAAATCGGCTTTGCTTGATGCCCTTACCTGGGGCCTCTGGGGCCAGAGCCGGGCCAGCAACGACAGCGATCTCATCCGCAAAGGAGCTAGCGAAACCTGGGTGGAGGTGATCTACCGCTCGCGCGGACAGACCTACCGCGTCCTGCGCAGCCGTCACCTCTCGGGGGAGGGATCCCTGGAGTGGCAAATCCAGATTGGAGAAAGCGAGGGCCAAGCCCGTTGGCGCAGTCTTACCCGCCGGGGCCTGCGCGCCACTCAAGAGGCAATTGAAAGTCAGCTTGGCCTTGACTACGACACCTTTCTCCACTCCGCCTACCTGCGCCAGGGACAGGCCGATGCCTTTACCCTAAAGCGCCCCGGCGAGCGCAAGCAGGTCTTGGCGGACATGCTCAAGCTGGGCCAGTACGACTTGCTGGCCGAGCGCTGCCGCGAACAGGCCCGCAGCGCCAAGCTCAGAGCCGACCTGCTCCAAGAGCGCCTGCGCAAGCTGGAGCAACACCCCACCGACCTCGAGCAAATCCAAACGCAACTGGAGCAGCTTCAGCAACGGCAAACCCATCTGCAACAGCTCTTGGTGCAGCAGCAGCAGGAGTTGCAGGCTCTAGAGCGCGCCTACGAACATCGCCGCACCCTCCAGGAGCGGTACCAGCAGCTTGCCCACCATGTGCACAAGCTCAGCGCCAACCTGCACCACACCGAGCAGCAGTGGCGAGCGCAGCGGCAGCAGCTTTTGCAGTTGGAAGAGCTGGTTGCCAAAAGCGAAGAGATCCAGGCCGGCTACGAACGCTATCAAGCCCTGATGGCGCAGGATCGCCATCTCCACCATCTCTTCCAGCAGCAACAACAGCTGGTGCAGGAACGCCAAAAGCTGCAGGCCCAACAGGCCGAGCAACAGCAGCAATACCTGCAGAGGATGCAACAGCTGCAACAGGAATTGGCTGCCTGCCAGGTCCAGGCTCAGGCCGATGGCCAACTCCTGGCCGAACAGGAGCGCATTGAAAACGCCCTGTACCACTACCGGCAGGCCTATGAGCGGCTGCAGAGCTTGAACGAGGCTCAGGCTCAAGCGGCCACCCTCCTAGAGCAACAACGGCACTGGCAGGAGGAGATCCGCCGCGAGCGGGAACGCCTGCAAGCCCGCCTCCAGTTCCTCAAGCAGCATCTGCAAAGCCAGGAGAGCCTGGCCCAACAGCAGCAGCAACTGGCCGAGAAAATTGCCGCCGGAGCAGCGGCCCTGGCCGAGCTGGAACGGCAGCGCCTCTACCAGCAGCAGGTGCTGGAAAAAATCCAAGAGCGCCGCCTCTTTGTGCAGAAGCTGCAGGAGCGGCAGCGGGTTCTCCAGCAGCAGTGGCAACAGGAGGAGGAGCACTGCCGCCTGCTAGAGGATCCCTGGGAAACTTTCCCCCTCCAGAAGGATCCGAATTGCCCAGGCGCTGACCCTCCTGAACCCGGAGAGCCCTACTCTGTCCCTGCTTTGGCGGGGGTGAAGGCCGTGGCAGACAAAGCCACCCCCGAAGCAGCCTTCTCGGAGCAGCCTGCTGCGCCCGCACCGCCCGCCCCAGGGCTGGCCACGCCAGGATCCCAGCTCTGGGTTTGCCCCCTCTGCGCTCGCCCCCTCAGCCCCCCTTTGAGGGCGGTGGTGCTGCAAAAACACCGCCAGCGCCAAGAGGAGATTGCCGGCGAGCTCTTTGTCATTCGCGAGCAACTGGCGGTGGCCGACCGGGAGATCGGGCTGTTGCAAGAAGAAGCTCAGCGTCTTGGCCAGGAATTGGCCACCTGGGACGAGCGACTGCACCTCCAGGGGCGCCTGCAACAGCAGTGGGAGGCCGAGCAGGAGCGCCGTCGGCAGCTGGAGGCCTGGCGACTAGAAGCGGCAGAACTGGAGCAGCTCCTCAGCCAAGAAGCCTACGCCCAAGAGGCACGGCAGCAGCTTGCCCAGATCCAGCAGTCCCTGCAGCAGCTGGGCTACGACGAGCGGGAACACGCCCTGCAACGAGCAGAGCTGGAGCGCTGGCGCTGGGCCCTGGGCCGCTCCCAGGAACTGCGCAAAGCCCAAGAGCGCCGCCCTCGCCTGGCCGAGCAAATCGCCTCCCTGCAAGCGCAGCTGGAAGCCCTGCGGCAGACAGCCTCCTCTGCTGCTCTGGCGGAACGGCTGGCCCAGATCGAGCAGGCGCTGGACCACCTTGGCTACGACGGATCCCTGCACCAGCAAGTAAAAGCAGAGCTGGCCCAGGCGCAACTGTGGCCGGCCCGCCTGCAAGCCCTCCAGATGGCCTGCCAGGAGCTGCCAGAAGCAAGAGCCCGCAGCCAGGTCTTGGCCCAACGCCTACAGGAAAGCCGCCAGCAGCTTGCCCAGGCCACCCAAGAGCTGGAAGCACTACAGCGACAGCTGGCGGAGCAGCCCGAGGTCTCACCTACTCACCTGGAAGGGATCCGCCAAGCCCTGCAGGAGCACCGGCAAGAGCTAGATCAGGTGCTCTCTCAGCTTGGAGCGGCCCAACAGCGGTTGCAGCAAGCCCTTGAGCGACAAGCAGAGCAAGCCGAGCTGGAGCAGCAACTGCAGCAAGCCCGCCGCCAGCAGCAGGTGTACCAAGAGCTGGCCAACGCCTACGGCCGCAACGGCATTCCTGCCCTGATCATCGAAAACGTCCTGCCGGAGCTAGAAGCCCAGGCCAACCAGATCCTGGGCCGCCTCACCCAGCACCGCCTGCAACTCCGCTTTGTAACCCAGCGCTCGGGGCGACGTTCGGACAAGCTAATCGAAACCCTCGACATCCTCATCGCTGATCCCCGCGGCACCCGCCCCTACGAGACTTATTCCGGGGGAGAAGCCTTCCGCATCAACTTCGCCATTCGCCTAGCGTTGTCTCGCCTGCTCACCCAGCGCGCCGGCTCTGACCTGCAAACCTTGATCATCGACGAGGGGTTTGGATCCCAGGACGCCACCGGGCGGGCCCAGCTACTGGCGGCCATCAACGCCATTGCCTCTGAGTTTGCCTGCATCCTGGTCATTACCCACATCCCGAGCCTGCAAGATGCCTTTCCCTGCCGCATTGAGGTGCAGCCTTCTCCCCAGGGATCCCGCCTCTCCATTCGCAGCTAGTCGGCTGAGGATCCGCCAGCCTGCCTTTGCAGCCAGGGGAAGCTAAGGCTCTCCTGCTTGAGCTTTTGCGCAGGGGTCGGCAGCCCCACTGTCGCTTTCAATCCTCGTCAGGGGATCCAGAGTAGAGATCTTCCAGGCGGCTGCGGGCTTCCTCCAGGCTAGTTGCGCGAATAACCAACAAAGGCTCTTCCGTCAGGTTGCCGTCCGCATCCAAGAGCTCCGGGTGGGGCGCCTGTCGGCGAGCGCGACGCGGCGAGGCCTTGGGCTCTTCTTTGCTTAGAGTTACTACGTTAACCACCAGGTTGCGCAGCGCCACAAAGGCAATGGCGACAAAAGCCATGAGGTAGAGGATCTGCAGCATCACGAGTCAGAGGAGTCAGAAGAGGGGTGAAGTTGGCGAAAGCGGCGGCCCAGCTCGGCGCACTCCATCAGCAGGCGATGCCATTTTGCCATCAGGGCCGGGTCAATGCCAACTTCATTATCCGATAACCGATAGAGAGCTTCCGCTGCTTGTAACTCCGCTTGGGCAGCCAAGACCCGCTCCAGGAGGGACTGCTGCACTTCTGGGCTGATGAAGTCCAGGGTTTCTTCTTGCAAAAAGCGACGGCAGCGCTCAAACCAGTAGTGGTAGTCTTCTAGCAGCGGCCCCAGAATCTGCCGCAACAGCTTGGCTTTGCTCATGTCTGGGATCTCTTGGGATGAGAAGAATCTTAGCCGAACTTAACGTTCTCCCGCCAGGGATCCCTGGCTGGCCTCTAGCTGGGCTTCCATCTCCAGCATGAGGGCTTCGATCTGAGGCAGCAATTCCTGGGCTTGCTCTTGCCAGTAGCCCCGCTGGTGGGCCTCCAGCAGCCGCTCGCTCATATCCCGCAAGGCCCAGGGGTTGTGGCTTCGCAAAAACTGCTGCACCTGGGGATCCAGCAGGTAGGCGCGGGCCACCCCGGCGTACATGAAGTCTGGCACGGCGTGGGTGGTGACATCGTAGGCAAAGAGATAGTCCAGTGTGGCGGCCATCTCAAAGGCGCCCTTGTAGCCGTGGCGCATCACGCCGGCAATCCACTTGGGGTTGACGACGCGGGCGCGATAGACGCGGTCGATCTCTTCGGCCAGGGTGCGGATCTTGGGGTTGTGGGGACGGGCGTGATCCCCGAAGTAGATCTGGGGGTTGCGGCCCTGGAGCGTTCGCACCGCTGCCACCATACCCCCCTGAAACTGGTAGTAGTCGTCCGAGTCGAGGAGATCGTGCTCGCGGTTGTCTTGGTTGTGCAGGACAACTTGCAGACGGGCCAGTTGCCGCCGCAGCGCTTCGGGGGCTGGCTCTCCCTCCCCCTCGGCCCAGTAGGCGTAGCCGCTCCAGTTGAGGTAGGCGCGGGCCAGATCCGCTTCCGTTTCCCAGTTTTGCGCCTCGATCAGCCCCTGCAGACCGGCCCCGTAGGCCCCCGGCTTGGAGCCGAAGATGCGCAGCCGCGCTCGCTTGGCCGCTTCTGAGGGAGGGATCCCTTGCTCCTGCCAGTATTGGGTATCGGCTAGCACCTGAGCCCGCAGGGGGTTGTCGCTTTCCGGCTCCTCCAGAGCGGCCACGGCCTGCACGGCCCGGTCGAAGAGGGCAATCAGGTTGGGAAAAGCATCCCGAAAAAACCCAGAAATGCGCAGAGTTACATCCACGCGGGGACGCCCCAAAACCGCTACAGGCAGGATCTCGATATCCACCACCCGTCCCCCATCCCAGCGGGGCTTGACCCCCAAAAGCGCCAGCGCCTCGGCCCAGTCCTCGCCACCGGTTCTCAGGGTGGAAGTTCCCCACACGGATAGACCCAGATGGCGGGGGTATTCCCCCTGCTCTTGCACGTAGCGCTCCACCAGCCGCTCGGCAGCCAGCGAGCCAACTTGCCAGGCTGTCGGGGTGGGGATGGCGCGGATGTCCACCGAGTAGAAGTTGCGCCCAGTGGGCAACACCTCCACCCGGCCCCGCGTGGGAGCGCCGGAAGGGCCGCTGGGCACATAGCCGCCATTGAGACCGCGTAGGAGATTTTCCAGCTCCTGGGGAGTTTGCTGCAGGCGAGGGAGCAAGTCCCTCTCTATCCACTGCAGCACCTGGCTGGCTGCCGGCCCCGGCGGCGGGTCGTAGGGGATCCCCTGTAGCCGTTGGGCAATCCAGCGGCGGGCTTGAGCTTCTAGGGCAGCTACCCCATCTCCGATGCGGCGGACGTTCTTGCCCATGGAGCTAATTCCTCAAGTAAACGGCTGCCCCTAGGCCAACCAGCATTTCTTCGGGGGTAATTTTGCCATCTTGGTTGGTGTCGAGGGCATCGAAGACGCGATCTGCCCCCATCCACTCCTCGCGGGTGATGAAGCCATCCCCATCCAGATCGTAGAGGCGGAAGACATCCTGGGCGGCGTGGGTAATCGTCTCCTTGCCGCCCTCCAGCTTCTGCAGCCGCTCGGCGAGCAGTTTTTCCAGCACCTCCAGCGCCTTGGAGAAGCCCTGGATCCCTTCCTCCAGCTTTTCCGAGGCCATGCGGTTTTCCCGGTGCATCTGATCGAAGGTGGCTCGGTCCATCACCAGGCGGGGAATGTCCATTTTCTTGGCTTTTTCCGGATCCAGCTTGCGCTCCAGGTGGCCTTCGGTGTTTTGCAGCTCCGCTAGCAGAGGCGGCGAGATGGTGAGCAGGTCGCAGCCGGCCAGCTCGAGGATTTCCCCGATGTTGCGGAAGCTGGCGCCCATCACCTCTGTTGGGTAGTCGTATTTGCGCAGATAGTTGTAGATCTGGGTTACCGACTGCACGCCCGGGTCTTCGGCGGGCGGGTAGCTCTCCCGGCCGGTGTGTTTCTTGTACCAGTCGAGGATGCGGCCCACGAAAGGCGAGATGAGGGTTACCCCCGCCTCGGCACAGGCAATGGCCTGGTGCAGGCCAAACATCAGGGTAAGGTTGCAGTGGATCCCTTCTTTTTCCAGGATCTCGGCAGCCCGGATCCCTTCCCAGGTGGCGGCAATTTTAATCAACACCCGCTCGGGATCCGCCCCTGCTGCCTTGTAGAGCTCGATGAGATGGCGGGCCTTGGCAACCGTAGCTGCCGTGTCGTAGGAGAGGCGGGCATCTACCTCGGTGGAGACGCGGCCAGGAATGATGGACAAAATGCGCACGCCAAAGGCCACCGCCAGTTGGTCGACGGCGTGGGCCACCACAGTTTTGAGGTCGGCTTTGGATCCCAGGTCTTGGCGAGCCTTGAGCAAAGTTTCATCGACAATGCCCTGGTACTGGGGCATTTGGGCGGCCGCTGTGATTAAAGAGGGATTGGTGGTGGCATCCCGCGGCTTAAAGGTCTCGATGGCATTGATATCCCCCGTGTCGGCCACCACGACGGTGATCTCTCGCAACTGCTCCAGCAGGCTCCTGCTCATACTCCCCTCCTTGGGCCTCGCGCTCCGCGGCACTTGGGCAACCTAGTCCCAGTGTCACCTATCTCAATAGGGGATCCCGCTAGCCGTGAGATTGTCTTAATTCTCTTCCGCTCCCCCTCACGGCTCTTGCCGAGAAGGCTAAAATTCCATTAAGGCTTTTTCCCCCTTTTGCCCCTTTTTTTGCAGGTGTACGTCTTGCCTTGCTGTAAGGAGGGATCGTCGTGGCTACGGAGACCCTGGTTAAGCCTTCTGTAACCCCAAAGCACATGCCCATGTACCGGGTGTTGCTGCACAACGACGATGTCAACACCATGGAGTACGTGGTGCAGGTGTTGCTGAAGGTGATCCCATCCCTGCTGCCGCAGCAAGCCACCGAAATCATGCTGGAAGCCCACAACAACGGCGTTGCCGTGGTTATCGTGGTGCCGCGGGAACCTGCGGAGTTTTATTGTGAGCAGTTGCGCCAGCACGGCCTCACCAGCTCGATTGAGCCGGAACGCTAGTTAGGAGCAGCGTGGGTGGGCCTGCTGATTGCGAAACTCAAGGTTTTTCCCTTTCCGCTGCGCCTGTTGCTGTTTTTGGGAATCCCCCTCCTGGCCTGGCTGCCGTGGGTCGGGCTAGGGGGGGTTCTCTTTGGGCAAGACTACCTTGGGTTGCCGCTGTATGCCCTGCTACTCCTTTGGCTGTGGCAGTGGGGATCCGGGTTTGCCGCCTATGGCTTGGACAGTAGTTGGACTTGTCGGGCTGGGATCCTCTGGGGCTTGGGGATCGGTGCCGGGGGGCTTTTCCTGCTGTTTGGCCTGGAGGGGGCCCTGGGCTGGCTGAGCTGGAAGCCAGTGGAAGGGGGATCCCTGCTCGGCTATGGCTTGCTCGGGCTGGGGGTGGGCCTGGCAGTGGCGCTGGTGGAAGAGCTGGTGTTCCGCGGCTGGCTAGTGCAGGAAATGGCGTCGGACTACGGCTGGACAAGGGCGCTATGGGGATCCAGCTTTCTCTTTGCTTTGGCCCATTTCTTGAAGCCGCCAGCGGAGGTTCTTGCCACCTGGCCTCAGTTTCCAGGGCTGTGGCTGATGGGCCTGCTGCTGGCTCA
>Ga0272447_1002050_pt1 | contig 11489 bp, 13 predicted proteins | sample YNPCB0133_FD_194589 | JGI IMG/M metagenome (GOLD analysis project Ga0272447, IMG submission 194589) | Hot spring microbial mat communities from Yellowstone National Park, WY, United States - YNP-CB-013-3 | ecosystem: Environmental > Aquatic > Thermal springs > Hot (42-90C) > Sediment | place...
ACTGTGATACGGTACGCGTTGTTGCCAGGCGGCGTGACCATCTCAACACGCACCACGTTGCTGTTGAGCGCGCGCCACGCCACGAGCACCTCCTCGCCTGTAGAAACCTTGCGCACCATCACAAGTACGTCCGTCGTTCCCAAGTTGTGCGTGATATCGTAGAGCGTGTTCGATGCGTCGCCAAATGTTACCGAGAAGCGCTTTGGACGCCCCGCCCAGTTCGCCAACGTCGCAGGCACGACCGCAGCGTCAGTGACGCTTCCCGCATCCACCTCCGCCTGCGTTGCAATCCGAATCTTTCCCTTCGTTGTCGTCGTGGCATCCGGTGTAGCTGCGCCAAACGGCTCCCAGACGATGTTACTTGTCCCCAAAACCGGGTTGGGAGTGGTTTGGCGCCAGGTTGTGCCCCCATTGGCAGTACCATTGACAACGCTCACAATCGCCTGATTCAACTCGGCGCCCGTGTCTGCATCCGGAGCACGCGTCAGGGGGTTGCTCGCTCCATTGTAGACATAGATACCGTTCTGCTTGGGGTCGGTCTGCCCAACCAGCAGAATGCGGTCGTTTACCTGCAGGGTGTATCCATCAATGACAGCAGGAGGATTGGTAATGTCGATGTTCCCCGTCGCGGCTACCGCCACGTCATCCTTCCATGCCAGCCCTTGCAGGATGGAGTCAACGTACGATTTCGTCACCGCATCCCCGGGGTCCACCGGAGTTGCTAAGTTCTTTGCGGTCGCGACCCCCAGAAAGTCCAGGTTGACGTTGACAAGCTTCGTGTTTGGCATCTCTCCCTTACAGTGCTACTATGACACGACCTGCCATTGGTGTTACGTGGTGCACGCGGAGGAGATTCTCCGACTCGTGCACCACCGTTGCGACGATCTCTGCACCGCCCAGCGTCGTCACGTGCACCGTTGGGTAGCGCCCCAGATTGTGTGCAACGGTCCACACGGACGCTGGCGTGCTGAACGTGAAAATACGCACTGTGGTGTATTCTTGACGCGAAGTAGCCGAACTCCCACCCGTTGCTGCCCACAGGAATACATCGTCTTCGGTGGACAGTGCAAAGAAGCCATTCCACACCATGCGTGTTGGCGACTCCTCGATGGTATAGTGCACATCCTGCCGGTATTCCACGCCATTGACGACCAGGCGCGTGGGAATGCCTGCAAACTCATCGGGTATCAGGAACACCGTCTGCCCGTTGTGTCCCACTTCAATCTGATATCCCTGCCCACCCCGATGTGCGCAGCCACAATCACGCTGTTCGCCCTCCTCTTCCGCGCCCAACACGAAGTCAATGGGGTCATACGGTGCTCCCTCTTCAGTGTCTTGTCCTGCATCCTCATTCCAGAGCAAGCGGGGCACGTGCGTGACAGTGTCTACAGTGGGTAGGTATGCAATGGTCAGGTGCCCAAAGAGAGGAAGGACCTGGAAATTGATATCGAGCGGATAGGGTAGCCAGCGCGAATGGTCGGGATTGACCGGCGGGCGCATGTTGAAGCAGACGGCAATCTCGTCGCCCTCCTCGAAGTAGCAGTTCTCCGAGCCTCCCAGGAACACGCGCAGTGGCGCTGTGGGGCAATAGAGTCCCCCACCATCGTACGGCTGGTGCCAGCACTTGTAGTAGGTCGTAGTGTAGTCCAGCATCGTATAGCGCCGCCCATTGCGCAGCACGACGATGCGGGAGCCGAAAAGCGGCGCGTACTGCAGGTGTGTAGGATTGTGCTCGATGCAGTATGCCAGCAGCGACGCGTGGAGATTGTACCAGCCCGTTTTGTTCACCACGAAGCTCCGCTGCGGCTGTATCTGGAAGTCAAGCGTTACAGCATCACAGGCTGCCTCGACAACCTTGTACGGGATTGTAGCGTACGTCCCTGGCATGTACACCGGTGCCGCATCGGGAAAGCTGCGGATGGGTTCGTCGAATTCTCCCCAGTTCGACAATGTATCCCACTTGACCACTGGTATCCAGAAGCGTGCAAGCTCCAGCTGTGATGTGGTTTCGGCTTCAAACTCGCGCCCCCACTCCAACTGTACCTGCGCCGTTCCATTCTGGCGGTAGATGCGGTACTTGATGGGCGATGTGCGGTCTTCGAGGTCCAATCGGTGCACGTGCCCAAGGGGAGCACCGTTGTGGCGTAGTTCGATGGCGCTCTCTTGCTCACTCCGTGTTGTAGCTTCCTCCCGCACCACTGTGACGGTTTCGGTAGCGGCAGCGCGCGACTGCTCCTGCACCGTGCGCGCTTCCTCCTCCTTCTCCTGCAGTCGCCGCGCCAGGCGACGCAGCTCCTCCTCGATGCGCCGAAGCTCCTGGTTGAGTTCGCGCACGCCCTGTGGGCTTGTCAGGTCGGGGATATCCCGTGCCGAATACCCCGACTGCCCCACGTGCTGTCGGATGGGACGGCGTGGCATGGCGGTTATACGCTATGGACGACGCTGCTGACGCTTACTTTGCCTCTCAAAGTCTACCTGCATGATTCCGCTCAGCGCCTGTCGCCACTTGGGGTCGGTTTTCACCAAAGAATACCAGGGGAGCACAATAGATAGCACTTGGTCATTTACCGTCTGAACGATGCGACTCCAGTCAGGAATCTGCATCGCTTGCTCAGTGTTCTCGTACCCCTCGGGTTGTTGCTGGCTCGGCGGAGCAGGCGTAGTAAGCTGCTGCTGGTTGGGGTGTTGCTGCAAAATCCCACCCAATGTGCCCTGTGGCTGCTGTGTACCCTGCTGCTCCACAGGTTGTTGCTGCATTGGCTGCACGGCGCCTTCCGACTGCTGCTCGGGTGTGGGAGTCTGCTGTGCCGCAGTTCGCAGTCGGTTGCGCACCAAAGCATACCAGGGATCCACAAGAGCCAGCGCTTCCTCCCTTATCGCTTGAAGCTTCTCCTCGGTTAGCTCCCGCGTCTCCGCAGGCTGCTCGGTCGTAGCCGTCTGCTGTACCGTAGTCGGCTGCCCTGCAGGCTGCGGCTGGTTCGGCTGCGCAGAGCCGCCCTGATGTCCTTGCGGCGGCGGGGTTTGCAGTGTAGCACCACCCAGCAAACCTCCCACCGAAAATTCGCGCGGCAAGTACGGTACAGGTACAGCTACACCGCGCACAACCGGCTTCCATTGGTGGGGGTAGGTAGCAGATTTGACTAACGCATCAATAAACCTGGCGTACGCTCCTTTCTCCTCCGGCGACTGCGCCCGATGGTATGCCGCCAGAAGGTTGGCAATCATACCAAAGCGCCACATGTGCAAATCCAGCGCCTCCCGCAGGGACTGCGTAATGGCTTGCGCCATTGCACCCTGCCGCAGCTGGTCCAGTTCCGACCCCAGCCGCATACCGAAGAGTACGGGATTCTCCAGCACCGCAATTGCCATCGCTCTTTTCTCCCTGTTCACGTGCAAATTTACTTCACAATTGCCACCGTCAAGGCTCCCACCGCAACTCCCGCTGTAAACCAGAACAGCGGATGCTGCAACACCGACGGCTGCGCTGCAACCTGCTGCACACTCTGCACATTCTCCACCCACGCCCGCTCCAGCCGCAGGGTATCCTGCAGTGGACCTCGCGACAACCACACCGCAAGCCTCGGCGGCGGATACTCTGCCACAACGCGCACGGTGTCATGCCCAATGACTGTATCGTGCTCCATCCGCACAAATGGCACAGCAAGCTGAATCCCACTACTGTCCGCAGCAGGCAGTGCCTTCACCTCAACGCGCGGCACAGTGCGGTACCGAATGACCGTCCTCGGGACGGTTCGCACGACGAGAACTGTATCGCGCACGGTGCGCACCACCGTCTCGCGCGCCACTTCGCGCGGCTTCCAGAAGAGCAGAGCCGCAACCAGCAGCAGCACTGCCACAGCCAGTACGAGCACTGAGAGCTTCATTCCACTGGTGTCACGGCTATGAGACGGAACGCATTGCCTGCAAACACATTGCGTTGCCAATCGCGCCAGCGCCGAAATACGCCGTCTCCCTCGCGTTCGCGTTGCGGTGTCGAACGTCCTGGCGTCGTGTTCGCCTCCACCGTCCAGACACCCTGTCGCCCTGCGCGTTCGGCGAACCCCACGTGTCCCTGCCACGTCGAACCACGTCTCCAGACCAGAATCCAGCCTGGTGCGACCTCTTCGGGGCGCACCATCGTTGCCGGTCTCGACCATCCCTCAATCCGAAAGCGCAGGGCTACCGCACTGCGCACCGTTGGACGGCGTGCATCCCCGCGCGCCAAGCAGTAGGACACAAATGCCGCGCAATACGGAGACCCTAACGGCGCTCCCACGAACCGGTTCCACCGGTCAATCTCGGGACCGCGATTGGGTGCCACTTCGCGCACGCCAATGTAGCTTCGCGCTGTGTCGAGCCACGCTGGCTCAGCTGCCAAAGATAGCGGCAGCAATAACCAAAGCGTACGCCAGCAACATCGCAGCATAGGTCTGTGGATGCTCCTGGTACATCCGAATTGCCGAAATCTCATCATGCCCATATTTGATGACGACGTACAGCACAAACACGCCCAGCACCGCCTTCGTTGCTGCAAGCGAGAGCGCCGAAAAGTCCACAACCCACAGCCACGTTGCAAGCAGGAACGCAACCGCAGGCACGGCAAGTTTTAGCAAGGTCTTTCGCATGGTCAGTGTTTCCCATTGCTCGACAATCCCAAGATTGCCAACATCTGCACGCGCACAATATTGAGTACATCGTAGTCCAGTTCGTACACTCCTCGCTGGACACGCACTACCGCTCCCAGGTCCATGAGCGGACGCAGGAAGCGGTGAATCGTTGCCGGCGATGTCCGCATGTGCTCACTCAGCTTTTGTACTGCTCCCCGCATCCCCAGGTAGATGGGCAGCAGGTCAAACAGGTGCAGTGTCCGACGGATGCCGAATCGCACCGCTGCCGAGCACAGCAGTCGGTAGGCATTGACGGTTGTGTCGTACTCATGGTATGCACGCCGCGACATCGTGGGCTACCGACTGCTCTAACAGCTCCCCAGGGATGCGAAAGTAGTAAAAGCCGCCGGCATCATACCGTTCAAGATAGAACCAGAACAGGTCGTTCCAGACGCAGCGGACGAGTCCCTCAATATCCCGATTGACTGGTGCGCCGTGCACCTCGAATGCAAACACTGGCATGCGGCTACCGCGCACCTCTACTTGACGTACGGGGCAATCGCCGAAGACGCGGAAGTGGTCCACCAGAAGCCCCCAGAAGTAGCGGGCGACCTCCTCCCAGGTAAGGTCACCGCGTCTCCAGGCGGCTTTCAGCTCGTAGTGGCGCGCGATGGTGCTCATCGCAAGCCGTCCGTGCTCATTGAAGCGCACGGTTCGGTAGGGTTCCAGCGCGGTTCGGAGCTGCTCCCAAAGCGCTTCCAGATTCTGCGATTGCGTCATAGCACGTACGGTGAGACGAACGCTTGTGGCACGGCATGTGGTTCCCTTTCGCGTCGCACGGTCTTGCGTGCGAGTTCGACGGCTTCCTGCCGGCGCTTGCGTAGGCGTTCCTCAATCGTCAAGGGCTTCTCCTCCTCTTGCGGCTGAGCTGGTGGACGCCACAGCTGTGACGGACGCGACGCAATGCCGTAGCGCAGGGCATCCAGGTAGTCGTCGTAGTCGAAGCGCTGGATATCAAACTTTGACGGATGGAGTACCGCGCGCTCCAGCGCCGTAATCACTCCGACGCAGCCCGAAGTGATGTAGAGCTGCTTCTGTGCAAAGGCATCCAGCAGCAGGCGCCAGCCGTACTCGCGCGCGTCCTGTGCGGGCACCACGGGGATGTGGTACTCGTAGAAGATGGATTTTGCGGCATCGAAGCCGCCTTTGAGCGCCTGTGGAGCAAACATCCGGCGGTCTGCGTACGTGATGGTCGAAGCCTCGCCAGGTCCGGAGAGCTGCGCAATCCGTTCGGCAAAGGTCGTCCAAGGCTCCTTGGAGGCGTACTCACGGTAGACGTAGGTTGTGCCGTCGGGCGACCGTGCAAACCAGAGGCAGACCGAGAAGTGCGTGCCCTCGCCCAAGTCTACTGCACGCCACCGCAGCCAGCCTGGCTCAATCTCGATGCCGGGGATGACGTGGACCTCGCGCGAGAAGGTGCTAAAGAACTTGCCCTCGAAGACTCCCCATTCTCCATCGAGCCATGCACGCCGGATAGACTCCGGCAACGCCTGCAGACGGCGAACGTAATCGGGGTCCCGCTCCAAAAGTGTCGGGTTGTCGTAGACGCGGGCTGGGATGTAGAGAAACTCGTGCATGATGCTGCGCTCGTACTCATCGAGCTTTTCGGGGTCGCGTGTGATGAAGCGCGCAATGAAGTAGTCATCCGAAATCCCACCCGGGTTCCCCGTGTAGAGCACTGTAGGCTTCCAGCCGGGCACCGTCGTGTTGCGGAGCGACCCTGTGATGCGGCGCAGGAAGTCCACCTCGAAGTGGTTCGCCTCGTCCAGGATGTAGAAGTGCACCTCAGCTCCCAACTCTTTGGCGGCTTTGTCGGGGTCATCGGCTGAGACAAAGTGAATCTGCGAGCCGTTTTCGAGCTGCACCACGCGGGTTGAGCGGTAGTACCGGTGCAGAACGCCTTCGAAGCGTCCAAAGAGTTCGCTGAAGCGCTGCAGCAGGACGCGGCGCACCTCATCGCTGAAGCGGCGCATTGCAACGACGACAAGCCCGGGGAACTGCAGCGCTGCAAGGTAGGCAGCAACGACTGCCAGATGGGTCTTTCCCCCACCGCGCGCACCTCCGTAGAAGATATAGCTGTACTTGCCCAGCGCGCGGTATGCCTCTATCTGGCGTGGGTGCAGCTTGACGACGGAGCCGAGGTCAATCGTGGGCATTGCGTATTTTTGCAGCAGTCCGACAACCCGGGGTCCCAATGAGGCGCGCAACGGTTGAGGACTTCGACCGCATCTTGGACGAACTTCGCGAGCTTCACCTGCGCAAATCTAAGGACTACGGCAGTAGCACTGACCCGTATGCAAACGTGCGTCATGCAGCGGAGCTATTCCGGCTGCCCGCGTGGGTCAGTGCTCTGATTCGGGCAAGCGACAAGATTGCGCGTCTGGCACAGTTTGCGCAGCGCGGTTGGCTTGCAAACGAGAGCGCTGAAGATTCTCTCATGGACCTTGCCGTCTACGCCATCATTGCGCTGCTACTTTACCGTGAAGCCAATGAAAATCTTCCAATGCATGAAGACGCCAATGACGCGTAAGGAGCAATCCAGTGCACTTAGCCTCTTTGGCAAAAAGGCACGCATCAGGTACTATTTGGAGAGCGGGGAAGCACGCATGGTTCGTGCAATAGTGTGGCGTGACTGGGCAATCCATCCGTCATCGCTTTGGAGAATAAACTACGAATATGCTCTTACACACATCCCTACAGGGTACTGTGCTGCCACACACTCTTCGCGCGGTGCTCTCGCCATACTGGCAGTTCGACTGGATACTCTGGGAGACTGGAGTAGCCCCAAGCTTGACGAACTACCAATTGAACGTGGCACCGAAGTACTCAGGCAGTGGGAACGCGAGGTTGCGAATATTGAAGATTCCCCGTAACCCGATGAGCGATGCCTTCCGCGATGGGCTTGCCGAACTCATGGCGCGGCTGCTTGCATCGGCTGACCCCAACTCACCACACCTCCGCAAAGCCCACGCGATTGCCATCCTCTATGATATTGCAGCAGGCGCCGAACCACCTGAAGGCTTTGAGCCGCCCGAAGAGGCAGCACGCAGCATCATCAACGAATACCTACGCCAAGCCACACGCGCAATGGACATCGCAAACTACGCTGGCGCCTACGAGGTTTTGGCACGCGCACGACGCATTGCTGCAGTGCTTGCTGACCCAGCACTGCAGCAGTTTATCGCCAATCTCGTTGAGCAGTGCAAATCGAAGCTTGTAGAACGTGGAGTCATTCTCAATGGCAGTCTCTCCCATCACCCTTCGAGTCCTTCGCGAACTGAAGGAGAAGGCTCGCCTGGCGGTAGCGGCGGCGGAGAGCTATGAGATTCGCCAAGCCTGGCTCAAACTTCTCAAAGACATCACCGACCTCGAAAACTACTACGCCAACTCTCGTCGGCTTGAGCGCCGATTGCGCGAGCAGTGACACCCGTGTCCTCGTGTTCCGCAAGACGTGTATCTTGCAGTGTCACGTGGTAGCATGAACGACCCGAAGCCCCGCCTTGAAATAGTACCGTGCGACATTGACGAAGCCAAGGCGTTCATTGCTCAACACCATCGCCACCATCTTCCGCCTCAGGGTGGGAAATTTGCCATCGCTGTAGCTCTTGGGGGGCGCATCGTTGGCGTAGCCATTGTTGGTCGACCTGTTTCACGGATACTTGATGATGGGTGGACGTTGGAAGTCACGCGAACCTGCACGGATGGCACACCGAACGCGAATAGCAAGCTCTACGCAGCCTGTTGGCGAGCTGCCCGCGCGCTTGGATACCGGCGGCTCATTACTTACACGCTGCCTGAGGAGTCGGGCGCAAGCCTTCGAGCAGCTGGGTGGAAGCTCGTCGGCGTGGCGGGCGGCGGATCGTGGAATCGGAAGGACCGACCGCGCGTTGACAAGCATCCGCTCCAGCAAAAGCTGCGGTGGGAAAAAGAAGCATGACGAGAAAGCGCACAAGTGTGATTGTGAAATTGCTCGCGTGCAATTGCAATGAGCAGCACACCACTCATCACCGTTCGGGAAGCCGCAGCACGGCTGCGCGTTGCACCCGCTGACATCGTTCGCCTCGTACGCGAAGGGAAAATCCGCAGCCGCCTCGAAGCGTTCCAGCGCTTGGTCTACCTTGAAGACATCATCCGGCTTGAGGCTGAGCAGTCGGGGCATACTGATAGGGAACCCCGCGCTCCGGTCTCCCACAGTAGCAAAACCCAGCGCTCCGCTCGTCCCCAACCTCCCAGCCCACAGCCCCAACAACTGCCCGGCTACCTCACCGTTGCTGACGTCGCGTCCATATTGCAAATCCACTCCAGAACCGTGCGGAAGTACATCCACTGCGGCAAGCTTACAGCTCAGAAGATTGACGGCTTCTGGTACATCCCCGAACATTCGGCTGCCGAACTCGCAAATACCAACCCGCAGCAGTTCCTAAAACCCAAGCAGCGATGGTTGCGAACCGAGGATGCTGCCCGTCTGCTCGGGGTGTATCACAAGACCGTCATTGCTGCGATAAAGTCGGGGATGCTGGAGGCTTGCCGAGTTGGATACAAATACCGCATCAATCCTCAATCTGTCTATCGCATCATTGGAGAACGCTCCGAGCTTATCCCTGTCCACGAAGCTGCCCATATTTTGGGAATTGACTGCCATACCGTTCGCGACCTGGTCTACAAGGGTAAGTTGAAGGCGCACCGGTTCTTCAACCGCGTCTACATCGAGCCAAAATCTCTCCAGCAGCTCGCAGCCCAGCGCGCAGCCGAGGAAGTAGAGCGTCAGGAGGTCCAAAGCCAGGGTTGGGTCCGGCTGTCAGAAGCTACACGCATGCTGGGGTGCGACTATACATACCTTCGCCATATGGTCAGGCAAAAGCGCTTGCCTACACGGCGCATAGGGCGCCACCGGTACCTTGCACCGGAGGCGGTGGAGCTGCTCCAGCAGCGTCTACAACTGAAGGAAACGAAAACGGAGTCGTGATACCCGAAAGTTCGCTGCTTCCTAAATTTGCCTTCGGAGACAATGACGCCGGAACTACTCCATAGAGCACTACGGGAAGCCGGTCTGGCAACGGAGGACCTCACCGCGCTGCTTGACCGGCTTTACGCCCTCCAGCGGAACCAACCCTACCGCTGGGCTTTTACCACGCGGCTGCAAGCTGCAGGCTGGGCAATCACCGACATCGCCCAAGCCCTCGAACAAGTTCCTCAGGCTATCGAGCAGCTGCGCGCTCAAGGGGTCCTTACGACCGAAGAAATCCAGGAGCGCCAGCTTGCCGAAGCCCACGCCCGACGCGAAGCCGAACGCGCAGTCATCCGACGCCGACTCGAAGAGCTTCAGGAGGACTACAAGCGGCTGCTGCCCATCATCGAGAAGATGGGGCAGCGACGGCTTACACCTCAGGAGCGCACCGTTGCGTTCCTGACCACCTGCCAACTGCTCAAGTACAAGCATCGGGCGCGCCGCGAACTCCTGCGGCTTGCTCAGGAGTCCTGGCAGCGCCCCTTCACCGTTGCTGACCTCATGCGTCGGGCGGGGTGTTCGCGCGCCTACGCACTCAAAATCATCAGCTACGGACTGCGCCTCAAGGTCCTCACCGTTGCCACCCTCGGCTCTCGGGGTCGGGGGCGCGCCACGACCTACTGCTTCACCTACGCTCAAAAAAATGTCACCTCTTGTAATATCTCTAACCAGTCTAAAGAACATATCGCTTGCGCGACTTTAGGCGGCTTAGAGAAGAAGGAAGGAGTAGAAGGCTTGGGGAGCAGAGCACAACTACCTGCAAGCCAACAACTTAGCGCCGACAGCACCCAACCCGTTGCACCACAACGGAAACGGAACTGCAAGCGCGTCAAGTACTACATCGAAGCCTGCTCACCCATCGTCTACAACGAACCCGTCAAATACCGCTACCCCTTCTGGCGCGACTTCCTCTACGGTACCCGCATCAAACTCCTCAACGCCGGCTTCACCCCAGAACAAGCCCAGACTGTCGCATGCCTTGCCGCACACTGGATTACCGGTCGCACCATCATCCGCGCCTACGAGTTCCTCACCCAAGCCATCAACGCACTCTGCCTCCTCCCACCCCACAAACGCACTTCACGCCGCCTCCTCTGGACCACCCGCTACTACTACGTCCTCGTCTTCCTGCGCACCCGCCTCCAAGGCAAATGGTACATCGACATCACCCCAGAAAAACGCCGCGAAATCGAACGCCGCAAACAGCTCCGCCAACAGGCAAGAGCACGGCATGCCGTGCCCCCAACCAGTAGCCCAACGGATAACCAACCCAAGCAGGTCCAACAACCCAATACTAACACCATGCCACGCCGACACCAAGTGCCCGACGATGAACCCCAACCACTCCCACCCGACGCCCGCGTCCGAGTCTACATCTGCCGCGACTACCGCAACTGGGAACCCGCCGGCGAATGCCAGGCAACCTTCGATGCTGTCCTCCACACGCTCATCCCCTACATGCCCGATATCCCCGATTCTGCCATCCACCGCGCCCTTCTCACCCCAGGCAAGCCGGTCCTTGCCAAGTGGATGCTCGAGCAAACCGGAGAAGGCGCACTTCCGGTCTACATTTTGCTGCGGCAAATTGGCTGATTCACCATTGTCGCGCTGGTTAGCCTCAAAAATCGGTACAAATTTTGCGAGCTGATATAGGCGCGGCGCACGGCTGGCGGATGTGACCCACCCTCCCCCCGTCCGGCGTACCGTCGGCGCGTTTTGGCGCGCTGTACGTGCTCTGCACAATCTTGGCGTAGACTATGCAGCGTCAAAAAACTTTGTCGCACAAAGTGAACGGGCGATTTTCGTATGACGAA
>Ga0272447_1002052_pt1 | contig 11477 bp, 10 predicted proteins | sample YNPCB0133_FD_194589 | JGI IMG/M metagenome (GOLD analysis project Ga0272447, IMG submission 194589) | Hot spring microbial mat communities from Yellowstone National Park, WY, United States - YNP-CB-013-3 | ecosystem: Environmental > Aquatic > Thermal springs > Hot (42-90C) > Sediment | place...
CGGAGCTGAGCTGGATTCTAAGCGCCGTCACCTCCTATGGGGATCTGCAAAGGATGACGCAATTTAAAGAGAAAGGGGAGACCCAAGAATTTGTGAGCTGCGGGCTGTTCACGTACCCCGTCTTGCAAGCCGCGGATATTCTCATCTATAAAGCTTCGAAGGTGCCCGTGGGCGAGGATCAATTGCAGCACATTGAGCTGGCGCGCCGCATCGCGAGACGATTCAACTTTCGCTTTGGCGAGACCTTCCCAGAGCCGGAGGCGCTGCTCACCGAAGCCCCGCGCGTGATGTCCCCGGCCGATCCCACGCGCAAGATGAGCAAGTCCCTTGGGCCTAAACACTATATTGCGCTTACCGAGCCGGAGGAGTCCATCCGCGAGAAGATCAAAACCGCTGTGACAGATATCGGCCCGCGAACTCCAGAGAAAAGCCCTGGGGTGGCCAATCTCTTCTTATTGCTGAAGCTGACGGCGCCCCAAGAGATCTACGATCAGTTTGAGGCAGACTACGCCAAGGGCACGCTCAAGTACGAGCCGCTCAAGCGAGCGGTTGCAGACTATTTAATCAAGGCGTTGGAGCCCATTCGGGCGCGGCGGGCGCAGCTCAAAGAGCCGGAGGTGCGCGAGATCTTGCACGAGGGGGCGAAGAGGGCGCGTGCCGTGGCGCGAAAGACTCTTGAAGAGGCGCGCGAGCGCATCGGCGTGGGGAAGCTGCTTCCCTAATCTGGTCCTGCCGGCTCCCCAGCGGAGCGCTCACGATCACAGAAGCCCTTCTAGAGCCTTGGGGTTGAGGATCTCTATGGCGCGGCCGCTGTGCCTGATCCAGCCACGCCGCTCCAGCTGCTTCAGCAACCGACAAGTGTGCTCTACGCTCAGACCCGCCAACGCTGCTAGCTCCCCAAGCTTCAGCAAGCTGTTGCCAGAGTTATTGAGCAATAACCGCGCCAGTCGTTCCTGTGCTCCACGGCCTAGCGTCTCCGCCAGTCGTCTCTCTAACTGTACCAGCAACTGGGCTTGTGCCTTCAATAGCTCTAGGCCCGGCAGCAGCGCAAATTCCTCGCGAGCGACGAAATAAAGTTGGCTGTCCTCTTGGGCGCAGGCTGCATAGTCCCTATGATGCTCAATAAGTGCTTCTGTCCCTAGCAAAACCCCCGGACTTTCTAGCACAGTCAAGAGTTGACAGCGGCCGTTGCGTGTCCATCGCCACAGCTTCACCCTTCCCAGGCACAGACAATACAATCCAAAGGCGGGATCGCCTTGTTCGAAGATCATCTCGCCCTTCCGGAAGCTCAACTGCTTACAGAACCGTAAAGACCCTCTCACTGAGGAGAGAGGGCAAGCCTTGCAGTCGTATGTGTGATTGCATGCTACCCCCCCCCTTGATTTTCAGTTTTGGATGATAGCGTTCTGCTTCGACTCTTGAGCGCGTAAGTAGTGTAAGATCGCCTCAAGGACGAGAAAGTTCAGGGAGCGGCGCCGCTGGCGGGCCAACTTCCGCAACCGCTCCAGCGGCCTCTCCTGCCTCAAACCCTTGGGTATGTAGATCGTCAGCTGCCACTGCTCCTTGTTCATTGTAATTCATTTCATTCTATTGCCCAAGTGAGAATTCCGGCCTTGACAAAGATCAAGAGGACAGCTTGTCTCCCCTTGATCCCTGTCAATGACCCGTACCATCATCATCGCTTAAGCTAGGGCGACGTACAAAAGGAGATGACATTATGCGCGCTAAACTTAGTCTATTGATTCTCCTAGGTGCTCTGATGCTTTTCGGATTTGCTCCAGTATATATAGGAGTAGGGCAGGCTTCAACCCCGATCTTGCCCTTCTCGCAAGTGCAGCCGGGGATGAAAGGGATCGGCAAGACGGTCGTGCGCGGCACAACGATTGAGGATTTCTTCATTGAAGTCATTGATGTGATCGAGGGGCCGCAGTTGCTGAATAGTTTTATCCTCATCAAAGCCGCCGGCAAAGCGATTGAGGAATCTGGCGGGATCGCCCAGGGGATGAGCGGCAGCCCCGTTTTTGTGGATGGAAAGTTGATTGGAGCTATTAGCATGGCGGCGGCCTGGGCGGTCCCGCAAGATGCTTTGGCGCTCGTGACCCCCATCGAGAGCATGTTGGAGCTCCTGCGCGAGGGGCAAACCCTGGCTGCCCCGACGCTCTCTGGAGTGATCCCGGTGAGATCTCGCTCTGGACGAATCCGCGAGCTGCGCTTTGTGACAGCCTTGCCTTCCCCCTCGGAACTCGCGAATCAAGCTCAGACTCTATTCGCACGCAAGGTGCAGAACTTGATCTTCGTCTCCGGGTTGCGCGCGCGAGGCTTCGCCCTGCTGACGGCAGGCCCGAACCGCGACGACGTCTTAGTTCTGCAGCACACTACGGAGCTTCCCTTGCCCATCTCCTTAGAGCAGACAAGTCGGTTCCGCCTTGGCAATGAAGGGCTCATCTTCTTGGAGACAGGGGTGGCAGGCAGCCGCTGGCAGGCCACACGGGACCTCAAGCCCGGCAGCGCCTTGGCTGTCTTGCTCAGCAAGGGCGACGTCACCCTCACCTCCATCGGCACCGTCACTTATGTGGAAGACAAGAAGATACTTGCCTTCGGTCACCCTTTCCTGTTCAAGGGCCCGGCTCAGTACTTCTTAACGGGCGCTTTCATCTACACGACGTTTCGCACGCTGCAGGTCCCCTTCAAGTACGGGGCACCCGATGCGGTGGTGTTGGGCACGATCCGGGAAGACCGCGCTCAAGGGATCGCTGGGCTCTTAGGGGCGGAGCCCGATCAAGTCGCGTTGAAGATCCGTGTGCGAGATCGGGACCGCCGCAGCGAGAAGAGTTTTAGCATAGATGTGGTGGAGATGGCGGACCTGCTGCCTTCGCTCGTGCTGTCCACAACAACGAACGCTTTAGATCTGGCGTTGAACCGGGTGAGCGGTGGGACGGTGAAGGCCTCCTACACAGTCCGTTTGGTGAAGGACGGCACCCCACTCAGCGTCATCCGGCGTGATCTCTTCTTCGAATGGAAGGATATAGCGCTAGCGCCGGGGTTGCAACTGGCGCAGATCATCGCCAATTTGGCTTTAAATCCCTTCCAGCGCGTGGATCTGAAGGAGATCATAGTTGACCTGGAGTTCACGGAGGAGCCCAAGGTGGCCGAGATCGTGGGCTTAGAGACCGACAAAGAGATGTACAAGCCCGGTGAAGCAGTGCGCTTCAAGGTGGTGTTACAGCCCTTCCGCGGACCTGTCTTCACCCAAGAGGGGACTTTCACCCTCCCCGAGGACCTCAAAGAGGACACGCTGACGTTACGCGCAACGGGAGGGCGAGAGGAGGACCGACGGAGCGTCACCAGCATCGAAGAGCTCGTCAAAGCGATCTCCGAGAGCAAGTCCAATGGCCATATCACCATCGAGGCAGGCTCAGCTGCGGCCCAACTGCAGCTGGACTGGTTCGTCAAGGGTAGGGCGAGCAAGAAGCTCAAGATCCAGAGGGGGTGAGAGATGGCAAAGCGCGAGAAAGCCTAGCAGGTGGCATTGCGGACGGATGAAGGGATTTCGATGCTGCAGGAAGGAGGGATCATGGAGAAGCAACTGGCAGAGTGCCTTGCGGAAAACAGAATCTACACTCTATACGAAGGAGGGATCACCATGCTCCGCAAGCTCTTCAATGGAAGAAGGAAGTTCGCGGCCTTAGGGGCTCTGGTCGTATTGCTCGGAAGTGTTGGCATTTGGATCTGGGCACAAATGGGGGTTGGAACAGTGCCATTAAGGGTGACAGCACTCGATGCTGAGTTGTCCTCAATCAAGGTCCCGATCAACGGAGAGTGGAAGGAAACAGGAACGATAAAGATCACGCTCTCAAATGCACCTACCCAGTTTGTAGGGCGGATGACTCCAAGTGGACCTCTAGGAGAGACCACGACGGCAACAATCATCTGGCCAGCTTCGATCTCCGCTCCACTCCTGAAAGAACTGGGCTTAGAGAGTGTTGATGTACTCCTTGTAGGAGTCATCAAGAGGCTTCCTTATAGCGATAGCGCGATAGGAAGCGACTTTACCGTCCTTAAGATACCAAGATTACCACTCATTGTGGTTGATAACTATAATTGCGTGTGGCAATGCGATCAAGGTCCCAAATTCCAGGAATCGGCCTTTTGGCAAGGGAAACCTGGTGCAGAGTTAAGCAGCAACTTCAATTTAACTAAAGCGGCCTTCCAAGGTCGGGATGTAGATGCACTACAGCTGAAGAGAGAAGCATTCAAGGTAGCAAGTTCATTCTTCGATCTCCCGGTAGATGTAAATGCCTTCCTTGAGAACTCTCTTAAGCTGCAGCAGGGAAACATGCATGAAATCGTCGTCTACATTCCAGAGCTGAACTATTACCAGACAGCGGACCTCAAAGGCAAAGTCACTTTGCGCGTAGGGCAATAAATAAACAATTTAGGCAAGGGGGTGACATTGGCATTTGACACCCCCTTGCCCTTTCACTATCATCTACCTGTGGGTATCAAGATGGACAAGCTGGGTTGGATCATAATAATAACGGGAATTATAGCAATCACTATAGCAATCTTGCTTAAAGGTCAGCTTATCTCCTTAGAGTATATGGAATTCCCTCGGGATGAGCTGGAAAGGTTGATAATAACAACTGATGTCCCTGAACAAGCGCCGATTCTAACAGGACCTATAGAAGTTCAAATCACCTCATCCTGGACCCGCTGGGCGATGAGGTTTTCCCCAGGCACTTTTCTAGTAGATGTAAAGATTAACGGGCATAAAACCTCACTAGTGGTTGACACAGGTGCAGCAAAGACTGCTATTAGTCCCCGAGTTGCCACAGCCGCCCGGGTGAGCTTGACCAGTTCTAGGCTTGAAGCTCAGCATGGCAAACAAGATACCCCAGTCTATATGGGATGGGTTCAAGAGCTATCGTTGAACGACCTAAAGGTTTCCGGGGTCCCTATAATCGTAATGGGCAATCAGCCAGTCCTCAAGCTCTTTGGGATTCCTGTCTTTTACCTCGGTGGTCTTTTAGGGATGGAGACTTTGCAGTTGCTGGCAATCACCTTAGATTATGAACGAGGGGCTGTGATTTTACGCAGAGAGGCCCACAATCTTCAGGCCTCTTGGGTGCCTTTACGGATTCTCAGGGACAAAGGTCCTGGGGATATGGAACATCCTAGGCCCATTGTAGACTGCCTTTTGGAGGGGTATGGCCCTCTGCCATGTTGGATTGACACCGGCGCGTCTGCACCTGTCTACGTTCCTCCTGAGGTTTGGGGCAAGCTCGGTTTGGGAGACCAAAAGCAGGCTCGCTTAAAGATCAAACTGGGAGAGGTCGATCTGAAAGATGTGCCCGCCGTAAGAGCGAGAGTTCCCTACACAATGATCGGGAGTAACATCTTCCAAGCCCAAGGCATCAAGCGCTTGACACTAGACTTCCTAGCGGGCAAGCTCTATGCCGAGCGGTGATCACCCGCTACTTGACAGAAATCAATCAGCTAGTGATCTTACCGTTGATCGCCGTCAAGGACGCTTACCCCCCATAGCCGCTATGCTCAAGCAGCACACAGCAAGGAGCTGCTATGGGGAAATCACTTCGGAAATGGCTGCGCCCGGCTCTCTCTTCTTTGCGCGACGGCTTGGCTCTTCTCTTCCCCAAACCGCTGGTGCGAGCACTCTCCGGCCCGGCGGACTTCGCCTTCGTAGTCCATCCCCGCGACTTATACGACGTCGAGCGCCGCTACCCGGCCTTCCGGAAGCTGTCTCGCCGGATGCGCGAGTGGGTCCTGCACCATCATTGGCCCGTGGTTCTCGATACGATCACCGTCCAAGATGCGCGAGGCCGTCGCGCCAAGGGCTATCTCATCAGCATCTCGCTGACCGCCGCGCAGATGCTCCCCGAACGCATCCTCGCGAAGAAGAAGATCCTACAGGCTCTCAAGTTAGCAGAGAAATTGGGCTGCAAGATTGCTGGATTAGGGGCTCTGACGGCCTCAGTCACCAAGGCCGGCACGTGGCTGCTTGGGCGCACCAAGCTCGCCCTCACTACAGGGAATGCCTACACAGTCGCTGTCGCCTACGAAGACATCGAGCGGCTCATCGAGCGGTTTGACTTAAAAGATCCGCTTGTCGCTATCGTCGGCTGCTACGGCAATATCGGCGAAGCCCTGACAAAACTGCTAGGAGAGCGCTATCGTTTGATGCTGATAGGGCGGGCAGAGGATATGCTCTTCGCTTTTATAGATCGTGTGCAAGGGCGCTTAGGCCCAGAAGCCGTGATCTCGACAGACTTGGACGATCTCTCTCAGGCCGATATCGTGATAACGGCTACCAATAGCTCTAGCCTGAAATTAACAGCGGAGAGGCTCAAGCCGGGCGCAATAGTCTATGACCTAGCTCAGCCGCCGAACGCCGATCACCCTTCATTTTGGGTGACTGAGCGGGTGCTACGCCTCGACGGCGGTTACGTCGCAGTCCCTGGGCTCCAGATGAGGTTCAATATGGGCCTTCCCAAAGGGGTTGTGTTTGCGTGTCTAGCGGAAACGATCTTGCAGGCGCTGGAGCGTGACTTTCGCCACCACGTGGGCCGCGTGGATCTTGGGCATGTGACTCTCACTCAGCGGTGGGCCAGGAGGGCGGGCTTCCGGTCAGCCTTGGCCAGGGAGAAGGAGGTGATCACGAGTGGCTACTTCTCAGGTTCTGCCCGAGGAGACGACACGAGCATGGCTTGAAGCCATCTGTCCTGTGGGTAGCCAAGTCAAGCTGGGGTGCTGCGAGTATGAGGTCCTCAGCTATACGAATGAGAAAGTTCTGTTGCAGTCCCCTTTAGGGCATCAGGTCTGGCTATCGTTAGAACAATTTGAAGGCCAAGCAGAGTTACCTTAACTACTGCAGTAGCGCCTCTTGGAGTTGTGCTGGACTCCTCTCGCCAAACGGCAGTCTAGAAGCTTATAGTTTATAGTTAGCAGAAAGTGGGAATTCTAAGGATGCCCCTACTTCAGGAGGCATCCTTATTCCTTTGAAGAGCAGCAACTCTTTTGATACTTTAATAAAGATGAATGCTTCTAAAAGTGGTTTTTGGGACGGTGAGGGACCAGAGCGGCGCTTCTGGCCTGCGTGTGATTATCCGGCTCCCGAAAAGCGCTTTGTTGAGACTAACGGGATTCGCTTCTGGGTGGAAACTGAGGGCCAGGGGCCCCCACTCGTCTTAATCCACGGCGGACCTGGGATTGACCATCGCGTCTTCCACCCTGATATGTCGCTCCTCGCTCAACACCATAAGCTCATCTACTACGATCTGAGGGGGCACTACATGTCTTCAGAGCCAGATGACCCAAATGCCTATGGTCTGGAGCAAGACGCCCGCGATCTTGAGGCCCTGTGTCGGGCGCTCGGGCTCGAATCTTGGGATGTGCTCGGCTTCTCTTATGGGGGCGCCGTGGCCTTAAAGTATGCTTCTTTATTCCCCAAGCAGGTGCGCCGTCTCATCGTCTGCTCGACGCCGGTGGGGATGACCATAGAAGAGTTCCAGCAACACTCAAGGGCTCACCCTCTCTCCCAAGCGATTGCCCAGGCGAGGACACCGGAGGAGCGACGGGAGCTCTTCTGGAGATTGTACTTCCACAAGCCCCTGCGGCCAGAGTCTCTGCGCTATCAAGAGCTTGTGCAGCAAGCCTACGATACCCGCAAGAATCAGCTAGTGCTGGCGGGATATCGGGATGAAAAGCTAAAGAATGAGTGGAACCTTCTTATGCAGGCACCACCTCAAATCGAACTCCCCGCCTTGTTCATCTTTGGCCGGCATGATTACTTGATCTCGCTCGAGCGCGCCCAACGATGGATAGCTCACTTAAAGCAGGCTGAGATAGCGATCTTTGATGAGAGCAGTCACCATCCATTTATTGACGAGCCTGAGGCATTCGCTCGGCTTGTGAGCGCCTTTCTGAGAGCGTGATGAGCTTAAACCCCAAGCCGTTCCAAGACGGGCCCGAGCTGAACGTGAATCGTCCCACCCTGGAAGATGACCGCCCGCTGATTCTCCTCCGCGTCGGGATAGACGTTCCACATGTACCCCAGCACCTCCCCCTCCCGATTGAGTGTGGGCGAGCCGCTGTTGCCACTGAAGCCATCAGAATCCGATTCTTGACGATGGGCACCTCAAACGACGTATAACGGCAGGGCAGGCTCTCTCTGCTGCCGGCCGTGCGCCCGGCCGCCTCGATCTCCTCACGCATCACATGATAATTCGTGAGAAAGAGGCCGTCAGCGGAGATAAAAAACCCCACGGCAGCCCCCTCAAGGCGGACGATCCTCTGGGCAGGGAAGGCCGTGACCCCCTCGAAAGCGCGAGCGATCTCAAAGACCCCAGGCTTGAGGCGCAACCCCAGATTGCTTTGGATCATCTCCAATTCGGCTGTGGTGAGCACCACGTGCCACAGCGTCACCCCTTCGGCTAAGAATGTCTTCGGGTGAGCTGGGCGAAAGACCTCGGCCTCCTCCTTGCGCGCAAAGACAGTGGCCACAAAATAGATATGCGGGCGGATGCGCACCAGCGATTTGAGCACGCGCTCTCTGTCAAACGGGAGCTCGATCTGCTCCAGCGTGAAGAGCCCCTCCATACAGAGAAGAGTCTAGCTGATGGAGCGCCCTGGCGCAAGGCTGCCAACTCCGGTAAACTTAAAACACAAGGAGGTCCCGTGTATGAAAGTCACATTCATCGGTCACGCTGCCGTCGAGATCAAAACTGAGAAGCACTCTCTACTCATCGACCCGTTCATCACCGGAAACCCCGTCGCCAAGCACAAGCCCGAAGATTTTCAGCCCGATGCGATTTTGCTGACTCACGGCCACGCGGATCATCTTGGCGACGCCATCCCCATCAGCAAGCGCACCGGCGCCCCGATCATCGCCATCTTTGAATTAGCCACGTACTGTCAGTCCCAGGGCGCCAAGGCCATCGGGATGAACATCGGTGGGCCCAGCCGCTTTGCGTTCGGAACCGTGCAGCTCACCCCGGCAGTTCATAGCTCCAGCCATGACGGACATTACTTGGGCGAACCCTGCGGGATCGTGCTCACGACCCTTGACAACCGAAAAATTTATCACGCGGGCGACACCGCGCTCTTTGGCGACATGGCGCTCATCGGAAAGCTCGGATTAGATCTCGCGTTTCTCCCCATCGGCAGCTACTACACGATGGACCCCGACGCGGCCGTCGAAGCCGTTCAGTTGCTCAAACCCAAGATCGTCATCCCCATTCACTATAACACCCTGCCGGCGATCCAGCAGGACCCCCAGCAGTTCCGAGCAAAAGTGGAGTCGCGCACCGAAACGAAAGTCATCATCCTGCATCCTGGGGAGACGACCACAATCTGACGGGAAGGGCCTACTGTTATTGAAAATCTGTGACGGCTGTCGCCCTTGACAGGGGAGAGCCTCTCCCCCATAATGGGCCCAGGAGTGTAGCGTACATCACGTTGCGGCACGCCGCAGGCGCGTTATAATCTACATACGAAGGGACTTTTCATCGGCCCACCGTGTGTGCGACCGAGAGAGCCACGAGCGATCATGACGCGGCGTTGCGCAGAAGGAGGAACATCTGATGGCGCAGGAGCTCAGCACACCGAGGACGACGGAGATTGCCCCGGAGACGCTGGAGTTTTTCGGTGGCGACGAGTTGCGCATCCGCTGCTTTCTGGACAAATATGCCCTGCGGGATCTGTCGGGCAAGATCATCGAGAAGACCCCCATACAGATGTGGGAGCGGGTGGCGCGCGAGATCGCGTCCGTAGAACCGGATGCGAAGAAGCGCCGCGAGTGGGAGAAGAAGTTCTATTGGCTGTTAGAAGACTTTCGCTTCATCCCTGGGGGGCGCATCATGTTTGGCGCGGGGCAGCCCCGACGCGCCACCTTGCTCAATTGCTTCCCCGCCGGCACGCAGATCTGGACCCGCCACGGGCCAAAGCCTATCGAACAGATCGAAGTTGGCGAGGAAGTCCTGACCCATCGGAATCGGTTCCGCCCCGTGATCCATACGATGAGCCGCGAGATTGAAGAGCCGTTGCGCTCCATCCGCCTGTGGTATCTGGGATACACCACGATCTATGCGACGAAGGAGCATCGGTTTCTCGCATTTGATGGGAAGCAAGTGCGCTGGATCACCGCGGGCGAGCTCACCCCAAGGCACTACGTGCGGGTGGGACGCATCGAGGAGACCCATGCCCCCACAGAGCTCGATCTTACAGACTACGTAGACGACGCGGTTCCCGAAGATGAATCCATCTACACAGCGACGGCGTTTGTTGGGGGCAATGGCACGCTAGGGGTCAAGGAGAGCAAGCGAGTGCGCAGAAAAATCCCGGTAGACGAGCGCCTGGGGTTATGGTTGGGGTTCTTTGTGGCCGAGGGCGGGACTACCGACTCCAGCGTCTACTTCACCTTCAGTAAAGACGAGCATTCCTACGCCGAAACCCTCTGTGCGCTCACGCGGCAGCTCTTCGGCCTGGAAGCGACCATTCAGGAGCGCACCGATCAGCCGGGGCATTGGCTGCGCGTGTACGTGCACAGCAAGCTGTTAGCACAGTTTGTGCGCGCGTTCTTTCCCGGTGGCCTTAAGGCTCACGAGCGCGAGCTGCCCTCGTGGTTCTTGACGGCACCGCGGCGGTTTCAGAAAGCATTCCTCGCGGGGCTCCTCAAGGGAGATGGGGTGATCCGCGAGAACTCCATCAAGATCTTCCTCGCCAACCCGTATTTGATGCTGCAGATCTTTTGCATCTTGTTGCGGCTGGGCATCGTCGCTTCCCTCCGCTGGGAGGGAGTGCTCAAATACACACGACATCGCGGCATGTGGATCCACATCGGCACCCAGCGCTACGTCCAGGCGCTCAAAGCGTGGCTGGCAGGGGACTGGGAGTACGAGTCCTCCTTCGCTGAGGCTTCGCGGAATTATTTCTATAAGGTGCTCGACGGTGAGCTCTTCGTCAAAGTCAAAGAATGTGGTTGGACTGCCCCTCACCGCTTGAAGGTCTATGACTTAAGCGTCGCCGAAGATCATTCGTTTGTTGCCGAGTTCGCAGTAGCCCATAACTGTTACGTCATTCCCATCAAAGAGGACTCGATCGAGGGGATCTTCGAGTGGTGCAAAGAAGCTGCACGAACGTACTCACTTGGCGGAGGAGTGGGCACCGATATTTCGATCCTGCGCCCCAAGGGCTCGCCCGTCAACAATTCGGCGATTTACTCTTCTGGCTCCGTCAGCTTCATGGAGCTCTTCTCCACGACCACGGGGACGATCGGGCAGTCGGGCCGGCGCGGCGCCCTCATGATCACCATCAGCGTTGACCACCCCGACGTCCTCGATTTCATTGAGATCAAGAACGACCCGGAGCGCCGCAAAGTCCAGTACGCGAACATCAGCGTGCGGGTCACCGACGAGTTCATGCGGGCTGTCGAGCGCGACGAAGAGTTTCTCTTGCGCTAC
>Ga0272447_1002053_pt1 | contig 11476 bp, 13 predicted proteins | sample YNPCB0133_FD_194589 | JGI IMG/M metagenome (GOLD analysis project Ga0272447, IMG submission 194589) | Hot spring microbial mat communities from Yellowstone National Park, WY, United States - YNP-CB-013-3 | ecosystem: Environmental > Aquatic > Thermal springs > Hot (42-90C) > Sediment | place...
GGGGACGTTGCTTGTTGCGGGGTTCTTCCTGACCGCGCTGGCCCGGCTGGATGAGCGGCTGGAGCCCGTGGCCCGCCTTTCGCCTTTCACATACTATCAGGGGGGAGAGGCTGTCCGTTCCCTGCGGGTGGACTGGCTCGTGGGGCTGCTGATCGCCTCGCTGGTCTTCCTCCTGCTGGCGGGGTGGTGGTTCCAGCGCAAGGACCTGCGGGTGAGCGGCGAAGGCGCCTGGGCGCTCCCCCTCCCGCGTTCCCGGGCCGTCTGGACAGCCTGGGATCGGCGGACGCACGCATCTTTGTGATTAGGAGTCACGCAGTTGAGGCGAAATCCAACCCCTTTAATGGACATATATGGGGGTGATGATGAATTACCCGCCATATATTGGGGGACACACCTGCCAACTGCGTAAGTCCTAACCCTATGCTTCAGCAACACTCAAGAGGGAGACGACCGCGGCTTCTGCACCTCGCCCTCACAAAGATGGAGGAGTCCATCAACGATTGCTCCTTAATGGTAATCTGATATAAACCTGCGTTCCCCATAGCAATATGATCAAAATGGTTGTCACCACTCTGTCTATCCAGATGCGGTGATAATCAGAAGGCAGATTGCTCACCACGTGGATTAGAGACAAAGCCACAAACAGGAAGCCGAAGTTTGTAACCATGAAAGCGATCGGCAGATTTTCTCGGGTGTCTCGTTCTCGTAACAATCGGAGCGAGAAGATCCCCATGCTGATTCCCGTCAGCCAAGCACCAGCGAAGTAGGCGTGGGTAGGGTTTTTGAAGAAATCATTGAGATACCGTTCCCATGTTCCAGGCAGAGGGGCAACTTGTTCCCATTGATCCCAGGGGGCGAGCACGCGCATCACCGTTAGGACGAAATACCAGAAGAGGAAGTACCAACTGATACCAGCTGACAGCAACCATAAGGGGGTCCATCGTGTTTTCCATGCCCAGTTCTTGTGATAAACGATCGCCCCTGCAATTGCGATCCCTACTACTAACAGTAATATCGTTAGCAGTTGATAAGATTGCTGGACGATCATGTCTCCTTTTCCCTTCTTAAGGATAGCCTACTCGATTTTGTTCAGTGTGCATCGGGCAGCAGTAGAGCAGCTACCCGATGCACACTATTTTTCATAGAAGCTAATGATTAGGGGATAGAAACGTGGTCTGCTTTACATAATCAGGCCCTCCTGCAACATCTACAGCAGTAGTCCCCAAACATAACCTGGCTTCCTGCCAGCTATACGCGTAGCCATTTAAATTACCACCGTATGCGACCATGAAAGTCAAGTAGACCCGCGCTGAGGTTGTAGTCCAGCGCAGTCCATCCGGATTGCGGGAATACCATTCGTACGGTTGCCAGAACCAGAAGACCCAATCTGGGTCGCTGGGATCATTGTCACAAAGTGGGCTATTCCAATACGAGGATGCGAAGGTTGTGCCCGGAGGGTATGCCCAGGTCCAGATATTTTCAATATACTGGCGCCACAATTCCCCTTGAATTGCCAGGGAGGCTTCCTTTATTATTGCCAGCCTCGATTGGAGAGATTCGCGGCGAACAAATTCGAGCCAATGATGAGGCTGGGTGCCCGCTTTTAGAGCTAACAATACACCTACCTCCTGTTTCTGTCTCTCATCAAGGCGATTCCAGATCTTCTCTACCTGCGGCACGCTCAATTGCTCTTTAAAGGCAGATTCAACAAAGCGCTCTAATTCTCTCTCCGTCCACTGCTCTGGAGAAAGCGAATCCGTTGACTCTATCAGGACTGCTGCTTTGCTCGTTCGTGCGCTAATCACAAACAGCACCACGGCTAGTAAGCTGGTAAAGAGCAACTTGACCTGCATATTTCACACCTCCTATCTAAGATCCTCCCCGGCCTTTAGCCGGTGGTATCTTCATGATAACCAATTCCGTGCCCGCTGTCTACTGTAGAAATTACCAGGTTCGGACCTGTAGATTCCTACAGGTCACAGGAACCCGTGCTCCTTCGCCCAGAGCACGGCCTCCAGCCGCGAGACCACCCCCAATTTCTGCAAAATGTTCCCTACGTGGAAATCCACTGTCCGGACAGTCAGGCCGAGCTCCCGAGCGATCTCTTTGTTGCTTAACCCCTGGGCCATCCACTTCAACACCTCCCGTTCCCGCTCCGTGAGCTGGCTCCAGCGGGCCTCGGTCTCCCGGTAGTGTTGGATCCGCTGGATCTGAGACGCGGTCCAGAGGGATTCGCCACGGGCCACCTGTTGGATGGCCGAGGCGATATGCTCGAGGGGTTCTTCTTTGAGGAGGTAGCCGCAGGCTCCGGCCTCCCACATTTCGGCCAGGTAGCGGTCGCAGTCGTAAGCACTGAGGGCCAGCACGCGCACAGGCAGGCCCCGGCGTTGGATCTCCTGGGCCACCGCCGGCCCCGAGAGGCCCGGCAGCCGGCAATCCAGCACCGCCACATCGGGCTGAAGGGCCAGAATCTTCTCCAGGGCCTCTTCCCCATTTTCGGCCTCGGCGACCACGGCGATATCGGGCTGCCGGTCCAGCAGGACCCGCAGCCCGAGCCGCAGGGGGGGATGGTCATCGGCGAGAAGGGCACGAACGGCCTGGGTCATAGCTCCTCCCTCCACCCCCCAGGTGACGGTCACCTTCGAGGTGACCGTCACCTGGTGTCACTTGGTCAGCAAATCCTCCAACTCCTACGCGGCGTCCACCAGACGGCCCCGACGGCGGGTCAGGCTGAAGTTCTCCCACTGGGTGTCCCCGTGAAGGTCGTTCAGGAACCAGCATAGTGCCTGAATCTGGGGCTCGCTGTTCACCATGCTCAGGGCTGAGCTCAACCAGCCTCGAGGGTAGTTCTGAGCCGGCGGGACGCCTACCGCCGGAATGAAGGTGTTGGCCGAGGTGATGTAAACGGGAAGCCCCCGGGTGGATGGATAGCTGACCTTCAGGCAGGAGATTAGGAAAGGGCCTTGGACGATGGCCCTGAACCGGTCCAGGGCCAGCCGGATGAGCCTCAAAAATGGCCTGAGCCTCAGCCGGAGCCGGCGCTGGAGGAGGATAAAAAGCCCCGAGTAGGCCTGGTGCTTTTTTCCCCCGGTAGACCTCGTCTCGGATCGTCTCCCCGATCCGCAGGCCCACCGCATAAGCCAAAAGCAATCAACTTTTCCAGGTTTTCTAATTTCTTAGACATCCCCTTCTCCAGCCCCAGAAGACCCTTAAGATCCCGAAAGCTTGGCTTCATCTTCATCCGACTCCGATAAATCTCCAGGGCCTTCTCCGGCTCCAGGTTGGAAAAAACCCCCACCGGCTCCTCCCGCCCCGGGGCCCAGTCGCCCGCCAGGTTGCCCTTTACTTTGCCCAAATCGATGACATTACGCCGGAGCACTTTCTAACCCGGCCGAATGAATCACGCTACCCGTCGCCCCTCTTCGTCCGGGATCGTCGGCCGATGGGCCCCATTCAGCCGGATCCCCTACTGGATCCCCGAGGCCTCCAAAGCTTCAAAAAGCCCCAGATCGCTGAACTCCCGGTCGAAAACCAGCGGCTGGCCACCCAGAAGATCTTTCACCTGTCGGAACAGCCGCGGATGCTCCAGATTGCGGGAGTGGAGACCCTGGTGGATCGTCTTTTCCGAGTAGCAAACAAAGGCAGGGGGAATCGTCCGACCCGCATCGGGCGGACCCAGCACCAAAAGCCAGAAGCCCAGGGTCTTGCCGTCGGAAAGCCGGCCCCCATCGCCGGTCCGCCGGGCATCGGGCCTTTCCACCTCGGTCCCATCCCCGATGGAGAAAGGCGCCTCTTCATCCAGGAGGCATAGAAGGGCTTTTTTCGGATCGGCCTCCTTCAAAAATCGCTGGATCGCCTTGTAATTTGCATCGGGACTTGTCCCACGCATGGCCTGATCCAGGTCCGAAATCCGCAAAGAACCCGCTTCCAGGATCGCCTGGACCAACCGGGCGGCCTTCTGGGCGTGCTCGTCCCGCTCCAAGATCTCGGCCATGAATTTCTCTATCTGCCCCAAAGGCAGAACCTCGGCCATGACTCCTATCTCCCCCGAAGAGGATTCCCCCCAATTCTACCACCCCCTGTCCGAACTTCTCTCCGAAGGTCAGCACCACCATGGCCGCGTTGGTGGTCATGATGAACCCATACAGCCGCTCCGGCACCCCGTAGTTCTCCTTCACGTAGACCGGCAGCAGCACCATCATCAGCGCATAGGCCATCCCGGCCAGGGTGTAAAGCCCGCAGAAGGCCAGGAACAGCCGATCCCGCAGGACGATCTCATACCCTTCCCCTCGGCGGAGCGGACGAGGACCTTCGGGGGTGGACGGGCGGGTCTCCCGCACCCGCAGGAGCACCAGCGCCGCGAAAAGGATCTGGGCAAGGCCACCCAGGATGAAGGCCAGGGTGTAAGAGGCGGAGACGATGAAGCCCCCGATGGCCGGGCCGACGGCCACCCCAAGATTGGCGATCATGCGCAACAGGGCATAGGCGGAGGCCCGTTGAGAGGGCTCGATCAAGTCGGCGACCATCGCATCGCCTCCCACCCGGTAAATCGGCCCGAACCCGCCCATGAAGGCCATGAGCGCCGCCCACGCGAGAAGGGAAGCCGCCGGGATCATCCCCAGCATGACCAGGCCGGAGCCCAGCAGGCCGATGACCATCGCCCCCTTCCGGCCGAAACGATCCACCACCAGACCCGTTACTGCGTTCAGGGTGAGCAGCATGGTGATCTGCGTCAATGGGGTGGCCAGACGCTGCCGGAGATACAGCGTCAGGAAAGGCCAGACCATGCTCCCGCCCGTCGCGCTGATCCACGTCCCCCAGAACAGCAGCCAGAACGCTGGGGGGTAACGCGCTCCGCCCAGGAATCGGGTCACGGGTGAGGCTCCCACAAGGCGATGATCTTTGTCACTCGCAAGACGAGGTGGGAGGGAAGAGCAGAAGATCGCGTCGGAGGAGACATCCTCCAGCGACCGTTGCCCGGGACCTGCGCCGGAGTATGCCCCACCGCCTCTTTGCCTGACGCGACGCCTCTCTCCATTTGCGCCTCGCGCGCCTGAGCGTAGCACATCTTCCAGGAGAACTGAAGCGCTGGGGAGGCCCTTCCGGTGGCCCCCCCAGCGGCTTCACTCCTCCCCATCCTCTCCGATCACCGTGAAGGTCCGGGGTGCCGGAGGGGGCAGAAGGGGCCATCCCCCGCGGTGGGGCTCCGGCGCGGGCGGCCCGGGCATCCAGGCGATCCAGGAGATCCAGGGGATCGTTGGGAAGGGAAGCCCGAAGGGCCCCCGGCCTGGGGGGGCCATCCCCCAGCCGTTTGCCGGGACGGCCCAGGGCGCTCCGCTGGTGATCCCGGGCGCGGGATCGCGTTCCACCCAGGGTGCCGTCACCGGTTCCCCGACCCAGACGGCCGGCTGGGGCCGCGCGGAGCGCAGCAGAACGGCGATTGGGATCCCCAGGGCCAGCCCGGTGACCACCGCCAGCCCCCACCCGCCGAGATGAAGCCCGACCCAGATCGCCCCTGTGATCCCGAAGGCGATTGCGAAGAGCATGCCGAACAATCCCAGCCACGCCGTCTGCATCCGTGACCTCCTGTTCGAGATTGCGAACCGCGAGCTGCACGCAAGCGTTGTCCATCACCCCCCATTCGCCGTTCTCGTCCAGAGCACGGCGCGGAGCTCCTCGGGCGCCAGATACGCCGCCTGGAAGCGGGTGACCGTTCCGCCCACCACCGCCAGGAAATCCCCCTTCCCCTGCAGGCGCTCCGCGCCGGTCCCGCCGATCCCCGCCGCCACCCGCGCGTCCTCGGCGGAGACCACCCGTCCGACCAGGCGGGCGGGGAAGTTGGCGGTCAGCTGCCCGCCCAGCAACGCCGCCGACGGCTTCTGGGTGCAGGCCAGCAGGTGGATCCCCGCCTCCCGGCCCCGCTGGGCCAGCCGGGCCAGCAGCGCGCCCACCTCCCGCCCTCCTTGCTGCACCAGGTCCCCCAGCTCGTCGATGACGATCAGCAGGCGAGGGGTTGAGATCCCCTCCTGCGCGCGACGCTCCATCCGCTGGACCGCCTCCTCCAGGCACGCAGCCGCCTCCGAGGGATCCCCCGGGACGAAGGCCTGCACGTGGGGAAGCCGCTGGAAGGCCGCGAAGGCCGTCCCCTTGGGATCCAGGAGCACCAGGGCCAATTGAGCAGGCCGATGGGTCAACACCAAGCTGGCCAGCACCGTCCGGGCCAGCGACGTCTTGCCCGACCCCGTGGTCCCGGCGATCAGGATGTGGGCGACCTGCGAGCTGGTCAGGCGGATCAGCAACGGCGCCCCGTCGGCGGCCAGCCCGAGGAGGGCGGTGTAGAGCGGGTAGCGGGGCATCGCCCGGCGGACCTGTTCCATCAGCGGGAGGAAGCGCACCGTTTGGGGATCGGGCCGCGGGATCTCCAGCTGCACCACCGGCCCCTCCCGCTGGATCCGCACGCTGCGTACCCCGAGGGCCAAAGCCAGCTCTTCCGCCAGTCCCTTCAGGCGCGACCAGCGGACGCCGGGGGCGGGGACGATCTGAAAAAAGATGGCGGTCGGCGTGAGCCGGCCGCCCGTCACCCGCCCGGGCGATCGATGCTGCCAGAGCACCTGCTCCACCAGATCTGCCTGGGCCTCCAGCCACCGCCGCTTCATCCGGACGCCTCCTCTCCGCCTGCGAGGAAGGGAGCGCGGCGCCGCCTTAAGGTGCTCCACGAATCATTCGTGTGGCACCTTTTATCCAGTCAGGCCGCCGTGATGCTCCCCAGATCCCGCACTGGCCCGAACCGGAAAGCCACGCGGCCCTCCAGGGTCCACGTCTGCCAGTCCATCCGCACGGGCGCCAGCTCCGGATGGGCGGGCCGCAGCCACCACGTCCGGGTCTCCGGATCCTGAACCAGCTGCTTCAGGGTCATCTGGTTGCGGCCCTTCACCCGCGCCACCACCAGATCCCCGGAACGGACTTCCTCCGGGGAGACCGGCTCGACCAGGACGATGTCGAAGGGGCGGATCCCGAGGCCGATCATGGAGTCCCCCCGCACCCAGAGGGCGAACCAACAGCGTGCAGGGACCCACGCCGCAGGAAGCCACAGGTCCCCAAGCTCCTGGGGCACCACCTCGTCCACCTGATCCGGATGAGAGGCAGGGATCACGCCCTTCAGGGGGACGGAGATCCGGAGCGCAGGACGGGAGGTTGGGCGCCACGTTCGATGCTTGCCGGGCTCCTGCTGGACCCGGCCCTCCCCGATCAGGGCCCGCAGGTGGTAGAGAGCATGGGAGCGGGAAGAGAACCCCACGTGGCGCCGGATCTCCTCCAGGGTGGGGCCGTAACCGCGGGTCTCCCAGTACGCCTCCAGAAACGCCAGCAGTCGATCCCGATAGGCCATCTTTGCCCCTGATTAGAACAAGTGTTCTAATTCCAGGATAAGGGGTTTCCTGCATTTTGTCAAGGGGATCGGGCACCGCTGCGCAACGGCCCGTGGCCGTCCCAACGAGGCGGTGCTGCGCCAAGCGTTCGTGGAGCCCCTTCGATCTCCGCCGGCCGGAGGGGAGGATACGGACGCGGGCGGCCGGGCGAGCCTCTAGCGCCGAAGGCGGGTTGTCTGACCACCGCTTTCCTGCTAAGATAGCCTTCTCGAAAGCGGGTCCCTGAGCGGCGCGCCGGGGAGGCCCGTCGATGGATCTCTACCGGGAGGATCCGGGCATGAAAGTGGTCCTGCTGCGGGATGTGCCGCACCTGGGACAGTCGGGCGAGGTGAAGGAGGTGGCGGACGGCTACGCGCGCAACTATCTCATCCCGAAGGGCCTGGCCGTCCCGGCCACCGAGGGGCTGATCCGCCATGCCGCTGAAACCCGCCAGGCGATGGAGCAGCGGCGGGTCCGCCAGCTGAGCTCCGCTCGGGAGGCGGCCGCCCGCCTCCAGGGCGCGATGGTCACGATCCGGGCCCGCGCTGGCCAGGGGGATCGGCTCTACGGCTCCGTCACCTCGCAGCAGATCGCGGAGGCCATCGCCCAGCAGCTGGGCGTGGAGGTGGACCGCCGCCGGATCGAGCTGGATCAGCCGATCCGCACCCTGGGGACGCACCCGGTGACGGTGCGGCTGGGGCCTGAGATCACCGCGCAGGTGCAGGTGTTGGTGGAACGGGAGGGATAAGGTGGGCATCGGGGATCGCTTGCGCGCCGCCCGGGAGGCCCGGGGGTTTTCTCTGGAGGAGGCCGCGGCGCAAACCCGCATCAAGCGGGCCTATCTGGAGGCCCTGGAGCGCGAGGCCTTCTCCCTCCTGCCCAGCCCGGCCCACGCCCGCGGGTTCCTGCGCCGCTACGCCCGCTGGCTGGGGCTGGACGCGGAGGCCCTCCTCCCGGAATGGGACGGCGTCCCCACAGCCCTGCAGACAGCTCGGCCGTCTGCGATGCCCTCGATGTTCGAGCTCGCTCCGATCCCTGCCCGCCCGGCGGTCCCCTGGCGTCGCCTGGCCGCCCTGGGGGTCGCGCTCCTGGTCCTCGCCGGGCTCTTTGGAGTCGTCCGAACTCGCTGGCTGCCTCGCCCCGGCGCCCTCCCGCCCTCGCCAACCGGGGGGGCTCTGGGTGGCGTGGCGCGCCCAACCAACACGCCGCTGCCGATGGTCGGCGCCCCTCCCCTCCGGCTGGAGGTGACCGCCGCTGAGCATGTGTGGGTCCGGATCTTTGCCGACGGGCAGGTGGTCTATCAGGGCCTGCTACGGCCCGAGGAGACCCGGACCTGGGAGGCTCGCTCGGCGATCGGGCTGGAGACCGGAAACGCCGCCGCCCTTCAGGTGAGCCTGAACGGCCGGCCGGAGGCTCCCCTGGGCGGGCGCGGGGAGATCGTCCGCAAAACCTGGTCCCGCCCGCCGTAACGAGGGGGAGAGGGATGTCTCATCGCGCCGGGAAGCGCTATCATCTGATCACCCTGGGCTGTGCCAAGAACACTGTGGATTCGGCCAGCATGGCCCAGCTCCTGGAGGGGGCCGGCTATGAGGCGACCGAGCGCCCCGGCCGGGCCGATGTACTCATCGTGAACACCTGCGGCTTCATCGAGGCGGCCCGCCAGGAATCCTTGCGGGCGTTGCGGGAGCTGGCGGCTCGGAAGAAGAAGGGCCAGCTGCTCATCGCCGCCGGATGCCTGGCCCAGCGGTGGGGGGCCCGTCTGGTGGAGGAGGTGCCGGGGATCGACGGCGTGATCGGCACCCGTCGCTGGATGGACATCCTGGAGTTCATCGAGGCCCTGCGCGGGCGCTCCGCCCCGGAGCCTCTTTTCCGCATCCCGGACGAAGGGCCGATCCGCCGGGAGGAGCGGGGGGTGCTGCGGGCCGCGGTGCAGGGGGCGAGCGCCTACCTGAAGATCGCGGACGGGTGCCGCCGCCCCTGCGCGTTCTGCGCCATTCCCCTGATCAAAGGCCCCGCGGTCAGCCGGCCGCCGGAGGCCATCTGGGCGGAGGCCCGCCGGCTGGTGGACCAGGGGGTGCGGGAGCTGATCCTCATCGCCCAGGACACCACAGATTACGGCCACGACCTGGGCATGCGGGATGGGTTGCCCACTCTTATCACAGGGCTGGTGCAACGCGTCCCCGAGGCGAAGTGGATCCGCATCATGTATGCTTACCCGGGCGCGGTCTCTGATCGCCTGATCGAGGCGATGGCCCGCTACCCCCAGGTGGCCCACTACCTGGACATCCCCTTGCAGCACGGTCATCCCGCAGTGCTGCGTCGGATGCGGCGCCCAGCGAACGTCGAGTGGGTGTATCGCACCTTCGAAAAGCTCCGCCGCGCCGTGCCGGACATCGCCATCCGCACTACCTTCATTGTCGGCTATCCGGGAGAGACGGAGGAGGAGTTCGAGGCGCTGCTCCGCTTCGTCCGGGATCTGGAGTTCGACCGCGTGGGATGCTTCACCTACTCCTATGAGCCGGAGACCCCTTCCGCCCGCCACCCGGGCCACCTGCCCGAGGAGGTCAAACAGGAACGCTACGAGCGCCTGATGGCCGCCCAGCAGCCGATCTCCCTGCGCAAGAACCAAGCTCTGGTGGGAAGGATCCTGGAGGTGCTGATCGAAGGCGTGGGGGACGGGCTGAGCGTGGGGCGAACCTATCGGGACGCGCCGGAGATCGACGGGCTGGTGCTGGTGGAGGGCGAGTGGCCCGTCGGGCAGTTCCTCCCCGTCCGCATCACCGGGGCCATGACGTACGACCTGATCGGGGTCGCAGCCTCCCCCACCTCCTCCCCGGACAGCTCTTCCCGGCCCCCAAGGGCAGGGAGGAGGCTGTCCTAGTAAACGCGTCCCCTGTTTGCTAGTTGTGGATTTCTTGCCGCCGCGTCCTTTCCGCATTAGACTAAACATCCCTCTCGGGGGAAGCTGGGCGGAGGGACGGGCGATGGGCGGCCTCCGATTGCGCTACTTGATCCTGGATCTGGACGATACCCTCTACCCCCGGCGCTCCGGGGTGATGGACCTCGTCAACCAGCGCATCGGCCGTTATATGGTGGAGCGCCTGGGCTTTCCCCCAGAGCAGGCGGAGGCCCTGCGGCAGCGCTACTACGCCCAATACGGCACCGCCCTGCGCGGGTTGATGGAGGAACACCGCATCGACCCTGAGGATTATCTGGTGTATGTCCACGACATCCCGCTGGAGGTAATCCTCCAGCCTGACCCGGCTCTGGACGCTATGCTGGCGCGCCTCCCGCTGACCAAGGTGATCTTCACCAACGCCAGCGAGGAGCACGCTCGCCGGGTGCTTGAACGCCTGGGGGTCGCCCGTCATTTCCCGATCATCCTGGATGTGCGCCGCTTGGACTACTTCAACAAGCCCGACCCCGAGGCCTACTGGCGGATCCTGCAGCATCTGCGGGCCCAGGGCCCCGAATGTGTCTTTGTGGACGACTCCCCCCGCAACCTCCAGCCGGCCCGAGCGCTGGGGATGATCACCATCCTGGTGGATGGGGACGCGACGGATGGGGTGGACTTCCACGTCCCCAACATCCTGGGGATTGAGCCGGTGATCCTCCGCCTGGTGCAGGAGCGGAACGGGGATCGGGAGGAGCGCCCGTGGCTTCGCTCAGGGCATCCCCCCGATCTGCAGGAGTGAAGCGCCCGGCCCCTAGGCCGTCGGATTGTAGGTCGAAATGCGTTTCCGACCACCGTCCCAGCCGGTTGAGAGGACCCCCGCCCGTCCGCAGTATCTGGATCCATTGTTTAAAGCTCGTGGACGGCCGGTTCCAGTCCCTTTCCTCTCCGTCTGGAGATCCGCGAAGGATCCCGGCGGCGTTGCGAGGGGTGGGCACCGAGGAGCGCTTCGCATCCGGCCGGTCCTTACTCCATGGGCTTGCCCTCTGTCAGGGACCAGAGGACGGGAGGGACGAGCATCCCCTGCCGCCCGATCAGCAGCCCAACCCGCGCCCGCTGCGCCGCCTCCAGCGCCCGATGATCCAAGGCCCGCCCAAACACCACCGGCAGCACCAGA
>Ga0272447_1002055_pt1 | contig 11463 bp, 7 predicted proteins | sample YNPCB0133_FD_194589 | JGI IMG/M metagenome (GOLD analysis project Ga0272447, IMG submission 194589) | Hot spring microbial mat communities from Yellowstone National Park, WY, United States - YNP-CB-013-3 | ecosystem: Environmental > Aquatic > Thermal springs > Hot (42-90C) > Sediment | place...
GCACTTGCCTGCCGAGTCGTTTGTGGAATACCAGCTGTACGCCCAGCAATTGGTTCGGGAACATTTTCTAGCGGTGGCTGCTTACGGTGACGATGGGCCGTGGTACATTCCGCTGAAACGATCTTTCGCGGAGGGCGGTTACGAACCGAGTGTTGCCTTTGCCGAACCCGATTCCGAAGATATTCTAAAACAGGGGATTGCCCACTTGCTCTCCCGCCAACACTAACTCACCGAGCCAAGGAGGTTCGTCATGACGGTTCTCACGCGACGAGAATTTGTCGGGGCCGGACTAGCTGCGGCGAGCTTCTGGATCAGCGGCACAAAAACTTCGGGGCGCGTGCTGGGCGCCAATGACCGAGTGCGTGTCGCTATTGCCGGGCTGAACGGTCGCGGTGGAGTTCACGTCAGCGCTTTTCTGGCTTTGCCTGGCGTCGAGATTGCTTACCTGATCGATCCCGATACCAGAACCTTCGCCAAACACCTCGGCCGTATCGAGAAACAGCAGGGGCGTGCCCCGATTTGTGTTCAGGATGTCCGCAAGGCTCTCGAAGACAAAAACCTCGACGTGCTCAGCATCGCCACGCCGAACCACTGGCATTCGTTGATGGCAATCTGGGCCTGCCAGGCCGGCAAGGATGTTTATGTCGAAAAACCCCTCAGCCACAACGTCAAAGAAGGTCGCATCCTGGTCGAAACCGCCCGCAAATACGGACGCATCGTGCAGCACGGCACCCAGAGCCGCAGTGATTCCGGCTGGCATACGCTGCGGGCGATTGTCGAATCGGGTAAGCTGGGACGTTTGCTGGTGGCTCGCGGCTTGTGCTACAAGCTACGGGGAAGTATCGGCTTCAAGCCACCTTCGCCTCCGCCGCAGGAATTGGACTTCAATCTCTGGCTGGGCCCGGCTCCTGAGCAGCCGCATCACGCCAACCTGGTGCATTACAACTGGCACTGGTTCTGGGATTTTGGCAACGGCGACATCGGCAATCAAGGCGTGCATCAGATGGACATCGCCCGCTGGATGATTCCGGGAGCAACTTTGCCGCAAGCCGTGTTCAGTCTGGGCGGGCGTTTCGGCTACCAGGATCAGGGGCAGACGCCCAACACCCAACTGGCCATTTTTGATTACGGGGCGAATCGTCCGCTACTCATTTTCGAAGTGCGTGGTCTGCCAACCCCGCCGTATCACGAGCAAAAGGTTGGTAACATTCTGCACTTCGAAGCGGGAGTGGTGGCGGGGAAGAAGTATTATCCGGCCGACAGCAAAACCGAGGCACCATTACCGAAAGTGGACGTTCCACGCCGGGCTCCCGGCGACATTTTCGCCAACTTCCTGGCCTGTGTGCGTTCGCGCAAAGCTGCTGATTTGCATGCCGATGTGCTCGAAGGCCATTATTCCAGTGCGTTGTGTCATCTGGCCAACGTTTCGTATCGTCTGGGTACGGAAATGACGCCGCAACAATTCCGCTCTCACCTCCGCGACGAGCCTCATCTGGAAGAAGCCCTGGCGCGGATGGAAGAGCATCTGCGGAACAACAAAGTGCTGCTCAGCGATATTCGCTACCGCGTCGGTCGGCGGCTCAAAGTGGACGCAACCACGGAGACTATTGTCGGGGACAGCGAAGCCAACCGCCTGCTTTTCCGCGAATACCGAAAACCTTTTGTCGTGCCGGATAAGGTCGTCTGAATCCTGGCCGCCACGCGATACGAAATCGAACCGGGCGTACCGGCCCTGTAAAAAGGGCGGATGACTTCGCTCGGATGGTAGCGCTCTGCGAAGCAAACCAGCTTCCGGCAAACCGTGGTGTCCAGCGGGCGGTGATGCCGAGATCGCTACCGGTCGGACAAGCGAAAACCGCTCCTTCATTGTCGCCGGCGTCGCTGTGGGTTATGATTTGACGGGAGGGTTATCCGAGACAACAGGGAATAGCCTCATGGCAACACGAACTGTGCTGCTGGTGGATGACGATGTGGACATCCTGCAAGGAATGCGGGTGGTCATCGAAAGTCGCGGCTACCGCGTGTTGACCGCCACCGATGGGAATAGCGGACTGGCTCTGGCGGAAAAAGAGCAACCCGATGTGGTGGTTGTGGACATGATGATGCCGAAGAAAAGCGGCTTTTTGGTGCTGGAGCGGCTCAAAAGCCGGAAGCAGAATGCACCGCGCGTCATTATGATCACTGCCAACGAAGGCGGTCGGCACCGGGCTTATGCCGAGATGCTGGGCGTGGATGACTATATCCGCAAACCTTTCGCCATGGAACGCCTCCTCGAAAGCATCGAGCGCCTCTGCCCGTTGCAGGAAGGAGAAAACGCCTCATCCAGACAGTAAGCGCGTGCACGGGCGTTGCCGGAACCGCGTTGCCGAACCGGCCGATCTCGCTTTCACCAGGCAAGACGTGTCCGCGAACCTCAGGGGTATCGCCCTGCCAGAGACGAGCACACTTCCTTGCCATATCTGCAACGACGAGGGTAACCGTGTCGCCCACAGAGAAAGGATCGTACTGATACAAGACCAGCCGTGGTAAGAATGTTGGGGTAAAATGTGTCGCCCGGATAGAAAGGATCGGGGGTCGGGCCCTGGCGAAGAACACGCATGGCCGAAGTGCTGGTGGCGATGCTGTGGTTAGCGGTCGGCTGTGCCGTGCCCTGCGCCGCACTGGGAACGTTTCTGGTAGTGCGGCGTATGAGTTTGCTGGGGGATGCGATTAGCCACGCGGTTTTGCCGGGCATCGCCCTGGGTTTTTTCTGGACGCGCGAATTAGGCAGCTGGTCTTTGGTAGTGGGAGCGGCTGCATTTGGCGTGCTCACTGCTGTGATGTCGCAGTGGCTGCATCGGCGGGTGCGTTTGCCGGAGGACGTGAGTTTGGGTGTGGTATTCACGGCGTTATTCGCGCTGGGAGTAGCGCTCATCACCTACGCCAGCCGACGCTGGCATGTGGACCTCGATCCGGGGTGCGTTTTGTATGGCCAGCTGGAGCTTTCGACGGTGCATGCGGAGACGGTGTTGGGCTGGAAGATTCCGCGGGCTTTTGTGGAAACTCTCCTGCCGCTCAATGTCCTGGTGCTGGTCGGCATCGTCTTGTTCTGGAAGGAACTGCAACTGGTGAGTTTTGATGTCGAACAGGCGGAAATTCTGGGATATCGGCCGGGATGGGTGAACCAGGGATTGCTGGTGGCGGTGGCGGTAGTTTGCGTGGCAGTCTTTCGAGAAGTCGGCTCCATTCTGGTGCTGGCGTTGCTGATTGTACCGGCAGCGACGGCATTGCTGCTGGCCAAGCGCCTGTCGAGCGTGGTGATGATGGCCGTGGGGATCGGGGTGATCGGTGCGTGCCTGGGCTGTTTGCTCGCGGTGCGTTACAACTGGAATACTGCCGGAAGCATTGCCATGGCCCTGGGCGGATTGTTCGCCGCAGCTTTGCTTCTTGCGCCCCGTCAGGGAATAGTCGCGCAGGTGGTGCGGCGAGTGGCTTTGCGCTGGCGGATTGTTTGTGAGGACGTGCTGGCCTTTTGTTACCGCATCGAGGAAGCTGCCCAGAAAGGGCGTTTGCCTCGCGGAATTATTGGCAATACCGACCTGCGACGATTGCTGGGACGCTTCTGGCCGGTGGTGCTGTGGTACCTGCGTCTGAAGGGCGATCTCATGCCCGCGGCACCCGGATACTGGCAACTCAGCGAATCGGGACGCACACGGGCCAGGCTGATTGTGCGATCGCATCGGTTATGGGAGACGTGGTTGCAACGCCATTTCCCGCTCCCACCCGACCATCTCCACGCCATTGCCGAACGCATGGAACATTTCCTGACGCCGGAGTTGCAGGCGGAACTGGCCGCGGAACTCGGCGAGACTCACGACCCTCACGGTCGGGAAATTCCGCCGGCCTGAACACGGTGTTTTTGGAAAGACGGCATCCATCGGCCCCATCGGGGTGGCGATCGGCTACGGCTGCGCTGACCCGCTCTGGCTGCCAGGAGCGGCACTGCAGCAGGGCAAGGCTGGCGGCGGAACGCGAAAACTCAAAAAGGTGGGATGCCGATTTCGCCGACCGACCACGGCTGTTTGAATGACCCGACCGTTCGGTGCCAGGAAGGCACTGCGGCGGAAATAGTGCGTATGGCCACTGACGACCAGGCAAACCTTCGGTCGCTGCACCACTGCCTGGCCGAGCGTGAGGTTACCGAAATAGGCATTCGAGAAGCTCCAGAATTTGTCTCCCGGTCGTCGGGCCAACTGGGGTTCCAGAATGGGCACATGGGTCACGACCACGATATGCTCGACGTCGGGGCGAGCCACTGCGGCATCCAGCCGCTGCAAAAATGCCGCACTCACCTCTGCCGCAAATTCCAGGTCCGACCAGGGCCAATTGATGCGGTCATCCGTCGAGAAAAAATGCTTCTCCCGCGCATAGACCTCCGGCGAATATCCGAGGTCGGGCTCGGCAGCGGAGTAATCGTACCAGGCGATGGTGCCGACAATGGCTACGGGCGGGCGAACATAGACCAGGTCTTCGAGCCAGATTCCACCGACGCTTTCGATCTGCCGGCGCAATTCGCCCTGCCAGAGTTGCTTACTGCTGGCCCCACCATAAGACGTGTTCGCAGGCAGAAATCTTCCCGCAGGGTCCAGCCGTTTATCCACGCAACTGGCAGGATACAAATCGTGGTTGCCGGCCAGAACCAGTTTCGGACAGGGAAGTTCGCGGAACAAGGCCAAACAGGGAGCCGAATACGCCGATGTTTCGCCCAGGTCTCCCGCCAGCACCAGCACATCCGGTCGGAGTCGGTGAAGGTCGTACACCAGTCGGAGTAAAACCAGGTCGCTGGTCTTCGGATAATGCAGGTCGGCGGTGATCGCCAGCAGCATACGGCGTTACCAATCGGCCTGCAGGGCAGCATTCTTGTCGCGGAAATGGCGAATGACCTTGAGCAGGCCCGCCTCATCCAGTCCGGTCAGCAATTCCGGACGCACCCGGCACAGCGCCAGCTTGCCTTTATTTCCGGTAACCAGGTGGTACACCTCGCGGATCATTTCCGCGGCAGTGCTGGACATGCGGCGAACGTTTTTGAAGTCGAGGAGCACCCGCATGCGTGGTCGTTGCACGGCCTGCAACAATTCCCGACGGATGGACTGAATCTCCGCTTCCTCGACGAGATGGATATCGTTGAAGCGAATGGTGGTGATACCGTTTTCCTCGCCGATACGCAGTCGGCCTCGCACCACCCCGCGTTGCAAAGCGAATTGAGCAAGAATCTGGGCTGCTGCATCCGCTGCGGAAGACGGTCGGGATTCCAGTGCCCGGCTCAGCGGATCCCCACTCTCGGCCTCTTCTTCGGTATGCTGAAAAGCCTGGTCGAGCGCTTTCAAAGCCCATTCTTCAGCATCGCGCTGGTGCAATTGTTTCTCTTTGAATTGCACCTTGAACTTGGCCGGGCCTATGGTCAACCGGTCGCCGGCGTGCAGCGGTACTTCCTCTCCTGGCCCCACCGGTTGATCGTTGACCTGGACGATGGCTTCACCGGTGCCGAGATTACGAACGAAGACTTTGTTGGTCCGCGTTACAATGGCACAATGCTGTTTCGAGACGCCGGGAGCATTGATCCGCAACTGGCAGGCCGGGTCGTTGCCAATCAGAAACAGGTCGCGCTTGATCTCAACGACCGTCCCCTGATATTTGCCATCGCTGACAACCAGCATGACTCGCATGGCCGGTACCTCCGCCATCTCGCCGCACGTATCCGCGACTTACTCAGCCCACGCTGTACGGTCAGGTTAGCCCCACCAGACTACTCGCCGCCGGACCTGCGCAGTTGGCCTAAACCTGTATGTCGCCGCCAGCACCCCGGACATTTTCCCTCGCATTCGGCCAGATAGCGACTGAGTTTGTCCCGGAGTGCTGGCCGTTTCGGCAAGCCGGAGCAGTGTGTCTCCGGTTGCCGGCAAGCGATACCACGGAGCCGGCGGTACTGCTGGCACACCTGCCACGCTGGAGCAATGCGTCAGCGGAGCATCGTGCGGTTTTTTCGCATGTAAAAAGATAGCTTCAGTCCCGGCCTCGGTTTCGGCTTGATCAGCCGTTATTAGTGTAGCAGAGCCACCCCCACTTTGCCAGTGGCGGTCCTCGGGAAACTGTTCTGTTATTCGCCGAGGGAAAGGCTCAGCCGTTACTGCTTTTCCACTAAGATCCGCTGCAAAAACAACAAGCTCATGGAGAAGCCACAAGCACGACCACGATTTCCTGGCCAATGCCTTCCCCCGGGGACAGCGCGGGAGTCGCTGGAACGATGTCGGGCCGGTCTAAAAACAGTTCCCAGCGCAACCAGACTTCACGAAAGGCCGCAAAGGCAGTAAAATTTCACTTGGTTGAAACTTTCAGAATTTCCTGAATCTTTGGCCGGAACTCGCTGTCATGGCGCCTAACCCGGCAGAACCGCTGCCTCGCCTGGTGGATTGCTTGCGATCACGCCAGCTCCGCTATGCTCGTGTCGTCCTGATAATGGCTGGCTTATTTTTGTTCGCAACTTCCGTGGTCTCCTTTGTTAGAGCTGAAGAAATTGTCCGCGCCCATCCTCTCAAAAACGCTTGGATGGCGAAACCGGAAGAAGTCCAACGCTGGGTCCGCAACGAGCGGATATTTCAAGCGACTCAGGCGGCGGTGGGTTTAACGCTGATTCTGCTTGGATTAACTCTGTATCGAGCCCCACTATTGTGCTTGGTTACCGCTGCTGTAGTGTACACGCTGCACCTCGTCATCGCTGTAACGATTGACCCACTCAGTCTGAATTTTCGCCTGTATCAGGTATCCATTTTATCCGCGGCCATGCTTGGCGCTATTCGCGCTGCCAAAGGATTCCGACGCTCCAGGAAGTCCGCCAGCGGTGATATCCAGGCTCACGAGAACCGACAACCATCTGAAATGCCGCAGCTCCATCACATCCCTGCCCTGGTTCAGCAGTCGCTCGAACAACCGCTGCCGATTGAGGTTTACGCACCCGCACCGCTTCAACGGTCGGCCCTGGTATGGTGCCTCATAGCGTTGGGAATGGCCGGTGTAGCCGTATTTACCGGGCAAACAGTGTTTGTCTGGCTGGCAATACCGCCAGCACTGATGGGCATCGCCCTGGCAATCATGCAGCCGGGACCGTTTCATGCCGTTTTCGCGGATACCGCTCTGGAAGTCCTCCGACCCAAGCCCATGACGATCCCCTGGGAAAAGATCGTGGCGATCTCAACCAGGGGCAAGCGACCACGCGATCCTTTCGCGCCTTCTCGTTCAAATTACCGGATCAATGTGGTACACTCGGAAGGCAGCTTGGAGATACCAGAAACCACCGACCGCCCTTCTGACGAGATACTGCGGTTGCTGTTGCATCGGATACCAACGCACGGTCGGGATGACCTGCCGCCGGCGCTGATTCCATACTGGCAAGAACAACTCCGCCGATTCGGTAGCCAGTACGTTTGTAGCTATCGCAGCGAAGGCCCGCGCACGTTGTCCTGGCATCGGCGGAAAAAATTTTTCATGCTCGGACTGGTTGGGCTGGGAACTGCGGCCATCTGGTTTTTCTCCGGTGATCCTGTGCTCATTGCTCTTGGTGTAGCAGCCATTGTCTTCGGTTTGATAAGCCTGCTGGGCAGTTTGCCAGTTCCCCTATGGTCTGGCAGATTGAAGAATGCCGCACTGGTGATTTCCCCACGCGGTTTCGCTTTGTGTCAGGGCTCCTTGGTTGGTTACGCCGACTGGCAGGAAGTGACCATGATACGGTGGGGCTATGACGTTGCGGACCCCGAGTCGTTTCGTCCAGCCATCGCTGTGATCATCGCAGACCAGAAAATCCCTATCTACGACATTTACGACCGGCCGTTGATGACCATTTACCGACAGATGCACTACTACTGGCGGGGTGTGGAACCTGGCGCAGGCTCGCCCGCCGACTAGCTGAAAGCCCAAACCGTTGTCCTCGCCTATCGGGCGTGCGAACCCGGCGTAACCACATCAAGGCGGGTGTAGCTTAGCTCCTTTGGTGGATCAGGTACAATGGTCCCATTGTGCGACTCCCGCGTAACTACATCAAGGCGGGTGTAACGATGCACTGTGCGGCGTGCAGGTAGCAACTTGCGAATCCGGCGTAACTACATCAAGGCGTCCAAGTAGCTGTAACCCGAATAGTTGTGCTCGGCCGTATCGGCGGTCTGACTCCAGCATCGCTGCATCAAAGTGTCAAGCAGCTAAAAGCCCAAACGGTTGTCCTCGCCTTATTCGCTGCTTCTGATTGCGACGTTACCGGGCAAGGCCACAGAAAGCCAGCTAGCCGATAACCTATCCGGTGCTTCTGATTGCGACGTTGAATTAGATGACGAAATGAGCGAGGCGTCCGTACGGGAACTCTTCGGTGCTTTTTATCGCTACCGTTGACGTGAGCCAGGCCGCAGAAGCAGGGTCTTCGCCTTAACTGGTGTGCTTTTTCCGGTACCACATTTCGATAAGCCAGCCGGCGAAAAACGGGGCGTATTCGATCCAGACCCAAACTTCGTGGAAAAATCGGTAGCCAGGCCAACCGGTACCCAGAACGTTTGTTCCGCCTTCCGGAAAGTGGTAAAAGAACCAGAAATAGAGGTAGTACTGCGCCAGCAATCCCGGGAGCAAATACCAGGCAGTTTGCCGCGCCCAGATCAGCCAGGGTAACGCCCACAGAAAATACCAGGGATTGCCCGTCGGCAGGAGCAAAAATAACCAGGCCAGGGCGGTGAAGGTAGTGGCGAACCAGTGGCTTTGATTCTCCAGGCTGGCGGATTGCGTTCGCGGGTCGGTAGTGGGTCGCAGTTGCCGTAATGTTCGCCGTACCAGCCAGCCGACCAGCCCCAGGTACACCAGCGCGTGCACGCTGTAGGCGAGCACGAAAGCTGGACTCACCGGCACCAGAGCAAAGCGGCGGAGTTCCCCGGCTAGCAATCCCCCTCCGAGTGCTGTCCAGGCAGTTCGATGAGCAAGTTCTTCCGGTGTATCGGGAGGACAGCGCGGCCAGTAAGACCAGCGCGTGATCCACTCGCGCCAATCCGTCGGTAACAACCATTCCAGCCCGCGGCGTGTCCAGTGGAAGATAGCGTCATTCATTTCCCACTGGGTCAGGAAAATTGTCAGGCCGGTGAACGGTGTGCGGCTGGCGGGTGAAGGCAACGCCCACGCGATAGCCCCAACCAGCACCGGCACGGCCACACCGAAAAACCGCCAGTACGCCGATCGCCCACCCGTCGTGCCCATCCAGGCCAGAAGGATGGGTAACAACGCCAGCGGGTACGCTTTGGTCAACACTGCCAGTGCCCAGGCCAATCCGGCCCAACCCCAGCGTTGCCGCAAGCCGCACCACCACGCCCAGACACAGAAAAACACCGCCACGCTATCCACGTGCCCGGAATTGGCTACCTCTTTCAAAACCAGCGGACACCAGGCATATACCACCGACCAGCACAGCGGCAGCCGCATCTCGTTCAGAATGAGCAACAGCGTCAAAAGCGTGGCAACGTCAAAAAGGACGAGCACCGCTTTCAGGACGGTGGTGCGCTCTTCTATAGTGGATGTGTCCGGGCAAAACCAGACGGCCACCGCAAACACAACCTGAGCCAGGGGCGGATACGTGGTCGGCATGCCGCCGTGATGGGCCAGCGCTAACCAGAACAAACGCCGGTTGTGCACGAAATGCTCGCTCAATATTTCCGCCAGGCGCTGGTAGTCGTGTTCCAGTTGCACGGCCAGACCGCGTTGCTGGCGCTCGTAAGCAACAGTCAGGTGCTCCGCGATTTCTGCTGGCGTGTAGCGATAGGGATTGATTCCGGCAAGCACAAGTCGGCCGTCCCACAGATAGCGATACAGATCGGCTTCCTGAATCGGTCGGGTCGGGACGAGGATCAGCCGATAGAGGCCCGCCAGCATCAACACCACCATCAAAGGCCAGAGCTCCCGCTGAATCCAGGTGTTTTTCGAATCGGCGGGTGGGACATGGCGTTGCACGACGTAACATGCCGCTACCCAGGCCATCCAGGCCGCACTCAGCAACACCACCACCTGCACAATGGGACGCTCGGTATGCCCTTCCCCGAAAACAAAACGTTGCGACAAATAGGCCAGAAATGCGTAAGGCAGCAATGCAACCAGACCGAAAATGACCAGCCAGGTCGTAGCACGGGCGGGATTGCCGTCGCCGTTTTGTCGGGTTGTGTGCATTGCCGCCGCGGTCATGATTTACGTCTGCCCTGTTGCAGCAGGCATTCCAGTCGAGTTTATTGTCCCATGACTGCGGGAAAGTTCGCCACTATCGCGCAGATTGCCGCCATTTCTTTCGAGGTTATTGTCTCATTGTTGCCGCGGTCATGGTTCACGTCCGCCCCAGCGAACACCCCCGAGGGCGATCTTCTGCCTGTTCCTGACCAGCACGCCAGCAAAATGCGGTTCGCACCAGGGCTTATTGTTTCGCGTAGCTGCTATCCGTGAAAGGGCCCACACGGCAGTACGGAAACAGGAGTGAGCAGCCAGCAGAAACCGGCCATCGGCAAACCATAGAAAGCGCGGCAGTGCATAAAAGACGGAATGAGCAGTAACCACGAACACGGAGCAGCCAGCGATAAACGAAAACACACGCGGCAGTGTACGAAAGGCATTATTTCGGCTGATGCAGTCAGTCGCCATGCTCGAATTTCACCAGTCACCAACGCATCGGGCGGAGCGGCGACAGCTGGGCCTGTTGTGCCGGTCGGTCAGCGTGCCCAGTGTTTGCCGGTACGATAAGTTTGGGCGACAAGGCCGCGGTGGTCAATAGCGATGATAACAGCCCCTTCCCGCCAGGTTTCCCAGACGGTGGCCCCAAACTCCTGATACACGGCGGCACGCTGAGTGCGTCGGCGATCGCAAGCGACTACCACCAGACCCGGCCGACATGCCTGCGCCAGGGCAGGAGTATTGGCGCGCGGCGAGCCATGATGCGGGGCCAGCAGCACCTGCACCGGTTTGGGGAGATGCGGTAAAACCTGGCTCAATCCTGGTTCCTCGAGGTCGCCCGTCAGGAGAATTTGCTGCTGGCCGAATCGCAGCAACAGTACCAGACTGCGGGCGTTTTCAGGGCCAGGTGGCCCGTCCGGTGGCGGATGCAGAATTTCGATGGCCAACTGTTCCTGGCCCGGCTGCGATGTTCTGGAACTGGCGGAAGCACTGAGCGGAACTAACCGTACACTGGTGTCGAGGCGATATACCGCAGCGCCGGCACGTTCGAGCGCTTGCTGAAGATATCGGCTGGCCGCCCCGCCCTTTTCCCAGAAAGTGGGCGTAACATAAACGGCACCGATACGGAACCTTTCCACCAGACGCGGCAAGGCGTTGTAGTGATCGAGATCGCCGTGAGAAAGAAGGACCGCGTCAATCCGGCGTTTTTGCCGATGCCACAAAAACGGAGCGATAACCCGCTCAGCTACG
>Ga0272447_1002056_pt1 | contig 11461 bp, 10 predicted proteins | sample YNPCB0133_FD_194589 | JGI IMG/M metagenome (GOLD analysis project Ga0272447, IMG submission 194589) | Hot spring microbial mat communities from Yellowstone National Park, WY, United States - YNP-CB-013-3 | ecosystem: Environmental > Aquatic > Thermal springs > Hot (42-90C) > Sediment | place...
ATTTATACCAGGCGTTGGGGGTGCAGGAATACTGGTTATTTGACCCGAAAGGTGAGTGGATTACCCAGCAATTATTGGGCTATCGTTTGGTGGAAGAAAATTATGTTCTCATTCCAGACAATATCAGCCAGGTGTTGGGGTTGCGTTTGGAACCGGCAGGGCAACTGATTCACTTTTATCGCCTGGATAATGGAGAAAAATTGTTAACCCCAGATGAACTGCTGGTGGCCAAAGAACAGGAGCGGCTTGCCAAAGAACAGGAGCGACTTGCCAAGGAACAAGAACGACTGGCAAAAGAGCAGGAACGACAAATGCGTTTGGATTTAATCAATCGCTTGAGAGAGCGAGGCATTGACCCAGACAGTTTGTAGCAAGGTGGCGTGATGGCACTGGCAACGGAGCAAAAGCCGATTGTTTATCCGAGTGGGGACGGGGAGCCGGTGGCAGAAAGTTATGCCCACATGTATGTGATGTTTGTGACGTTGGAGGTGTTGCGGCAGTATTTGGCTGGACAACAGGCAACTGTGTTGGCTAATCAGTTTTTGTACTATGCTCAGGGGTTTCCCAAACTGCGGGTGGCTCCTGATGTGATGGTGATTTTGCAGGTGCCGCCAGGAGGACGAGACAGTTACAAAATCTGGGAAGAAGGGCAGGTGCCGCAGGTGATTTTTGAGATGACTTCTGCCCAAACCCAAAGGCAAGACCAGGAGTACAAAAAAGATTTATACCAGGCGTTGGGGGTGCAGGAGTATTGGTTATTTGACCCGAAGGGGGAATGGATTTCCCAGCAGTTATTGGGCTATCGTTTGGTGGAAGAAAATTATGTTCTCATTCCAGACAATATCAGTCAGGTGTTGGGGTTGCGTTTGGAACCGGCAGGGCAATTGCTTCACTTTTATCGCCTGGATAATGGGGAAAAATTGTTGACCCCTGATGAATTGCTGGTGGCCAAAGAACAGGAGCGACAAATGCGCTTGGATTTAATCAATCGCTTAAAAGAGCGAGGCATTGACCCGGATAATTTATAGCCCTTTGGGTCATCATCACCCTATCTAACGGTTCGGTATCACTCCTTTGGGCAAGTCCACAAATACCCGTTCCCCAGCACGCAAACCTCGTAGTACTTGGGTGTACTCATTCAATGTCACGCCCAAAACCACCGGCTGAAATTTGGGTTTGCCCTGGGCATCGGGAACCAATACGCCCGTTTTACCTCGTTCAGTCACCACTGCCGCCGTCGGGACCGTCAATGCTTGGGGTAAGGTTTCGCCAACAAACACAACATCCACATTCATCCCTGCCCGCAGACGGTCTTGCCCTGTGCGCAGCCGCACCCGCACCTCAAAAAAAGTAACATTCTGCTCCACCACCGCCTCGGGTGCAACCAAATGCACTTGTCCCCGAAATGTTTCACCGGGGTAAGCATCAGCCTGAATCTCCACCCTTTGCCCGACCCGAATCCGACTGATGTCGGTCTCGGCAACCCGAGCAATGACTTCCAACCTACTGGCTAAGGTAACGATGGAACTGGAAGTAGCCGAGGATGTGGCGGATGTGAAACTGCTGGGGGTGACAAAGGCCCCTACAGACGCATATTTCTGGGTAATCACGCCGCTAAAAGGTGCTCGAATCACCGTGTCGGCCAATTGTATTTGAATTGCACGCAGTTGGGCCTGAGCCACAGCTACCTGTGCCCGTGCCTGCGCCATCGCTTCCGCCCGTGTACCCGCCTTTAGTACATCGAGCCGTCGTTGTGCCTCTTGTAAGGCAGCGGCTGCCGTTGCCTCTTCGGTAATCGCCGCATCCAACGCATCCTGGGCAATAGCCCCCTGCGCCAACAATTCCTCGTTCCGCTGGCGACGCTGACGCGCCAATTCGTACCGAGAACGTGCTGCTGCCACCTGCGCCTGCCCCTGGGCAATTTCTTCCGGGCGATTCCCCCGCTGCAACTCCTGCAACCGCGCCTGTGCCTGGGCCAGATTGGCCAACGCCTGTTGCTTTTGTGCCTGCAATGCCCGGTCATCCATGCGGGCAATCACCTGCCCCTGGCGCACCACATCCCCCTGATCCACATACAAGGCCACCAACTGCCCGGACACCTTGGGACTGAGATTCACCCGCTGTACCGGCTCTACCCGACCACTGGCAGCCACTCTGACGCTTAAATCCCGAGCCGTCACCGGTACGGTTAGGGTGTCAATGTCCAATCGCCGTTGTGGACGCTGGCGATACCCCCACACCCCGACCCCCACCAGCACCAGCCCTGCCCCAGCAATTGCCCACCAATGAGGAACCCCCTTTTTTTCTTGGCCCACCAACTGAGCAGGTACGAGGGGTCGTTCGGGTGGAACCGGCGTTTTCAGCATGAGCGAGGACCTGTGACGGCAATCTTTAACAATTGTAAAGAATTTGGCCGCCTGCGGGGGCGCCTCACCCAGTCACGTAGTCCTGTAACGCCATTGCAATCTTTTCGTTGCCATCGGTCGCCAACCGATCCGAAGATTGGGGCGGCAAGGGGTCACGGGTGAGAAATTCCCAGGGATGGTCCGTAAATTCCGCCAGGGTCACCACCTGATGCCAACAGTAGGTTCGCAGGCCAGCCAATAGCACCTCTGCCTCCGCAAATCCCCGCCGTTCCAGAGAATAAATTGGCACTCCCAGGCGATAGGCTTCCGAATAGGTGCTGTAGCCCGGCTTGGTCACCACCTTGCCGCACAAAGGCATCACATCCACCGGTCGCAAAGGACCGGCATGACACCGGCGCAGGTTGGGCAATGCGGGTGCCTGGGGGTCAAAACTGAGAAAACACCAGTCGGGAAAGCGCTCTAAATCCCCATAGGGAACTCCCTGGATGCCCAACCCCCCAAAAGCCAATAAAACCGTGCGCTCTGGGGGCGTGGTGATCTCCAACTGCTGGCGAACCATAGACACCGGAACGCGGGGATTTTGTCCCGTCAACCCCACATCCATAGGGTTCGCAAAGGCGGACATGGCCTCGGCAAACGGCAAACGGAATAACCGCTGACAATAGCGATACCCGGCAGCATACTGCTCCGCCAATGCCGCAAAATCGGCTCCCCAATGCCGGTAGATAAAATCCCAACCAAAATTACTGGCCATCACACAAGGGACGCCCGCTTGCTGGGCAATCAAACCCGCCATCGCCGGAATATCGGCAAAGATCAAATGCACACCCGTTGCCCGAATGTAAGCCACTTCCTGAGCTACCCGCGGCGGGGTGTCCCGGGCTAGGGCTTCCAAAGCCGAACGGGTCGCCGACACATCCTGAACCAAACTATCCCGTTGCACCACCCCCACATCCAACGACACGGGCCGGTAGTGAAAGGGGTGATCCAGGTAACGGCGCAACACACTGGGGGGCGCTGGGGTGACCAAGGTGAGTTGGGTATGCGGTTGGATGGCCATAAACGCCTGTATCACCGCCAAGGTACGGCTAACATGCCCCAAGCCATGGGCACTGATAGCAACGTACAGATGCGGCCAACGGCTCACGGCTGGGGTGCACTCCTACTACATCGTCAAGACAGCGTGCTGGACATCCTCCGGTCGCAAGTCATCCTGCAACACCTGCCCATCCCGAAACCAGATGATCCGTTCCGCCCGCCGGGCAATATCCGGCTCATGGGTCACCATGACAATCGTCACCCCCGCCTGATGCAATTGGGCAAACAGTTCCATCACCTCCTGACTGGTGCGGGAATCCAAAGCCCCCGTGGGTTCATCCGCCAGCAGCACCGCCGGTTGGTTCACCATAGCCCGAGCGATGGCCACCCGTTGCTGTTGCCCGCCGGAAAGTTGGTTGGGTTTATTTCCCAGGCGATGCCCTAGCCCCACCTGTTCCAGTGCCAAACGTGCCCGCCGCTGTCGTTCCGCCGGTGGTACCCCCGCATAAATTAACGGCAACATCACATTCTCCAAAGCCGTCAGTTGGGGCAACAGATGGAACTGCTGAAACACAAACCCAATCTGCCGGTTGCGCACCTGCGCCAGTTGGTTGGCCGTGTAGTTGGCAACATTTTCCCCCTGCAAGTAGTAATCGCCGCTGGTTGGGCGGTCCAAACAGCCGATGATATTCATCGCCGTGGACTTACCCGAACCCGAAGCCCCCATGATGGCACAGTATTCCCCCGCCGCAATCGTCAGAGACACCTGGCGCAAGGCCCAGACCGCATTTTCCCCCTGGCCATAGACTTTGCTGACCCGTTCCAAGCGAATCAAAGGCCCCATGTCCGCTTCCTGCTAGACACTGCGCAAGGCCACAATGGGGTCCAGGCGGGCAGCCCGTTGCGCCGGTGCCACCCCAAATACCAGGCCAATGGTACCCGAAACCCCCACCGCCAGCACCACCGCTGGCCAGGACACCTGTGCCGCCAAAGGTGTCAGCAGAGCCATCCCCACCACCCCTGCGGCACCCACTGCCGTACCCAACGCCCCCCCGGCACTTGCCAGCAAGATGGCTTCTAACAAAAACTGCTGCAAAATATCTCGGTCAGTTGCCCCAATCGCCTTGCGTAAACCGATTTCCTGCGTCCGTTCCGTCACCGAAACCAGCATGATATTCATAATTCCAATCCCCCCCACCACCAGGGAAATGCCCGCCGTTGCTGCCAGCAAAATCGTCAAAACCCCAGTGATATTCGCCGCAATGGTCACGGCCTCCTTTTGGGTACGGATGTAAAAATCATCCTCCTCTGTAATTTGGTGGCGGCGACGCAGCAGATTCGTGATTTGAAACTGGGCGGCACTGATGCGCATTTCATCCCAGGCCGACACCGTAATCAACCCCACCGTCAGACCATAGGGAGAACGGCGACCCGTGAGTTGGTGAGCCATCGTCGTCAGGGGAATGTAGGCCGCATCATCCCGGTTGGTGCCCAAAAACGTCCCTTTCGGTGCCAGCACCCCAATCACCTCAAAACTCACCTGCCGCAGCCGGATACGCTGACCCACCGGCGATTGATCCCCAAACAATTTCCAGGCCAGGTCGCTGCCGAGCACCACCACCCGGCTGTGCCGCTGGCTGTCCCATTCCGTAAACAAACGCCCCTGCGCCAGGTCAAAACGCTGCACCCGAAAAAAATCTGGGTCCGCCCCCGTGACCGTGGTGCGGGTTGTGCGATTGCCGTAGGTCGCCAAGAAACTATCACTAATTTGTGCCGCCACCCATCGCACTGCCGGTACTTGGCGGGCAATTGCCTGGGCATCCTCCCACGTCAAGGTAGCCGGAGGTTCCACACCCCGCCGCCGTGCATCCTCTCGCCCCGGCACCACAAACAAAACATGCGTACCCAACGAAGCCAACTGCTCCTGAGTGTACCGTTGCGCCGCCTGACCCACCCCCACCATCACAATCACCGCTGCATTACCAATCACAATGCCCAACACCGTCAACAGGCTGCGCAAACGGTTAGCAGTCAAGGTACGGGCCGCCATGCCCAGGGATTCCCGCCAATTCATTGCCGCTCAGAGGCAACCATCCTGCTAGCTGAGTTTTTTGATAGCTGACCCCTACTATGTTAACTGAGGGCGCAGAATTGGCACCACCACAAGATACAAGGCAATGGGAAACAGGGCTGCGCCACGCAAGCTAATGGCTGCGCCACGCAAGCTATCAGCTCAGAGCCTCGGCAAACGGGATCAATAAAGCACCTGGGGCAGAAGACAGAAATCTCACCGTCAAGCGCGTGGGGAAACCTCACCCGCCTATGCGGTGGGGTAGTTCATAGATAAAATTGTTCTGGGTGCATGGTGTAGGCTTGCATTTGCGAGCGGATAATGTCTATATATATTATGAACCCGAACTGTAACATCCCGGAATTTGCGGCTGGCACATCGGTTCCCACCCCAACCGACGCTAAGGCTCCAGTAGCAGGGAGGTCAGCGGTTGTATCCAGTGATAAGCAGGTTGAGGCTGTGACGTATAACAACGAGATTGTCCCCGGTAACTTGGCTCGCATTAAAGTCATCGGGGTAGGTGGCGGCGGTGGCAATGCAGTAAACCGCATGGTCGCAGGGAATTTGACGGGCATTGAGTTTTGGATGATCAATACGGACGCCCAGGCATTGCAGAACGCCGTCAATGTCAAACGACTCCAAATCGGCCAAAAACTCACCCGTGGGCTAGGCGCAGGGGGTAACCCAGCGATTGGGCAAAAGGCCGCCGAAGAGTCCCGGGAAGAAATTATGGCTGCCTTGGATCAGTCGGATTTGGTGTTTATCACGGCGGGCATGGGCGGTGGGACGGGGACGGGCGCAGCACCCATCGTAGCCGAAGTCGCCAAGGAATTGGGGGCGTTGACCGTGGCCATTGTCACCCGTCCGTTTACGTTTGAGGGCAAACGGCGAGCAGCGCAGGCAGAAGAAGGTATCAGTATGCTCCAGAGCCGGGTGGACACCCTGATTGTGATTCCCAATGACCGGCTGCTGACGACGATTAGTGAAACCACACCGGTACAGGAGGCGTTTCGGCTGGCGGACGATATTTTGCGCCAGGGGGTGCAGGGGATTTCTGACATTATCACGATTCCGGGGCTGGTGAATGTGGATTTTGCTGACGTGAAAGCGATCATGGCCGATGCGGGGTCGGCGTTGATGGGCATCGGCACCGCTTCTGGAAAGGGGCGGGCCACAGAGGCGGCGAATATGGCGATTGCGTCTCCCCTTTTGGAGTGCTCGATCCAGGGGGCAAAAGGGGTGCTGTTTAATATCACAGGTGGTCACGACCTGAGCCTGCACGAGGTGAATGCCGCTGCTGAAAGCATCTACAACGCCGTGGACCCGGATGCAAATATTATTTTTGGGGCGGTTCTGGATGAGCGGATGCAAGGGGAAGTGCGGATTACGGTGATCGCCACGGGATTCCAACCGGCCCCATCCAGCAGTGGGTCCTTCCCCCGCACCCAGCCGCCGGTACGTCCTGTGACCCCGGTACCCCCCCCGACCACGCCCAGTGCGGAGGTCAAACCCAAACCCGAGGAACCACCCCCGGAAATTGATATTCCCGATTTCCTGAAACGACGGCGCACCCGGCGTTAGCTGCATTGGTTGCCCAGCGGGTGGGGACAGAAATGGTAGGATAGCAGGTAGCATGGGTCGCGTTGGTGGGGTACAGCCGTGTTACAAACTCCCCGTTCCTTGCCCTCTCTTCTACCGGTCACCAATGACCACAGTCGGTTACGTCTGTTGGCGGGGTCAGCCAATGTGCCCTTAGCAGAGGAAATTGCCCGTTATCTGGGGGTAGATTTGGGGCCGATTGTACGCAAACGCTTTTCCGATGGGGAATTGTATGTACAAATTCAGGAGTCGGTGCGGGGGTGCGATGTGTATCTTCTCCAGCCCACCTGCCACCCGGTGAATGACCACCTGATGGAACTGCTGATTATGATTGATGCCTGTCGGCGGGCTTCGGCGCGGCAGATTACGGCGGTGATCCCCTACTACGGTTACGCCCGGGCGGATCGCAAGACGGCAGGTCGGGAAGCAATTACGGCCAAACTGGTGGCGAATTTGATTACTGAGGCGGGGGCCAGCCGGATTTTGGCGATGGATTTGCATGTGGCCCAGATTCAAGCCTATTTCGATATTCCCTTTGACCATGTGTACGCCAGTAATGTGTTGCAGCAGTATATTATGAGTAAGGGGCTCAAGGATTTTGTGGTGGTTTCCCCGGATGTGGGGGGTGTGGCGCGGGCGCGAGCGTTTGCCAAGAAGTTGAATGATGCCCCCTTGGCTATCATTGACAAGCGGCGTCAAGGGCACAACGTGGCAGAGGTGCTGAATATCATTGGGGATGTGCGGGGGAAAACGGCGATTTTAGTAGATGACATGATTGATACGGGGGGGACAATGGCCCAAGGGGCGCGGTTGTTGTTGGATCACGGGGCGCAAGCGGTGTATGCCTGTGCGACGCATGCGGTCTTTTCTGGGCGAGCACCGGAGATTTTGGCTGACAGTATGTTTACGGAGGTGGTAGTCACCAATACGATTCCCATACCCCCGGTCAAGCAGTTTCCCCAGTTGAAAATCCTGTCGGTGGCGAATGTGATTGGGGAGGCGATTTGGCGGGTACACGAGGACAGTTCGGTGAGCAGTATGTTCCGTTAAAGGTGGTTGGGAACCTTCACAAAGGCTTGCCGGTGGGGGCGTTAAGAGGGTTTCCCTTGAGTCCTTCCTTCCTGGGGAGTAGAGGAGTAGAATTAATTTAACTACCCCAAGCTCTGGGGGAAGTGACGCCTGTGGAGATTCCTCTGGCGGGGTGGTAGGCCTGAAGCCTACTGCTGGCTACGGGTCGGTGAAGCAGGAAGAAAGCAGCAACCTGGGCAAAAGTCGGCTTTTGTCCGGTGTTGTATCAGTCTTTCGGAGCGGTAAAGTCGCATCAAGCAGTGTTGATGAGGTAGGTTGGATGGAATCGGAGATGCAGACCCCTGAAGTTCCCGAAGCAGCTCCCAGTGCGGAACCGGTGGAGGCACCGGCGACTACAGGCAAATCGTTTGTACAGGCATTGCGGCAGTCCGTAGCGGATTCTCTCAGTTTCCTAGGGCCGACCTGGGAAAAGGTGCAAGCCTTTTTTAGCGAGCAGCGCCGAACCATTACAGCGGTGGTACTGGTAGCCCTGGCGGTATTGGTGTTAGTGTTAGTCTCCGGGGTGTTGGGGATCATCAACGCAATTCCGTTCCTACCAGCGGTGTTGGAGATTCTGGGGCTATGGTTTGCCGCACGCTATCTGCTGATGGCGGAGTCTCGCAAGGCGGTGGTGCAGGAGTTGACTGAATTTATCGGCAAGATTACCGGTCAGGGCTGATCCAACAGGCGGTGGTACTGGGGGAATTTCGCCAACGGTATCCCCTGGGATGCCTGATGCAGGGAATGGCTCTCCATTTATGAGGGACAATACCTGGTAGCCCTCTACCGAGACCCAGCCGCCAATGGAAACCCAGGGAGTGACGGCTAACCACCCCCTCGCCGAAAGTAGATGTGTTGGACTTCTTGGCGCCAGCGACAGCGGCAATGAGACGCCTGGGTTGGAGCATGACTCTAGTCAATGATAAGCTCAACTATGCTGAAAATAAGGTATAATATGTTCAGCACGGCTTACTACCGGTTGATCCTTCTGCCGACTTTCGAGTCTGCCGATAGGGTAGCCAAAGTAAAGCAGAAAATCGGTAGTGAGACGACAGTGAGACTGCGCTCTGGGAATTTTTTCTCAGGGCTTTGCGGGATACCGCCTTTCTGTTCAGTAATGGACAGAATGCTATCGCTGCACTGTTAAGCGGCAACGTTCAGCAGTGTTCAGCGTAAATGTATCAGCAACACCCAAGGATGGGAGTATCTACGCCGCACTTATGGCCGCAACAGCCGCTAGAACCTCAGCAACCAGGAATTGCTAGATTTTTTGCAATATCTATGCGTCAACCTGCCGGGAATAAGGATGCCCCCCTGAACTCTAGCGAACCGGTGTGGGAGATTCCGGGCTGGCCGTTGGTTGTGCTGCGGGTAGGGCAATATCCCGAATTTCCACAAAGGGAATCGTCTGCCCCACTTCTGTCAGACCGACCCGAACATGGGTTAAACCGAGAGGGAGTTGCACCCGCACCGCAGTCGCCTGATTTCCGGGAGCCAACTGCACCGGCAACCCAGTAATTTCCGGGTCCAGGATGTTGCCTTGCTTATCCCGCACGATAAATTGTCGTTGCAATTGCACTGCTGTTGCCCGTTCATTGTGAATGCGTAAGGTCAGCACTATGTGTTTGCCCACGGCTTCAATTTGCTCTAACGCAATGTACACACCACCTTCTTGCACTGCCATCAAGGGCAAACGGGCATTAGGGTCAGGGGTTTTGGTGCCGATGGGCATGACTTGGCTGGTACCCATCACTGCTGTCACCTGCTGAATCACTGCCGCTTCACTCAGGAGTTGAAAGGGCCTTGGTTCGAGGTTCGTATCGGTCGGATCGGCCACATTAGTAACCGGGTTAAGAACCGGCTGACGCACTTTACTCAATGCTTCCTGCCCCAGGCGGTAGCCAAACCAACTTGCCACCCCGCCGCCAACTAGCGCCAACCCCACCCACACCAGGGTAATAATACCCATCCACCGTTTGGTTTGCACCATGATTTTGTTAAGATAGCCAATGCCATTTTATCAGCCTGCACGAGTGGCCGACTGGTAAGGCAAGCGACTCATAATCGCCGGTATGTGGGTTCGATTCCCGCCTCGTGCAGTTGTACAGTGCCAAATTATTTGTCGCCAGTGCCAAATTAATGTCATCGGTGTCAAATTAATGTCGTCATACACCCCCTTTGTCCTCATCAACAAGAAACATTCCTGACTTAGTTGTGGGAAGGCAGACATACCGAAATTGGTCATGGCATCACTACGCCACGCAATCCTAAAAGATAGCATGTTGCCTCTCCTGCTCTAGTTGCTGAAAAGTGGATGCAACTTCATATTCGATTCATAACAGATTCATAATAGAAACTTTCCCCCGCCCTAGTTGCTGAAAAGCAGATGCAACTCTACCCCCTAAAACTCCGCGGTCATCACGTTGCTCCAGTTCCAGTTTTGGCAAAGGTCATGTAGCCTTGTGAGGGACGGTTTTAGCCCTTTGGTCAAAAGACCTCCGGCTCAAAAGTACTGCCCCAATTAAGTTTGCAGGATTTGGCAAACCCCCAGGCGATAGAACCACACTAGAGGTTTGCCAAACTGTAAAGAACGAGTCCCCCTTGCTCGGGGGTGATTCGGCGACCACCACTCCAGTAAACCCGTTCCCTTTTGCTGGGGGCGCACCTCATCTCGATTCCCAGTTAAGAAATCGACAGCAATGGCTAACGCCACGCTACGCTATCAGGGTGGACAGTCGCCAGGGGCAGAAAGCACAACCGTTTACCGACGGTCAAACTACTACTTTTCGCAGTTAAACTGCGGCGCTATTTTCACTATTAAGTTGTCAAGGTACAGCTAACGCCACACTTCGCTATTGGGACGGGTGTAAATCTCAAGCGGCACTGCGTTGATAATAAGCACTTAAGGCAACCCCTAATGCTCTTTCTAAAGCAGTTTCACCCGCACTTTGCACCCCCTGCTCTACTACTAAACCAGCAACTTTGGCTCGCTGATTAAGTAATTTCAATAACCTATTATAACTCCAACGATGAGCATTGACACGGTATTGTTTGGCGTATCTGCGTTGCAGTTCTTTGCTATCAGGAAAACGCTCCTCTGCCCGGCACTGGAGATGAGCTTGGATGGTTTCCCGTATATCTTTTAGGGTCGGCACACATAGGCTCCCCGCCAAATGTTGCTGGGCAAAATGAATACAGTCTTTTCCTTTATTATGGGGTACAGTAGCAACATTTGGCAAACCAATTTGCAAAAGAAGAAGGATTAATCAATAACAAAGATGCTTGGATAATTGACTGTATATTTTTTACTGGTGAATCA
>Ga0272447_1002059_pt1 | contig 11445 bp, 6 predicted proteins | sample YNPCB0133_FD_194589 | JGI IMG/M metagenome (GOLD analysis project Ga0272447, IMG submission 194589) | Hot spring microbial mat communities from Yellowstone National Park, WY, United States - YNP-CB-013-3 | ecosystem: Environmental > Aquatic > Thermal springs > Hot (42-90C) > Sediment | place...
CCCGCCACGTACACATCACCGCTGCCGGCGATGGCCAGCGCGAAGGCACTATCGCCCCCGCTTCCCCCCAGGTAGGTGGACTGGAGGTTGGAGGTGAGGCTGGCGTTAAGCCGCGCCACGAAGGCGTCCTGGGAGCCGCCTTTGGTTTCCTACGCGCCGCCGCCGGTGTTGGGGAAGTTGGTGGAATAGGTGCCCCCCGCCACGTACACATCACCGCTGCCGGCGATGGCCAGCGCGAAGGCACTATCGCCCCCGCTTCCCCCCAGGTAGGTGGACTGGAGGTTGGAGGTGAGGGTTGCGTTGAGCCGCGCCACGAAGGCGTCGGAGAAGTCGTCCTTGCTTGCCTGCGCGCCGCTGTCGGTGTGGGGGAAGTCGGCGGAATCGGTGCTCCCCGCCACGTAGACCTCGCCCGTGGAAGGGTGAATGGCCAGCGCGAAGGCGTCATCGTCGTCGCTTCCCCCCAGGTACGTGGCCTGAAGAATCGGGTCTATCACCAGCGGCAAGCTTGGATCCGCTCCCTGCACCGCAAAGCCGTAGCGGTTTTTGCCGAAAAGACGATACGACGCTTGCACCGGCAGCTTCTGGCCATCCTTTTCCTGCCACGCCACGGGCTTGGAAAGCTTTAGCTCCCCGAGACCAGTTTCGATGACAAGCTCCCCTTCCTGGGAAAGCCGCAGGCGGTTGGCCCCGCGAAGCTCCACCCGCACCTTCCCGAGGTCCGCTCCAGGACGCAGGTAAAACAGCTTTTCCACGGTCTTCTGGCTTGCCTTGAGCTTGACTTCCACGCCAGGCCAAACTTCCCCCAGCGAGAGGTAGCGGTAGCTGGGAAGACCCGAGCGGTGCTTGGCCGGGTCGTTGCCGATGAAGTAGCTCACCTTGGTTTCCAGCTCCTCTTCCCCACGGATCCCCTTCACCTTGCCCCCCACCCAGCGCTCGGAGACCACCCAGCTTTGGGCAGGGCAAGGCTTGCGGAAGCGCCTGGCCGCCGGCTCCGGCTCGCCGGCCTCGGAGGTTCGCTTTTCGCAGTCCTCCTTGCTGGCCACATGCCGCAGCTCGCCCTCCTTGGTCACCCAGGTGATGCCGAAAAAGCCCGGCGCGGCAAACGCCGCCCGCTCGTCCCACTGCCCGGCGTTCGGCACCCACCCCCGCTCCAGCACAGCCAGCCGCTGCGCCACCGCCCGGGTCTCCTCCCCACCCGGCCGACCGGCCAAACCCCTCGGAATGACGGCCGCCCCCTTGAGCCCGGAGCCCACCGCCAGCAGCCCTACGATCAGCGCCGCCAGCGCCGCCGCCCGCGCCAGCCGGAAACCTCGATCCCCCTTCGCCCTGATCTGAGTCCGGAACATGTCACACCTCCTGACATCGCGATGCACTGATCCCCCACCCCCAGCGCGCCCGAAGCGCGGCCACCGAGGCCGATTCCCCTTTGAGCGCCCCCTTCCCTTACCGCATCCGCAACACCAGCGGGAGATACAACCGGAAACCGCTGACTTCCTGCTCGAAGGCCCCCGCGTCGCACTTCGGTCCTTGCGGGCGGGCCACCCCCCGCTGATCCTGAGTCACTGCGTTGCCGCCCAGGTCCGTGCAGTCGGTGACGGCATCAATCGCCGCGCTGCCGGAAAGGAGAGCATGCGTCCGGGTAGGCCCGCCGTTGTCGGCCAGGGAGCCCAGGGTCGAGCGCAGGTTCGGATCCACGAGGAAGCCACTCCCGCTCCCACATGAGCTGTCGTCGGCCACAACGACACCCGTGGCCTGGACGGTGAGACTGCTGCCGCACTCGTTCACGCCGGGATCGGCCAGCACCACGTTCTTGAGCTTCACCGTGCGGCTGCCAGACCCGGAAACGCCGACCACCGCCGGCCCGGAGTTGTCGGCAAAGGTGACGAAGACCAGCTCGGCCGTCGCGCCGGATCCCAGGGAGATGGCCGCGCCGCCCGTGGCCGACGTCCCCCGATTCCCGCTGAAGGTGGTGTTGAGGGCCGTGACGCTGGGGCTACCTCCCCTCACGAATACCGCGCCGCCGTCCGGGGCCGCGTTACCGGATAACGTCGAGCGCGTAAGACGGACCCTTCCGCCGGCGATCGCCCCACCCGCCACGTTCGCCTGATTGCTTTCAAAGGTCGTGTCATGGACACTGACGCCAAACGCATACGTTCGAACATAGATTGCCCCGCCCGAAGATCCGGCACGATTGTTCCGAAAGATGGAACGAAGGATGGTATATGGACCCAGACCCTCGAGGACGCCTCCGTTTCCCCCCACACTTGTGTTGTTCTCAAAAAGCGACCCTTCAATGGACACGCCACATTCGCCGCTGGCGATGACGCCCCCATTGCCCGTAGATTCATTGCCACGGAATACAGAATTACGGATAACCAAACCTATACTCCCCATCTCATGGATGGCATAAAACACTGCCCCAGCGGAGGTCCGAAAGTTTCGGAACTCGCTGTTCCGGATGATCAAATTGCTGGGAACGGGCCACGGTGGAGATACTGCCAGCCCGGCGCCGGTGCCCATGCCGTCGAAGGTGATCCCGTTTATCTCAAAACGTTGGGCTGCCGCCAAATTATCCCAGTTCAGCGTCCACAGGCGTCCGCTGCCGGTCCATTGGATGACGGTGGCTCCCGCTCCGGCACCCTGGAGGAGCAGGTCTCCGCCCCCCGTGTCCGTGGGAAGCGGGCGGGTCAGCGTGTAGGTTCCGGCCGGGACCACCACCGTATCGGCGGTGGCGGCCGAACCGGCCGGGCAGGCATCTACAGCGGTGTTGGTCACCGCCGCCCGGATGGCCTCGGCCAGGTCGCAGCGGCCGTTTCCGGCTACGGCGTCCCCTCCCCCGTTGACCGTGATGGTGGACCCGGCCAGATCCGCCGTCAGCCGCGCCACAAAGGCATCGCTGCCCCCTCGCCGGCTGGGCTGGGCCCCGCCAGCGGTGCTGGGGAAATCCGTGGAGCGCGTCCCTCCCGCCACATACACTTCGCCGGAGCCGGGGTGAAGGAGCAGGGCATTGGCCCAGTCGTAAGCATCGGAGTAATAGACATAGCCACGACCACCCCCTTCTCGCCTATAGGTCCCTCCCAAGTAGGTTGCCTGCAACAGTTGCGTCAGGTCAGCCTTGAGCCGCGCCACAAACGCATCCGATGCTCCACCAGTACGGGATGTTTGTGCGCCTCCCGCTGTACCCGGGAGATCATCAGAGAACGTTTCCCCCGCCAGATAGACGTCGCCCCCGGCGGACAGGGCCAGACCCCGGGCCCCCTCGTCCCCCGACCCCCCCAGATAGGTGGCCCGCAGAAGCGCGGTGAGGTCGGCGTTCAGCCGGGCCACGAAGGCGTCCTGACCTCCCCCGCTCCGGGCCTGGGCCCCGCCAGCGGTGCCGGGGAAGTCCCGGGAGGCCGTTCCCCCTGCCGCGTAGACCTCGCCCGTTGCGGGGTGGATCGCCAGGGCGCCAGGCCAAACCCCATCATCGGCCGACCCGCCCAGGTAGGTGGCCCGGACGACCTGGCTCAGGTCGGCCCTCAGGCGGGCCACAAAGGCATCGCCGTTCCCGCCGGAGTTTGGCTGTGCCCCGCCCGTTACGCCGGGAAGATTCTGGGAGAACGTCGCCCCTGCCACGTAAACATCGCCCCCGGAAGAGACCGCCAGCGCATAGGCAAAATCGTCCCCCGACCCGCCCAGGTAGGTGGCCCGGACGACCTGGCTCAGGTCGGCGCTCAGCCGTGCCACGAAGCCGTCAACATTGCCCGGAGGGCTGGGCTGGGCCCCACCGGTCGTGGAGGGAAGATCCGCGGAGGTGGTCCAGCCCGCCACATAGATCTGACCGGTCGCCGGATAAATCGCCAGGCTGAAGCCTACGTCCGAGTTCGTCCCTCCGAGATAGGTGGAGCTGAGAATCCCGGTTAAGGAAGAGTTCAGCCGCGTTACGAAGGCGTCGGTATCCCCCCCGCCATAGGCCCTGCCGGTGGTGTTAGGGAAGTTGGTGGAAGCCGTCCATCCGACCACGTAGACTTCACCGGCGGGGGAAAGAGCAATGCCCCATATGCGATCGTTGTTGGACCCACCCAGGTAGGTAACCTGGAGTATGGAGGTGAGGTTGGGGTTCAGCCGGGCCACGAAGGCGTCCAGGTTCCCCCCACTGTATTGCTGTGCGCCTCCCGTGGTTTGGGGAAGATCGGTGGAAGTGGTGCTCCCAGCCACATAGATCTCGCCGGTGGTCGGGTGAACGGCCATGGCCAGGACCCACTCATCTTGCAATCCTCCCAGGTAGGTCGCCTGGAGGATAGGATCGATGACCAGCGGCAGGCTCGGGTCGTAGTTTTTCACTTCAAAACCATAGCGGTTGTCCCCTAAGAGCACATACCCGGCTTCGACCGGGAACTCCTCCCCATCCTTCTCCTGCCAGGCTGCAGGCTTGGAGAACTCCACTTCCCCCAGCCCGGTGCGCACCCGTAGCGCGCCGGAAGGCGTGAGCGCAAGCCCTTCCGCCCCTACCACCTCCACCTGCACCTGACGCAGATCCGCCCTCGGAGCCACAAAAAAGCGCTTCTCCACCGTCGCCTGGCTCGCCCTGAGCCGGACCTCCACCCCCTCCCAGACCGTTCCCAGGGAAAGCTCCCGGAAACTTAGGAGCCCGTTTTGGTGCTTGTGGGAATCGTTGCTGATGAAGTAGCTCACCTGCGTGGGAAGCCCCTCCACGCCCCGGATCTCCGTCACTTCCCCACTACCCCACCGCTCCGAAAGCACCCAGGTCCGCGCCGGGCAAGATTTGCGGGAGAGCTTGTCCGGCTCTGTGATTCCCTGGAGATCTAACCGACACTGGTCCTGCTGGCGCAGCACGTGCCGCAGCTCGCCGTCCTTGGTCACCCAGGTGACGCCGAAAAAGCCCGGCGCGGCAAACGCCGCCCGCTCATCCCACTGCCCGGCGTTCGGCACCCACCCCCGCTCCAGCACAGCCAGCCGCTGCGCCACCGCCCGGGTCTCCTCCCCACCTGGCCGACCGGCCAAACCCCTCGGAATGACAGCTGCCCCCTTGAGCCCGGAGCCCACCGCCAGCAGCCCTACGATCAGCGCCGCCAGCGCCGCCGCCCGCGCCAGCCGGAAACCTCGATCCCCCTTCGCCCTGATCTGAGTCCGGAACATGTCACACCTCCTGACATCGCGATGCACTGATCCCCCACCCCCAGCGCGCCTGAAGCGCAGCCACCGAGGCCGATTCCCCTTTGAGCGCCCCCTTCCCTTACCGCATCCGCAACACCAGCGGCAGATACAGCCGGAAGACTTCCCGCTCGAAGGCCCCCGCGTCGCACTTCGGTCCTTGCGGGCGGGCCACCCCCCGCTGATCCTGAGTCACCGCGTTGCCGCCCAGGTCCGTGCAGTCGGTGACGGCATCAATCGCCGCGCTGCCCACAAGCAGCGCATGAGTGGCCGTGGTCCCCGGCGGGTTGACCTGGAGCGGGCCGAGGTTGAGCTGGGCGGAAGTCACCTGCGTGAAGCCCGCCCCGCAGCTAGAATCGGTGGCGAAGTTCACGCCGCTTGCATTGATGGTGCCGGTGCAATCACCTCCGCTTGTGTTATTGCCCACAATGGAGTTCTTGATCTTGACTATGCCGCCCCAACCAGGGTTGTTTGAGATACCACCCCCGCTAGTAGCAGAGTTATTGGCAATGGTCACGAAGCTCAGGTTGGCCCGATTACCGTTCCAGATGCCACCGCCGCTGTCTGTGGCGCTATTTCCCGAGATGGTGCTATTGATGATGTTGAGTTGACCATCATCGTGCCGGATACCGCCGCCGTATCTGGCGCTATTTCCCGAGATGGTGCTGTTGGTGACATTTATGATGGGATCGAACCCCTCGGTGCGTATGCCGCCGCCGTCGGCCACGGTGCTATTTCTGGCAATGATGCTGCCATTGATGTTAACGGTGCCGTTGGCGGCACTGATGCCGCCGCCGTAGCCACTATAATTTTCGGAGATGGTGCTGTTGATGATGTTGAGGATGCCTTGGTATTGGTAGATACCGCCGCCCGAGTATACGGCGCGATTTTGCGAGACGGTGCTATCGATGACGTTGACGATTCCGTTGATGTTGAAGATAGCGCCGCCTTTGTCGTTGTGCAAACCTGCGGTAGTACCTGCGCAGCCGTTGCTTATGGTGAGCGCATCTAAGGTGAGGCTTCCGCCGGTCTGAACATGGAAGATTCGAAACTCCCCAGCCTCGGCAACGGCATCCAGATTACACGGCAGACTTGGATCCCTTTGAATGACTGCCCCATTGCCTTGAATGATGATCGTGCTGGTAATGTCCAGGTCGTCGTTGTCCGCTCCAGAGTCCGTCCGATGCCCTCCGCCGTCGGTATCTTTTGAGAGGGTGTACGTCTGTCCTGCCTGCAGAACAATCGTGTGGGGACCACCGCCCAGGGCGTTCGCCTCCATCACCGCTGCCCGCAACGAGCACCTGCCTGCACTGTCCGCACACACCCCATCCCCGGGGCTGGCATCCGCCGTATCATCCGTCGTGTTCACGGTGAAGGTGGCCGCCATCACCGACGGAACGGGCCACGGCAAAGGGGCAACCGTCAGGAGCCAGGCCAGCGCCACCACAACCAGCGCCCGGCGACCCCTTCCACGGCCCTTTTCGCACCCCTGGATGTCCGATTCAGGATGCGCGCCACGTTTCAAAATCTTGTTCCGAATCATCGCAAACCTCCCGTTGTTTGGATTGTAGGATGACCCAGGATTTACTCTCTATCCGTGAAGGGGCTAAGGCGTTTTCACAACCATCGGCAGGTAAAGCAAATACCGGCAAAGGCCAGCCGATTGCGTGGCCACATCGGCACTTGTGGTGTTGGGCGTCCCTACCATCAGGGAGACCGAGCTGGTCGTAAGCACCGAGAGGGCGGATATCGTGAAACTCGGCTCATACGGAGTCGGCACCGCCACCGTCCTGGAGTTGCAGCTATTCCCTGCTGCATCAGTCCGCACAGCGTATAGAGCATAATAATCGCTGCCAGTCGCCGCATCTGGCCACACGTTGCCTCCCATGAGAAAGCCGTTGTCCGAGGTTAGGGCAAGACGACCAAACCACGTAGCGTAGGAGTGCCCAGGTAAATCAACAGGATAGGCTCGAGCCCACTGGACATCCCCAGTGCCACTGATTTTCACGGCATAGCCGCTTTCCGGGCCTGTCAAAAATGTGGATCCGAGCAACAAAAATCCGCCGTCTGGGGTCTTCCCGATGACTGAAGCGCCAGAGTCTTGAGGGAACGAATAGCCCCGTTTCCACGTCGCAGTTCCTGACGCGTCCAGCCTTGCAAGGAGTCCACCCGTGGCAGTCCTTCCCCAGATCAAGACGCCGCCATCGGCTGTGACTAACAGGTCGTTGAGCCAGAACTTTGCAACTTCATCGGTGAGCTTCCAAAAATTCAAAACATCCCCAGAGGAATCCACTTTAAGAAGTAAGCCGTAAGAGTTTGTAGCTCCGGTGCGGTAATCCGTGTAGAAATAATTTTGCCCTATCACAAAATTCCCGTCCGAAGTTTGAACAACTGAATCGGATCCTTCACAACTAGCATAACCATATGGGTTGCATTGATATAAATCATACCTTCGGCCCCACTGAATATTACCGGATGCGTCTAGCTTGACCAGCAGTGTGTCAAAATCGGCGAACTCTGGGGACGTGGACCGGATCCACCCGGCAAGAAGAAGACCTCCATCCGAGGTCGGGATCGCTTCGGCCGACTCATCGGTATCACTCCCTCCATATGTTCGACTCCATACCACATCCCCCGCGGCATTCAACCGAAGCAGGTAAATGTCCTCCGTACCCCCTGCTCCGAAGCTCTTCGTGCTTCCCACCAAGAGGAGTCCGCCGTCCGGAGTGGCCAGAACCGAGCCCACCCACTCGCCTTGCGACCCTCCATACGTTCGGCTCCACAACACGTTCCCCGAGGCATCGATCCTCAACACATATATCTCTCTAGGGTTGTACTGGGCGCGGATTGAGGTCCAGCTTACCAGCCAGAACCCTCCGTTGGGAGCAGGCACGACCGCCCTCAAAAAGCGGTCCTCATTTCCGCTTCCGCCGTAGGACCGGGAGAAGAGAGTTCCGGTGGCGGCGCTCGCAGCCGCCGGGCATCCCGCTGCTGGGCCGCCGAAGGCCACCGGATTCGAGAATCTAGACAGCCCCGCCGCCAGCACAAGGAGCATGGCAAGGGCCCACCGACCCTTGCGCCGCCATCCCCACGCCTCTGCAGCGATAAGAATCCACTTCAAGCGTCGGATCATCGAATTCTCCCTTAATCCGTAAGAAGGACCGAAAGCATGCTCCTGACTCTACTGCATCCGCAACACCAGCGGCAAGTAAAGCCGATATTCCTCGATTCCAAGGGAAGGATCCTCGCAAAAGACACGCACGTTGTCGATAGCCCAATACAAATCATAGGAGGCGTTGTAATAGTGAAAGCGAACCTTGAAGGAAGTCGCGCCAGCCAGGTCATTCGTCAGATTGAGGATGGTTGTTCGGGGCCTTATGGGATAGCCCCCCGGGCCCCATCCATGCTTCCTTACCCAAGATGTTCCATTCACAGAGATATCCACATCGGCTTTCTCGAGTTCCAATACCTGCATGTAATCCGAGAATGAGATGAAAACCCTCCTTGGATTGCCTGGACAGGGCTCAACGGAGATCCAGGGGGTAATCAGCTGCTCATCCTGGACGGCGCCAGGGCCGGCCGCATCGGAGTCCACAATGGCGAAGGGCTCAACGAAGGGTGGCCCGAAATTGCGGTTTCCAGGGTTTGCTGTCGTCCAGGTGCTGGCAGCGCCGCCACCATATCCACCATCCACCACCTGCCAGGTGGAAGGGATGCCCTCGCTGAAATCCTCTTCAAACAGCACCCGGGGCGGTCCAAAGGTGGCAGTGCAGGTCATGTTTCGCCTGATGTCCACCCAAATACTGGGCGAAGTGCCCGAACAATCTCCCGACCACCGGATAAAGCTTGAGCCGGGATCAGGGGTCGCTGTCAGCTGGATAATGATCTCGCTTTGATAGTTTTCTGTGCAGTCTCCAGATACCACGCCGGCAGAGATGGTGCAGTTAATCGCGCCATCCGAGCTTGTGACTTTTCCGCTGCCCCGACCCGCACCCCCTATGGTCAACGTAAAAGTTGTCTGCGCGTGGACAGGCACCTGCCAAGCTTGGGGGACTATGCCCAGGGCAATCAGCGCGATGAACAACACTTTGACTGCCCTTTTCACCCCATCGATACGACAAACCGCGATGGGCTTGGGCTCAAGAACCCTCTGAGTTAGCCTCCCAGCCAGCGTCGCCGCCCGCGCCAGCCGGAAACCTCGATCCCCCTTCGCCCTGATCTGAGTCCGGAACATGTCACACCTTCTGATATGGTATCTCCCCTGCGATCAAGGAAAGTCCCTCACGGCCCCCGCACCACCAGGGGCAAATACAGCCGCCAGGCCATGGCGTCGCTGCAGAGAATGACGCTCTGGGTCGTCAGCGTCCCCACGGAAGGGGATAGCGCTTCCACCGCCAGGGCTACATCCGTTGCCTGGACAATGGGAGTGTTGATGGACAAAGTGTCGATGAGAGTGACCTGGACTGGAAGGTCCTGCTCCAGGCACCCGCTGCTCCCCGTCGCATCAGCCCGAACGAGGTAGAGATCTTCATTCCCACTGTCGTTGGACGACAAGCCCGCCAGCAAGAAGCCGCCGTCGGAGACAATTGCAGCTGCGGCAGCGCCATCACCGTATGCCCTTCCATAGCGGCGTCCCCACTGGACTACCCCGTCGGGGGTCATCTTCGCAGCGGCCACGTCCGGGAAGTCTGTTACCTGGGCGCCGCCCACGAGCAACAAGTTGCCGTCGCCCAGCGGGACCATGAATCCTACTCCGGAACCGCTCACGAACTCGGCCCACCGCACGTTGCCGCTCCCGTCGATGCGCAGCACCCACGGACCACCTCTTGGTCCTAGGGGGTCATAACCAGACCCAGCGATCACAAAGTCGCCGCCGGGCAGCCGAACAACCGTGTTGGCTTGATCATCTTCGCGGGAAAGACGATACATCCGCGCCCAATCCGCGTTCCCGTCGGCGTCGATCTTGAAGGCCAGGGCTGCATCGGATTGAAACAGCTCCCCGACCAGCAGCGCTCCGCCATCCGGCGTGGGAGCCACATCGCGGAGATAGTCCGCTGGGTTGCCGATGAAAGGGTCGTATGCGTCATATGTGCGGCTCCACCGGAGTGTGCCGTCCAGGCCGATCTTGGCGGCGAACATCCCGACGGAAGTCGCGTCCGGGCCGCTGTGCCCGATCAGAAGAAAGTCGCCATCGGAGGTGGCCACGGCGCGACGGATGCTGATGTGTACCGAGGAGGAGCGATAGGTCTTGTTCCACAGGACATCGCCGGAGCCATTGATCTTGAGCACCTCAGCAACTGCCTTGCCCCCGTCGCAACACGTGCTGCCGGCCAGCAGAAAGCCGCCGTCCGGGGTCGGAACCAGATCAAAGGCGCGCCCCCCTTCAGGGGGAAGACCACCGCCGTCTTTTTGCAGGACGTTGTAGGTGCGGCTCCACCGCATATTCCCGGCGGCGTCTGTTTTCATCACAAAGAAGTCTGAACTGAAAGAAGGATTCCCGACGATCCCGGCGAGGATAAACCCGCCGTCGGCGGTGGGTGCCGCCTCCAACGGCCCGGGACTCCAGGGGTTCCAGGGTGGGATGGTATTATAGACCCGCTGGAAGCGGATGCCGGACGAGGCAGCGCTCGCCGCAGCCCGGCAGACCGCCGCCGGACCGCCGGAGGCTCCCGGGAGGGGAAGCCCCCACCCTCCGCCCATCATCAGCGCGAGCAGGGCCACGATGGCCCGCCCGGCCCCTTGCCGCCTTCCCTGCACGCCATCACCGGCATCGTTCGGTCGCTTTCGATACCGGAACATCATCCGCCTCCGATCTGAGCAACCATGGCCTTCCCTTCACCGCACCGCCCGAGGGCGGACCGACCCCCCATGGGGCCCGGGCGCCGGCGAAAGGCCCCTTCTCATAATCCCGGATCCCAACTTACCGGAGGCGTGGGAACAAATTGTGAACAAGTTGTGAACAGGCCCGACCCGTTGAGGAGGCGCAGAATGGGGAACGGACGAAGGCGGCTCAGGCCTCGCGGCCCAGCCGGAGGACGGCCAGGAAGGCCTCCTGGGGGACCTCCACGCGGCCGATCATCTTGAGGCGCTTTTTGCCTTCCTTCTGCCTCTCCAGCAGCTTCCGCTTGCGGGTGACATCGCCCCCGTAGCACTTGGCCAGCACATCCTTGCGCATGGCCTTGATGGTCGCCCGGGCGATGACCCGCCCCCCCACCGCCGCCTGGATGGCCACGTCGAACAGCTGGCGGGGGATCACCTCCCGCAGCTTCTCCACCAGAGCGCGCCCCCTGG
>Ga0272447_1002062_pt1 | contig 11436 bp, 14 predicted proteins | sample YNPCB0133_FD_194589 | JGI IMG/M metagenome (GOLD analysis project Ga0272447, IMG submission 194589) | Hot spring microbial mat communities from Yellowstone National Park, WY, United States - YNP-CB-013-3 | ecosystem: Environmental > Aquatic > Thermal springs > Hot (42-90C) > Sediment | place...
TCCTCGGCGGCCCTCTGGACCGTCTGCATCCTCAGCAACTCCGACGCCGAGACCCCTGACCTGATGAAGAAGAGCCTGTCCCTCCACTCTGGCGTGGTATCGACGCCCTCGAACTTCAGGTCTATGAGCTCGAGTCCTATCCTCCTGAACGCGTCCACCAGGGCGTTCTTGGTTTTGAAGCTCGTCTCGTCCAGCTGCGTGAAGACGGCCGCCAGCGAGTACCTGCTCAGCTCGTCTATCAGCCTCTCGTTCAGGTACCCCCTAAGGAACTCGGAGACGCGATCGGTGTCGTAGGCGTTCTGTCCTCCCACGACCTCGTTGACGAAGAGGTTGGGGTCCTCGACCCTGTACCAGAAGCTCCCCCTGGCCATCAGTGGTGCCAGCTCCGTCGTCTGCGCCTTGACGCCGAAGAGTCCCTTGAACTGCTTGAGGGAGACGAATATCACCGTCGCCCTGAAGGGAACCTTGTCGTAGCCGGCCACGCGGCTCAGGACGCGGGTCAGGAGCGGGAGGTTCATCGTGGTCAGCGTGTGCCTCCCCGCCCTGAAGACATCGTAGGCCTTCCCGTCCCGGAGGAAGACGGCCGCCTCAAACTCCTTGACGATCAGCTGGGAGCCCCACGTTATCTCCTCCACCGGGTACTTCCATACGATGTCGCCCTCCTTCGCGCCCACCCACTCTATTACCTGAGGCATCCCACCACCCCTTTTACAGCTGGTTTATTATTTCGTTCCTCCTCTCCAGCAGCTCCCCGTAGCCTTCTATGGAGTCGAGTAGTTGCCGTAGCCCGCTCCTCAGCTCGTCGGGAGAGGATGCGCCCTTGATTGCGAGCGACTGCTGGAGTATCCCCTCCGCCGAGGTGATCAGCTTCTCGTCGTGCTCTAACAGCTGGTCCAGGCGGTCCTCCCTCACCTTCACGACGTCGAAGAGGCCCGCGTAGCCTGCGACGGCCCTCTCGGTCTTCTGCTTCACCATGTCCAGCCTGATCACGACCCTGTCGGCCAGCTCCCTGTCGCTCCCGGAGACCGGCACCTTGGAGAGGGCCTCCCTCACGTTGTCCAGCGCCTTCTTCAGCCTCGACGACGCGGCCATCCTCACCAGCCTGTCGGTCTCGCGCCTGACCTCCTTCTCCTTGTATCCCCTGTAGCCCGGTATGTAGGAGAGGATCCTCTCCATCAGGCCGTACTGATCCTTCACCTTCTCGACCCTCGACGACATCACCCTTCACCCCTCCTCATCATCGCAAATATGCCGAGCACGCCCAGTAATATCAATATCAGGCCTATTGAGAGAATTGGGTTGACGAAAGCGTAGAACGTGAACGAAGCTCCCACTCCTGTAATGATCGCACCCCAGACGGCGAAGAAGAGCCTGTCCGCCCTCGCGTAGGCCGAGAAGATTAGCGTGTAGCCTCCGATCGCCAGCAGGACGACGCCCATCTGCTGGAGCAGGTTGAGGGCCATCAGCTGTAGCCCGTAGACCACCATGAGGGCGCCGACGGCCACGAGGAAAGTCACGAGGAACCCCTCGCCATAGCCCAACCTACTCAACCGCCTCACCCGCCCTCGTGGGCCCTATGGCCCTGGAGAGGTAGCCGGCCGCAGCTGCCGCGAAGCCGATGAAGGCCGTCGCGGCGGGAAGGGCCCCCAATCCGAGGAGGAGGGCCGCGAAGGCGAAGGCAGCGACCATATGCGCCACGCCTATGCCCATGTAGCCGGCCTTCTCGAGCACGTCAGGCGGGTAGGTCGCCTGGATGACCCTGCTGGACGAGGCGTCGATCATGGCGTGGTACTCCTTCCCCTTGAAGCGGTAGGTGACGCGCCAGACGGGCACGTTGACGAAGATCGCCTGGTGCACGTTCACCTCGTCCGAGCGCTGATCGACCCTAACCACCTCCCGCATTATCTGCCACGTCATCTCGTTCTTCGCCAGCTCCTTTGCCAGCCCGACGGCGTGGGCCTTGTCGATCGTGGCTCCGTGAAGGACCCCTCCGACGCGCTTGACGTAATCGGAGCTGAAGTAGCTCCTGCCCCTTGATGAGACCCTGTAGCCCTTCTCGGCCTCCGGTATCTCCGGGGATGCTGGTATGGCGAACTCGAAGGACCTCTCGAGGGTCCCGCTCTCCCTCTTGTAAACCGTCCTTACCTCCCTGTAGGCCCCGTCCACCTTCCCTGTGTACTCGGCGTCCTCTCCGAGCCCCGTGAAGCTGGTCCTCACGTCTAGCGAGACGACCCAGAACGGATAGAAGTGGAGCTCGACCTTCTTCAGCTCGATGTTAAAGGGCAGCGACTCCTCGACCCCCACCTGCTTCTTGACCCATAGGAGGAAGTTCTCCAAAGCGGTGCTGCTGTCGTAGTAAACAGGGAGGAGGTACCTCTGCTCGTCGGCGAAGGTCCTGAAGACCGTCGAGCAGTACCTGCACCTCACCGTCACGTCTCCCTCCCTGACGTTGTGTTCGGCACCGCACTGGGGGCAGACGTAGACCGTAGAGGCCGTCACGGGAACCCACCCCTGAGCTTCGCTATTATGTCCTCGGCCTCGACTGGTATCTCGGGGAGCTGGAACCTCTTCCCCCTCCGCCAGACCCTGTGCTCGGCCGTCGCCCGGCGGGAGCCGAAGAACCCCACGGCCGCGGCGGCAGCCGGCGGCAGGACGAGCGCGAGCAGCGCACCCTCGCCCTCCACGAGACCGGCGTTCAGGGCGCCCTGGGAGAGGACGGCGGCGAGCGATATCAGGAGGACCAGCCCTGCCGTGGCCAGCGCCACCAGCAAGCGGTAGCGGCCCCCCACCGGCAATTCGGCCTTAAGGACCCGGTCTGAGGCGTTCGCGGAAGCGTCTGCGCTGGCCCTGTACTTCCGGCCCTTCCACTCGTAGTCAACGACCGCCACGGGATACATTATCAGCCTCGTCGAGAGGGGCTCCGATTCCGTGTAGCAGTCGAAGAGCTTGGTCGTCATTCGCTGCACCCTCCTCCTGTGAGTCTCTGAGGCGATGGTCTTCGCCCTTTCTATTGCCTCCCGCTCGGAGACCTCGGGGGCTATCAGCTTCGCGTGCCTGGCGGCCTTCACGGGGTCGAAATTTCCTGCTTCCCTCAGCCGCGGGAGTATGCGCTCCTTGAGGTCCTCGAGGCCGAAGACCGCCTCGAAGGCCCTCGCGTACACTATCGTTGTCATCTCCTCGTCGAGCTCGCCCTTGACGGGGACGTAGACGGGGTACTGGTTCTTGCCGGTGCTGTGGTATTCGCGCCTGTACCCGTTGTACCGCGTCCTGACCCTCTGGCGGACGGCCCAGAACGGGATCATGAGGGTCTTGACATCCCTGATCCTCGCGTCCCGCCCGGCCTTGGACCGCAGGAACGCGGCCACATCCCTGCTGACCTCGTCCGCGCCCGCTGGCATGAAGCCCGCGAGCTCGACTTCATTTCCCTCGAAAGAGCTCGTCGAGCCGCAGTAAGGACAGATGTAGACGACGGCGTCCGGCGATATTTCGAGCGAGGCCCCGCATGTCTGGCACTGGTGAACTAGACCGTACCTCAGCCTTGACGGTTCTTCGGCGCCCATTTCGGTGGTCCTTTCCTTATCTTATTATTTCAATTTATCTTATTATTTCAATTTTTGATTGTGGTTCGTTCTCCTATGCTGAGCCCTTTTTCGCCCCTGAGGCCTCCTCGACTTTTATAACGCTCAGACAACAGATCTTCCAGGTTGGCTCATGAGGAGCTGATAGAGTGGGTGCGAAAGAGAATAGCGGAGCTCGAGGAAGAACTCGCAAAAATGAGGGAAATACTGTCCGTCCTTGAGAACCAGCAGGTAACCGTCCAGAGCGCCGAGACCTTCACCGAGGAGGACCTGGCCGCGCTTCCGTGGAGGCCTTACCAGTCCGGAAGGGGCGGGTGGGTCTTCGCAGACCAGGCTCCCAAGGCGCTGGTCGAGAGGCTCGAAAAGGAGGGGCAGGTCGAGCTGGGAGGTTACGTCTACACCCTCAGGGAGGGCAGCATGGGAAAGCGGTTCGTCTCTAGGAGACCCGCTTCGCAGGCGAGAAGAGGTTCACAGACGGCACAGAGGAAGAGGGGGCCTTCCTTTACGCCTGAAGATCTGGGAAAGGTCACTCGGCGGAAATGAACTTCCCCGGCTCTATGTCCCCTCGTTTATATCTGGAGTGCCTTGGCTTCATCCTCAAGAGTATGCCGCAGTTGGGGCACCTCGGTATCCCGTCGTTCGGCATCCTAAGGGCCTCGAGGAGAAAGAACCTCCTGCACCTGCTACAATAGCCGTGCCCCTCCTTGTATTTCGACCTCGTCTTCGCCTGGACCATCCCTGAAACTGCCTGCTCCGTCATCGCCGAATTTCTCTCATCGCTGTTATTTATCCAAAAAACGAAAACCTGATGGACGTTTTGCGTATAGAACTCTATCCTTGCGACTCCGCTCCTCCTTGAGGCTGTGGGGCTTCCGGTGCGGCCCCCCTGCAGCGGCCTGAGTCTGTGCTGGTACTCCCTCCGGCCTCTTCGGCGGCCTCCCCCTCCTCTTGACGACTACAGTTTCAGCAGCCGGAGCGGCCTCCTTCGGGATAAGCCCGTACTGCTCCATCGTCCTGTACAGCTCCGTTACCTGGTCCTTCATCGAGAAGCAGAGGATGACCCTCTTCGCGTCCTCGGGGCAGAGCGCGTATCCCGTCGTACCAACTGGAAACCCTTCCCTTGCGCAGAATAAGCACTTTACGGTCGGAATTTCCCCTGGTCGATATATGAGATTTTTCTTGGGTGAGAGAGCTTAAGTAACATCGGACGAATTTCGGCTCGATGCCGAAGATCAGGGTCCGCTCCGACGAGGGAGCTCGGGCTCACCGTAAGGTCCGCTGTCAGCAAGGCCTGGGACGTTCCCTGCTCCCATTTCGTCGCCCAGATTCTGCCAGGACCTGGAGTCGTCGATGCGCTCCGCGCCCTCTCGCATGTGGTGTCCTCCTACCAGATTGTTGCTCCTGCTCTCCTCCTAGTTGGAGCGGGCCTGACGATTTGGGGTGAGAGGGTCTTCGGGATTTGCAGGGAGGGCAGGGCCCTCGTCTCCCTGGCCTGGCTCGGCACCGGAAGGGACCTTATCAGGAGGGCCTGCTCCGTTGCCGTCCACGAGGCCGGTCACCTCCTGGGCCTCGGGCACTGCAAGGAAAGGTGCGTTATGATACCGGCCAGCTCCCTCAGAGACCTCGACAAAAGGCCCCTCAAGCCCTGCAAGCTATGCAGGTCTCTGATTAAGTAACATTGCAGGAATCTGCTGAAGGACATGGAGAAGCCCACAGGGGAGAACGCGAACCTCCTCGCAGCCCTCTACCACCTGGTCGAGAACGAGAAACCGGTTCTGGTCCGCTACCCCTACGTGACCGACGCCCGCCGGATCGCCTCGAAGATCTCCTGAACGAGGTCGTGGGTGGGGGCCCTGAAAAAGTTCGTCACATATCACGTTGCGGTAGCCTCCTACCAGGCTCCCCTGGTAAACGACCTCGACTCCTTGAGGGCGGCCGTAGCGTCGGTCGGAGCCGCCTTCTATCGAGGCGCCCTCTACGGTCCCGTTGACGTCCTCGACCTCTTCTGGGACGAATACACCTCCTGCGAGCTCCCTGTCTCCGACTTCGCCTTCAAGGCCCACAGGTACCCACCTTACGCCGACGTCCTCAGGGTTGCGGCTTCCTTCCAGGACTGCCCTGCAATCCTCGTGGAAGAGGACGGGGCCCTCCTCGATTACTACGAGCACATCGAGAAGGAGCCCAGCAGGCTCGTCAGGGACTTTGCTGTGCCGGCGCCCCTCCTCGACCCCGAGGCCTCCGTCGCCGAAGCCGCCCGGCTTGTGAAAAGGTTCGGGCTCGTCGTCCTCCCGGGAGACAGGGCCGTCACGGCCTATGAGCTCCTCTTGGCGCCTCTCGCCATGAGGCTCAGCCGCTTCTTCGTCTGAAATCCTCTTTTTTGATGACTGAAAGGATCTCGCCGAGGAGGGCCGATGCCCTGTTGGCGAGTTCGGGTCTGAGGACAGCGTAGGGATCCTTTTTGTACTCTGCCACTAACTCCATCGATAATTCTTCGAATTCGTCAATCAGCTCGTCTATCCTCTTGACCCTGCTGTCCTCGAAGAAATCATACACTAGGGCGAGCATGAGGAGTATTTGATGGTTCACAGCAAAATCACTGATAATTTCATCGATCTGAACGTCTTCCTTTTTCGCAGTGTTATAGGCGACCTCGAGGAAATCCGATGCCATGCCCTCTACGGCCTCCGCGTTCCAAGAAGCTATGCGTCTTCCAGCCCTTACGACTTTCAGGAGCAAATTGGCGAAGTCCCTTTGCGTCCTCAAGGTGAGGCCGAACTCATAAGCAATTTCCTGCAAATGCGATGTCAGCTCGTGTGCCGTTTCGTCCGGGTCAGATATGGACCGCTCGGAGGTCCTTGAGGGTTTGGAGGCCTCCCTTAACCTGCGCTTCTTCCGAGCCATGTCTTCCTCCTAACTCCAACCGCACATGAAATTATATAACATGTTTGTGCGTATGTAGTGATGTCGGGAAACGCCTGCCTAAAATGCGGCTCTCCTGCGACGAAAACCTATACGCTCTACGATCCGGGCGCCGACGCTCACCAGGACGTCCCCCTCTGCGAGGCCTGCTACTCCTCCTACACGCCGGTGCTCAAAAAGGGGGAAGCTAGTCTTGAAGAGGAGCGGCCTCGTCACGTACTACCCGCCGTTCTTCTTCGCAGTAGGGTCGAGAAGAGCGGCCGAGGCAGCCTCTAAGTTCCTCGACAGGCTCGTCAGAATCAGGATCCTCCGAAAGCTTACTAAGGCAATTCCCTACGTCCTGGTAGCCCTCTCGTCCATAGGCTCCGGCTTCCTGATCTACAGCCTGGTCTGGCAGACGACCAACGCCGAAGCATTCCAGAGGATGAAGGCCTTCTACAGGCAGCACCCACTCGCAGGGATAGGCGTAGTAGGGATCGACACTCACCTCCCGCTGGCCGAGACGCTTATAGCCCTCTTCTTCGCCATGACGCTTCACGAGCTGGCCCACGACTTCATCCTGAGGATGTACGGCTACCAGATCAGGAAGGTGGGCGTCTTCTTCGCGGGACCGATACCGGCTGGAGCCTTCGTCGAGCCGCCGGGCAACGTCGAGAGGAAGATGAGGCCGATGGAGGCCCTGGAGCTCGTCGGCGCAGGGATCTACACCAACCTGATCATAGCCGGAATAGCCCTCGCGGGGTACCTCTGGCTCCTCTCGGGCCTGAAGCCCCAGAACTCCGAGGCCTTGGCGCTCCTGAGCAGGGCCTGGGACAACCCGGTCTACCTCTTCGTCCCGCCGCTCATGCTCTCGATGCTGAACATACCCTCTCCGACGTATCCACCGGAGGGCTGGTTCGTCCACTCCTGGCTCGGATCGCCTTTCGTCTTACCGATGAGCGTCCTCCACCACGTCTTCTTCCTGAACTTCTGGCTGGTCGTCATGAACTCCCTGCCGATCAGGCCACTCGACGGAGGATACATAGTACCGGCGCACGTTAGGGGCAGGACCGGCTATAGGCTCTCGATGATCATTACAACGGTCCTCCTCATCGTCCTGCTGATACCACTAGTCCTCTTCCGCTTCCATTGAAGGCCCAAAATCCCTTCCCTTTTTCTGTTCTTTCAGCAGTTAAGTAACATTCATGCATATCGTTCACCGCCGTGGAAGCCGGGAGAGAGGCTAAGGAGAGGCGCCTGCTCATACCCGGAGGGAAGCCGGTGGTGTTTCAAAGCCGGCAGCCCCCAGGGAGTCGGTGAAGGAAGATGGCCGGACCTGTAAGGCCCTCCCTCTCAATGTCATGGGACTACAGGGGCGATTCAATATGAGCGGACTCACCGACTCGATAAGGGAGCGGAGGGCCCGGGAAATCCGGCGGTGGGAGGAGGAAGACGACGAGACGACGACGAAGACGAGAGCCGTCTGGGGCTCTCTGGGTCTTCTCGTGGCCCAGAGGTTCCAGAGCGCCGAGGAGCAGGACGAGGTGATCCAAAGGATCTGCCCGGGGCTGTTAAGCCTCGAGTACATTCTCTGGAACGGGCGCACCGACGTGATCCTGCCGACCGATAATGCCCACTGAAGCGACGACCCCTCTCCAAACCAACCTCCAGATTTTTTGAAGCCACCGGCCCTGCTCGGGGTTAATCTCCGGGCGGGGCCGGTTGGCTCCGTCTGGGGTTTGGCCCCGGGCAGGCAGGGCGTCTAAGGGGCCTCCAAAAGAGGTCCCATTACCCTGGCCCTATCCCGCGGAGAGCGGGAGCCGGTGGAGGGTCCAGTTCAGGGGGTGAAAACATGTCCCAAATCCAGGTCCGGATGTCCCTGGCCCCGGGGCTGGACCCTTGGGGCAGGCATCCGAAAGGGTGCCTGTCCGACCGGACAGGGCAGGGGCGGGTGGGCGTGGTCTTCCATGTCCACTCAACTTTCCCGCCTGCCCGTGGGGGAAAGGGTGTAGAGAAGATGAGCGAAGACGAAAAGCCAGAACCCTTCAAGAGGAAAGGAATGATCACCGTCAAACCCCGCCAAGAGAGCCAAAAGACCGAGAGAAGGGAAGACATCAAGAGAAGGATAAACGAGGAGCTGGAGTTCCTGATGGAGATGGAGGACAGGATACCAACGAAAGAAGAGAAGGAACCTGTAGATTACGAATTAGAGCAGGTGATCGAGCTGTGCATTGACGGAGCGATGGCCGACCTCAGAAGAGCGCTTCCGCCGGAAGAACTAGAAATTTACGAGAAGTGCTACCACTTCTTCAAGAGGACGAGTTCGAAAATTATCAAAGACTATACCGCCGAACAGATACTGCGAAGGGCCGCCAATTTGAGAGGTGAGAGGTGATGGAGACAATAAAGGCTAAGGAGACCGAGAAGTCAGGGACTGCAAAGAAGGCGACCAAGGAAGGGGCCAAGGAAAAGAAGGCTAAGGCCAACGAAGAAGCTATGCTCGAGCGGAGGGATAAGGAGGAAGCTCTGAAGAACGAGGCATTGGACTTCTATCGACAGCTGATAGAACGTGGTTTTAAACCGACAATTGATGGTGCAAGTGTTGACTTCCACCGAAAGCGGGACCTAGTAGTCTTCATTCCAAGAGAGAACCCAATAATTACCGCCGTAAGGAAAGAGGAGCTACTGGACTTCTTGAAGGCAAACGACGTCCGCAGAGTGTTTGTTGATGCGTTGTTTCCGAGCCGTGCGGAATTATTGATGGAAGTTAGTAAGGCTGGGATAGAAGTCTACTTCATAAGGCGACCGACAATCATCGAAAAGTTCAGGAAGTTCCTGAAGAAGAAGCTTAAGATCGAAGCTCCTAAGAACGACTATGCCGATGCTGTGCTTCAATCGTTCATCAAACCGAAGTACCTTCAGTGGACAGATTGGAGGTATCTAGATTGTCAGTTGGAAATGAACCTCTGGAGGGATAATAACGCTGACTACCAGAAGTACAAGCAACGACTTAAAAATTGGCCGAAGGAGAAAAAGGACAGAGTAGCTAAGCTGATGACAGACATAGAGGAGAACGCACGAATATTCGTCAATACTGTATTGAAGCATTATCCCGAGGTAGCAGACCTCTTCAAGGAGTTTAGTATTGAGGACGACATCGTAGCTCAAACCTATACCTGCGAGGTATTCTTGGAGGTATTGCCATGCGATACGCGGATAGGAGCAATAAACAAGGCTGGAACCAAGCTCAGCGATAAACCGTCAAAGGAGAAGCTGATCCACGATGGACGCTTCAGCTATGCGCTGAATCAGCTTGCTATAAAGGTCTACCATCTCAATCCGAAGAGAGTCGATAAAATATTCAAGCTGATGCTGGTAAGGAAGATATGGAAGTTCTCCAGGAGGATTCAGATGAAGAAGGAAGGCGGCCGGGTGGGGGAAACCTTGGATCGGGTTGGACCCGAGTCGAGAGACTCGGGGAGACCGGACTCCCGAAAAGGGAGGGTTGCAAAAAGTTCACCCCCGCCTATGTGCAGGGGGCCTGCGAAAGCAGGAATGTACGGGTTCACCCGGCCCCGATCCAAGGCCCTAAACACCCGGCCGTACTGACAACACTACAGCCATCTACTAACCCACCCCTTTTCCCCTCTCATACTTACCAGTTCACCGCGTCTATGGGCTCCCTTCAATAATGTTGAGGATTTCAGGATTTATTGCGCCCATTTTAAGCTGATACGCAATGACGAGGACTTTTTATGGCACTACAGGGCGAGCGTCGCTTTTTCGTCAGTTGCCTTGTGGCAGCTATCGTTAACTTTTTGGCTTGACGCTCGGCTTTGATCCTGGAACGGGAATGAGCTGGGAGCAGCTCTTCGACGCCATGTACGTCTACGCCTACGTGAGCTTCGTGATAGGGCTGGTGCTCTATGCACTTTACGAGTGGCAGCGCTCCGTCAGGACTTGATCAGCGGAGGACGCCCTCGCTCCTGAGGTAGGCGATCAGCTTCTCAGCGGCCTCCTCAAGGCTGCCCTCCACCACGACCCTCTTCCTCTCCGTCCGCATGACCCTGACCGAGGTCTTCCTGGTCAGCGGCCTGAGCTTCTCCTCAGGAAGCGCCAGGTCCTCCAGCTTGACCTGATGGATCGGCTTCTTCGCCGAGGCCCGGATCATCAGGAGGCTCGGCAACCTCGGCGTGTTGATCTCGAGGCCCACCGTCACGACCGCAGGCATCCTCGATTCCACCACCTCTATCCCGTCCTCGAGGGACCTGTAGGCCACGACCCTTTCGCCCGAGACCTCGAGCTTGACGACGTGCGTCAGCGACGGCATCCCGAGCTCCTCCGCCACCCTCACGCCCACCTGGTAGTTGCTCTCGTCGACCGAGGCCTCACCAGCTATGATCAGGTCGGCCTTCCCCGCCTTCCTCGAGAGGGCCGCGAGGACGTTGGCGTAGACCCAAGGATCGGCGTCCCTGAGCCTCGGGTCCGATACCGCGTAGGCCTCGTCAGCGCCCATGGCGAGCGTCTCCCTCAGGACTATCGGCTGGACGGAAGGACCTGCAGAGAGGAGCTTGACCACACCGCCGTGCTTCTCCTTCAGCCTCACCGCCTCCTCGACCGCGTTCATCTCGAAGTCTCCGACCTTCCTCTGGGCCTTCTCCAGCAGGGGCTCTAGCGTCCTCTGGTCGTACTCGAGGGTGGAGACGTCGACGGACTCCTTCACGAGGACGTGGATCTCCATCGCGCAGAGTGGCCAGACCGTCGTAATAGACGTTCGGCGGCTCCGCAACCCTTCAGACCCAAGATGCCCACCCTCTGCGACAAGACTCATTACGTGGACGCTCCGCAGGACCGGAGAGATGTCGAAGGCCGCGAAGAAGGAGGTGCGCGAGAAGACGATCCGCGGCATAGAGGTGCCACCGATGAAGGAAGTGGAGGCGTACCTGAAGTCGCTGAGCTA
>Ga0272447_1002063_pt1 | contig 11429 bp, 15 predicted proteins | sample YNPCB0133_FD_194589 | JGI IMG/M metagenome (GOLD analysis project Ga0272447, IMG submission 194589) | Hot spring microbial mat communities from Yellowstone National Park, WY, United States - YNP-CB-013-3 | ecosystem: Environmental > Aquatic > Thermal springs > Hot (42-90C) > Sediment | place...
CGCCTGCCTCAATCGAACCAGCGTGGGATTGAAACACACAGCAAAAGAGAACGTGCTGGAGTCCACCGGCACGCCTCAATCGAACCAGCGTGGGATTGAAACCGGATGGTCCAGGGCGATGACCTTGGAGACGATGGGCGGCCTCAATCGAACCAGCGTGGGATTGAAACTCATGGTGGTGCGGATAAATAAGGAATCTGGATGGAGCCTCAATCGAACCAGCGTGGGATTGAAACCTCCAATGATCTTCGAGGGAGAGCGGGTGGAAATCAGCCTCAATCGAACCAGCGTGGGATTGAAACTGGGAACGCCACTCCAAACTTTCACGAGATGGCACCCATGCCTCAATCGAACCAGCGTGGGATTGAAACCGGCGGGGAACCCGATCCCCTTCGCCCAGCGCTGGAGCCTCAATCGAACCAGCGTGGGATTGAAACTGGCCAGACCGACATACATCCCCGCCGCGGCGGAGACGCCTCAATCGAACCAGCGTGGGATTGAAACCTTCTGGGGCGGGGGCGGCTTGGAGCACGACGAGCGGTGCCTCAATCGAACCAGCGTGGGATTGAAACTTGCCAAGGCAACCCTCCGGTGCGGCGAGGGAGGGGGCCTCAATCGAACCAGCGTGGGATTGAAACCCAGTTCCCGCAGACTCCCTGGATTGTGGGTTGGTGCGCCTCAATCGAACCAGCGTGGGATTGAAACCTCCCACTGCGACACCGGCTTCTCCAGCGAGCTGGCGCCTCAATCGAACCAGCGTGGGATTGAAACGCAAATAAGGGTGTGTTTTGTTCCGATATGGTTCGGTTGCCTCAATCGAACCAGCGTGGGATTGAAACAGCTGCGCTTAACGGAAAGTGGGCCCGGCAAGGGGAAGCCTCAATCGAACCAGCGTGGGATTGAAACTAACTCAGGAGGTGCGAAATGAAGGTCACCAACTGGATGCCTCAATCGAACCAGCGTGGGATTGAAACGTGTTGGTGATCACCCGCACCCGGCGCACCACCGAGGGCCTCAATCGAACCAGCGTGGGATTGAAACCACGCTGTAAGGGAGGAGCGATGGAAAACGAGGGAGAGCCTCAATCGAACCAGCGTGGGATTGAAACCTTCGGGTTGATCTCAAACCAGATGAACGGCTCACGTGCCTCAATCGAACCAGCGTGGGATTGAAACCGCCCCAGCGGAGGGGGACGGGGTTCTCCATCAGCGGCCTCAATCGAACCAGCGTGGGATTGAAACTGGAGACGATGGGCGACGTGATGGGGTCTATGCAGCGCCTCAATCGAACCAGCGTGGGATTGAAACGCCCGTAGAGGCTGGAAATCCGCGGGCCGAACCAGTGCCTCAATCGAACCAGCGTGGGATTGAAACGGGCGTGGGCGAGGACTACTTCCGGGCGGAAATCCAGGCCTCAATCGAACCAGCGTGGGATTGAAACCCGGGTGGATCCGCCGGCCCACCTGGAGCGGGTTCCGCCTCAATCGAACCAGCGTGGGATTGAAACCGCCCACGATCCGGACAAGTGGCGGGCCATCGCCGCCTCAATCGAACCAGCGTGGGATTGAAACAGGGAGCAAGCGCTGCAGCTCCTGCGGGAACTTGGTGGGCCTCAATCGAACCAGCGTGGGATTGAAACTTCAGCAAGATAAGCGAATGACCGCTTCAGCCATCGGCCTCAATCGAACCAGCGTGGGATTGAAACTTGTCAGCAAACCCCTCCACATCCCTCAACGACCAGGCCTCAATCGAACCAGCGTGGGATTGAAACCCCCAGGGATGTGGCCCGAGTTATATTTCCAGTTTCGGCCTCAATCGAACCAGCGTGGGATTGAAACGGAAGATCAAATGCCGGGCGTTCTGCACATACGAGGCGCCTCAATCGAACCAGCGTGGGATTGAAACCTGATCTCCCCAATCCTCCGAGAGGTAGGGGATCAGCGCCTCAATCGAACCAGCGTGGGATTGAAACGCAGTCCTGCTCGCCGAACCGCTCCCTCGGCAGAGGGGCCTCAATCGAACCAGCGTGGGATTGAAACGTAGAAAAAGTTGTTCACATCAACCAGAAAAACAATCGCCTCAATCGAACCAGCGTGGGATTGAAACTTCGTCAAAGCCAGATCCCGTTGCGCGATTTGGCCGCGCCTCAATCGAACCAGCGTGGGATTGAAACATCCCCCCCCGGGGGGGTGGTTTTTGAGATGCCTTAGCGCCTCAATCGAACCAGCGTGGGATTGAAACCGGGAGGACCCGTCACCTGGGCCACGGCGAAGTAGGCGCCTCAATCGAACCAGCGTGGGATTGAAACAAAAGCAGGGAGAGCCCCACGCTGCCTCCCAGATCCTGGCCTCAATCGAACCAGCGTGGGATTGAAACTGGATTCCGGGCGCTGGATCGTGGTCACCCTGACCTAGCCTCAATCGAACCAGCGTGGGATTGAAACACAAGAGCGGCGGGGCGCTGGTCAAGACGAAGGGGAGCCTCAATCGAACCAGCGTGGGATTGAAACGCGTGATGGCAAGCAGAAGGCGCCGCAATCGGCTCTGCCTCAATCGAACCAGCGTGGGATTGAAACCAAGGAGCGAGGCGGCGGAAGGCAGCCGACAGTCCCCGCCTCAATCGAACCAGCGTGGGATTGAAACGGCTTGAAGCTACACGTACGGGCGAGGATTGTCCCTCGCCTCAATCGAACCAGCGTGGGATTGAAACGCGCAGCCCTCCGCGGGCGCCCCGCAGCTGCGATCGCGCCTCAATCGAACCAGCGTGGGATTGAAACACGGGAGGGCCAGCACCATTGGCCGGGACGAGTTCCTGGCCTCAATCGAACCAGCGTGGGATTGAAACAGCAGAACGGTTCTCTGATCGCCGCCGACAATCCGCGGCCTCAATCGAACCAGCGTGGGATTGAAACCAAAATCACCGTCTCTCTCGCGAAGGGAGGGACAATCCGCCTCAATCGAACCAGCGTGGGATTGAAACGCGTCCTGCCCCTGGCGGGCGACGAGGGTGTGGACGGCCTCAATCGAACCAGCGTGGGATTGAAACTGAGAAAGTTCTCCAGAGGGAGGGACTGCGATGATCCGCCTCAATCGAACCAGCGTGGGATTGAAACCGTCTTCGTCGGGCCTGGGCGGCTCGCGCAAACGGATCGGCCTCAATCGAACCAGCGTGGGATTGAAACCGCTGCCGCCTGGAGAGCTGGCGGGGAAGCAGGGGAGCCTCAATCGAACCAGCGTGGGATTGAAACAGGCAGCGGGGACTTCTCTCCCATCCTCGTTTGGACGCCTCAATCGAACCAGCGTGGGATTGAAACAGGCTTTGGCAAGCGCTCGCCCCCAGCGCATCCGTCGCCTCAATCGAACCAGCGTGGGATTGAAACCAGGAGCGGGAGCACGCTCGCGATGTGCGGGGGAATGGCCTCAATCGAACCAGCGTGGGATTGAAACTCGCCCTTCTGGCGGGGCTCCTGCGCTTTGTGGGCAGCCTCAATCGAACCAGCGTGGGATTGAAACATTGAATACGTAACCACCAATTCCAAAGACCTCGGGAGCCTCAATCGAACCAGCGTGGGATTGAAACACAGGGGAGGTTTGGCGATATGCGCTGGAAGCGGGCGCCTCAATCGAACCAGCGTGGGATTGAAACCGCAGGATAGTTGTCCAAGCCCATGGCAACTCCCTCGCCTCAATCGAACCAGCGTGGGATTGAAACCCTGCAGGGCGGACAAGTGCACGAAACTCTTGATGAGGCCTCAATCGAACCAGCGTGGGATTGAAACCGGGCTCATCCGCCATCGCCTTCTCAGCCACGAGCGGCCTCAATCGAACCAGCGTGGGATTGAAACCTTGGTCGCTTTTCTGAATGCCAGGACTTACGCAGTTGGCCTCAATCGAACCAGCGTGGGATTGAAACGGACGCGCGCCGCGGATCGGCGTGGCATTGCGAAACGGCCTCAATCGAACCAGCGTGGGATTGAAACGCGCGCGAGGCTGATCGGGATGAGCGGGATGAAGACGGCCTCAATCGAACCAGCGTGGGATTGAAACTTGGCCGGGACGAGTTCCTGGAGTTCGCCAAGAGTGTGCCTCAATCGAACCAGCGTGGGATTGAAACCCGGATCAGTAGCCGAACGAACCCAATCCGGGGATCGCCTCAATCGAACCAGCGTGGGATTGAAACGAAGCTGGACTTCATCTATCGTTCCGATGATCGCTATGCCTCAATCGAACCAGCGTGGGATTGAAACCTAAACCGCTGTCTCGGGCGGTCCAGGATCGCTTCGGGCCTCAATCGAACCAGCGTGGGATTGAAACTGCTGATGTCCACCGCCACGTATCCGTGCGGCGTATGCCTCAATCGAACCAGCGTGGGATTGAAACCTGGCTGGCGCTTCTTCGCGAGAACGGAAAAGAGGCGCCTCAATCGAACCAGCGTGGGATTGAAACTTTCACCTTGGAGCTCTCCGCCATCGGCCTCCCGCTGGCCTCAATCGAACCAGCGTGGGATTGAAACGGAGGCAGTAGCTGAAAGGAAACGTGGCCAGATGGGTCGCCTCAATCGAACCAGCGTGGGATTGAAACGATATCCCGCTGGCATCCACTTGGCATCGACCTGATAGCCTCAATCGAACCAGCGTGGGATTGAAACTGTCCTGGGCGCGCAGATTAAAGAGCTGCATCGTGGTGCCTCAATCGAACCAGCGTGGGATTGAAACACCTGGACGGATGATGAGATCCAGGACGTCTTGGATCGCCTCAATCGAACCAGCGTGGGATTGAAACCGGGGCCGCAGGATCTCATCCAGCTCGGAGCCGGGGCGGCCTCAATCGAACCAGCGTGGGATTGAAACGGAGGAAAGTAAAAGTAGAAGAAGCCATGTTCTCTCCTGCCTCAATCGAACCAGCGTGGGATTGAAACGCGGATCCCCTCCGCCAGCCGCTCCCCCTCCTGGGAGGCCTCAATCGAACCAGCGTGGGATTGAAACCCTTCATGGGAGATCCTCCGCCAGGCCGGAGCCGGGCGCCTCAATCGAACCAGCGTGGGATTGAAACGGATCTCCTCGTTCGTGATGAAGAGGATCACACGGACGCCTCAATCGAACCAGCGTGGGATTGAAACTAATCAATGAAGGGACACGGCTCGGCCACCGCCTCCAGCCTCAATCGAACCAGCGTGGGATTGAAACCAGGGGATTTGGGGATATCCCCCCTGCCCACGCGCCGGCCTCAATCGAACCAGCGTGGGATTGAAACGTGGAATGGCGCGCCCGGGCGGTTCCGGAACTGGCGGGCCTCAATCGAACCAGCGTGGGATTGAAACTGGAATATTCCTCGGCGGCCACCTGGGCAGCCTGAGTAGCCTCAATCGAACCAGCGTGGGATTGAAACAACTATGCGCGGGTGTTTCAAATGGATCAGGTTCCTAGCCTCAATCGAACCAGCGTGGGATTGAAACTCTGGATGGGGGGTCGATCATGTTGTGTTCATCATCGCCTCAATCGAACCAGCGTGGGATTGAAACCGCGACAGATTCAACACTTGAAACGATGCTGAAAACAGGCCTCAATCGAACCAGCGTGGGATTGAAACTCGATTCCCCGGAGGCAGCAAGGATGATGAGGGCAGGCCTCAATCGAACCAGCGTGGGATTGAAACTGGGAAGATCACGCAGTGCCTCCTGGAGAAGGAACTGCCTCAATCGAACCAGCGTGGGATTGAAACCTCGGAGGATTGGGGAGATCAGGGGGAGGAGCAGGAGGGCCTCAATCGAACCAGCGTGGGATTGAAACGGATGAAGGCCTCCGGGTCGCGGATCTCCATTTGGAGCCTCAATCGAACCAGCGTGGGATTGAAACGGCGGATCTGCTGGATGGCGAGGCGCTCGCCATGCGCGCCTCAATCGAACCAGCGTGGGATTGAAACGAGACGGGGAGGGGGATGGACGGGTGTGATGGACATGGCCTCAATCGAACCAGCGTGGGATTGAAACGGATCAACCTGTTTTTGCAGGAGTGGGGCCACGAGGGCCTCAATCGAACCAGCGTGGGATTGAAACTATAGATTTCCGTCAGCCGGATCGGGTTGATGAGCCAGGCCTCAATCGAACCAGCGTGGGATTGAAACGAAGGCATTAACGGAGGAAGCCTGATGGCAAACTTCGCCTCAATCGAACCAGCGTGGGATTGAAACGCTATATGATCAATGGGCATTTGTGCTTGAACCGGATGCCTCAATCGAACCAGCGTGGGATTGAAACATCATCGGTGGAAGTTGTTTCGTCTAATCCAATATAGCCTCAATCGAACCAGCGTGGGATTGAAACCGCTGATGCGGATTGCGGATGCTCTCGACCTTAACGCGCCTCAATCGAACCAGCGTGGGATTGAAACCAAAGAAAATCTTATCCATCCTTATCCCCCCTTTTGTGCCTCAATCGAACCAGCGTGGGATTGAAACCGGTCTTCTGATACCGCGACAGGCTCTCCATCCAAAGCCTCAATCGAACCAGCGTGGGATTGAAACTCTATGACCCGCTCCGGGAGGCCTTCCGGGCCTCCCGGGCCTCAATCGAACCAGCGTGGGATTGAAACCAAGGTAGAGGGACGCCCAGATCGGGATGGCCAGGAAGCCTCAATCGAACCAGCGTGGGATTGAAACTCTCTGTTCTCCTTGTCATTGTCAGAATCCAAGCAGGGCCTCAATCGAACCAGCGTGGGATTGAAACCAGAAGCCAGTCGGCCTTCTCCCAGGTCCATGGCCGGCCTCAATCGAACCAGCGTGGGATTGAAACGGTGGCTGAAGAGCACAAGCTGGGAAGCTATCACGCCGCCTCAATCGAACCAGCGTGGGATTGAAACTCTCCACTTTATCCATCCTTATACCCCCTTATGGAATGCCTCAATCGAACCAGCGTGGGATTGAAACAGCAAGTGTTAGGTTATCGCCAGCCCCTTCCAGCAGGGCCTCAATCGAACCAGCGTGGGATTGAAACAGGTATCGCGCCGCCCGCAGCACCGCATACCAGTCCGGCCTCAATCGAACCAGCGTGGGATTGAAACAGCCCCGCCCCGCCAGCGCCGCAGAAGAGATCCACGGCCTCAATCGAACCAGCGTGGGATTGAAACCCATCGCCCGCGATCGTCCCGCACGATGTCCTGGCGGCCTCAATCGAACCAGCGTGGGATTGAAACTGGTGGGGCGGCAGTATCGGGGCGACTCGATGGTGCGGGCCTCAATCGAACCAGCGTGGGATTGAAACTGCAGATCGCAGAGCTCTACGCCAAAATCGGAGCCGAGCCTCAATCGAACCAGCGTGGGATTGAAACGCGCCGGTCCCGCGGAGAGATCATCCTCGAGACCGAAGCCTCAATCGAACCAGCGTGGGATTGAAACCCCTCATCCAGCGATCCACTTGCCGATCAGAATGCCGCCTCAATCGAACCAGCGTGGGATTGAAACCTTCATCATGGCGCCCTCCTTGGGATCGTGGGGTCTTGCCTCAATCGAACCAGCGTGGGATTGAAACTATAGGCCACATCTGCCTCATTGATCTCATAAGCCGCCTCAATCGAACCAGCGTGGGATTGAAACGAAGCTCCAGGTGAGGCCCCTCCAGGAAGCCCAAATCGCCTCAATCGAACCAGCGTGGGATTGAAACGGGAGATGCGGCAGACCGCCTGGGAATCCGCCGCCAGGGCCTCAATCGAACCAGCGTGGGATTGAAACCTCGAGATCCTCCCGAACCTCCCCGACCCAGTCGGGGCCTCAATCGAACCAGCGTGGGATTGAAACGATCATCAGCGGATCCAGCGCCCTGGCCGTGTAGTCCAGCCTCAATCGAACCAGCGTGGGATTGAAACGACGAACGATAGTGTTAGCAGTAGTGTAAACAGTAGTGCCTCAATCGAACCAGCGTGGGATTGAAACCGATCTCCATGACCAACTCTTCCAGCTCCATTTCTCCGCCTCAATCGAACCAGCGTGGGATTGAAACGATCCTGCTCCACCACCGTCTGCTTCTGCTTCCGCGGCCTCAATCGAACCAGCGTGGGATTGAAACGGTAGAATGGCGATGACAGCGCGTTGGGGGAAACGCAGCCTCAATCGAACCAGCGTGGGATTGAAACGAAGCTGTGGCGGGTCGGGGTGACGGTGCTTTTGGTGCCTCAATCGAACCAGCGTGGGATTGAAACCAGTCTCCCCATCGCTTAGCGTTTCATTGGTAGCAAAGCCTCAATCGAACCAGCGTGGGATTGAAACCGGAAGAAGCGGCCATTCGTCCCCGGGATCAGAACAGGCCTCAATCGAACCAGCGTGGGATTGAAACCATGATCACCCATCCCCGGGGGGCGGCCGGGAAAAGGCGCCTCAATCGAACCAGCGTGGGATTGAAACGACGGAATGATGGCGATCCGCTCCGCCATGGCCTGCGCCTCAATCGAACCAGCGTGGGATTGAAACTACGGCTACTCCAACTCCTACGCCAACTCCGTATCCTGGCCTCAATCGAACCAGCGTGGGATTGAAACGGACGTCCTGCTTTCCCCCAACGACCCGATCGAGGGCCTCAATCGAACCAGCGTGGGATTGAAACTGGTAAATCCAGCGAGCCCGGTAGGCAAGGCCCCCCGGCCTCAATCGAACCAGCGTGGGATTGAAACGCGCAGGGTCTCCGGGGCGGCCATGCGCTCCGCCTCCAGCCTCAATCGAACCAGCGTGGGATTGAAACCGGCGGATCCGCCCAGAGGATGCTGAAGCGGATCCGGGCCTCAATCGAACCAGCGTGGGATTGAAACTGGAGGAACGCCGATGTCTTCGCTCCACGAGGCCGTGCCTCAATCGAACCAGCGTGGGATTGAAACACGATGTAGATGGCCCCGAGGAGGAGCTTCCCCAGCGGCCTCAATCGAACCAGCGTGGGATTGAAACCGACGATGGAGAGAAAGACCAGAAGGATGATCAGGGCCTCAATCGAACCAGCGTGGGATTGAAACAACCAAATTGGCACGAAGCATATCCTTATCTGCGGAAGCCTCAATCGAACCAGCGTGGGATTGAAACGAGACCCCCTCAGACGCCGGCAACGATTCGAGCTGCGCCTCAATCGAACCAGCGTGGGATTGAAACTATCTGAGGTCCGCCGCCAGCATCCGCCGGATCTCCGCCTCAATCGAACCAGCGTGGGATTGAAACCGCCATCAGGGACGCAGACGATGCAGGCGAGGATGAGGCCTCAATCGAACCAGCGTGGGATTGAAACCTGGATCCGCCCCCGCCGCCCCCTCCAAACGCGCCCGCCTCAATCGAACCAGCGTGGGATTGAAACGGGCAGGGATATCCGCTTCTTCCTCGAAGACGATCCCGCCTCAATCGAACCAGCGTGGGATTGAAACCAGATCCTGCTCCTGCGCCGGTCCCTGGCCCAGCGGGCCTCAATCGAACCAGCGTGGGATTGAAACCCGGCGCCGGCGTCGGTGCCCGCGTCGGAGCAGGCGTGCCTCAATCGAACCAGCGTGGGATTGAAACCAGGACTCCGCCGTCGCCAGGGCGGCCACCAGGACTGGCCTCAATCGAACCAGCGTGGGATTGAAACTTGTATCCTGGGCCATTCCCAGCGTGGTGTTGATGCGCCTCAATCGAACCAGCGTGGGATTGAAACCATACAGGTGGAGGGTGTTGACATCGACATCGTGACTGCCTCAATCGAACCAGCGTGGGATTGAAACGGGCCGCGGCGAATTTGCGGATCGTGAAGTAGGACGGGCCTCAATCGAACCAGCGTGGGATTGAAACCTCGTAGGCGCTCCGGCATGCCGGGCTCATGCATGGCGGCCTCAATCGAACCAGCGTGGGATTGAAACCGAAATCAATCTCGGAAGGATTATCAGCCCAAACAGTCCTCAATCGAACCAGCGTGGGATTGAAACATGGTCATCTTAGGTTGGTGGTCATAATGGATGAGGGTGGCCTCAATCGAACCAGCGTGGGATTGAAACCCAGGCCACTTGACAAAATCCCTGCAGGCATGTATAATGCCTCAATCGAACCAGCGTGGGATTGAAACATGAACAGCGCGATGAAGACTGCGCCGAAGAGGAGATGCCTCAATCGAACCAGCGTGGGATTGAAACGAGGGTTGCAAAACAACATCCAGCCTCCAATAGGGCAGCCTCAATCGAACCAGCGTGGGATTGAAACCCGCGGAAAACACAAAATCCAAATTGATCCTGAGTCCGCCTCAATCGAACCAGCGTGGGATTGAAACAGGATGAATGTTAAAGAATTCTGTGGGGGGTTGACATGCCTCAATCGAACCAGCGTGGGATTGAAACCTTTCTATTTGTCCAGATATGCAACTCAGGCTATATAGGCCTCAATCGAACCAGCGTGGGATTGAAACTTCCGATGCGGCGAATTCGGTGGAGGGACTGGATGAAGCCTCAATCGAACCAGCGTGGGATTGAAACCGGCCAGTTCGGGGAGCTCCCGGGTGAAGTCCGGGACTGGCCTCAATCGAACCAGCGTGGGATTGAAACTTTTGAGCAGCTCCCGGGCCAGTTGGATGGTCTCCTGGCCTCAATCGAACCAGCGTGGGATTGAAACTTTGCTGGTGCTGTGGCGCTGTGGCGAACTATGGCTAGCCTCAATCGAACCAGCGTGGGATTGAAACGATACGTCGACGGCGGCGAAGAAGGGCCCCTTCTCCGCCTCAATCGAACCAGCGTGGGATTGAAACAGAAAGAGGAGCGCCGCGATGGATCGTGACGAGAAGAGGCCTCAATCGAACCAGCGTGGGATTGAAACTGCGGCGTGGATCATCCACCGCACGGATTTGGCGGATGCCTCAATCGAACCAGCGTGGGATTGAAACTTCATCCACCCCCAGAGGGCCAGGCGGTCCTTCAGGGCCTCAATCGAACCAGCGTGGGATTGAAACTGCCGAGGATCCTCCACCTGCCCCAAGGGACGCCGCAGCCTCAATCGAACCAGCGTGGGATTGAAACTCCTGCTGGGCTCACTTGTTGTTAAGCGCAGCTGGGGCCTCAATCGAACCAGCGTGGGATTGAAACGGGGGGTGTGGGGGTTGACGGCGGGGGTCCCCCAGCGCCTCAATCGAACCAGCGTGGGATTGAAACGACGAGGTCCCGGGAGGCCAGCCCCTTGGCGGTCAAGCCTCAATCGAACCAGCGTGGGATTGAAACCGCCAAGCGGGACGCGGGTGGCCCAGGCGGAGGTGACGCCTCAATCGAACCAGCGTGGGATTGAAACGTGATCTGGCTGCAGAAGCCGCCGGCCTCCGGCGAGGCCTCAATCGAACCAGCGTGGGATTGAAACATCAGATCTGGAAGGACTCTGGGCGTCCTCGGCCGTGCCTCAATCGAACCAGCGTGGGATTGAAACCGAATCACTTGCTGCTGGGCGGATCGCAGAC
>Ga0272447_1002065_pt1 | contig 11428 bp, 10 predicted proteins | sample YNPCB0133_FD_194589 | JGI IMG/M metagenome (GOLD analysis project Ga0272447, IMG submission 194589) | Hot spring microbial mat communities from Yellowstone National Park, WY, United States - YNP-CB-013-3 | ecosystem: Environmental > Aquatic > Thermal springs > Hot (42-90C) > Sediment | place...
TGGGGAGGGGGGTGAAGGGGGGAGGGGCCCAAAGCCCTGCATAAGCACCGAGGGAAACCGCCCCTCAAATTTGTTACTATAGCAAGGCGAATCTCAATAATGAACCTGGGGGCAGGGGGTAGGGAAATCTGGCCGCAATGCCCAAAAGAGCCTCAAACACCTCTGGGAAAAATCAAGGTGCACATAGCGTATCTGCTGTGACATAGGATTTATTCTGCGGACTGTGAAATACAGGATAAATCCTGCGCCACAATCCGGTCTCAACTCTGCAATGCCCCCGTCGTGGTAGTGAGTGGTCTTCTAATCGGGAGAGAAGAACACCATTCCGACCCCCATCTGCTCCAGCGCCTCCTCGGCGTAGTAGGTGACCAGCGCGCTGGGGTCATCCAGCGCGGCGCAGAGGGCGGGGATGGCCTCTTGGGGCCGAATGGCGCAGAGGGCGCGGGCGGCGCCAGCGCGGGCGGCCACGTTCTCATCTCCCAGCGCGACGATCAGGGCCGGGACGGCGGGCGTCCCGATGCGGGCCAGGGCGTCGGCGGCCAGGCGAGCCACGTAGGCGGAGGGGTCGGAGAGGTGGGACACCAGGGGCTCCACAGCCTCTGACGGTCGGAGACTGGCCAGCCCCACCACCGCGCAGGCCCGCACGTCCGGGTCGGGGTCCTCCAGCGCGGCGATGAGCGCGGCCACCGCGCGGGGAGTGCCGACGGCGGCCAGGGCGCGGACTGCCCACCAGCGGCGGTCCCGGTCGGGCGAGGCCTGCCATTCCGTCAGTGCAGGCAGGGCCGCGTCTCCCAACGGCCCGACGCTCCGGGCCGCCTCCTCTGCCCGAAGGTCGTCGCCATTGGCTATGGCTTCTTCCAGTGTGTGCAGGAAGTCTCTCATTTTGCTCTCAGGAAAATTTGCCATCACTCCCTCGCCGACCCGTCGGGCAAACTCCTCCCGGTCCGGAGGGCCGGGAAAGTGGAACAGATGGGTCGGGCAACGACAGTCCGAAGCCCCGAACCGGGGGATGAGCCGGGACGCGCCGGGCATCTGAGCCAGCGCGGCGGCCCAGAGGCACTCGCGCCGGTCTGTCCCCGTCGCCCACCAGACATCTACTGGCTGGGCAACCGCTCGCAGAAAATCTATATGCCAGACCAGGGTTTTGGGATGGCGGAGGTGGCGGGCCAGCCGGGCCGCCAGGCCGCCCGGCCCCCGGGCGCTGCCCACGTAGGCCAGCCAGCCCGGCGGGACGCGGAACTCCCCCAACCGCCCGACCCGGACCCGCTGCCCGTTCTCCACCACCAGAACCAGCACATACGTGCCGGGCAGACCGGGCACGCCCTCCATAACCCCCTACTCCCTACTACTCCCTACTCCCTACTCCTTACTCCCTACTCCTTACTCCCTACTCCCTTACTCCCCCCTATCCCCCGCAGCCACAGCCTCCCGGCCCCCCACGCCGCGACGCCCCCCAGACCCACCAGCCCGAGACCGACCAGGTCCATCAGAGAAACGGCGTGGGAGGCGTCCATCGTGTACACAGGACCCCCCTCGTAGGGATCGGGGAGCGCCATCACCAGAAGGCCGCCCAGAATCCCCAACAGACCGACAACAGCCAGAACGAACACTCCCTTCACGTTTCACTTTTCACTTTTCACGTTTTACGTTTTACGTTTTACGTTTCACTTCTCGGGGGGCGGCACCGGCAGGTCCTCCACCGCGACGTGAATCCATTTATCCCCCTCTTCAATCAGCATCACCGGGATGTCGTCGCGGATGGGGTACTTGCGGCCGCAATCCGGCTCCTGGCAGACCAGCCAGCAGCCGTGGACCAGTTCCAGCCGCCCTGGATCGTCGCCGGGTTTCCGGGTCTCCCCGCTCACACAGTATGGGCAACGGAGAATGGCCAGCAGTTCCGGGTCTACCATAATGTCCTCCTCACCGCGCAGTGGATCAGGTTGGTAAAATCATACACCAAAACGGGAAAACCGCCAGTCCTTAGACCACAGACCACAGACCACAGACCACAGACCACAGACCACGGACACAGACCACGGACCATAGACCACGGACCACAGACCCACCATACTGTCCTTGCAGGAAACCCTGCTTCGGTTTATAATAGACCACCGACAACAGACGACGGACCACAGACCGCTGACGACGGACGACAGACCATTGACCAATAACGGCTGACTACTGACTGCTAACGGCTTATCATCCGGGGAAGTGTCGGAATGGCAGACGAGCGTGACTTAGGATCACGTGGGTCCTCCCGTGCGGGTTCGAGTCCCGCCTTCCCCACTGGAATCCGGGGCGAGAGCCCCCGTTTCAATGATTTTTGGAGGTTGAATGGAGAAATCAACGATACCTGTGACCACCGAAGCGGTGGGGAAACGAGACCTGCGGCTGACCGTGGAAATTCCCGAAGAGCGGGTGCAGCAAGAAATGCGCCGGGTCGCCCGGGAGATTTCGGCTCAAGTCAACATCCCGGGCTTCCGGAAGGGCAAAGCCCCCTACAGCGTCATCCTGCAGCGGTACGGGGAGGAGCGCCTGCGGGAGCAGGTGGCGGAAGACCTGACCCGGGAGTTCTATCGGGCCGCGATAGAACAGGAGGGAATTACGCCCTACGGACCGGCGAGCCTGGAAGAGGTCCAGTTGAGCCCCATGCGGCTCACCTTCACCCTCCCGCTCCCGCCCGTCGTCCGCCTGGGCGACTACCGCTCCCTGCGGGTGGAGTTCCCACCGGTAGAGGTGACGGAAGAGGACATTCGGGAAGTGCTGGAGATTATCCGCCAGGAAAATGCAGTGCTGGAACCGGCGGAAGGACGGGGCGCTCAGCCGGGGGACCTCCTCCACATCCAGGTGGAGGGCCGCACCGACCAGGGCGAACTGTTTCTGAAGGACGACGACGTCGAGGTGATTCTGGACCCTGAGGACACCTACCCGGCCCCTGGCTTCTACCAGGCGCTGGAGGGGATAACCCCTGGGGAGGAACGCACCTTCCGCCTGAAGATGCCCGGGGGTCAACCCTCTGAGGAAGCAGAATTTCGCGTCCAGTTACTGGCTCTCTACAGCCGTATCCTGCCCGAACTGGATGACGACCTGGCCCGGACGACGGGCCCCTACCCCACCCTGGAGGCGCTGAAGGAAGACATCCGGAAGCAACTCCTGCAGATGAGGGAGAGAGCGGCACGGGAGGAATATGCCCGGGCGGTCATCCAGCGGCTGGTGGACCAGGCAGAGGTGGAGTATCCCTCCTTCCTGCTGGAGGAGCGGATGCAGGACCTGATGGAGGATTTGGAAAAGCGGGTCCGGGAAGAACAACGGATGACCCTGCAGGACTACTTGAAGGTCGCCGGGCAGACGCTGGAAGACCTGCAGGAACGTCTTCGTCCTGTGGCGGACTTTCTGGTCCGCCGGATGCTGGTCCTGGGAGAACTGGCGTGGGCGGAAAGGCTGACGGTGAGCAATGAAGAAATAAACCAGCGCATCCAGGCGCTCAGTACGGCCTGGGGAGACCGGGCTGAGGCGATGCGCGCCCAACTGGAAAAGTCGGAGAATCGGGAGCATCTGGGCGCCCAGATTCTCTACGAGAAGGTGTTGGACCGGCTGATCGCGATTGCGCATGGCGAACCGGTCCCCGAACCCGCGACAGGAGGAGAGAATGAGACCCCATAACCTGATCCCGATGGTGATAGAATCCACCAGTCGGGGAGAACGGGCCTACGATATTTTCTCGCTGCTGCTGCGCGAGCGCATCGTTTTCCTCGGTACCCCCATCACCGACCAGATCGCCAACCTGATCATCGCCCAGTTGCTGTTCCTGGACCGGGAGGACCCGGAGCGGGAGATTTCCCTCTACATCCACTCCCCGGGCGGGATCATCTCGGCGGGACTGGCCATATACGACACCATGCAACTCATCCGGGCCCCCATCTCCACCATCGCGGTGGGGATGGCCGCCAGCATGGCCACCGTCCTGCTGACAGCGGGGACGAAGGGGCGGCGGTTTGCCCTTCCCCACGCCACCATCCACCTTCACCAGCCCCTGGGAGGTGTGGAGGGTCAGGCCACAGACATAGAGATTGCCGCGCGGGAAATCCTGCGCCAGCGGGCCCTGCTCAACGACCTGCTCAAGAAACATACCGGCCTCTCCGACGAACAGATAGAGCGGTTCACCGACCGGGATTTCTATATGACCGCCGAGCAAGCGAGGCAGTACGGCATCATTGATGCCGTTCTGCATCCGCCGGAAGAGAAACCTGAGTAACTCCGTAATGATCGGGCCGATGGGAATCGTCCTTTCCGGGTAACTACCTACGTACCGACGAAAGTCGCCCGCCATCGGCCTTCGGCCTCCGGTCGGCCTTCGCCGCCCTCACCCCACTCCCGGCGGCTGCGCCGCCACCCCCTCCCCTCTCCTGCCGGGGCGGGAGAGGGGAGGAGGTTGGGGGAGGGGTGAGGGCAGGCCAACGCCCGGCACCGCAGGCCCAGAGAGGCGGATTTTCCATCAGCGCCCAGCGGCAAGCCGGCCGGGTAGGTACCTTTCCAGTGACTATTCAGCACTGACTGAAGTCACCCTTCCTGGGCCGCAGGCCTTTTCGCCTGGCCGTCAACGGCCAGGCTCCGGCGAAGACGAGGCGCGAGAGCGCCTCTCTCCACCCGGGCAACCCGGGTTCCCGAAAGACGACCGAAGGGAGAGGGCGCTTCCAGCGCCCTGGGCAACCTTAGCCAGGCCGTTGACGGCCTGGCCCACCGGGCTCCCGACGATTTTGAGACACACCCGGCTGATTTCCAGTCAGCGCAGAGGAGGAACGGATGGGCATCCGTCCGGCGAACACCCTGTGGGGCATTTCCCTGCCCGCACCGGTGGAGGCCTTCCTTTGGGAAACCAATCCCTGGTGGCGAGGGAAGCCTGCGCGCCCCGTTCCCCCCTTCCGACGGTGGCTATTTGAACCTGCTCTCCAGCGGCTGAAATCCGGGCTGACCCCGGTCACCGTCCTCCGAGGCCCCCGGCAGGTCGGAAAAACTACCCTGCAGGAACAACTGATAGAGCATCTTCTGGAGCAGGAAAGAGTACCTGCGGATCACATCTTTCGCGTCCAGTTTGACGAAATTCCTTCCCTGCGAGGGATTGAGGACCCGATTCTGGCCCTTTGCCGCTGGTTTGAAGACCGAATCCTGAAAAGTACTTTCAACGAAGAGGCCCGGGCAGGGCGGTTGACCTTTGTATTCTTTGACGAAGTACAGAATCTCCCCGATTGGGCCCCCCAGGTGAAGGCCCTGGTGGACCACCATGCGGTGCGGGTTCTGCTGACGGGCAGTTCTGCCCTGCGGATTGAGTACGGGCGGGATAGTCTGGCCGGACGGATTTCCACGCTGGAATTGGGCCCGCTACTCCTGCGAGAAATCGCCGCCCTGCGCGGATGGGGAGAAATCCCCCCGCTTCTCCCCCTCAACGGCCTGCGGAACCTTCAGGAACCTTCATTCTGGCGGTCCCTTCGGGAGCAGGGACATCGTTATCGTCCGGTGCGGGACCGGGCTTTTGCCGCCTTCTCCGAACGGGGTGCCTATCCCATTGCCCATGCGCGGGCCGACCGTCCCTGGGAAGAAATCGCCGACCTGTTGAACGAAACGATTATCCGGCGGGTCATTCAGCACGACCTGCGCGTGGGGGAACGAGGCCGGAAACGGGACCAGCACTTGCTGGAGGCCCTCTTCCGCCTTTGTTGCCGGTATGCAGGCCAGGCCCCGGGACGCCCGCTCCTGGTCCATGAACTCCAGTCCGCCCTGGCGGCCAACATTGGCTGGCAGCGAGTACTGGCATACCTCCGCTTCCTGAACGATACGCTCCTGATCCGGCTGATTGATCCTCTGGAACTGCGCCTCAAACGTCAAAAAGGACAGCCCAAAATCTGCCTCTGCGACCCATCCCTTCGGGCCAGCTGGCTTCAGGAAACGATCCCGCTGGAACCGGACGCTCTTCAGCGCGCTTCTCATCTGAGCGACCTGGCGGGACATATTGCGGAAAGCACGGTGGGATACTTCTTTGGAAACATTTCAGGCCTGAATGTTGCCTGGTTCCCGGAACGGGGAATGGAGCCGGAAGTGGATTTTGTCCTGACCGTCGGAGATTATCGGATCCCGGTGGAGGTCAAATACCGTCGTCGTATTGACGAATTCCGGGACACCCTCGGGCTGCGGGCGTTTCTGGAGAAAACCGTTTACCACGCCCCCTTCGGAATACTGGTCACCCTGACGGACGAAGTCTCCGTGACCGACCCGCGCATCATCCCGATTCCCCTCGCTTCGCTGCTGCTGATGCGATGACTGCAGAGATGGGCACCCCCCGAGTCCTCATCGCCGACGACGACCCGCAGATCAGCGGCCTGATCCGGGAAGTTCTGGAACTGGCCCACTGCCAGGTCCTGGAGGCCCGCTCCGGCGAAGAGACCCTGGAGGTCCTGCGGCGGGAGAACGCCTCGGACCGTCCGGTGGACGTCCTCCTCCTGGACATCCTGATGCCGGGGATGAGCGGCTACGAGGTCATCTCCCACGTCAAATCGGACCCCTTGCTGGCGACCACCTCCATCATTGTCACCACCGCCCTGACCTCCATCACCGATAAGACTATGGGATTGGGGATGGGGGCCGATGATTACCTCACCAAACCCTTTGACCCCCGGGAACTGGTGGCCCGTATCCAGGTCATCATGCGCATCCGCGACACGGAGCAGGTCCTGCGCCAGCGCAACCAGGAACTGGCCATCCTGACCGAAGTCAGCCGGACCATTATCTCCAGTCTGGACCTGGAGGAAGTGCTGACGGCCGCAGTGGGGGGAGTCCGCCGAATTCTCCCCGTCGCCGCGGGCGTGCTGGTCCTGATGGACGAAGAGACCGGGGATATGATCTTCCGCAAACTGGTGGCGGGGAGCCATCCCCTGATGGGCCGTCCTCTTCCGATGGACCGGAGCATTATCCGCCACGTGGTGGCGACCGGACAGCCGTATCTCACCAACGACGTCTCTCTTGACCCTATCTTCTCTCCTCAGGTGGACGGCTGGGGGCCGCAGACGCGCGCCGTCCTCTGCGTCCCCCTGCTGGTACGGGAGCAGGTCATCGGGGCCCTGGAACTGGCGGATAAGATCGGGGGACCGTTCACCGAGACGGACCGGGACCTCCTTCAGACGCTGGCGGGCTCCGTCGCCGTGGCGGTGGAAAACGCCCAACTGTATGCGGAAGTGAACGACTACGCCCGCGCGCTGGAGCGCTCCCAGGCCCAACTCATCCAGGCAGAGAAGATGGCCGCCATCGGCCGACTGGCCGCCTCCATCGCCCACGAAATCAACAACCCCCTTCAGGCCATCCACAACACCATCCATCTGGCTATGACCGACCACCTCCCACCGGAGAAGCGAGGGGAATACCTGGGGATGGCGCAGAAAGAGGTAGAGCGGCTGATAGAAATCGTCCAGCGGATGCTGGAGTTCTACCGCCCCTCCAAAGGCGGCATTGTCCAGACAGACGTCAATTGTCTTCTCCGGGACGCGCTGGCGATTGCCGACAAGCGGCTCCAGCACGGCCGCATCCGGGTCTCTGCCCGTTTTGCCGACGGCCTGCCGCCGATCCTGGGCGTTCCCGATCAGTTGACCCAGGTCTTCCTGAACATCATCATCAATGCGGTGGAGGCGATGCCGGAGGGCGGCGACCTGCGGGTGGGCACCCTGCTGACGGACGACCGCCGCTGGGTTCTGGTGGCCTTTCAGGATTCCGGCCCGGGCCTGACCGCCGAACAAATCGCGCACATCTTTGAGCCCTTCTACACCACCAAGCCCAGCGGCACCGGATTGGGTCTGGCGATCAGTTACGGCATTGTGGAACGGCATGGAGGGACCATAGAGGTCTCCAGCCAGCCGGGACAGGGCGCGACATTTGTGGTCCGCCTGCCCGTCCCGCTGCCGTAGCCGTAATAAAAACACAGCGAACGCGGAGAGCGCCGAGATGCTCAACAATGCTCTGCGTACTCTGCGGCCTCTGCGGTAAAGAGCCCTTCGTGCCCTTCGGGTCCTTCGTGGTTTTTGAAAGGAGAAAGAATATGCCGGAGACCCGCGTCCCCCGCATTCTGGTGGTAGACGACGAGGCGACAACCCGGATTTCCCTGGCGGAACTGCTGCGGCTGGAGGGGTACGACGTCAGCCTGGCCGCCAGCGGTGAGGACGCGCTGGACATCATTGACCGTCATCCCGCATTTGACCTGATGGTCGTGGACATCAAGATGCCGGGGATGGACGGCCTGCAACTGACCGAGGCCGTCCAGCGGCGTTCTCCCGATACGGTGATTATCCTCCTCACCGCATTTGGGACGCTGGAGACCGCCATCCAGGCCCTCCGTCGGGGGGCCCACGACTATTTGTTGAAGCCGTGCCCGATCTCTCAGATTCTGGAAAGCGTACGGAAGGGCCTGGGCAAGCGACACCAGGAGCAACAGCGAAAAGAACTGGTCTCCCGCCTGGAGCAGACCCTTTCGGAACTGCGGGCCATTGAACAGCCGGATGTGGCCATCACACCGCCGCCCGCGCCAGTGGAGCGGTACCTGGAGGTCCAGGATGTGCGCCTGGACCGGGAGCGCCATCAGGTCTGGATTGGAGATCGTTCCGTGGACCTGACGCCCACCGAATTTAAGTTGCTCTCCTACCTGATGGAGCGGGCCGACCAAGTTTGCAGTCCCCAGCAGTTGGTCCGTCAGGCCCAGGGGTATGAGACCGACCCCTGGGGCGCGCGGGCCATCGTTCGCGTCCACATCCGGCGTCTGCGGCGGAAAATGGAACCCGACCCTGCCCGGCCCCGCTATATTGTCAACGTTCGCGGGGTGGGATACACATTCCCCCGAGTACCTCCGGAACCCACCGAAGCCGAAGAGGACGTTCTGTAACCAATTCGTAACCGCTTCGCAATCCCCCATTCGCTCATTCTGTGGTACGCTACAGGCGTACGATCGCCTTTTCAGGCAGATTCAGCCGTCTCGAAGGAGATCACGGGCAGAATGAGCGAGGGACCTCTTTTCCCCTCTCTGTTATCCTCGGGCTGGATGGAAACCGTCCAACAGGCCCTGGCAACCCTTCAACGTGGGATTGGAGGGGAATGTGTTTTGCTGGCTGGGGAGCAGGGGGAAGTGATTGCCCAAACAGGCGTTGCAGAGGACATCCTGATGGAGGACCTGCTTCCCATATTTATAGAGGAGGCGGCCCTGACGGTTCGCCTGGGAAATCGCATTGGAGACGGAACGGGCATCAGTTTGCATCACTACGAAGGGGACCGGCACCAGATTTATGTGGGTGTGGCGACCCCGAGTGGCTTGCTGCTGGTTGTGGTCAGCCGTCAGCCTCCCCCGCGCCGCCTGGGCGTCGTATGGCTCTTTATGCGGCGCACCCTGCAGGAGTTGAGTCGCCTTTTATCTCCTCCGGAAGAGCCACTGGCGCGGCGAAGTGGGAGGGCCAGCCGCCTGACCCCGGAGCAGGCTCGTGCTCTGGGGCTCTGGCTGGAGGAATGAGCAGCGGTCCGGTAGCACCTATGGGGAGGGAAGAGAGATGAGTTCGTTCACGATGACATCCCGGCAATGGCGATGGATAGGGAGGTCTTCCGGCGATACTGTCGGAGAGCGGCCCGGAAATCTCTCGCGAATTCAACGCCTGCGGCGGCTCCTGCGGCGGACCATCCGCCGGCGCCGTTCCCGTCAGGAATTGCCGCGATAGTGGCGTATTGGGATGATATAGGAATTCCCGGCAGTGAAGGGAAGATTCAGGGGATTTTGCGGCAGACCGCAAAGATGTCTGACGCAAAATCCCTGTTATTTTTCCACTTGCCAAAATCGGCCGGATTGGGTATAATCAATGGCGGAGAGGTAGCGTAGTCTGGCCTAACGCGCGCGCCTGGAGAGCGCGTGAGCCGAAAGGCTCCGTGGGTTCGAATCCCACCCTCTCCGCTCCTGGCCCCCGTATGGGGGCTTTTTTGTTGGGATTGACCACGGACCACAGACCACAGACGACGGACGACAGACCACAGACGACGGACCACGGACCACGGACCACAGACGACAGACCACAGACGACGGACGACAGACCACAGACGACGGACCACGGACCACGGACCACAGACGACAGACCACAGACGACGGACGATAGACGGCGGACGGTGCCGGCGCGCCAGTTGCCTTCCTTCTCCGTTGGGTTATAATTACGGCTGCTGGATACGGCGGTGGGTACGGGGCAATGGGTGTAGGGGCAACCCCTCGGGACGTGGCCCTTGCGGTCGCCCTGGGGGAGGGTCCCGCCCTTCACAAGTGTAGGTTTTTTTCTTCTAAGGGCCTCTTGGGGAAGAGGCGGGCCATGGGTGGGGGTAAAATCGCCCCAGCGGGAGAGGCCCGGCAGCGATGACGGTGGCTACGATGAGATTGATTCCCCGGCGAAAGCAACTCAGCAAGCGGGGGCGTGATCGCCGGGTAGCCCGCTGGCGAGCGATGTGTGTTTCCGGCAGGTGTTCCAGGCCACTCACCGGTTGGGTGGCTTCCGCTTCACCTCCCACACTGACAACCCATAAGGTGGCGACAGCAATCGCCACCCAGAAGCGTTCTACGCGCTGGGAATCCGTAATGCGGGTTTGTTGCCATTGCCACCCTCCTCGTTTGACGTCTTTGAAACCGCCCTCTATCCAGGGCCGTAGCCCATACCAGGCGGCATCGGCCTGAGGAGGAGTCAGGTCCGTGACAATCAGCCAGGGCTCATCATATCCCTCGCTCCAAACGGCCAGCAAGGTACACTCCAGGGGGTGAGTGCTAAAGCAGGTGCCCACGCCACACCAGGAGGTGCCTGCCTGGGGAACGAAGCTCTTCAGAGGCCGATAGCGCTCTCCTCGCGGCCGGAAGAGGCCCTGGGCATTGATGCGCAGAAAGGGATGCCATCCCAGATCCCGAAGGGCCTGGTAGAGCCAGCGAGCATACAACCCCCGATCGGCCAGGACGATCACGAACCAATCGGTGGGCACCCCATTGGCCAGGGTGTTCAGCAGCCTCAGCCAATGGGGGCGCCAGCGGCCCTTCTCCTCGGCCGGGATGACTTTCCAGGCCACCGGGATGGCACAGCCGCGATAGACGACGCTGATGACTAACACCACCAAGCGATTGGCCAGAGTGGTCGCATCTAAGACCAGGGCCAGCCGACGGCTCTCCCCGGACCACCAGGAAAGAACCCAACCGAGAAGAGGAGCGAAGCAACTCTCCGGTTCCAGTTCCCGGCGTTGAGCGCCCTTCTTGGCCGCCGCTTCCCGGTAGAGGTCGCGCAGGCGTTCTCGGATGGCGTGTTCGTTCGCCTGAAGCCAGTTGGCCAGGAAGTGAGACACCGTGGTCAGGCCGCAGGAGCGGACGATGACCATACCGAAACTCCACAGA